>OFHK01000389.1_pt1 | contig 13651 bp, 10 predicted proteins | sample 1521951 | NCBI WGS metagenome assembly OFHK01 (sample SAMEA2468436, study PRJEB22500) | soil metagenome | biome: Glassland; feature: Farmland; material: Clay | place: Australia | collected 2013-01-31 | depth 0.55 m
CCAGGCCGATCAGTTCGCGCGTGCCCTCGGCGGGGGCCCCCGTTCCGGCCCGCGCCTCGGGGCTGGGCACCCGGGCTACGAGGGAGGCGGGGGCACCCCACCGTCGCAATGCCGATATCCCATTAATCTGCCACGTTCCCTGAGGACCACGCCTGCAATGAGGGTTACGACTCCCCCCGCCGCCAATACGACCGCCCCCGCGTAGCCCACGACGGCGAAATCCGGGTTTCCGAGTCCCACCGAAGCCGCGATTGCAGCACCCACGAACCATGCGACCCCTCCACACATGAGCTTGAACCAAAGCGGAGTGAACGCGAAGGGAAGCGACCGTGGAGGAGCCGGGCGCTGCGGGGTGCCCATGCTGAACTCCCTAATCCGAATCCAGCCCAGTCGGAGCGCGAGTCCGTAGAAAATGACCGCGACCCCGGCCACGAGCAGGAAGGCCGCGGTTACGCGGCCTCCGAGAAGTGCAAGGACGACCCCGAAGAACTCCGCTATCGACCCGATGGTGAGAGCAAAGGTTTGCACGAAGCGTGTGTACGCCTGAAATTCCGGTCTACTCATATCGGGGGTCCGACTGGCACCCGTGCCCAAACGCCCACTCCCTCAGGCGGCACCTCGTCTCGACTTCCGCATCCACGGGTCGCCGAAAACCGCGGCGTACGCCCCGCAGAAGAGGGCGACGGCGACGCCGGTGAACAGCCACCAACTTGGCTCTCCGATTCCCACCATCAACACGAACCCCACGATGAAGCCGAGTCCCGCGTACAGCACGGCTCCGAGGACCCTGCGCCCGAGGGTGACATTCATATCGCCATCAACCACCCCGGTCCTCGGACCGCACCGTGCTGGTCTCCCTCGGATACCAATACCAGCCCGCAACGACGGCCACGCCGAGGATTACGTAACCGGCAATGACGAAGCCGAGCCAAATCCCGGTGAGCGGACCGAGGTCCGTGATGGGGAGGAAGCCGAAGATCAGGGCTGCCATGACTGCGGCCATGAAGAGGACGCCCGCAGTCCACCCAAGGCCCACACGGGCTCGATGGACAAGATTGCTCATGTCAACTCCTGCATCGACTCGTCGCGGCATACATCTTGGGGGCGTTCGTCGGCGCCGCCGCGGGGGCCCATCCCCCGTACCCAATGACACGAGAAATTACGGGCCGCCCGGCGGCGTAGTCGCCGACAAGCCCGGGCGTCGTTGTGGAGGGATGCTTGTGATCCGGAGACGGCGTTCCGCGGCTACACCCTTGTGCTGTCGGTGGAATCCGTTGGGCCTCTTCCGGTCGGTCTGGAGCATGCTCCGGACGGGATTTGAACCCGTGTCAGAAGCTCGAGAGGCTTCTATCCTTGGCCACTAGACTACCGGAGCGCGGAAGCGCGCTAAGGGCACGTGCGACATAAAGGTTTCCGGCGAAGCGCCGGAGGCCTCGGCAGGGGCGAAGCTTTTTCATCCGGCGGGCCTCTGGCCTCGTCCGTGCGAGTCGTCTACTGCCATGTCTGCGGCGCCGTGTCCATGAACACGTTCGGCGAGCGCGACGTCTGCACGAGCTGCGGATCCCCGGCGGAGCGCATGGACTACCGCCGCCCGTGGCAGTACTGGGCGAGCAGCGCGATCCTCCTCGCCGCCGCCGTGGTCTTCGTCTGGGGACCGGTCGAGGACCTGATCTTCCGCATCCTCCTCTTCGTCGGCGTCCTCGCCGTCTCCGTCTACCTGTCGAACTGGGGCGTCAGGGACACGCGGCGCCGCGTGCTGCGGGAGATCGCCCGACGCAAGGCTGCCGAGGGGAAGACGTGAAGGCCGCCCTCGCCCAGCTCTCCCCGTCCGTGGGCGACAAGGCGAAGAACCTGCGGAAGCTCGAGAAGGCCGTCGCCGGGAGCGGGGCGGACCTCGTGCTCGCGGGCGAGCTGTTCCTCACCGGCTACATGGCGCGCGACGCGTTCGCGCGGCTCGCGGAGCCCGTGGACGGGCCGTCCGTGAAGGCCGTGCGGAAGATGGCGGAGGACCATGGCGCCCACGTCGTCTTCGGCATGCCGGAGCGGGAGCCGGGGACGCGGCGCCTCTTCAACACCTCCGTCCTCGTGGCCCCGGACGGCCGCGTGGCGGCGTACCGCAAGGTGTACCCCGCGAACTTCGGGCCCTTCGAGGAGGGCCTGTACTTCGCCCGCGGGGACGGCCTCACCCTCGTGGACACGAAGCTGGGCAAGATCGGACTCCTGATCTGCTACGACACGTTCTTCCCGGAACTCGCGAAGGCGTACGCGCTCCAGGGAGCGGACCTCCTGGCGATCATCTCCGCCTCGCCCGCGACGTCGAAGGCCTTCTTCGACCGCATCCTGCCCGCGCGGGCGATTGAGAACGCCCTGCCCGTGCTCTACGCCAACCTGGTGGGCACGGAGCTGAACGTCGTGTTCCAGGGCGGCACCCAGGCCATCGGCCCGCGCGGCGAGGATCTCGGGCGGGCGAAGGACTTCGCCGAGGACACCGTGACCGCGGAGATCGACCTGCGCGACGTGAAGACGGCCCGCGCCTTCCGGCCGACGCTGCGCGACACGCGGAAGGAGCTGTGGGAGGCCGTCGCGCCCTCCGTGCCGGTCCGCGAGGTCGGCCGGTAATGGGTATCCCTACGCACCTTTGATATCCCTCCGGGCCGCTCGTGGCCTCCGGAGGGATTCCGACGAAAGCGCTCGCGTCCGTTCTCGTCCTCGTGCTCGTCGCGCTCCTGCTTCTGCCCGCCCCGGCCGCGGCCGCGCTCCCCGACCTCGTCACGCAGACCGTCCACTTCGACGTCGCCGGGGGCGACCTCATCGCCGGGGTCGCCGCCTTCCGCGCCTCGTGCGACCTCGATGCCTCCGGCGAGCCGCTGGCCCTGCTCGACAACGCGACCGTGCGGACGACCGTGGCCGCGTCGCCAGGCCCGTGCGCGATGATCCTCATCCTCTTCGGCCAGGAGGTCGGCATCCCGACGATCACGACGACGCCGATCGGCCGCAACTCGTACTACATCCCGGGGCTGTCGCTCGGGACGCTCGGACTCGGCGACGTGAGCCTCGACCTGCAGACGACGCTGAACTCGACCTTCTCGGTCGCGGACCCCGCGGTGGCCACGCTCGAGCCGGGGACGTCCGCCTGGACCGCGTGGGGAGCGCAGCGGCTCGTGGTGCAGGGGACCCACGGATACGGGAGCCCGATCGCCTCGTCCCTCGAGACCACGTTCACCTACGGGGTCTCCCTGGGGCTCACGATCTACGTCGCGGGTGTGGCCGTCTACCAGGCGGGGCTCAAGGACTTCGGCGGCTACGTCGGCACGCCGGACCTGGCCACGGCGGTCTCCATCGACCCGCTGCCCCACCCGCTGAAGCTCGGCCCCGCGCGGGACGTGACGTACCAGGGCGCGAGCCTGAACTGGACCGGGACCGTGGACGGCGACCTGGACCACATGGAGCTCTGGGTCACGGACGGGACGACGAACGTGTCCTACCGGATCACGGACCGCGTGACGTCCGGGATGGCCGTGCCCCTGCGCGCCGCGACGACGTATCGCGCCTGGATCATCGCCGCGGACCAGGGCGGCCAGGAGACGACGTCCAGCGTGATCACGTTCCGCACGCTCGCGGCGCCTCCTCCCCCGGACACGACCCCGACGACGAACCCGCCGACGTACACGGAGGCGCAGGCGAACCTCATCGTCGTCCTCACGTTCGCCGGGATCGCGGTCCTGGCGCCCCCCGCCGCGTACGGCTTCGGGAATACGCGCGGGGAGCCCGAGGCCGGGGGACCGCGCGCCGGCGCCGGGACCGCGCGCTCGCGGGCGGCAGCGTGCGGCGGCGGAGGCGGGGCCGCAGGCCGAAGACCTTCGAGCACGCCCTCCAGGGAAGGCACCGTCTCGATCCCCTGCTCCGCGCACCACGCCTCGAGGCCGGGGAGCACGTCCGGCTCGATGACGATCCGGTACACGGAGACCGCGGCGAGGACCGCGGGGAACATCCGCGCGGCCCAGAGGCCGAGGATCACGATCCCCTGGGTGTACGAGTCGCCGACGGCGTGCGCGGTCGTGACGAAGCTCACCAGCAGGGCGAGAGCCGCGACGGGGCCGAGGAGGCCCTCGAAGAGGCTCGCCTCGCGGACAACCTCCCCCTTCGCGGGGTTCACGAGACGGAGGTCCATGACCCCCACGAGCCACGGGCCGGGGAGCAGGCTCGTCACGACGCCCGCGAGGAGCAGGAGGGGGACGGCGAACAGCCTCGGGCCGAAGCTCTCCGCGTTGGCGTTGCTCAGGAAGTACACGATCTCCGAGATGACGAGGAGGTCGATCGCCAGGGGACCGAGCGCCTGGACCAGGGTGTCGCGGAACCGGAGGCGCCGCGGCGTCGGGAACCGGACGTAGAAGCCGGACCGGCCCAGGAACGCCTTGTGGCCGCGGTGCGTGAGCCGCGCGAGCCCGCGCACGACCGGCGGAACGAGCCAAAGGACGACCGGCACGAGGGCGACGAGGAAGAAGTCGATCGCCTCGCCCCGGACGCCGACGAACCGCACCGTGGTCGGGACGTAGGTCGAGACGAGGGCGGGGAACACCGCCAGCAGGAGGAAGACCGAGAACGCGAGGACGGCGAGGCACCCGACGAGGTGGGTGGTCCGCGAGGTCCGGGCCATAGAGGTTCGGCGAGGTCATTCGAGGAGGGGTATCTCAGGGTTTCGGGACCGGACGCGTGGCGCGGCGGTACGTTTTATCGCGTCGCGGGCCCATGCCCGGCCCATGGTCCGGGCCGCCAAGCCGACCCGCAAGCGCGACGGCCGCGCCTGGCCGCCGGAAGGCTACCCGAAGGACCCGGAGAAGTACGCGGACCCGGCGAACTGGAAGTACCCCGTGCATACGCCGTTCCACGCGCGCGCGGCGCGGCGGTACTTCAACAAGGAGGGCAACCGCGCGAAGTACGCGCCCGAGGAGCAGGCCTTCATCGACAAACGCATCAACGACGCGCTGGAGAAGTTCGGCGTCGCGATCCAGGTGAAGGGCGGCGAGATCACGGAGGAGGCGGGGACGATCCAGGCGGACGTGCCGATCAACAAGGACATCGACGCGATGAGCCTCGACGAACTCCTGGCCGTCCTCCTCGGCACGAACCGCCTCGCGTCCGCGAAGGGGATCTCCCCGTCCCTCGTGTCCGTGGACAAGGCCACCGCGACCCTCCTGTCGGGCACCGTGAAAGCGTACTCCGTGCGGATCGACACGCAGGAGAAGCGGGTCGAGCACGACTGCGTCGACTTCCGGACGAACCGCGCGAAGGCGCGGCTGTTCTGCAAGCACCTCGGGGCGTTCCTCCTGCAGGTCGACCACGCGCAGGCCGTGCGGCTCCTGCGCGAGCTGCTGCGGGAGCGGGACCACTGGACGTTCGAGTGACGGACCCTGGCCCACGGCGGAGCGGCACCCGGTCCGGTCTAGCCTGCTCGACCGGGGTCGGGGGTGGAGAGCACTCAGAGCCGGCTGAAATCCCCCGCGGCGTCCACCGTCCGGAAGGCCGACGATCTGAGACAGGGAGATCCTTGGTCCTGCGCAGACCCCGCTGCGCGCGGGTCGCGTCTTCCGCGAATCATGCTGCCGGGGAGGGCGGGAGCCAGAAGATTGTGAGCGCCCCACCGACGACACCAAACGCGGGCCCCCAGGCATAGCCCAAAGGCAGCAGAACGAAGGCGAGCGCGGACGCGACGAGGACCGCGCCGCCGCACAAGGTGCGCCGCGTCGGAGAGACGAGCGTAGCCATGACGGCGAGGAACGTGGCTAGAGGAGTGAGAAACAGGAGGAATCAAACCCAGGAGCCGCTCGGCCCAAAGAAAACGTTAACACCGCCCAAGGCGACGTAGTAGAGAACCCCCATCACGACCGTGAGGGCCGCGCCGGCGAGGGACATCACAGAGGCGACCAACGGCCATGTTCGACGCCTGCCCGCCTGTGCCTCGACGAAACCAAGGCCCTCAGCCACCTGGCGGAGCACACTTCGCGGTCGACCAGACGCGAGCTCGGCTCTGGGCCGGCCCCTCGTCCGGCGATACAGGGAGGCGCGGGCAAGGCCAACGGCGCCGAGAAAGCCCGCAGCGGTAGCAATGACCGTTTCGGTAATCGGAAAGGGAGTCCCCTTGAGCGGCAGATCCGTCACGAGGTAGGTCCACTGCTCCGACTGGTATTGGCTCCCCGTCATGACGAGCACCTTCTCGAGGGTGAAGAGGAAGAAGTAATGCCCCGCGGCATCCACGGCTAGGCTCGGTGTGACGATCAAGTAGGGCCAACTGTCGGGGAACGTCGGGGCTCCGGTCTCGATCCGCGTCCCGTTCTCCTGGCCGGGCAGCACGCGTGTAATCGCCGTCGGCACCGCAACGATGCCGTAGAACGCTCCGTCGGGCCCGTACTCAAAGCCCGTCAGGTTGGACGACCAAGGCCTCGCCGAAGAGAAGGTGACCCCGCCGTCAACCGAGAGGGCGTAGGCCACCTTGAGGCTCACGACGTATTGCCAGATCACATAGGCAACGCCTCCACCGGCCACCACGGTCACGGAGAACTTGGTGGCGTTGTCAGTCGGAGCGACAGTCACGGGCTGGCCGAAGGTCGCGCCCTGGTCCTGAGAGGTTCGCACGTAGACGAAGGATTCGGGGTTGTATGTCCAGGCCCACGCGACGTAGACGCGGTTCTGGTCCACGGCGATGGTCGGGTCGCCGACGTGGTCCACGGCCAGGACCAGTGGCGTGCTGAAGGAGGCTGAGCCTGCGGGGAGGACCGCGAACCTCGTGCTGAAGGGATACGGGCCAGAGCCGCCACGCCCGTCGTACCAGGCGACGTACAGGTTGCCCGCGGCGTCTCCCGCGGCGGAGAGGTCATACAGATCGTCCGCGGGCAGCACGATGGGCCCCATGAAATGCGCCCCGCCGTCTTCGGAGAATGCCACCACCGCGCGGTTGACTCCACCGCCGGGCGAGTCCTGGGACCAGAGGACAAAGAGCCTAGGACCTGCGGACGCCATAGCCAGGAAGCCCGCGTGACCGAACGACGAGGCCGCCCCCGCGACCGGTTGGAGTTGGGTCAACGTCCCTGTGCTGCGGTCCAGGGTCGCGGTCATGACGGTTCCGGAGCTCACCCAGGCAAGATGAGGGACGCCGCGCGAATCGAGGGTCATCGTGCCATACGGGAGCCACGACGCGAAGGGTCGAACGGTGGGCCCCGGGGTGGCCGCGGCCGCGAGCATCGAGGCACCCACGAGAGACGCGACCCATAGAAGGACGAAGACAGCGGACGAGGCCTGGATTCCTGACATCCCTCTCGCGGAAGGATGGGACGGGGCGAATATATAGGTGCTGCCAGTGGTCTCTTTACAGTCCCAACACCTCTTCTGCGTCAGCAGGGCCTCTATCGGCACGGCGCCGGCCGCGTGCGGCCTGAGGCAGGATTCATCCACCGTCCTGGCGTGGCCTGGGTGGGACAGTCCGTCTTCGTGCTCCCCCCCGAGACGCCGACGAGCTGGCTGCTCGGGTGCGGCGGCCCGGCGTCCGCGTGGCCATGGGCCCCGTCTCCGTCGCGCAGGAGACCCTGGAGCGCTTCCGACGCCCGCGGTGAGCCTGTGGCCTAACATGTTCGACTACACGTGCATTCAGAGACGACGCCCGCGCCGCGGGCTCAGAGGCGGCTGAAGTCCCTCGCCGGGTCGGCGTCGCGCTTCTCCGCGGGCTTGGGCTTCGCGGGGCCGAGGGGCTCGTGGCATCCGGGGCACTCCGCGCCGCCGTCGATGCAGGCCTTGCAGAGCCAGGTGCCGCAGTCGTGCTTCTTCGTCCCCAGGAGCTTGTGCACCGCGCAGCGCGTCGGCGCGTCCTCGTCGGCCTTCGACTTGACGGCCTTCTTCGGCGGGGCGGACCCGGCCTCTTCGGCCGCCTCGTCCTCGTCGTCCTCGGGCTCGTCCTCCGCCTCCTTGGCCTCCTTGACCGCGGCGACGGCGCGGACCTCCGGCTTGGCCTTCGTGCGCCGCGGCGGCTCCGGCGCCTCCTTGGTCGTGATGCGGTAGCCGCCGCCGTCGAAGATCTGGAGGGAGACCTCGAGCTTCTTCGCCTCGTACGGCCCGAGGCGCAGCTGCTTCGCGAGGTCCACCAGGTTCCACTCCTCCTTGGGCAGGTCGAGCGCCTGGCGGATCAGGTCGTCGTTGTGCCACTCCGGGCTCGGCTCGAGGGGCGCGTCCCGGATCCAGTCCAGGTAGCCCCAGATCTCCCGGGCCTCCTCCAGGTCGACTCGTGGCAGCGCCGCGCTGACGTCCGTCAGGCGGATCGCGTCCAGGTCGGGGCGGTGCGCGAGCAGCGTCGCGCCCACGGCCTCGTACTTCCGCAGGTCCTCCGCGGCGATGGCCTCGGGCGCGAGGGCCGCCGGCGTGTTCACGTAGGCGATGACCTCGTCGAGCGCCTCCAGCGGGACCGAGCAGTACTTGAAGATCTCCTCGCGGGTCGCGGGGCGGCGCATCTGCTGCTCGAACCGCACGACGCGCTCCGCGTGGGCCTCGATCTGCGCCACGTGGGCCTTCGCCTCCGCGAGCTTCCGCCCCTGCACCGCGGCCTCGTAGGCCGGGTCGAGGGCGAGGGCCGCGTCGAACGCCTTGAGGGACTCGTCGAACCGCTTCAGGTGCAGGAGCGCGAGCGCCTTGCCGCTCCAGTACGCCTTGTCGCGGGCGTCCAGGCGTGTCGCGTGGTCGTACGCCTCCGCGGCGGACTCCCAGTCGCCCGCGCGCTCCGAGCAGAAGCCGCGCATGTACCAGAGGGCCTTGTCCCCCGGCCGCGCCTCCGTGGCGTGGGCGAGGGCCGCGCTCGCCTCGGTGAACTGGTCGAGCTTGAGATGGACCATGCCCTTCCCGCGCCACGCATCCGCGTTCCCCGGTTCGGAATCGAGGGCGGCGTCGTACGCCTTGAGGGCCTCGGCGTGCCGGTCGAGCGCCTCCAGGGCGGCGCCCTCCCAGGTGAGGACGCGCCCGTCCGCGGGCCGCGCCCGCAGGACCATGGCGAAGCACTCGAGGGCGTCCGCGGCGTGGTCCGTCTTCAGGAGGCAGAGGCCCTTCGTCCGGAACGCGTCGTAGTTGTTCGGGTCCTTCGCGAAGACCACGGCCAGGAGGGAGAGCGCGTCGTCGAAGTGGCCGTCCTCCGCCGCGCAGGCGGCCTTGCCGTTGAGGAAGTCCAGGTTGTCGTGCTCCAGCACGAGCCCGTCCTCGAAGACCTTGAGGGCGTCCGCGGTGCGCCCCAGGTCCAGGAGGATCCTCCCGCGCTGCGCGATCGCGTGGCGGTCCCCGGGGCTCAGGGAGAGCGTGTGCTCGAAGGCGGACAGCGCCTCCTCGTGTCGGCCGAGGCGCAGGAGCGTGCCGCCCCGGGCGTTCCAGATCCGCCGGTCCATGGGATCCAGCCGCGCGGCGGCGTCGAACGTCTCCAGGGCGAGGTCGGGCTTCCCCATGCGCTCGTAGGCGAGGGCCTTCTCCCGGACCGCGTCCGCGTCGCGCGGGTCGAGGGCCAGGAGGCGGTCGCACACGTCGACGACGGCCTTGTGGGCCTCCGAGGCGACGAGGACGTCCCGCTTGGACCGCAGCAGGTCGGCGCGCTCGGGCGCCAGGCTCGTCGCTCGGTTGATCGCCGACAGCGCGTCCCGCTCGTCTCCCGCGGCGTGGGCGAGGCGCGAACGGCGCGCCCAGGCCTCCGGGTCCTTCGGCTCGAAGCCGGTGAGGCGCGTGCACGCCCGGAGGGCCTCCGCCGTCCTCCCGAGCGCCTCGAGGGCGTCGCAGCTCCCCAGGGTCGCGGCGCGGTCCTCCGGCAACACGGCGAGCGCGCGCGCGTAGGCCGCGAGCGCCTCGTCGTACCGGTGGAGGGACTGGAGGCAGGCGCCCTGGCTCACGGCGGCCGCGGTGAGCGCGGGGTCGAGGGACGACGCCTGGCCGAACGCGGCCACGGCCTCCTCGGTCCGCTTGAGGGCCTGGAGGCAGGCGCCCTTCCCGGCCCAGGCACGCGCGTGCCTTGCGTCGAGGGCGAGGGCGCGGTCGAAGGCCGCGATCCCCTGCTCGTAGCGCTTCGCGCCCTGGAGCGCCAGGCCGAGGAGGTACCAGGTCCTCGCGTCCTCGGGCGCGTAGCGCGTCGCGCGGTCCAGGGAGTCCGCGGCGTCCGCGTACGCCTGGAGGTGGAACTGGGCGCGCGCCTTGTCGTACCACAGGCCGGGGTTGGCCGGGTCCGACTCGAGGGCGCACTCGAACGCGCGCACGGCGTCCGCGGCGCGTTCCAGGGCGAGGAGGAGGGAGGCCTCGCGGGCCCACGCCTTCGCGTCCCGCGGGTCGAGCCGCACGACGTTCTCGTACGCGGCGAGGGCGTCCTCCCGCTGCCCGAGGGCCTCGTGGGCCTCGCCCTTCGCGAGCCACGTGCCGGCGTCCTTGGGGTCGCGGGCGAGGATGGCGTCGCAGGAGCGGAGGAGGATCTTCGGGGACTTCGACGAGCGGAGGGCGTCCCGCTGCCCGCGCATCGCGTCCACGTCGTCGGGCGCGAGGACGAGGATCTGGTCGAAGACCGCATGGGCCTCCTCCGGCCGGTGCAGGGCGAGGAGACCGCGGCCCTTGTCCTTGAGCGCACGGAGGTTGTGGGCGTCCAGGGCCAGGATCGTGTCGCACGTGGCCACGAGGTCGGGCCAGCGCTCCGCGCCGAGGAGGAGCTGCCGCTTGAGGTCGTGCCCGTCGTAGGACTGCGTCCCCACCGCGAGGAACTCGTCCCCCGCGGCGAGGGCCTCGTCCTTCCGTCCCGCGGCGACGTACGCTTCGGCACGGGTGAAGAGCGCGGCGGACTGCCGCGGGTCCAGCGCGAGCACCCGCCCGCACTCCCGCGCGACGTCGTCCCAGCGCGCGAGGGCGCGGAGGGACTCCAGCCGGCCGACATGGAGCGCGAGGACCTTCGGGGTGAGGGCGATCGCGCGGTCGTACGCCGCGACGGCGTCGACCTGGCGGCCCAGGCGCTCCAGGAGCGCGGCCTTCGCCGCCCACGTGGCCGGGTCGCCGTCCCGGATCCGGAGGGCCTCGTCGTAGGAGCGGAGGGCGTCTTCCGGCTTCGCCGCGGCGGCGAGCACGTCGCCGCGCGTGCGCCACGCGTCCGGGTCGTAGGGATCGACCTCGAGGATCCGGTCGAGGCACCGCAGCGCGCGTTCCGTCTGGTGGAGCGCCAGGTAGACCTGGGCCTTCCCCTCGAGCGGCTCCTTCCGGTCCGAGGCGAGGTGCAGGGCACGGTCGTACGACGCGTTCGCATCCTCGTGCTGGCCCAGGCGACGATGCGCGTCGCCCTTGCGGACCCACATGTCCACGTCCTCGGGGACGAGTGCGAGGAGGCGCGCGTACCCGTCCACGTCGTCCGGAGCGAGGTTCACCGCCTGGACGTAGGCGCGGATCGCCTCCGGGGTCTGGCCGAGCGCGGCGTGCGCCTCGCCCTTCCGCTCCCAAACCCCCTTCGACTGGGGGCGGAGCCGCAGGGCGGCGTCGTAGTACGGGAGCGCGTCCGCGGCGCCGCCCTGCGCCACGAGGACGTCCCCCTGGGCCGCGAGCGCGCGTACGCTGGAGCGGTTGAGCGTGAGGGCGCGGGAGGCTGCGGTCTGCGCGAGGTCCGTGGAGCCCACGCGCAGGAACCCGCCGCTGACGCGGGCGTAGGCGTCGCTCCAGGAGTCCGGGCGCCGCTTCGTGAGGTCGCCGTTCGACTCGAGCACGCCGAGGGCGCGCTCGTACGCCGACGTGGCGCGGCGCGCGCTTCCGCGTTCTGCGAGTTCGTCGCCTGAGGCCGTGAGCTTCGTCGCCCGGTCGAGGGCCCGCGCCTCTCGATCGAGGAGGCCAGGGAAGAGTGCCATCCCTATCATCCCATCCGCGGCGTCCCTGCCCGGGACGCGTCTGACAAATGGCCGACATGCAGGATGACCGACTTATACCTATCGTCAACGGGGCCGCGACCGCCCGCGGCGGAGAGGAAGCTACTTCCCCGCGGAGCGGTTGAGACCTCCGAGGGACCGGATCCGTGACCTCGGACGACCGCCGCATGCGCCGGCCCATCGGCCTCGCCGCCGCAGCCCTCGTGGTCCTGCTCGTCGCCGCGGCGCAGGCGCCCGCGACGGCCGCCGGCGCGTCCGGGGTGGGCATCGGCATCCTCTCCGTCGACGGCTCGCTCCAGGAGAACGTGACCCTGACCGCCGCCGGGATCTACCACCTGGGCGTCGCGACGGACGACGCGTCCTCGTTCGTCAACGCGAGCGTGGCGTACAACGGCAGCCTGCTCGCGCAGGACAACCGGTCCGGCTCCGGCTCCGCGGCCGTCTCGCTGCCCGCGGGGAACTACACGATCTCCCTGACCGGCCGCGGACGGGCGGCCCTGGCCTGGGACTTCACGAACGGCTCGCAGCGGGCGTTCCCCGACAACCAGACCCTGGTCGCCTTCCTCCTCCCCTCCGGGCCGCGGCTTCACGTGACCGTGGCCCTCGGGGATGCCGCCTCCCTCACGTTGTCCGTCTACGACGCCGGGCTGCTCCCCGTCGGGAACGAAACCGTGACGGCGTCCGGGTCCTTCGACTTCCTCCTGCCGTCCGCCCGCGAGGATACCGCCTACCTCGTGGCCGCGGTGACCGCGGGCAACCCGAACGGGCTCTTCGGGCTCTCGTGGACCGCGGCGCCGCTCAATCCGCCCTTCGTCCTCCCCTGGTGGCTCGTGGCCCTCCTGTGGATCTTGGTCCCCGTCGCGGTGGCGGCGCTCGCCTTCCTGATCCTCCGCCGCGCGAGGATCCGCCGGGGCATGGGGCCGTGACCTCGTGTTTGTCAACACGCGCGGCGGGTCGCGATGAGGCTAAATAGCGGCACGCCCGATGCGGCGGACAGACGTCGGACAGGGATGGGTATACATGCCGAAGAAGGGACCTCTGGACCCGATCAAGATGCGGAAGGAGACCCGCGAGTGGCTCCCCCCGCCCCCCCTCCTACATCTGCGCGCGGGCGCGCGGGGGGCGGGGAAAGCCGGCGAGGGGAGTGGCGCGCTCCCCGGCCCCGGTCACCAGCTGGATGGCCGCTGCACCACGCGGCCGCCCCCCTCCCCGGCGCCGCCACGCGCGACCGGCCCCCCCGCCGCCGCTCCTCTTAAACGTCCCGCTCCCCGCCCCGCCGCTCGACATCGTGTATTCCTTGCGATACGCCTGCCACAGCGATGCGTAGATCACCTGCGGATTGGACGGGTCGATCTCGACGTCGATCGCGCCCGTGCTGTCGTTGCGGAACAGCACCTTGTGCCACGTCTGCCCGCCGTCGGTGCTCTTGAAGACGCCACGCTCGGCGCTGGGCACGCTATACTTGCCAAACACCGCGGCGTACACCGTCTGCGGATTGGTGGGATCCACGCGGATCTTGCAGATCGCGTCGACGTCCTGGAACTCCTCGTGGACCCACGTTTTGCCAGCGTCGGTGCTCTTGTAGATCCCGTCACCCGGCATGATGGTGCCGCGGATCTCGCACTCGCCCGTGCCGATGTAGACGATGTCCGGATTGCTCTCGCTCACCGCTACGGCGCCCACCGACGCGCTGGTCATCTGCCCGTCGGTGACCGGCGCCCAGGTCTCGCCGCCGTCCGTGGTCTTCCATAGCC
>OFHK01000391.1_pt1 | contig 13606 bp, 13 predicted proteins | sample 1521951 | NCBI WGS metagenome assembly OFHK01 (sample SAMEA2468436, study PRJEB22500) | soil metagenome | biome: Glassland; feature: Farmland; material: Clay | place: Australia | collected 2013-01-31 | depth 0.55 m
TTGGACGGCTCTGAGAGGGCTAGAACCGAATCCTCCCCGATAGCTGAAGGAAGCGCTGTCCGCTGGTGCTGGTGATGCGCCCGAGGCTGGAACCGACCTGATTGGAGGGCGAGCCAAGGTTGGGCGTGTTGAAGATGCCGAAAGCGTCGCAGCGAAATTCGAAGACCATGCCTTCGCGTCCGGGAATCTGGAATTTTTTGGCCAATGAAACATCGTTGGAAATAGATGCCGGTCCCGTAACCGCCGTCCGGCTGAGGGTGCCGAAGGTTCCTGGAGCTGGAAAGTCGTGAGAGAACGAGCTCGATGTGCTGCACGAAGCAGTATCGTCGCCGCAGAACGCCGTGGTGTCAAACCAAGTGTTTGCAAGGCCCGTGTTCGGATTTGTTGAAAGCGCCAGCTTGTCGATGCGGTGGCGCGCCGAGGTCAACAAGTTGCAGGGAGTCGATTCGGAGGTGATCGGTCCCGCCGAGGTCAAGCGGCTGGTGCCGTACCTGGACGTCTCGGCAGGCGCGCCGCACCCGGTGCTCGGCGCCCTGTACCACCCGCCTGGGGGGATCATCAGGCACGACGCCGTCGTGTGGGGATACGCGCGCGGCGCCGACGCCCGCGGCGTGCACATCCACCAGGGCACCGAGGTCACCGGCATCGAGGTGCGCGAAGGGGCGGTGCGCGGCGTGCTGGCCAGCTGCGGCCGGATCGGCGCGCCGGGCGGGCTGAACTGCACGGCGGGCGGGGCGGGCCGGACGACCGGCTGCTCATCCTGCGGTACGAGATCGTCGCCTACGCCCTGACGATCGTCGGGGCGGTGGCCGTGGTGTTCACGCTCGAGCTGCTGCCCCCGCTCTCCTGGCCGTTCGTCGCCGCGCCGCTGGCGTTCGGCGGCTTCATCCTCAAGCGCATCGTGGAAGAGGCGATCCAGGCGGAGGAGATGAACAAGATCCACGCCATGGAGACCGTCATCACCAGCAACGTGGGATTGGATGCCTCGTTGCAGCGCATCGAGGAGCTGGCGCACCGCATTCTCGACTGGACCAGCTACCGGGTCTGCCAGCGCCGCGAGGCGGCCGTGCAGGTGTTGTACACCGGAACGATCAGCCACGACCAGGCCGGCGGCGACGGCGGCGCGGACCTGGACGAGCTGCGGGCCGCCGCCGTGGACGCCAAGGCGGCGCTCGTGGTGCAGGACGCCAGCCGCGACGCCCGCACGCTGCAGTTCACGGGCGGCACGCGCAGCCTGGTCATCCAGCCGCTGGTGTTCGCCGACGAGTGTATCGGCACGCTGGAGCTGGAGCACTGGCAGCCACGGCGCTACGGGCGCAAGGAGCTGGCGCTGATCGAGACCTGCGCGTTCCGCATCGCCACCGCGCTGCACATCACCGAGCTCAGGCGGCCGCTGCTTCAGACCGTGCGCCGCGTCGACGAGCAGGTGCAGAAGCTGGGCCGCGCGGCGCAGCTGCTCAGGGCGGGGGCGCAGGCGATGAGCGACTCGATGCAGGTGGTGGGCTCCGGGCTGCAGCAGCAGGAGGCGGACGCGACCGGTGGCCTGGCGGCCACCGAGCAGCTGACGCGCGCCACCGAGCGGGTGGCCAAGGACAGCGCGGACGCGGCGGCCGCGAGCGAATCCGCCAGCGACGTGGCCGCGCGCCACCGCTCGACCATCGAAGACGCCCTGAGCCGGCTGGTGGGCCTCAAGGCCTTCGTGGAGCAGAGCGCGGCGCGCGTCACGGATCTCAGCACCACGAGCCGGCGCGTGGTGAGCTTCCTGGCGTCCATTCGGGAGCTCGCCGATCTCACGAACCTGCTGGCGCTCAACGCCGCGATCGAGGCGGCGCGCGCCGGCGACGCCGGACGCGGCTTCTCCGTAGTGTCGGACGAGGTACGCAAACTTGCGGAGAAATCCCGCACCAGCGCCGAAGAGATCGGCACCGATATATCGCGTCTCAGCGCCGAAGTCGGCCATGTGGCGCAGGACACAGAAACTGAATTGAGTAACGTCGCCAGTCTCACGAGCATGCTCGAAACCATCAAAACATCGAGCGGACGCACAACCGAGACTGCTGAACGTACCCGCAAGGTTGCCGATACGTTGCAGGAACTGGCCCAGACCCGCTATTCGCGCTCCTAGGAGCCTGTCGGACTATGGTGCCCGTAGCGAGCAAGGTGAGAGAGCGAGGCCAAATTTTCACGATTTCGAGGCGCATAGTTGTTCTACGCAACGAGAGATCGGGGAAATTTGGGCCGCTCTCCCACCGGCGCAGTAGGAGCATCCATAGTCCGACAGGCTCCTAGCCAGCCGGCTTCTGTCTTAAGCCGAATAGCGGTGCCGGACGGCGCCCCCAGAGTACGTATTCACCGAATCTTTACATTTCTTTGCCTTCGCGGCGATCTACTTCACACGCCGCCCGCTATCCTGCAGATAACCCTACATTGTCAGGAGTCACGGGAATGACAACCGATCACGGCACGACGCTGCGCAACTGGTCCACACCGATCACCATCGGCGCATTTCTCATCACCGGCCTCTCCGGCGTCTTCATCTTTTTCCATGTGGGCGAAGAATTGTTCCACGACGCCCACCAATGGCTCGGCCTGGCCCTGGTCGTCGGCGGGCTTCTGCACATCGTCAAACACTGGAAGCCGTTCACCCGCTACTTCAAGCGCCGGCCGTCCATGACCGTCATCGCTCTTCTGCTGGTGGCGGCAACGGGCGTGATGGCCATCTCCGGGCACGAGGACGAACACGGTCCGGTGCGCGCCGTCATGCACAACATCGAGGAATCTTCCATAAGCGCGCTGGCCGCGCTGCAGCACCGCCAACCGGAAGAGCTGCGGCAACGGCTCACCCGGTCTGGGTTCAGGGTGGCCTCGCTCGACGACAGCCCTGCGGCCATCGCCGCGGCCAACGGCACCGACAGCCGCGAGCTGGTCATGCTCCTCTTCGACGGCGCCCCGGCGGCGCTGGAGGCGGCGCGCTAGGCCGTGCGTCCGCGGCCCCGTTTCCGACTGCCGTGGGGGGCCGGGACATGCGAGGTGAAAACGATGACTAAGCGATCTGAAAACCTGCTGATTGACGACGATGAACGACGCTTTATCGACAGTCTGTTTGCGATCAATCAGGAGGCGCTGGACGAACTGCCGCAGGAGGAGATGCAACTCACCATCCCGGCCCAGGCACCACAGCTGGAACAGCTGCTGCAACGCGCCGACAGCCTGCGCCTCGAACTGCGGCTGCGTAACTATACCCTCCACTTCCACCCGCACCTGGAACAGGACACAGTCAGCGGACTTTGCTGGCTGCGCCTGGGTTACCCGGACATCATCGAGCACTACGGCACCGCGCGCAGCCTCCGCCTCGACATCGATGCCACGGAAATGCAGGTCGTCGACATCAGCGGACGGCTCAGCCATCTGAGCGTCGCCAACATCTCCGCCACCGGCGCGGCGCTCATCGCCGACAACACCGAGCCCGGCATGACCCCCGGCACGACCCGCCTGCGCCTGAGCATCAACTTTCCCGACGCCAGTTCGTTCACCGTCGAGGGCATGCTGGTGCGCCAGGACGAGCTGCACGCCGACCGGCAGCGGCTGGCACTGAAATTCACCCGTATTCCGCCGCAGATGAAGGAACGGATCAACGCCTTCATCTACCAGCATACCCTCGCCCCGACGGCCGCCTCCGGCACGTAGCCCGGCCTCAGGACCGCGCCGCCGCTGCCGGACACTCCGGCACCGGCCGACTCAGTCACCGACGTCCGTGCGACTGAAAATCTCGGCGATTAACGGCCGAAAGTCTGCCATTCACTCCACCCTTGTGGACAGTGACCGACCGACTGCCCCCTCCTGATGTTCGCGACTTTTCATTAGCTGTAGCAAAAACAGGATAGAATTTATGGGAATTCTACTATCCTGAAATAGAGCATGGACTAGCCATGGAAGGACACAAAAATGATTCGAAATCAGCCGCCCTCCACGTTGATGATTCTTGCCGCAGCGGCCAGTTATTTGTTGGGACTTGCGGCGACGCTCGGTCTCGCACGGCTCGGCTTCGGCGGCCCCTACGTTGCGGGCTTCGTTCTCACCGGCATGACCCTCGCCATCTCCTGGCTGCTGGTGCGCTGGGCGATACTCCTGCCGCTCCACCAGGCGCTGGCAGCCATCGATCCTCGCGCGGATATGCATACCGCCGCTGAACTACAGCGACACAAGATCGTCGGTCCGCTGATCGACAAGTTCATGAAAATGACCCGCAGCCTCACACAGACCATCGGCGGCGTGAACAAGATCGTCCAGGAGAATTCCATTGCCTTGGCCGAGACATCCCATCAGGCGGATGTGCTCAATAGCGGCATGAAAGTGGTGGTCGCCAAGAGCGCGGACATCGCCGACTCGTCCCACACCATCGCGGCGACGTCGGCCCAGGTGAGTTCCAGCGCCGCGACAGCCGCCCAGTCTGCCCATCGCGCTCAGGAGGATTCACGCTCCGGTCAGGAGGCGTTGCAGGAGACCATCGCGGAAATGCACAAGATGGCGGCGCGAACCGAAGCGGCGTCGGCCTCGATCGGCAAGCTCCAAAGCAGTTCCGTCAAGATCGAGGAGATAGTCAAAGTCATCGGCGAGGTCGCCGACCAGACCAACCTGCTGGCGCTGAACGCCGCCATCGAGGCCGCCCGCGCCGGCGAGCACGGCCGCGGTTTTGCCGTGGTAGCCGACGAAGTGCGCAGCCTCGCGGCAAAAACCTCGGCGGCAACAAAGGAAATCAACAGCAACGTCGGCGAAATCATGGGCGAGACACAGCAGGCGGTAAGCACCATGAGCGCCCTTCTCGATGATGTGCAGAGCGGTGTTACCCAAATAGAAAGCGTCGGTCAGCGCCTGAAAGGAATACTTGAGTTCTCCAATACCCTCTCCCAGGAGCTGCAGGTGATCGTCGAGGCAGCCGAACACTCGGCCCGCGAAGTCGAATCGATCTCCAATCACCTGGGCGACATGCAACGGCAGTTGGGAGATTTCGGCTCGCAGATGCAATCCATCTCCAACCAATCGATGGAGCTGTGCGAGTTGGGCGAAGGGATGCACGAACAGCTTGCCGACCTCGAACTCGACACCATCCACAACCGCATGTTCAAAGTGGCACAGGACGCGGCCAGCCAGGTGCAGCAGGCGTTCGAACAGGCGATTGCCGCAGGACAAATCGGCGAGGCGGATCTGTTCGATCACGATTACCGCCCGATCCCGGATACCAACCCGCAGAAATACAGTTCGCGCTTCGACGGTATCGCCGATAAGCTGTTACCGCCGATCCAGGAGGCGACGCTGCGCGACCATCCGGAGCTGATGTACGCGGTATGCACCGACGAAAAGGGCTATGTGCCCAGACACAACGACAAGTATTCCGAAGCGCTTACAGGCAACTACGAGGTGGACCTGCTTCGCAGCCGCAGCAATCGTCTCTACACCGACCGCACCGCACGCCGCTGTTGCGAAAACACCAAGAAGATGCTGCTTCAGACCTACAAGCGCGATACCGGCGAAGTGACCCACGACCTGTCGGTACCGCTCTATGCCGGCCGTCGCCACTGGGGAACGGTCCGCGTCGGATATACCGCTTCGTAGCGGCCGTGGTATGCCCATAAGGCTAAGCGGTCTGGGGCGACTCAAGGCGCTTCGTTCCAAGCACACATCGTGCGGCGAAAATCCCTTCCTGAAAGTGTGCGATCAACGGCATGCCGTCTATCTGAATCGCTGGTTCATGTCCGAAATTACATGAGAGCTCCATATTGATATACAATTGCGCGCCCGCCCCGTTAGCCGCCAAGGTCAATCATGAACAAGCAAGAAATCGAACTACTGCGGCAGGAAGTCGAAATGCTGATGAACGAGCGATTGCAGCTGCTCAAGGTCGTCGGCGCGGCTGCGGTATTGGTAACGAACACGGATGCCGGCAGTTTGCCGCCCGGCGTAGTGAATGCCGCCGAAGTGTTGTCGGAAGAGTTAAATGCACTGCCCGAGGAAACATTGAATGATGCACTGGAATCCGTTCATGCCGAACGTGATAGCTCCCCCGTATCGTGAGAACCCAAGCCTGACACGTGCAACGTAGCATCGGACTCAGCGTAACATTGTCCTGGTCCCAGCGTTTACCAAAGAGTGCCGTGGTGTCATCGAGATTGAATACGGTATAACGACAGCCACGGCCGGAGGTTTCTCTTTTCCATCCAGGAGCCCTCGTTCAATGGTCAGCTGCATATATCATCAGGATTCTCAAGCTCCAACAACCGTTCGCTGCGACGGCCGCAGCTCCATCTGCCGCAACGCAACAGAACCGAATCATATATGTCCTATCTATTGGACCAGTTTGCGACAAGGGCTTCGGTGCAGTGAACCGAGCGGTGCCGCGCCGGTCCAAACCTCATAAGTGCCGTTACGAGCACCCGCCGCGGCGACGACATCCAGAGGTCGCATCACAATGAGCACAATCGTCCAGCAACACGCACCCATTTACGCTACCGGCGAACGCACCGCCTATTCTGCGTTACGCAAACTCCTAGGATCGATCTGGCTCCTTAATGCTTGGTTCCAACTGCACGGATGGCTGCTCATGCCGCATGGACAAGCGGCTGCCAATCTGCTGCACGACTTCAGTAAGCCCATCGTCGGCGCCCCGGCCTGGCTCCAGGGCTACCTCGGTACCATCGTCCACGGCATCCACGTCCTGGGACCGAATACCGTCGGGGCCATCATGGTGACGTTGGATCTGCTCCTGGCCGTGTCCCTGATCTTCGGCGTGCGCGTGCGGCAGTTCTGCTGGCTCGGCATTCTCTACAGCCTGTTCTGCTGGACGACTCTCGACGCTCTGGGCTTTCCCTACACCAACGGCCAGACCGACCCCGGGGTGTTCGTGAACTACATGCTGGCATTCTTCTTCGTGCTGAGTGCGTTGTCCATGGGCGAATCCGACGCCGCGAGCAAGGAGGACGCGGCACGAGGCGATCCGTTCATCGCCGGGAGGGTACTCTTCGGCCTACTGTGGGCGTTCGATGCGATCCTGAAGTGGCAGCCCGCCTTTCTACACCATTTCATGGAGCAGCTGTTGCCCGCGATGCAGGGACAGCCGGGATGGATCGCAGCCTTCATCCAGCTCGTGATCACCGTCGTGCACTTCATCGGTCCCTACCCGGTGGCCATCGTTATCGCCGTTGTGGAGACCTTGATCGCCGTCAGTCTGCTCACCGGCCGCGGTCTCAAACTCTCCGTCCCGATCGGCATGTTTTATTCACTGGCGGTCTGGATGACCGCCGAAGGCTGGGGTGGGCCCTACACCGCGACAGGTACTGGAGTGCGGGGCAATGTGCGCGTCAATGTCATCATCTATGCATTCATCTTCGCCTACCTGTGGGTAGTGGTGCGGCCACTAAAACGCAGGAGCACCACCGGCGCCTGACTCAAAGGGTTCGAGACATCCTTATCTTCTGCCGGGATAAACGGTTTGTAGGCTTAGAATCGCTTTAAGGGTACTGACGTCCCCCCCAAAATCTCTTGTTCCAAACCGTTGTGAACAGCCACACTAACATTGCGTATTCTGGTGTTGCGACGCGCGGAGACCTAGACTTGAGAAGCCATCATGTGAGCGGATCGAATGAGCGCATTGCTGAACATGCGATGAAGGTGACGGCGGTGTCGCGCCATTACCTGGCGAATGGAAAGCAGCCCCTTGGCAAGTGTCAATTGACGTCGGTGCGCACGTCGATTCCAGAAAGGAGGCGAACATGGGAGAGCGTAGATATCCAAACGAAAGCGAAGAGTATCGCAATGCCCGCGACGTCTTGCTTAAGGAAGAACGCGAATTGGTAGCGAAGGTGAAGGCAGTGGCGGCGCTGCGGCGAAATCTTCCGCCCGGCGGGCAACTGAAGGAGGACTATCTCTTCGAGTGGGCCAATGACGGAAAGGTCGGAGAACAGGTGAAATTCTCCGAGCTGTTCGGAGACAAGAACACGCTGCTGCTCTACTCGTTCATGTACGGACCCAACTGGGACAATCCCTGTCCATCCTGTACTTCATTGGTCGATGGATTTGACCGTTCATGGTATCAGGTCACTCGCAACGCCGCGTTCGTTGCGATTGCCAAGGCACCCGCCGCACGGATCAACGCCTGGGCCAAAAAGAGAGGCTGGTCGCAGATCGCCCTGGTTTCCGGCCTGCATTCCACCTATCAGGCCGATTACAAATGCCAGGGCGATTCCGATGATATGCAATGGCCGGTAATGCATGTCTTCACGAAGCAGGATGGAAAGATAATGCACTTCTGGGGCACGGAACCGATGGGAGGACTGTGGCTCAACCACCTCGACACGGTTTGGCCCTATTGGAATCTCATGGACTACACGCCGGAGGGGCGGCCCGATATACCTACCCCACCGCAAAATTTCACGTCAGAATTCCTGGAGGCGAATTATCTCAAATAGGGTCTTGTGCGCCCGCAGTCCTACTAAATGTCCTGATTGCCACGACCGTGGTCGTTCTCCGATTATTTCCGGTGACCTCGGGCCGTGAAGTGGCGGACCGTAGGCAGTAGGCAGTTGCTGGACCAGGGGAAGCAGGGCGTTTATGCTTCTTACACGCTGAAACACAATCACTGCAAGTGACGATCACCCCAACCACAGCCCGGAGAAAAACGATGCGCCTTCTGATGTTCGCACTGCTGCTCGTCACCGGCGTCGCCTCGGCCGCACCGGTGCATTTCACCATCGACCCGAACCATACCTATCCGAGCTTCGCCGCCGACCACCTAGGTCTTTCCATCTGGCGCGGCAAGTTCAACCACAGTACCGGCGCGATCACGTTGAATCGTGCGAAGCGGACGGGCACGGTGCACATCGTGACACGGATCGACAGCATCAATTTCGGCAATCCTCCGCTCAAGCGGATGGCGTTGCGCGACGCGATACCCGCGGAAATATGCAAGTCGCAATGCGCCTTTTTCGACGCTGCAAAATATCCGACCGCCGTATACGACGGCAGGCTCACCGACTTCGTCGACGGCGCACCGACCCGGGTGGTCGGAAAACTGACGCTGCACGGCGTCACGCGGCCGCTCGTTTTGAAAATCGAGCAATTCAAGTGCATCCCCGATTTCGTGCTCAAACCGCGCGAACGCTGCGGCGCGGAGGCATCCACGACGTTCGATCGGTCCGCGTTCGGGATCGACGCCGGCCAGTCGTTCGGCATGGACATGAAGGTGAACATGCAGATCCAGGTCGAGGCGGTGCAGGACCAGTAACACCGGTTCAATAGAAAAGGTGTCGGCGACCCGCGTGAAGAGATGCCGACGGGGCTGCCGTTCCGTCTCGCCGACTATATGGCATTGGTCGACTGGACCGGCCGTGCGCTGCGCGAGAGTAAGCGCGGTCAAATACCTGCCGACCTGCCGCCGCCCCGGCGTGGCATGTCCAGCCCCATTGGGCGCGCCGGCAGTTTTGCAGGCCGCCCCTGTTGTGCTACTTTGCCTGAGCGATGAAAAAAAGGATTGCGGTGCTGTTGTCGGGTCGCGGCTCGAATTTCGAAGCGCTGGCGGATAGTATCGCCGCGGGCCGCATACCCAACGCCGAAATCGTGCTGGTGGTGAGCAATCGCGAGGGCGCGCCGGGCATCGAAAAAGCGCGCGAGCGTGCGATTCCCGCCCGGGTGATCCCGTCGAAAGGGCTCGAGCGCGAAGCCTACGACCGCCTGGTGGTCGCCGCGCTCGAAGAGGCGCGGCCCGACCTGGTCTGCCTGGCCGGCTTCATGCGGCTGCTCTCTCCCTATTTCGTCGAGCATTTTCGCGGCCGCATCCTCAATATCCACCCGTCGCTGCTGCCCGCCTTCCCCGGCCTCGAAGCGCAGCGTCAGGCGCTGGAACACGGAGTGAAATTCGCCGGCTGCACCGTCCATTTCGTCGACGAGAATCTGGACGCCGGCCCGATCGTTCTCCAGGCCGTCGTCCCGATTCGCGACGACGACACGCCGGAGACGCTCTCGGCCCGCATCCTCGACGAGGAGCACCGTGTCTACGCCGAAGCTGTGCGCATCGTCCTCGAAGGCGACTACCGCATCGAAGGCCGCCGGGTGATCCGCGAATCCGGTGAAGCGGGTAAGGCCTGATCCGATGAACCCGAAGCGCGAATTTCGTCCCGTTGACGAGCAGCTCGCCTATCTGCGAAAGGGCGTGGCGGAAATCATTCCCGAGCCGGAGCTCGTGGCCAAGCTCGAGCAGTCGGCGAAGACGGGGAAGCCGCTGCGCGCGTACCTGGGCGTCGACCCGACGGCGCCCGATCTCCACCTGGGCCACACCGTGGTGCTGCGCAAGCTGAAGCATTTTCAGGATCTCGGCCACACGGCGGTATTTCTGATCGGCGATTTCTCCGCGATGATCGGCGATCCCACCGGCGTGTCCGAAACGCGCCCCCCGCTGACGCGGGAGCAGGTGGACGCCAACGCGAAGACCTATCTCGAGCAGGTCTACAAAATCCTCGACCGCGAAAAAACCGAAGTCCGCTACAACAGCGAGTGGCTGGGGAAATTGACCGCCGAGGAGGTCGTGAGGCTCTGTTCGCACTATCGGCTGGCGCGGATGCTCGAACGCGAGGATTTCCGCTCGCGCCTCGACAAGAGCCTGCCCATCTCCGTTCACGAGCTGCTCTACCCGTTGCTCACCGCCTACGACGCCGTCATGCTCAAATCCGACGTGGAACTCGGCGCCACCGAGCAGAAATTCAATCTGCTGGTGCACCGCGAGATTCAGCGCGAATACGGGCTCGTCGGCCAGGCCATCCTGACGATGCCGATTCTGGTCGGTCTCGACGGCCAGCGGAAAATGTCAAAATCTCTCGGGAATTACGTCGGCATTGCCGAGCCGCCGCGCGACATGTTCGGCAAGCTGATGTCCATTTCCGACGAGCTGATGTGGACCTACTACGAGCTGGTGACCGACTTCGCCGAGCGCGTCATCATCCGTCTGAAACAGGAAGTGAGCGACGGCGTCCTTCATCCCATGGATGCCAAGATGCAGCTGGCCCATTACATCATCGCCAATTTCCACGGCGAGGATGCGGCCAACGCCGCGCGCGACGAATTCCAGCGCGTCTTCCGCGACCGCCAGGCGCCCGAGAGCGCGCCCGAGCGCCGCATCCCGCGCGGAGAGTCGCGCCGGCTGGTCGCCGTGCTGGTCGAAACCAGCCTCGCCCCTTCGCGCAGCGAAGCCGAGCGCCTGATCAAGCAGGGCGGCGTGGAAATCGACGGCGCCCGCATCGCCGACATCAAGCAGGAAATCGATTGTTCCCGCCCCGCATCCCATCTCCTGCGAGCCGGCAAGAAAAAATTCCTCCGCCTCGTCATCGAATAGCCAAGCCAGAGACACTCCTTGTCATCTCTGAGCTTCGACGAGTCACAGTGGCGCGGGCACTCCTGCCCGCGCGCCTTTTCAGGGAACGCGGTGCACGTAGCGGCGGGATGCGACGCGACAAGTCACCTCGCTTCGGTATACCCTAGCCGTTCGGCCCATACTCCATGTCCACCATGAATAAATTCACTCTCCGAATCGGCTCCTGCGGATTCGCCCTCGCCTGCCTGCTTTTCGCCGCTATTTACCACTGGGGGCGCACCGCCTATCTCGCTCGTCTCGAAGCACTCTTCTGGCCAACTGCGATGCTGCTCTCGGGACGCGCGAGTGCCGCCCGCGCCATCGACGCGGGCACACTTGCGGCCGTGAGTTTCTCAGCCTTGATGAACGCAGCGCTCTACTTCGGCATCGCCTGGATTGTCTGGTGGGTGGCGCGTCTGGCGGGAATCATGAAAGCGGCGCCGGGGGAAAAGGACCGCCTCGTATCCGCGTTTCTCGCCGTAGGCCTGGGTTTTGCGTTGCTGGTGGCGCTGGCCGAAGCAGCGTTTCGCGGTTTGCCGAAATTCACCGCTCACGGCCTCAGCGACACCTGGCTGATTTCCGCGAATCTCTTCGCCCTGATCGTCATCACCTGCGCCCTGGCAGGCTGGACGATGTGGTGGCTACGAAAATATTTCCTCGGCCGGAGCCATGGCGGCTCTTCCGTCTCCGGGAGTGCCGCGCGCAAGTCGTGACGCGGCGGCTGATTCAGCGGCTCTCGCGGCCGCTTTTCGCCGCCTTTTCTTTTTCAATCAGCGCGCGCTTGCGGTCGAGCCCCCAGCGATAGCCGGCCAGTTGCCCGTCGCGCCGCACCACTCTGTGGCAGGGAATCACGATCGATGCCGGATTCATCGCGCATGCCCGCGCCACCGCCCGCACCGCGCGCGGCTTCCCAATGGCCCGCGCGACCTCGGTGTAGGTGCGCGTGCTGCCGCACGGAATCCTGCGCAGCTCTTCCCACACGCGACGCTCGAACGCGGTTGCCTGCACGTCGATCGGCACGTCGAGCTTCGGCTGCCGGCCGCGCAGATGCTCTACGACGGCCTCGACCCAGCGCCCCAGCCCCTTGCGGTCTTCGCTGATGGCCGCGCGGGGGAATTCGCGCTTCAACTCGTTCTCGAGCTTTTGCTTCGAATCTCCCAGGTAGAGCGCCGAAATTCCTCGCTCGGTCGCCGCCACCAGCACGAGCCCCAGCGGGCACGGCGTCACCGTGTATCGCATCTCCATGTTTTCCCCTCCGCGCCGGTATGCCATCGGCGTCATGCCGAGTTGCGCCGGAGCGCGCTCGTAGAGCCGGCTGCTCGATCCGTATCCGGCGTCGTAAAGCGCCTCGGTGACGCTCGCGCCTTTGCGCAGCCGCGATTTCAGTTCGCGCAGGCGCCGCGCGTCGACGTATTGCCGCGGCGTCACGCCCAGATGCTTGCGGAAAATTCGCTCGAGCTGATCGGCGCTCATCCCGCTCCGCTCGGCCAGAGCCGCGAGCGTCGTTCGCTCCTCCGGCCGCTCGGCCATCGCGCGGTCGATCTCGCGGCACAGCCGCGCCACGGGTTCCGCCGCCGCATTCGCCGCGCCCGCGCTCTCGCGCGGATGACAACGCCGGCACGCGCGGAATCCGCCGCGCTCGGCCGCTTCCGGCCCGTCGAAGAAGACGATGCGATCCGGTCGCGGCCGCCGCGCCGGGCAAGAAGGCCGGCAATAGATCCCCGTCGAGCGCACGCCGAAAACGAACGCGCCGTCGAAGCGCGCATCGCGCCGGGCAACGGCTTCCCGCCGCGCCCCTTCGGAATTCCGCTTGAGTGAAATCGTTTCGGTTGCCATGGTCCGTCCTCGACCCGAACGTACCCGATCCCGCGCGCCCGGTCTATCCGTTTCCCGCGCGCAAACCCTCCCGGCCCGCATCCCCTCGCTTGTGTCTCTCGGCCCCGGCCTGCATCGTAGCCCAGATTTCAACCGGTGCTACGGATGTAGTTCGGATGCGTGGCGGGAGGCGGCTCTTGAACCGGCATCGGGACGGACCGCCCCGCCTTCGCGGGCCGTAGCCACTCCGGATTCTGCCTACCGTCGCGCTTCGGCGGGCGGAGGCCCGTATCCGTGGAGGCATCGGGGCGAAGGGTCCCCGACGCGGGGAGAGAGCGTATGTACACGGAGGGACGGGAGCCTTCGCTTGCGTCAGGGAGGCTGCCCGGGGGGGGG
>OFHK01000393.1_pt1 | contig 13581 bp, 10 predicted proteins | sample 1521951 | NCBI WGS metagenome assembly OFHK01 (sample SAMEA2468436, study PRJEB22500) | soil metagenome | biome: Glassland; feature: Farmland; material: Clay | place: Australia | collected 2013-01-31 | depth 0.55 m
CCATACCCCAGTCAGTGAGCGTGGCCACCAGCCCGGAATCGCCGACGAGCGTCTCTGCCTGCTCCTTCGCGCACCCGTTGCTGGCCAGCAACCGGTCATACGCGTCGATGACCTCGCCCGGCACCAGCCCCTCGAACAGCCCCCGTATGCCGCCACGGACTGCGGCGTCTGCTACCACCAGCCGCCACCCCAACCCCGAACCCGGGCTGACTGGAAGCAGCCACAGTCAGTGAGCGCACCGCGGGAACCCGGTAAAGGGTCTTGCTGGCACTGCGGTGGATGACGACATTCACGTCTCCTGGTCCTGACAACGCCACAGCAGATACGACCTGGTGAGCCGTGCCCGGCCACGATGAGCAGCGCAGGTCCCTATCCTCTCTCGCTCGTGGCAAGCCTCAGACGCCGACAGTTGCCGGGCCAGAGTGCATGCCTCCCGGACGTCGACTGGGAGGATCCCGATCGGTGCCCTGGACCACTTGACCCAATGGAACGGTCTTCGCCATCGCGGCGCAGCACTTGGAGAAGGATTCCGACAATTTGCTGACACAGCTCATGGTGCTGCCCGTGCTGGTGCACAGGCACGCATCACGCTGCCATGGCCCACAGTCGAACCGCCGTGGGTCTCGGTGGCTACAGATCGACTATGAGTGCGCGTCGGCCTGTCTCTCGACGCTGACCTCGCCGCGCCGCTGTCCGATTCTGTGTCCCAGTTGCGGCATACGCCCGCGGCGGCGACCGGAGGGGGCCTGAACTCGAGTGCTCGGTAGCTGATCGGGCTAGTCGGAACCGTCCTGCTGGACATCGTGCTGACCTGGACCGGGTACTCGGCCTGGTGGCTGCGCTGGCTGGCCCGGTTGCTCACCCTTGGCGCGACCGCCGCCAACGCGGGCCGCCGGGGGTTAGCCGACGCGGCGGTATCCGACCTGCGGGAAGTTGCTTGCATACACGACTTTGTACCTCTTCGCCTGCCCGGTCACCGCGAAGGGCTGGCCGTTGAGTGCTTCTATCTTGAGGACGTGGGCCCTGGTTCCCGTCAGGTAGGTCACCAGCAGTACCCATCTGCAGCTGTAGTGCGTGGCGAGGAAGTTGACCGAGAGGGTGAGCTGCTCGCCGTCGGTGAGCTGGACGTTGAAGTCGGGAAACGTCTGGCCGCTCGGTAGGCGCGTGATCACCGGGTCCGGCGCATCCATGTTGGCCGTGAACTGGTAGGCGGCCTGCGGACCGCCGTGTGGGATCGGGATGTAGGTACCCGAGAAGGGCTTCATGACTGGCCCTACACGCTGAATCTGGATGTTTGTCACCCGCACCGGAGTCTTGTCCTGGCCGGTGAGCACGAAGTCCGCGTGCAGCTCGCCGATGGGTGCGCCGTCGTACCTGGCCAGGAAGCCCGCCCAGGAGTTCTGCGGGTCAGTGTTCGATGGTCCGGCGAGCAGGTCGGCGTAGCCGAGCCCGCTCGATACCGGGGCTGCGAGCGCGACCGCGTTACCGTCGGAGTAGTCGGCTTCCGCCGTGACTCCTAGCGGGACGGCCGCGGCGGCCGACATGGAGTGCTTGCCTGGTCCGAAGATCAGATGATGAGCACCGTGCTCGGTGAACTGGCCAAGGCTCACGCCGAAGACGGCGAGCGCGGGTCCCAGTATGGCGGTAAGCGTCCAGCGCCACCATTTCGCGGTAAGCCATCTCCCTCGTGTTTCGCAGTTTGGCGGGTCAGAGCGTGCCGGTGTCCTTGATGGCCGACGGGGTCAGGGGTGTCGGCTGGGGCCTGCGTAGAGGATGAAGGTGTGGTCGATGCCCTGTTCTGGGGTGCCGGTTTTCGGTCCGAATGAGGTGGGGAGTTCGGATTCGGTGTAGCTTTCGCTGCTGGAGCGGTAGATCCCGATGCCCCACCGGTCGGCTGATCCCTGGTAGCGCAGCCGCAGGATCGGCGATGGCTGACCGCGGCGTGACAGGCGGGCGGCGACGTAGCAGAATTGGCCGCGGAAGCTCACGACGGGGTCGCCGAGGTGTGGCCAGCCGCGTTTGACGTGGTCGCGGATCCGCTGGGTGACGGCGGTCTTGGTCTTCTGGCCGGGGCTTTCGGGCACGTCTGCCATGATGCCGGTCCCGTCCCCGAATGCCCGGGGTGACCCGGCGTGTCGGCGGGCCAGGCGGGCCGGTGTTGCGGTAGGCAGCCTCGATGACCTTGCCCGCGTCGTGGTCGGCGCTGCTGGAGTCCTTCCGTCCGGTGTTCCGGCGCCGGGGCACCTTCACCCTGTTCACCGTGCTGGCCACCGGGCTGGTCTTGCAGGCTGGGCGGCGCAGCGTCGTCGGCATGCTGGCCGGCGCGGGGATGGCCTCGAAGGTTTCCTTCCACGCCGCGTGCCGGTTCTTCTCCTCGTCGGTGTGGGACATCGACGCTCTCTGCCTGATCGCGGCCCGGCTGATCGTGGCCAGGCTGCTGGAAGAGGACACGCCCATCGTGGTGGCGATCGACGACACCCTGTTCAAGCGGTGGGGCCGCAAGGTCCACCACGCGTTCTGGACCCATGACGGATCGGCGCAGGGCGGCAAGAAGATCGCCCGCGGGAACCGGTGGATCATCGCCGGGATCGTGGTCCACCTGCCGTTCGTCACCACTCCGCTCTGCCTGCCGGTGCTGTTTCGGCTCTGGGCAGGCAAGGGCACCACCACCCCAGTCGAGCTGGCGGGCGAACTGCTGAACCTGCTGGCCGCCGAGTTCCCCCACCGTGCGGTGCACGGAGTTGGGGACGCCGCCTACCACGGCAAGCCGCTGCTGGTGAAGGGAACGACATGGACCACCCGGCTGCCCGCCAACGCCGCCCTCTACGATCTGGCGCCGCCGCCCACCGGCAGACGCGGCCGGCCCGCGCTCAAGGGCGCCAGCCTCGGCAGGCCCGCTGACCTGGCCGCGACGGCGGCCTGGCGGCAGGCCGAGGTTCTGCGCTACGGCCGCACCGACACCACCCAGATCGCGATCGTGAAGTGCATCTGGTACGGCAGCTTCGGCAACGCCGAAGGCCGGTGCGTGCTGGTCCGGGACGAGGATTCAGCCAAAGCCTGCGATCTGGCCTTGTTCACCCTCGATCCCGGGGCCAGTGCCGCACAGGTCGTGGAACGCTACGCGGTCCGCTGGTCGATCGAGCCGTCGAACGCGACCGGCAAGCAGCAGATGGGCGTCGGGCAGGCCCGCAACCGGGTGAAGAACGCGGTTGAACGGACCGTCCCGTTCGCGATGCTCATCCAGTCCATGGTGATCGTCTGGTACGGCCTGCACGGCTACCACCCCGACGACATCACCGCCCGCCGGCTGGCCGAGCCCTGGTACGACACCAAGACCGAGCCGTCCTTCGAGGACATGCTCGCCAAGCTCCGCCGCACCCTGATCGCCGCCCGATTTACCGCCATTCGACCAGGTCAACCCAACCCCGACCTATTGCGCGACTACGCTCTGGCCTGCACCGCGGCCGCTGCGTAGGTGCGAAACAGGAGGCATATATGCCTAGATCTAAAGGACAGGTAATAAATGGCCTGCCGCGTTGCATACGCCAGCCTGCTCACAAAGCCAGAGCGCTGGGCATGACCGTGATACACATCAAGATCGGCCACATCTGCGTGCGCAACGAACAGCACTCCGCCGGCGCCTTACCGCCGAGGACACCGGATCCAGAACGGGCTGCGACGCGCTCTTTTGCCGCCGACAGAGCGGTCTGCTGGAGCCTGCGCTTCAGGCCGCTTGGTGTCGCCCGCGCCCATCCAGGACGTCTGAGAGCTCTTCCTCGGGCAGTCCCACGGAGGCGAAGGCCGTTACAGAGGGTAGCCGGGTGGCCGGGCAGTAACCATCGTAAGAGGCGCTTGTCAACTGGCCTGATTCCTTGATTGTTTCGGGTGTCGTGTGCCGCGTGTTGCTACGGCTGGCTTGTGTTTGTGCTGTTCAGCGTGCTTGCGTGGCCGGGCAGGCATGCTGGCGCCGGCCTATGTTGTTGATCATGACCGGTCCCGCCGGGATCGGTGCTAGCGGTGTGTGCGTGCCGGGCTGCGGGCGCGGGAGGTTACGCGCGGGCTCCTCGCTCTACGTAGTTCAAGCGGGCTTGGTGTCCCGACATCGTGCAAGCGAGCTGGTGAGGAGGCCGCGGCCACGGGGGCGGGGCTGCCCTGGGTTACTGGCGAGGTCGTCCTCTACGCGTCTGCGGGCTCGCCCCGCCCCGGGGATTCACTGGTGGTCTTAGGGCTGGCCGCGCCGGGGCCGGTGACGGCGGGCTATGCGGCCATGGCCGCGGTGTGGCTGATGGTCCCGGCGGCGACCCGCTGGTCCCAGGAGGCCCGGCTGGTGACGACGCTGTAAATCCAGCGCAGCAGCGTGGCCATGCAGGCGATGTGCGCCTGGCCCTTGGCCAGCTGGCCGGCGGGGCGGCTGGTGAGGTGGGCGTATTTGGCGGCCAGCACCGGGTTGGCGCCGTGGATCATCGCCCAGGTCGCCCGCCAGGCGGCCTTGCGCAGCACCGGGCGGCCGCGCCGGGAGATCCGGGCCTGCCCGGCGGAGTTCCCCGGGGAGTTATCACACGGGGCGACCCCGGCGTGCTTGACCAGGGCCCGCGAGGAACCGGACCGGGCCGGGTCACCGGTCTCGGCCAGGATGCACGCGGCCACCTCCAGCGACAGCCCGTCAATCGTGGCCAGCACGTCAGCGATGCCCAGCACGTGCAGCTGCGCGATCATCTCCGCCCCTACCCTGGCCTGCAGCTCGCGGGCCCGCCGCAGGTCCGCCAGCGCATGCCCGGCCAGCTTCAGCGCGCCCCGCCGCCGGGCCGGCACCGCACCGTGGCTATCACCCAGCGCGGCATGGAAAGCGGCCACGATCCGGTGGCAGGCCCGCTGCCCGCCCCACCGTGGCAGCACACCGCGGACGAGCTGGGTGAACTCCGCCAGGCCATAGCCGCGCAGCTTCCCCGGGTCACCATCACAGCGGTCGGCAACCACCTGCAGGCAGGCCAGGAACGTCACAGAATCCAGCGGGGCAGCGGCTGTGCCGAGCGCCGCGGGCCAGGCCAGCGCCAGCCGGTCAGTGATCTGCTGCCGGCACCGGATCGCCTCGGTCACCAGCGCATCCCGGCGCTGGCCCAGGTACCGCAGCACCGCCCAGTCCTCCTCGATCACCTCCGGCCGGTAGCACCGCAGCTCCGCCGTCAGCCGGGCGATCAGCACCGCGTCCTTCTGGCCGGATTTGTCGCGGGTGCAGTCCTCGGCCTCCCGTGCGTTATGGGTAACCAGCGTCTGCACGCACACGAAGTTCAGGCCCCGCTCCGCGCACGCCTGCTGCACATGCATCCACCGAGACCCAGTCGGCTCGCACGCCACCGTCACCGACGCAAACCCCCTGGCCTGCGCCTTGGCCACCGCCCAGTCCAGCACCTCACCCAGCTGCCAGGCCTTGCACCGCGGCGACCGGCGCGCCAGCACCTTCGAATCATGATCAGTGACCACAACGGCCTGATTGTCCTCAGCCAGGTCAATCCCGGCGATCGCGTTCTCCCGGGGCACCAGCCGCCGAAGCTCAGCCAGCCGCGCGTTCCGCCGCTTGTCTCCCCGCGAGACCCCGCTACCCTTGCTCACTGAGCCGTTCTCCTTCCTGTGCTGGGACACCAAGCCCGTACATCACAGCAGGAGAACGGCTCTCAAAGATCACATCTCCGGCTTACGCCTATTACTACGCGCACAGTCCCGCCGTTCGGCGCGGCCCTGTGATGGACATCTCTTCACCCTGATCGGACACATAACAGGGTGTACTGGCCTGGAGGTGCTGATCAGGCTGTCAGCCAGTTCAAGCGACGGCCGCATCGTCTAATCCGCGGGCGCAGGCTGCGTCGATTCCGGACACTTGGCCAGGCTGGTGAGCGCCTGAGCAAGCGGACCGCTGAGATCGATCGCGTCTGGATGCTTAACCCAGGCTACGCCAGCCACACAATATCGGTCAGCCGATACAAACGCTTCGTATTGGCGACTCAGTTGCGCAATACGCTCATAAACCTGTGGCTCGCTACTGTAAATGCCGAAGCGCATCGTCCGGACCGCGAAGTCGAGCACCTTATAACCATGGCTCAAAGCGTGCTCGATGATGCTTAGCGGGTTAGAAAAACTGGACACCAGCAGGATCAGGCGCTCAAAGCCGCATTCTACAATCCGCTTGGTTACCTGGCTGCCGTCAAACCCGCCCCACAGTTCAGGCATCTGTGCCGGGCGCTCGTAAGCGGGAAGATATGGCGGATTTGATATTACGCACCCGCCCACCACGGAGTTCTGGACAGCTGTAAAGAAATTTTCGTTGATCACAATATAGCGATCCTCGACTGAATGGTCTACAATTACTTTCTGGGCATACTCGTAAGAGGCCTGGTCGACCTCGTACCCGTTGATCTTGCCGGTAAAGTCATGGTACTTAAGCAGCTCCACGATAGTTTCTCCGGTGCCAACACCCAATTCTACAATTTCCTTATTTTCCAGCAATTCGTAACCATGGCGAAAAAGGAAATCCCTGACGCACTGCGCGTAGAACTCAGACTCCTCGCGATCCTTGAAGATCGTCTTGCTGCAAGCGTCGGCGGCGCTTTCTGTGGCGGTTTCGCCGTCCGGCATGTCCACTTTCCTCCTCGCCCGCCGGGCTTTGGCGGCCATGTCGCATTCACCTAACTCGTCGCGTAGGGCTCCGACAGGCGCGGCTTCATCAAAGGTGCCCTCCCGGTTGGCTCGATGGGAAGCTTCCCGCAAACCGGCCCGGGAGGGCGCTGAACAGATGTGATTGTGGCACAGTCAGGCGACGGCGGGCGTATTTTCCCACGCAAACCTGCGTGGGCAGGCCGGGGTGTTCGCGGGGACCCTGGCCTGGATCTTTCATGGGGGTGACGGGGTTGGCCCCTTGGTGAGTGATCTGGCTTTTTGATCATGGTTTCCGTTCTGCGGGCAGGGTCAGGGTCCGGCTGTCGCGCCGGGGCGCCGGTTTCCACGGTCCGGGCGGGGTCTTTTCCTGTTGTCGGGGCGGCGGTGACGGGGTCAGGCCGGGGCGGGCAGGGCGCGGACGGCGTTCCAGGCGGCGATGATGTCCGGGGTCCATGGCCAGTCCCGGCGGAGGTGGAGCCAGCGTTTTCGCTGGCCGCGGGTCAGGCGGCCGGGGACATGAAGGAACCGGAACCTCAGCAGCTTGGGGGCAGCGTCCCGTAGCTCGCCGGGCGGCAGGGCGAGGTGGCGGAACGCGGCGAGGATGTTCGCGGCCAGGGCGACGGCCTGGGTCCAGGCGACGTTGATCGCCCAGCGCCGCGATGGCCACCGGTTCAGGCCGAGTGCTTTGGCCTGCTTTACATTGTTCTCGACGTGGACGTGGGAGCGGTGGCGGGCGTCCAGCCAGGCGTGCTGCCCCTGGCGGGTGTTCGTGGCGATCAGCTGGTACCGCTTGCCGAGCTTGATCTCCCGTTCAGTTGCCCGCTTGAGGTAGCGGGGGTGCAGCGGCTCCTCGCGGACCAGTATCCGCAGGCCAGGTATCTTCTCCGTCCATGCGCCCAGGTCGAGCAGGCCGGTCAGCTCCGCGACCCGCGTGCCTTCCAGGACCTCCCCGTCCTGGTCAATCCCAGGGGTCCAGGCCTCCCCGGGGATGCGGGCAATGGCGTCCATCTCGGTGTCCGTGCACGACCAGCCGACGGAGAACTCCCAGCGCCGGCCCCGCTTGCCGCCGTTCGCCGCGATGTGCTCAAGCAGCTCATGGGAGAACCCGGCACCGTCGAGGCGGAACAGCATGTTATGGCGGAATGGTCCCGGCAGCCGGGAGACCGCCAGGTCCAGCAGGGCCATATTGTCCGCCGCGCAGTTCGAGGTCGAGTTGCCGGGCCGCGGGTCGATGGCGAGCATGTCACCGGTGTTATCGCACGCCGCCAGGTTCGGGCAGAACCCGATACCGCCCTTATACGTCGATTTCGCGTTCTCCTTATCTGACCTGGCGAACACGATCGAGGCGTCCAGGTCCACGACGGTGATCCCGGTCAGTTCCCGCCCGGCGACCTTCAGCCACGGGAACCCCTCCGGCCGCGCGGACAGCAGCCCCCACCAATGGCGGCGGAACCGCGTCACCGCCGCGTTCACCCGGGCCAGCTGCAGATCACCGATCTCGCTGAGGGTCCGCCACACCGTCGGGACCGAGGGAACCGGCCCGATCACCGGGGCCAGGTGCGCCAGTGCCCGGAAGTCGCTGATCGCCTCGCCGCCACTGATCAGCGTTAATGCCAGGTCCACCAGGACCTGGCCCCGGTCATAGGCCGGATTGAACCCCGGCCGGCGCATCGCGGCGGACAGCCCGCCGGTCAGGCCCAGCCGCCCCGCGAGCAGCCGCGGCGGAAGGACTCCCGCGTGCGCGACCAGCCGCTCGTCATCACCGGCGAGCTCCAGGCCGCGAGCCCATGAAGTGCCCTGCGCGGAACACGAAGTACCCTGCACGGAAGGGGTGCACCCGCCTCAGCTTGATCGCGATTCTAGACAAACCGCATTCTGGCTGGTCGGATGCACCCCGCTCTCGTCTAAGCCGTTTCACGCCCGGCGTGTCGCCAATCCCGATGAAAGACGGAGGCTGGTCCGCATACGGCTAGTCGGCCCGGCTCGCCGGCACGTCCGGGTCGCTAACAAGCCGGAGCGAACTCGGCCGCGGGTATCCGCTCGCTGGTGGCAGCAAGTCTCGCAGGCAGACGGCACAGGTCAATGGACAGACAGTGGCACTGGTGCGGCTGTCGCGTTGGATCATCCGGGCGCCCATCGATCCAGGCCCAGCACCTGCGTCGGCGACTGCCTCAGATGGCCGCAAGGGCCCCCGGCCAGCCGCCGCCTCGCCTGCTGCCCCGAACGGGAGCGTGGCGTGCCGTCGCGCGGGTGCAGTTGCCGCCGAAGCCTGCCCGGCAGTTACCTGGCGGCGTCCGGAGATCACGCAACGCGATGACGCCGAGCCGCCTCGGCATTGCCCGTTTCATTAGGTATCTACTGGATACGCAGGAGCGCTTCGACTCTTTTCCGTAGATCAGCACGGAACGTCTCCTGTGCCAGCCTACCATCATTGGTGCGCGAAATAATCAGGATTCGCTCGGATGCAAAATCGAAGGGAATTTTAGGCGATCGTTTCTCCCTGATTGGAATCCAGCCGGTCGGGGTTGCTGCAGGTGAGTTGGTCAATGAATGTAGCATGCCTGCTTCGAACAGCACGTTAGGGTTATCCGAGAATCCATTGACCGCATCCTCGGTCGGCTCCGAAAAGTAGCATATGCCAAATCTCGATCTAGCAATCTCCTCGATCAGCCCGAGAGTGATCGAGCCGGATTCTTCGATTCTGTTCCACTGCACAACCCGCAGGGCGGCACTGAACTCGCCAAGTACCTCCTGGATGACTCCTATAACACCGTCATCGGCCTGACCAGAGAATGCGATGAATATCTGCGGCTTGGTAAGACGAGGGAATTTAGTATTGCGCAAGGTAAGCGAAAGCTCGCTTACCGCTGCCCTGGTTCCGGTTAGCTGGGCATTATTGGCCTGCCGAAGCTCCAGGAGAATGGCTACTGCATCTGCGAGCAGGGTTAGCTCGTCCTTCGTTACTTCGGCGATTTCAAGGTAGGACGTAGATTCCAGGTAGATCACACCGAGTATGCGGGACCAATGTACTAGAGGAACTATTATAGAGGTTTTCATGTCCCTGTTAACCGGTGCCTGGTACTTTGGTAAATCCAACACTTCTGACCAGAGATCAACGTACGAGTCGGCGTGCCGGAGCGACCCTCTCTCTGGGTCAACGATCCACAGCGGCTTACACTGATCAAAAGAGACCGAAATTTGCGAGGTGTAGCGGCCTGCCGCATTCCGGATAGTGGTGGCATGGTGCTGATTTTCGGAACTCCAGACGGTCCTCAGGCCGACCCGATCGTCAACCTGCTGCTCGCAAGCCAGGCTGAAGTACGCAGCATCCAGCTCGTTACTGACGTATTCGTAGATGAGGTCCCTGATCGAGTCAACCGTCTGCTGATCTACGATATCCACGGATCGGGCAAATTGCCGCAGGTGGTCACCAAACGTCCGGACGCTCTTGGGCATAGCACGGTCTCCTCCCCGTATGCTGTCTCATGGCCCAGTCGCCAGGATCACATATTTCCTAAGCGACCGGAAGAGCCGATTTGTCATCAGTGTGGCTGGGGGGCGGGGAACTGCTCGCGATCTCTCGTTGTCTTGCCTCATCTGCGCGCGGCGGTCAGGGCCGCGTGCGGCGGCTGGACGGGCCCTCACCTTCTCGCGGTTCATCCAGTTCGCCACGCCATCCGGTTTCTCAAACGGCGCATTAGCGATACTGAGCCTGCGCGGCTCCAGGCCCGATGCCCGTCGGCCACCTGGAGAACACAGCCGCCCAGAACTGGCGGTTCTGGCTGCTTGAGCACAACACTCTGGTCGGCTGACGTCCCGCACTGAGTCGGCAGGGAGGCGCGGACTCGGCGCCTGCCGGGTCGGGCAGAGCCAGTAACACTCTGTGACGGCTAGCCGTGGTAGCGGTTTCTGGCAACCGCCGGGCGGGAACCGACGGCGGCCGGATATCTTCGTGCTCCTGAGAGCTGGGCGGCCGGTCCCGGCAGCCGTCAAGAATGAGCGTTGCCGTTGGATGTTTATCTGGTCGCGGACGAAGCTGTCCGGGGACTTCGCCTTGAGATCCCAAGGAGCCAGTCGCTCCGCCGGAAGTCCCGCAGATTCTTGGTGACGATGATCTGGGCCTTCGCCTTATCGCGGCGGCCAGGACATGACGGTCGTTAGGGTCGGGGAGGTCCAGGCTGCGATGAGAGGCTCGTAGCCGGAGACGAGGCAGTCGCGCACCGCTGTGTTCATCAGCTGGCGCAGGCGGTCGGTCTTCTCGACCGTGATGTCCTGCATGTTCTTCCGCAGGTTGTCGGTTACCTCATCCAGGATCTTCTCGGTCCACTTTGCCTGCACCAGGTGCGGAAGCTGGGCGATGCGGATCAGCAGATCGCGCAGGGTGTTGGGGTAGAGGACCAGCGTCATACACCGCGATGAAGGGCATGGTCAGTACAGGCCCAGCTCTTGGCTCAGGTCAGCCAGATCGTCAGCGGCAGCCCGCCGCTGCAAGTCGTCTTGCCGCTTGTACTGCATGAGCGGGATGATCTGGACGCCGTGGCCCGACTCCAGCAGGCTGAGCACCTGGGCAAGCATGACCACGGTCGGACGCGGAATCACAAGCGCGTCCTCGGCGCCGACTTCGCCGAGGGCTTCGATCAGGTCTTCTCCCGGATGGCTACTGAGGTAGTCGCTGATGCGCCGTGCGGCCCGGCCTGCGACCTCGGTGTCTACATCTCCCGGGTCAATCGAGGCGATAGGGTTGCCTGTCATCGCCCCAACCTCCTCATCGAGTTATCCGCAATAAACGAAGCATCCGCAACTCTGGAGCTTCCACTGGGGCACCGCGCTAGCTAGGGCTGGTCGTCGCTGGACGTGACTGCGCTTACGGTGGGTTGTGTAGTAGGCCACAGCATCTGACCGGTGTGTACCTGCCAAGGATGGGTGTAACGTCGCCCGGCGGGCCGGATTGCTGCTGTGCACGAACCGAGTCTGGGAGCAACCACGCGTCGTGTCAGCCGACACGGTGAACGTCCATGGACAGCGCCTAGCCCTGGCTTTTCATGGGGATCTGGCGGTGAGCGGCGCGCCTGAATGGAAAAGTGCTCCTGAACTGGGACGATAAGGGTTGTCGAGATCCTTATCCGCCCAGTTTCAAGGAGCACTTTCTACGTGAACGCTACAGGATGGTCGCGCGGTCTTGAAGTTACCGGGGGCGGCACGGGCGTCGTGTCGCACGCCGGGCTGGCACTGCTGCGGCAGCTGGCCGACCGGACGGGCCTGACGTCCGGCCTGTCGGCGGCGCTGCCCTCCCCGCTGGGCGGGCATGACCGGGGCCGGGTGCTCGCCGACCTGGCGTGCGCGATCGCGGACGGGGCGCGGGTGATCAGCGATTTCCGGGTGATGGGCGACCAGCGGGAGCTGTTCGGCCCGGTCGCGTCGGTGCCGACCGCGTGGCGGGCGCTGAAGGAGATGGCCTCCCGCGGGGACCGGGGACGGCGCAAGGTCACGGCTGCGGTGAACAAGGCGCGGCGGCACGCCTGGGTGCAGGCAGGCGGGCTGCCGCCGGTGCAGGTCGCGGACAGGAAGCTGGCGGGCGTGACGTGCATCCGGCTGGACGCGACTGTCGTGCACGCGCACTCGGACAAGGAGCTGGCCGAGCCGAATTTCAAGGGGTTCGGCCATCACCCGATCATCGCGGCCTGCGATAACGTGCGGGAGCCGCTGGCGTGGATGCTGCGGCCGGGCTCGGCCGGCAGCAACACGGCCGCCGATCACCTGCAGCTCCTGGACGAGGCGATCGCCGCTCTCCCGCCGGCGCTGCGCCGGAAGCTCATGGTCACCTGCGACGGGGCCGGAGCCAGCCACGACCTGGTCAAGGAGCTGGACCGGCTCGCGTCCCGGCACGGCTACCAGGTCGTCTACTCCGTCGGCTGGGCGCTGACCGGGCGGGAGAAGGCCGCGATCGGCAAGGTGCCGGAGCACGCCTGGGAGGCCGCGATCGACGCGCGCGGCGAGGTCCGCGAGCGCCGCGCCGATGACGCTTGCGCGGATCTGCGCTGCGCGCACCGGGCCTGCTGGATCGAGGAAGCCCACGTCACCGAGCTGACCGGGCTGCTCCGCTCCGGCCCCGGTGGCGACCAGCTGAAGGCCTGGCCCAAGAGCATGCGGGTCTTCGCCCGCCGCGAGCGGCCGCACCCCGGCGCGCAGCTCACCCTGTTCGAGGCCGAAGACGGCTGGCGGTACTCCCTGTGGGCCACCAACCGGCCCGCTGCCACGCGGGGCTGGCTGGGCCAGTGCGCCTACATCGACGCCGCGCACCGCGTCCACGCCCGCGTCGAGGACGTGATCCGCACCGGCAAGGACACCGGCCTCGGCCATTTCCCGTCCCACGACTACGGGCTGAACAGGGCCTGGCTGGACGCTTCCATGACCGCCTGCATCCTGCTGGCCTGGCTCAGGCTCCTGGCCCTGGACGGCGACCTCGCCAAAGCCGAGCCGAAGACGCTGCGCTACCGCGTCCTGCATGCCGCCGCCCGGCTCGTGCGCGGCGGACGGCGACGATGGCTGAAAATCGCCGCATCCTGGCCCTGGGCCGAGGCGATCACGGCCGCCTGGCAGCGGATCGACACGCTACCGCAAGCACCCTGACCAGCACGAACCCATCCCGGCGAGCAAGGAAGGAGAACCCCGGGACCCGTGGAGCCCCCGGCCGCCCGGCCCGTCAGCCGGACTGCTGTCATACCCGGACACTAAAATCCGGCCCCAGGACACGGCCCGCCACGCTGCCAGCGTCAGCCTTCAACCCCGATGAAAGATCGGGGCTAGCGCACGAACAGTCACGGAACGATGGCTCCAGTGCCCTTCTCAGGCACACGCTGTCGCATTTGATGCATCAGACGGTTTCCGTAAGGGTGCCCCAGCTAGTTCCCTGTTGTTGCGGGCCTCTAA
>OFHK01000394.1_pt1 | contig 13549 bp, 9 predicted proteins | sample 1521951 | NCBI WGS metagenome assembly OFHK01 (sample SAMEA2468436, study PRJEB22500) | soil metagenome | biome: Glassland; feature: Farmland; material: Clay | place: Australia | collected 2013-01-31 | depth 0.55 m
CGGGCAGGGCCGCGGCGCCGGTGGGCGCCCGCCGGGGCCGCCGCCGGCGGCGCCGGCGCCCGGGCGTGCCCCGCCGCGCCCCAGGCGGAAGGAGTAGGGGCGGGGGGCCCATTGCGGGGGGGGGAGAAACCCGCCAGTACGGCCGGTATCGCCGATCTGATCCGGGCCAAGGTCCGGGACGTCGCCGACTACCCGCAGCCGGGCATCATCTTCAAGGACATCACGCCGCTGCTGGCGGACGGGCCCGCGCTGTCCGCGGTGGTGACCGCGCTGGCGGCCGGGCACGGGCCGGTGGACAAGGTGGCCGGCATCGAGGCCCGCGGGTTCATCCTGGCGGCATCGGTCGCCTGCCAGCTTGGCTCGGGCTTCGTACCGGTCCGCAAGCAGGGGCGGCTGCCAGGCCCGACCTACACGCAGAGCTACCAGCTGGAGTACGGGACTGCCACCATCGAGGTGCACCAGGACGCATTCTCACCTGGTGAGCGCGTGCTCATCGTGGACGATGTGCTGGCCACCGGCGGCACCGCGGAAGCAACCGCGGACCTGGTGCGGCAGGCCGGGGCAGAGGTCGCCGGGGTGGCTGTCATCCTGGAGCTGGCGTTCCTGGGGGGCAGGGCCCGGCTGCCGGGCGGGAACGTCCGGTCGCTGCTGGTGGTCTGACCGCCCCGCCTCTCCCGGCCATCCGGCCGCCTGGCCCCTCCCGGCCATCTGGCCCCTTCCGGCCATCTGGCCGCCACGTGGCACGGGCGTTACGCCGGGTTTGCTGCAATGTGTCACCTGTCCTGGACGGAGCAGGGCATGGCGCCGGGCAGCGCCGATAGACTAGGTGCCTGGTGGACGACAGGAGCGCATGTGGCCGGTGACGTGACGATGACCGGCACGGCCGGTGCAGACGTCGCGCCGTCCGCCCCGGGGCAGGCGGTAATCCCGGCTACCCCGGGGGACGACGGCGAGGTGGCACCGGACGTGGCCGTGCTGCGGCCTGCCACGCCGGTCACTGAGGACGCGCCCGTCCCCACGCATGTGCCAGCCGCTGAGCATGCGCCAGCCACCACCGAGGATGCGCCTGCCTCCGCGGATGCCTCCGGCCCGCCTGCCCGCGCGGTTTTCCCGGCACCATCGGCCGCTGCTCCGGGAACCAGCGGGGGAGCCGCCGTCCGGCGCCGGCTGGCGCGCCTCGGGGCACCCCGCGGAGGGGGAGTGAACCCGGTGCTGGAGCCCCTGATCAAGACCGTGCGGGCAACACACCCCAAGGCTGACATCAGGCTTATCGAACGCGCCTACGACGTCGCCGCGCACTGGCATGCCGACCAGAAGCGCAAGAGCGGCGATCCCTACATCACCCACCCGCTCGCTGTGGCCACCATCCTGGCCGAGCTGGGCATGAACACCGAGACCATCTGCGCGGCGCTGCTGCACGACACCATCGAGGACACCCCGTACCCGCTGGAGCAACTGCGCCGCGACTTCGGTGACGACGTGGCAGCACTGGTCGACGGCGTGACCAAGCTGGACCGGGTCAAGTACGGCGAGGCCGCCGCGGCGGAGACCGTCCGCAAGATGGTGGTGGCCATGTCCCGCGACATCCGGGTCCTGGTCATCAAGCTGGCCGACCGCCTCCACAACATGCGCACGCTGCGCTACCTGCCCCGGGACAAGCAGGAGCGCAAGTCCCGCGAGGTGCTGGAGATCTTCGCCCCGCTCGCCCACCGGCTGGGCATGAACACCGTGAAGTGGGAACTGGAGGATCTGGCTTTCGCCACCCTGTACCCCAAGCGTTATGACGAGATCGCGCGCATGGTGTCCGAGCGCGCCCCCCGGCGCGACGTGTTCCTCCAGGAAGTCATCGAAGAGGTCTCCGCGGACCTGCGCAACGCCAAGGTGAAGGCGAGGGTGACCGGCCGGCCCAAGCACTACTACTCCGTGTACCAGAAGATGATCGCCCGGAATGTCAGCTTCGACGAGATCTACGACCTCGTCGGCATCCGCGTCCTGGTCGATTCGGTGCGTGACTGCTATGCGGTGCTCGGTACTGTGCACGCCCGGTGGAACCCGATTCCCGGGCGGTTCAAGGACTACATCGCCATGCCGAAGTTCAACATGTACCAGTCGCTGCACACGACGGTGATCGGCCCGGAGGGCAAGCCGGTCGAGCTCCAGATCAGGACCTGGGGCATGCACCGGCGGTCCGAATACGGTGTGGCGGCCCACTGGAAGTACAAGGAGGAAAGCGTGCCCCGGGGCCGTGGCGGCGGCCAGGCCCCTGACACCAGTGACATGGCCTGGCTCCGCCAGCTGGTGGACTGGCAGCGGGAGACCGCCGACCCGGCTGAGTTCCTTGAATCCCTCCGCTTCGACCTCGGTGCCGCCGAGGTCTATGTCTTCACCCCGCTGGGCGAGGTGATCGCCCTGCCCCAGGGTGCGACACCGGTCGACTTCGCCTATGCGATCCACACCGAGGTGGGGCACCGCACGATCGGCGCCCGGGTGAACGGCAGGCTGGTCGCGCTGGAATCCGCACTCGACAACGGGGACACCGTCGAGATCTTCACCTCCAAGGCGCAGGACGCGGCACCCAGCCGCGACTGGCTGGGCTTCGTCAAGAGCGCCCGGGCCCGGAACAAGATCCGGCACTGGTTCTCCAAGGAGCGGCGGGAGGCAGCGGCCGAGGCGGGCAAGACCGCGATCGCGCGGACCATGCGCAAGCAGGAACTTCCGCTCCAGCGGCTCGCGACTGCGGGCGCACTGCTCACCATCGCCACCGAATTGCGGTACCCGGATGTATCCGCGCTCTACGCGGCCGTGGGGGAGGGCCACGTCAGTGCCCAGTCGGTGGTCGCCAAGCTCGTCCAGTCCGTCGGCGGCGTGGCCGGGGCGCAGGAAGATCTCGCCGAGACGACCCTGCCCGCCCTGCCCACCCGCCCGCTCCGGCAGCGGACGACCGGGGATTCAGGCGTCGTCGTGGAAGGCGCCGCTGACGTGTGGGCAAGGCTCTCGCGCTGCTGCACGCCGGTACCGGGAGACGAGATCACCGGGTTCGTCACCCGCGGCCACGGGGTCTCCGTTCACCGGTCCAACTGCATCAACCTGCGCCACCTGCTCGATTCCGAGCCGGAGCGGCTGGTAGCGGTGCGCTGGTCACCGACCGAGGAGTCGCTCTTCCTGGTCGCCATCCAGGTGGAGGCGCTTGACCGGACCGGGCTGCTGTCCGATGTCACCAGGTCCATCTCCGATCAGCACGTCAACATCCTGTCCGCGTCGGTCACCACGACCAGGGACCGGGTGGCGGTCAGCAGGTTCACGTTTGAGATGGGTGACCCCAAGCACCTTGGCCACGTGCTGCGCGCCGTCCGCGCCATCGACGGCGTTTACGACGTCTACCGGGTCACGAACTAGCCGGAGAACTCGGCCAGGGTCCGCTCGGCCTCGGTGAGCCAGGACCGGCGGGCCGCGATGGCTTCCTCGGCCTCCTTCACCGCGTTGGCGTCGCCGCGTTCGGTGGCCTTGGCCAGTTGCGTCTCCAGCCCGGCGATGGCTGACCGGATCTGCTCGACGGTCCCCTGGGCCCGGGCGAGTGCTTCGGGGTTCGAGCGCCGCCACTGCGCGTCCTCGGCCTTGCGCACGGCATCCTCGACCCGCCGCAGGCCGGATTCGAGCCGCTCATGCGCCTCCCGGGGGACCGGCCCGGCCTGCTCCCAGCGTTCCTGGATCCCGCGCAGCGCCGCCCGGGCGGCCCGGACGTCGGTGACCGGGACGAGCTTGCCCGCCTCTTCCAGCAATTGCGACTTGACCGCCGCGTGCTCGCGCAGCGCCGCGTCCTTGGCCGAGAACACTTCCGCCCGGGCGGCGAAGAACGTGTCCTGCGCGGTCTTGAACCGGGTCCACAGGGCGTCCTCATCCGGGCGGGCGGCCCGGCCGGCCGCCTTCCACTGCCGCATCAGCTCGCGGAAGGCGGCAGCGGTGGCCGTCCAGTCGGTGGACGTCGCCAGGCCCTCGGCCTCGACCACGAGCTTCTCCTTGCGGGAGCGGGCGGTCCCGCGCTCCTCCTCGAGGTCGGCGAAGTAGGCCTTGCGGCGCTTGTTGAAGGCGTTGCGTGCGGCCGAGAGCCGCTTCCACAGGGCGGCTTCGACCGCCCGGTCGGCGCGCGGCGCCGTCTTCCACTCCTCCAGCAGCTGCCGCAGCCGCTCACCACTGTTCTTCCAGTGGGTCGCCGCCGCGGCGATGTGCTCGGCCTCGGCGACGATGCGCTCCTTGATGTCCCTGGCCTCGGCGCGGGCATGGTCGCGGGCGGCCCTGACCTCCTCCTGGCGGTGGTCGACCTTCCCGGACAGCGCCTCGAGCCTGGCCTGGAGCTGGCCCAGGTCGCCCACCGCATGCGCGTCCGTCACCGCCGCGCGCAGCCGCTCGATCCCAGCCCGTGCCTGGGCGGGAGACAGGTCCGTGGTGGTAACCCGCTGCTCCAGCAGGGTCACCTCGGTGTCCAGCGCCTCGAACTTGCGACTGTAGAACGCGAGAGCCTCGTCCGGGCTCCCAGCCTGCCAGGAGCCAATCACCCGCTCACCCTCAGCGGTACGCACGTAGACCGTGCCGTCGTCGTCAACCCGGCCCCACGGATCGTTGGCGGTGCTCACCGCGAACCTCCTGCTCAGCCCTGACCCTGGTGATGCGGCAGGGTCAGGGCTTCTTGATGATGACCCTCTCGATGACGACCTTCTCTTTGGGATGACCGTCACCAGGGCCGTTGGCGTTGTCTGTGCCCGCCTTGGCCACATTCTGGATGATTCCCAGTCCTTTGACGACCGTGCCGAACGGTGTGTAGCTGGCGGGCAAGGACAGGGAGTTGCGGTAAACGAGGAAGAACTGGCTGCCGTTGGTGCCCGGGCCGGCGTTCGCCATGGCCACGGTGCCCTGGGTGTAGCGGGCTCCGGTCAGGTTCTCGTCGGCGAACTTGTAGCCGGGACCGCCCTTGCCGGTCCCGGCCGGGTCGCCGCATTGCAGCACGTAGATTCCCGAGGTGGTGAGCCGGTGACAGGTGGTGTTGCTGAAATAGCTCTTGCCGGCCAGGTAGACGAACGAGTTGACGGTGCAGGTCGCGCTGGTGTTCAGCAGGTCGATGACCACCGTGCCGCGGTTGGTCACCAGCGTGGCCTGGTACTTCGCCTTGCCGTCCGGGGTGGCTGGCGGCAGGCCGACCTGGCGGGCAGCCGGCGGGCTGGCGGTGTAGGTGCAGTGCGTCGCTGGCCCGGCCGCCGGGGCTGCGGCGGTGGCAGCCGGGGAAGCTGCGGGGGAGGTGGATCCGGCCGGGGTTGCGCTGGCGGAGGGACCCGGGGACGCCGAGGCCGCGGATGCGGACTTGCCGCCACCGGCGAGAAAGAAATACGCGCCGGCGCCCAGCCCGAGGACGGCACAGCAGGCAACACCGATGACCGTGCCCTTGCGCCACCGCTGGGCCCGCTGCAGCCGTCTGACCTGCTGACGCGCGTAACGCTCGCGGGCAAGCCTGCGCTGGCGTTCCTTCTTTCCCGCCACCCTCGTAGTCCTCCCTCGCTGGTAGGTGCCACGACTGCTGATCTGCGAAACTTCGCGAATCGTACCTGCCAGTTGGCCGTAGCGGCGGGTCCGTTATCGGTTCGTCGCGTTGCTGTATCGCTCGGTAGCCTGTACCAGCAGCGCCATCGACCCATTCCGCCGTCGTCAAGGAGGATGGCCGTGCTCATCGACGGGTTCCCAGCCGGCTCGTTCGCCACCAACTGTTATGTGGTGGCGCCCGGTCCCGGGGAGGAATGCGTGATCATCGATCCGGGCCAGGACGCCGAGCCGGGCATCGAGGAAATCCTCGCCGAGCACCGGCTCAAGCCGGCCGCGGTGCTGCTCACCCACGGCCACATCGACCACATCTGGTCGGTGGCGCCGGTGTGCGGCGCACGGGACATCCCCGCCTATATCCACCCAGCCGACCGGGCGCTGCTGACGGACCCGGCGCGGGGGCTGTCCTTGCAGGCAGGCCAGCAGTTCTTCCGGGGGCTGACCTTCACCGAACCCGACGAGGTAGCCGAACTCGCCGACGGCATGACGCTGCGGCTGGCAGGGGTGGAACTGGTGGTCGGGCACGCTCCTGGGCACACCCCGGGATCGGTGACCTTCCGCCTGGCGCAGGGTGTGCTGTTCTCGGGCGACCTGCTGTTCGCCGGCTCGATCGGCCGGACCGACCTGCCCGGCGGCGACTACCCCACGATCCTGGACAGCCTGGCACGGGTGTGCCTGGCGCTCCCGGATGAGACCCAGGTGCTGCCCGGCCACGGACCACAGACGACCATCGGTGCTGAGCGCGCCAGCAACCCGTTCCTCGCCGCCCAGCCCGGCTCGCCGGCCGGGCCGGCGAGCGGGCGCGGGCTGCCCGGCCGGCCAGGATTGTGACGGAGAGGCTGAACAACTCAATGATCCGCACCCACGAGGCGGGCACACTGCGCCCGGGCCAGGCAGGCGAAAGCGTGACGCTGGCGGGCTGGGTCGCGCGGCGGCGCGACCACGGCGGCGTTGTCTTCATCGACTTGCGCGACGCCAGCGGCGTGGTCCAGGTCGTCTTCCGCGGCGAGGGCGAGGACAGGCCCGAGCACGCGCTGCGCGCGGAGTTCTGCGCGCGGGTGACTGGGGAGGTGCGCCGCCGGCCGGCCGGCAACGAGAACCCCGACCTGGCTACCGGCGAGATCGAGGTGGTCGCGGACGGGGCCTCCGGGCTGGAAGTGCTGTCGGAGGCCGAGGCGCTGCCGTTCCCGGTCGAGGGCGGCGGCGAGCTGAACGAGGACGTCCGGCTGCGCTTCCGCTACCTCGATATCCGCCGCGCGGAGACGGCCGCCGCCCTGCGCGTGCGGTCCGAGGCGACCTATCTGGCCAGCGAGGTCCTGCGGGCGCACGGTTTCGTCTACGTGGAAACCCCCTACCTCACCCGGTCCACCCCCGAAGGCGCGCGCGACTTCGTGGTCCCGGTCCGGCTGCGGCCGGGCAGCTGGTACGCGCTGCCACAGTCCCCGCAGCTGTTCAAGCAGCTGCTCATGGTCGGCGGCCTGGAACGCTACTACCAGCTCGCCCGCTGCTTCCGCGACGAGGACTTCCGCGCCGACCGGCAGCCGGAGTTCACCCAGATAGACCTGGAGCTGAGCTTCGTCACCCGGGACGACGTCATCGGGGTCGCCGAGGACCTGGTCGGGCAGCTGTGGGCGGAACTGGCCAGCTACCGGGTGCCCACCCCGATCCCGCGGATGACCTACGCCGAGGCGATGCGCAGATTCGGGTCGGACAAGCCGGACCTGCGGTTCGGCTGCGAACTGGCCGATCTGACCAGCTACTTCGGGCAGACCTCGTTCCGCGTGTTCCAGGCCCCGCACGTGGGGGCGGTGACCATGCCCGGCGGCGCCGGGCAGTCGCGCAAGCAACTGGACGGCTGGCAGGACTGGGCCCGGGCGCGGGGCGCACGCGGCCTGGCCTACGCCGCGATCGGCGCCGACGGGGCCGTCTTGGACGCGGGGCCGGTCGCCCGGCATCTGTCAGAGACCGAGCGTGCCGGGCTGGCCGCCGCGGCCGGGGCCAGGCCAGGGGACTGTGTCTTCTTCGCGGCGGGCACGCCGGCGCAGGCCCGGGAACTGCTCGGCGCGGCCCGGCTGGAAATCGGCCAGCGGCTGCGGCTGATCGACCCGGACGAGTGGTCGTTCCTGTGGATCGTCGATCCCCCCATGTTCGAGGACGACGGCGAGGGCGGCTGGACCGCGGTGCACCACCCGTTCACCGCCCCGCTGCCGGAGTCGGCGGACAAGTTCGCGATCGAGCCGGCCGACGCGCTGGCAGATGCCTACGACCTTGTCTGCAATGGGAACGAGATCGGCGGTGGGTCGCTGCGTATCCACCAGGCGCCCGTTCAGCAGCAGGTCTTTGACGTGATCGGGCTGGCACCGGAGGAGGCGCGGTCGCAGTTCGGCTTCCTGCTGGACGCCTTCCGGTTCGGGCCGCCACCGCACGGCGGGATCGCGTTCGGCTGGGACCGGCTGGTCATGCTGCTGGCGGGACGGGACAACATCCGGGATGTCATCGCCTTCCCCAAGGCGGCCTCCGGGCTCGACCCGCTCACCGGGGCGCCTACCCCGATCACGCCCGCCCAGCGCAAGGAGGCGGGCATCGACGCGGTGCCCGAGTCCCGTGGCCCGGGCGGGTGATGGCCAGGCCGACAGCCTCTTCGACGCGGCCGGCGAGGAGGCTGCGCGTGCTGCCGCCCCGCTGGCCGTGCGGATGCGCCCGTCCAGCCTGGACGGGGTGATCGGGCAGCGGCACCTGACCGGCCCCGGCACCCCGTTCCGCAAACTGGTTGATCACGACGCCGCGATGTCGGTGGTGCTGTGGGGGCCGCCGGGAACCGGGAAGACCACCCTCGCCCACGTCGTCAGCGAGGTGACCAGGCGGCGTTTCACCGAACTGTCCGCGGTCACCGCCGGGGTGAAGGACGTGCGGGCGGCGATCGACGCCGCGCGCCGCGACCTCGGCCTGACCGGCACCCAGACCGTCCTGTTCATCGACGAGGTGCACCGGTTCAACAAGGCGCAGCAGGATGCCCTGCTGCCAGCGGTGGAGAACCGCTGGGTGTCGTTCATCGGCGCCACCACCGAGAACCCGTTCTTCTCGGTGGTCGGCCCGCTGCTGTCCCGCTCGCTGCTGCTCACCCTGCAGCCGCTCAGCGACGACGACATCCGCGAGGTGATCAGCCGGGCGCTCGCCGACGAGCGCGGGCTGGGCGGCTCGGTCACCCTCGCCGCCGGGGCCGCTGACCATCTGGTCCTGCTGGCGGGCGGGGACGCCCGGCGGGCGCTGACCTACCTGGAGTCGGCCGCGCTCGGCCAGCCTGCCGGGGCCGAGATCGGCCTGGCCGCGCTGGAGCGCGCGGTAGACCGGGCCGCGGTGCGCTACGACCGGGGCGGCGACCAGCACTACGACGTGATCAGCGCATTCATCAAGAGCATCCGGGGCAGCGACGCCGACGCCGCCCTGCACTACCTGGCCAGGATGATCGAGGCAGGGGAGGATCCCCGGTTCATCGCCCGCCGCCTCATCGTCCACGCCAGCGAGGACATCGGGCTGGCCGATCCGACCGCGCTGCAGGCCGCGGTGGCGGCCGCCCACGCGGTTGAATTCGTCGGCCTGCCCGAGGCCAGGATCAACCTCGCCCAGGCCACCATCCACCTGTCGCTGGCCCCCAAGTCCAACGCGGTGATCAAGGCGATCACCGCCGCCGCCGCCGATGTGCGGGCCGGGCTGACCGGGCCGGTCCCCTCCCACCTGCGCGACAGCCACTACCCGGGGGCAAGCAGGCTCGGCCACGGCCGCGGGTACTCCTACCCGCACGACCAGGAGGAGGGGATCGTCGCCCAGCAGTACGCGCCGGACGCCCTGACCGGCCGTGAGTACTACCAGCCGTCCCGGCACGGGGCCGAGGCCCGTTACGCCGAGCGGGCCGAGCGGATCAGGGCGATCCTGGGGCGTGCCCCGCGTCCCGGCGTGCCCCCTGACCCCGGCGAGGCCGGTGAACGCTGACTGTGTGCTCGCATGCACGCGGTAGGGTCGGGCAGGGGCTTCGGAGAACAGGCCCTGAAGGAGCGGACATGCTGAACGCGGTCTGGGTGGCGGGCATCGTCGCCGCGGCGTTCTGGGTTGCCGGGGTGAGCGCCGCGGTGTACCTCATGGTGCGGGCGGCCCGGCTCGTCGCCGAGGCCACCAGCGCCGTCTCCGGCCTGCGCGATCGGCAGGAACAGCTGATGGAGCGGGCCAGCGCCACCATCGACCGGGCCAGCGAGCAGCTCATCAGGACCGATGCCATCACCGCCAGCATGGACGAGGTCACCGCCAACATGGCCGAGCTGAGCGGCAAGTTGGCGGCGCTCGCCCCGCTGGCCCGGGTGATCGCGTCCAGCGCCGGCGCGCCACTGGCCAGGATCGCGGCCGTGGCCTATGGGGTGAACCGGGCACTGTGGCTGCGCCGCGCCGCCAGCGACGGTGGCCGGACGGGCGCCACGGCGGCCCGGGCGCGGGTGCTTGGGCGCGCGCCACTGCCAGGGCGGCGCCAGCCTGCCCTGACCGGCCAGCGGGACGAGACCACACCGTGATCCGGCGGCTGTTCTGGCTCTCGCTCGGCGCCGCGGCGGGCATCGCGGGCTACCGGCGGCTCACCACCCTGGCCCGCTCCGTCTCGCCCGCGGTGCGGATCAGGGGGCTCGCCCGCTTCGCGGCCGACGTCCGGGACGGCATGGACCTGTATATGGAGCGACACCCCGGCCGGGCAGCATCTACCCTCGACAGTCACCGGGGGCGAAAGCAGCTTCGGGGGCCGGCTGACGACGGCCGGGCGCGCTACGGCACTGACCACGTGAAGGATGGCAGATGATGGAGTCGGCAGAGATCGTCCGCCGTTTCCTGACCTACTTCGAACGGCACGGGCACACCGTGGTTCCCTCCGCCAGCCTCATCGCCGAGGACCCCACCCTGCTGCTGATCAACGCCGGGATGGCGCCGTTCAAGCCCTACTTCCTCGGTCAGCAGGCCCCGCCGTTCACGCTGGCGACCACCGCCCAGAAGTGCGTCCGCACGCCGGACATCGAAGAAGTCGGCAGGACCACCCGGCACGCGACGTTCTTCCAGATGCTGGGGAACTTCTCGTTCGGCGGCTACTTCAAGGAGAAGGCGATCCCGTACGCGTGGGAACTGCTGACCAGTTCCGAGCACGACGGCGGGTTCGGCTTCCCCGAGGACCGCCTGTGGGCCACCGTGTATCTCGACGACGACGAGGCGGCGGGGATCTGGCGGAACGTGGTGGGCCTGCCGGAGAGCCGGATCCAGCGGCGCGGCCTGAAGGACAACTACTGGCACATGGGCGTTCCCGGGCCCGGTGGGCCCTGCTCGGAGATCTATTACGACCGCGGGCCCGAGTACGGGCGCGAGGGCGGCCCGGAGGCGGACGAGGATCGCTACCTGGAGATCTGGAACCTCGTCTTCATGCAGTACATGCTGAGCGCGGTCCGCAGCAAAGAGGACTTCGATGTCCAGGGCGATCTGCCCTCGCGCAACATCGACACCGGGATGGGCCTGGAGCGGATGGCTGCGCTGCTGCAGGGCGTGGACAACATCTACGAGATCGACACCACCTGGAAGATCCTCGACCGGGCGGCGGATCTGACCGACCAGAAGTACGGCCGCGACCCCCGGGCCGATGTCGCGCTGCGGGTGGTCGCCGACCATGTCAGGTCAGCGGTCATGCTGGTATCCGATGGGGTGCTGCCCGCCAACGAATCGCGTGGCTACGTGCTGCGGCGCATCCTGCGCCGCAGTGTCCGTAACCTGCGGCTGCTGGCGGGCAGCCAGCGGGGCGGTACGGGCGGTGCCCCCGGCCGCGGCGGTGAGGACGAGCGGTACCTGCACGAGCTGACCGCGACCGCGATCGGCGCGATGGGTGCGCAGTTCCCCGAGCTGATCCGGGACGCGCCGCGCATCCACGGGGTGATCGACGCCGAGGAGGCGGCATTCGCCTCCACGCTGCGCACCGGCTCGGCGATCTTCGACGCCGCGGTGGGCGAGGTCAAGCGCCGCGGGGCTGGCACGCTGTCCGGCGAGCAGGCTTTCCAGCTGCACGACACCTATGGCTTCCCGATCGACCTCACCCTGGAAATGGCCAGCGAGCAGGGCCTGGCCGTGGATGAGGAGGGTTTCCGCCGCCTGATGGCGGAGCAGCGCCAGCGCGCCAAGGAAGACTCCATCTCCAAGAAGACCGGCAACGCCGACATCTCGCTGTTCACGGCCCTGCTCGAGCGGTCGGGACAGGTGGAGTTCACCGGCTACGAGCAGGTCAGGGGGGAGGCGACCGTCACCGGCCTGCTGGTCGGCGGGGCCTCCGTCCCGGCCGCGGGGGCGGGCACCGAGGTGGAGGTCGTCCTCGACCGCACGCCCTTCTACGCCGAAGGCGGCGGGCAGCTCGCCGACTCGGGCGTGATCCGGGTGACCGGGTCGGGCGCGGGAGCCGGCGCGGAAGTGGAGGTCCGCGACGTGCAGTCGCCGGTGCCCGGGCTGATCGTGCACCGGGGCAGGGTTGTCTCCGGTGAGATCACGGTCGGGGCGCCCGCGCTGGCGGAGATCGACATCGAGCGCCGCCGGGCTATCTCCCGCTCGCACACCGCGACCCACCTGGTCCACCGCGCGTTCCGTGGCGCGCTTGGCGAGTCGGCGGCCCAGGCCGGCTCGGAGAACGCGCCTGGACGGCTGCGGTTCGACTTCACCGCGGCCGGGGCTGTCCCGCCCTCGGTGCTGCGCGATGCCGAGGACGAGGTCAACAGCGTCCTCATCAACGACCTGGACGTCCGGGCTTTCGTCGCGCCCATCGACGAGGCACGCGCGATGGGGGCGATCGCGCTGTTCGGGGAGAAGTACGGCGACCAGGTCCGGGTGGTGGAGGTCGGTGACTACTCGCGCGAACTGTGCGGCGGCACCCATGTCGCGCGGTCCGGCCAGCTCGGGCTGGTCAAGATCCTCGGGGAGTCCTCTATCGGCTCGGGCGTCCGCCGGGTGGAAGCGCTGGTGGGCACGGACGCGTTCCGGTTCCTTGCGACCGAGAGTGTGCTGGTCAGCCAGCTTTCTGAGCAGCTGAAGGCACGCAGGGAAGAGCTGCCGGAACGGGTGGCGGCGCTGGTGACCCGGGTCCGCGATGCCGAGCGCGAACTGGACAAGCTGCGCTCCGCCCAGCTGCTCGCCGTGGCCGCGGATCTGGCCCGTGACGCCGAGGACATCGGCGGGGGCGCGCTCGCCCCCCCGCGGGTGGCCGGCCGCCCCCCAGCCGACGGGAGACGCCAGGACGCCCTTGACGTGGGGGGGCCGGGCGCCGGGCAGGGGCCCGCGGTGGGGCGGGGTGCGGCCGCGCGGCCGTCCCTGCTCTTCCCCCTGCTGATCTGGGCGGCGGTCCGCTTCCGCCACCGCGGCGCGACGGCCGCCACCGTGGTCGTCTCCGGCCTCGCGATCTCGGGCGCGGTCATGGGCCACAGCGCCTTCATCGCGGGTTCCCTCGACGAGGCGCTCCTGCAATCGCAGGGGTACGCAGCCATCGTCGCTCTCACCACTCTGATCCTGGCCGCGGCCATCTCGGAACGCGCCGCCAGCGCGCGCGCGCGCGGGGCAGGGGGGGCGAGGGGGCGTTCCCCGAGCCCCCCCAGCCACCCCGAAGGCCCAACCCGAAGAGGGCGGTAACCCGCCCCGGGTGCGCGGCCAGCCCACAAAACGACCCCCAAAACTTGTCGGAGCCGGTGACCGCCGAGCCCTCCCGCGACAGGTCGAACGATCCTTCCCGGGGTGCCAGCATCCTGGCCTGCACGGGATCCAGCGAGAAGAGGTCAGGAGGCACAGCCCTCACCTCGCACGCCCGGGCGCGCTGGAACGGGCCTTCCACGAGGGCCTGCCTCTCGATGAAAGGAACCACAGTCGTCACCATCGGCAGGCTCCTGATGCGGTTGACGAAAGCGGGGTCCCCTCC
>OFHK01000395.1_pt1 | contig 13539 bp, 16 predicted proteins | sample 1521951 | NCBI WGS metagenome assembly OFHK01 (sample SAMEA2468436, study PRJEB22500) | soil metagenome | biome: Glassland; feature: Farmland; material: Clay | place: Australia | collected 2013-01-31 | depth 0.55 m
ATGTCCCCAGAATTGGTTCAATGCTCGTTGCCATTTGCTCGCGAACCGATTCCAACGGCATCTCGGCATACTGGAGATACATGATCACCACAACTGCGAAAGCGCCGTAGAGGACCAGCGCCGCCTGTTCCAGAGGGAGCGTTTTCCTAAGAACTCCCTCGCGCTGGAGTTTCTCCATCAGGCGTCCCACCTGTCCCATCAGCTGGAAATCCATCCGGGTCAATTCCCGCCCCAGATCTTCCGGTTGCGAAAATGCGGCGGCGAACACCTCGCGCAGCACCGGGATCACCGCGCGCATGCGCGACAGCGGCTTCTCGAACGGCACCTCGTTCCAGCGCTCGACGATCACGTTCGACGACGAGCCGAGGCCGAGAACGAAGCGGCCACCGGACGCGTCGGAGAGCGCGGCCGCATGCATCGCGAGCACGGCCGGCCCGCGCCCCCGCGGGCGCGTGCTCTGTTTGTTGAGCCCGCGCTCTCACACAGCGAGGGTCCCGGGTGCGACCCCGGGCGACCCCCCCCCCTTCCGTGCCCCGCGGCCCCGGTGCGCGGGGGGGGTCCTGGCGGCCGGCCGCCCCGTCACGAGGGCGCCCCGCCGGTCGCTTCACCCGGCGGATTCCGCAGGGCCTCCACAAGCTCGTCGCACCGGGCGAACACGATTCCCGGCGTGTCCCGCATGTGGCGTACGAGCTGATCCAGCATGGCGATCCTGGACGCCCGTCCGATGCACTCCGGATGCATCGTGAGGAGGAAGTAACCCACGCCGAGGTCGCGCACCGCGTCGAACTCGCTCTCCCACGCCTGGAGGACCATGGCGGGGGACTGCCGGCACTCCTCGAACAGCGTCCAGTCGTCCAGGGACCATTCGACCGGGAGTTCATAGAGCCGCGGGCCCGCGGGAACGGGCAGGGCGTACGGCCGGTCGTCGTTCATCAGGCTGCTGTCATAGGCGAACCCGTGCGCCTGCAGGAAGCCGAGGGTCCGCCGGCTCCATTCCCAATATGGGGCGCGGAAGCCGGTCGGCCTCCGGCCGGCGATCTCCTGGAGGATTCTCACCGAGGTCTCGTGCACGCCCCGCTCGCCCTCTTCGTCCATCTCCGAAAGGTTCTCGTGAAGGTACCCGTGGGCGGCGATCTCGTGGCCCCGCCGCACGGCCTCCCGCACCAGCTCCGGGTAGTGTTGCCCGGTCCAGGCCGGCGTGAAGAAGGTGGCCCGTATCCCCTGCCGGTCCAGCAGTCCGAGCACCCTTTCCATGCCGGTCCGCGCGAACTGCCCCTTGGACAGGGACACCGGAAGGTGAGGCGTCTTCCGGACCTGGGCGCTCTCCGCGTCGAAGTCGAACGTGAGGAGGACGCGGATGCGGCCGGCCGCCAGGTCGGCCGTCATGGCCCGCCCTCCCGCTCGATCGGGGCGGTCAGGCACCGCGGCCCTCCGCCGCCCCGCACCAGCTCCGAGCCCTCGACCTCGATGACGTCCACGCCCTCCTCGGAGAGGAGCTTCCGGACGCGGGCGTTGCCCGCGTATCCGATGATCTTCCGGGGACCCAGGGTGATTACGTTCGTCGCGCGCCTCCGCCGCTCGTAGGCGGTCACATCGACGAAGCGGAGCCCGCGTCGGGCGAGCAGCGGCAGGAGGCGGGCCCGCCTCGGGGGCCGACCTTCCTCGTAGACCGTCGCCCGGCCGAGGAGCGACTTCCGGTGGACGATCGCCAGATCCCGGTCGACGATCATCAGGGTCCCGTCCAGGTGAATGGTCCAGGGGGGCAGCTCGATTGCGATCAGGGTGTGCAGTCCCTGCCCCCTCGTCCGCGCCCACAGCTGCCGCAGCGCGGAGCGGTTCGTACGGTTGCCGACTCCAGCCAGCAGGGTCGCGCCATCCAGGAAGATGAGGTCCCCGCCCTCCATCGACGCGGGCGCTGAGATGTCCGTCAGGATCCGCACGCCGAGATTCCCCAGCGCCGCCGCGACGAGCCCCGGTTCCGGGCGCCGCACCTCCCCGTGCATCCGCATCCGGATCAGGCCTGCGCGCGTCACCACGACCGTGTCGCGGGTGTAGGTGAGGTTCGGGCTCCTCGACGCCTTCCGCAGGAGCGGCGAGCCTCGCAGGAGCTGCTCCACGAGGGCCACCTCGACCCCTTCGCTGCGGAGGGTCTCGATCAAGCGTTCGTGCTGGCTCCGGAACTGGGCGGGTTCGATGGCGTCCTCGAACAAGTACCTGGGATACGACGCGGGGCCGATCAGGTCCAGTTCGCTGCCGGGGGCGTGCATCAGCACGCTCCGCAACCGGCCGTACTCAGGAAATCCGAGGGCCACTCAATCCTTCCTCCGTCCCGCGGCGGGACCCGCGAGACGGGAGCCGACTCGACGGCTTTGAAGCTATGGTCCATGCTCGCCCGGCGCGGGGTGCGGACCCGGGCCCCCATCTTCTCCGCCCGTCCGCGGGCGGCCGCTCGGGTCGTGCTGGTTGAGGTCCGCCTCATTCTCGTTATCGCAACCGAGATGCATCGCTCGGTTCCCTGGAAAAGGCGTTTATAGGGATGCGTGCATCGTGTCGTCTCGGAGTTGGGGAAGCATGAGAAGGCTCATCCTACGAACGTTAGCGCTAGTGGCTGTGGTCGCGGCCTTGGTCCTGATGGGACTCGGGGGCGTGACCGCCGCATCGACGAGCACGTCCAGCGCGACGTACTACTATCAGCCGCAGATCACGTTCCTCCAGGCGAGCCCGAACCTGCTGACGCCGCAGGCGGTGCCTCTGTGCAGCACGAGCAGCACCTCGGTGCCGGGCGCTCCCACGATCGTCTGCTATTCGCCGGACTTCGTCCGGACCGCGTACGACTTCCCCTCGGGAGACGCCTACAGCGGCGCGGGACAGACGATCCTCATCGTGGACGCCTTCGGCAGTCCGACGATTGCGAACGATCTGCACGTCTTCGACCAGACCTTCGGACTGCCCGACGCCAACCTCACGGTCCTGTGTCCGACTGGCTGCCCGGCCACGACCACGTCGGCCCTTGGGCCACTGGACTGGGCCGTCGAGACCAGCTTGGACGTTGAGTACGCGCACGCGATGGCGCCGGCTGCGAATATCGTGCTCGTGGTCGCCTCGAGCAACGCGGGCAACGTCCTCAACACCGCGGAGCACATGGTGATTCCCATGTTCCCCGGCAGCGTCATGTCCCAGAGCTTCGGGATTCCCGAGGCGGCGCTCATTGCGAACAACGGGCAGATCATGCAAGCCGTGGCGAACTACAAGATGGCCCAGCGCTACGGCATCACCGTTCTCGCCTCCGCGGGCGATGCCGGCGCGACAAACGGATACAGCTTCCAGAACGCGCTGTTTCCTGCATCCGATCCCCTGGTGACGGCGGTCGGCGGGACCCAGGGCAACGGGCTGTCTAGCAGCAACGCCACCCGCACGGCGTATCCGTTCGGGCTCGCCGACTTCACCGGCGACTGCCAGATTGGTCCCCGGCCCGGCTACCCGACGAACTGCACGGCCACGGGCTACGGCAGCGAGGCGGTCTGGAACGAGCCTTGGGCCGTGGCGGCCACCGGGGGGTCACAGAGCCTGATCTTCCCGACGCCCGATTACCAGTCCGGCTTGGGCCTCATGAGCCGCGCCACCCCGGACGTCTCCTACAACGCGGCGGTCGATGGCGGCGTGCTCGTCTACACGACCTTCCTCGGGGCCCCGGTCTGGTACATCGTCGGCGGCACGAGCGCGGGCTCGCCCCAGTGGGCGGCGATCTTCGCGATCGCGAACCAGGTCCGCGAGGCGGACGGCGGGCAGCCGATGGGCTTCGCGAACCCGACCCTGTACGGACTCTCCTCGGCGCAGAAGGCGAACGACTTCCACGACATCACGCAGGGCAACAACAGCCTCGCGGACGTCCTCTCGGGCAACACGGCGTCCACGGGCTGGGACCTCGCCTCCGGATGGGGCACGCCGAACGTGATGAGCCTGGTCGCGGACCTGGGGAGCTAGGCATCCCCGCGAAGCCATCATGGGCCCCTGCGGGGGCCCACCTTCCTTCTTTTCGTTCTCGGTCTCCCTGTTGCCACGCACCGGCTCGTGAGGCGTCAACCCTCCCGTGCGAATCCGCCACGAGCACGATTCCCCTTCGGAGCGATCCTCGCGGGACGGGGAACCCGTGGATGGCGGAAACGTCTACGGCTGCGGGATCGGCGGGAGCGTCCCCGTCGAGGCCGTGAGCGCGGCGACCAGGATGAAGACGAGGGCGAGCGCCGCGAACGGGATGAGCATGATCCACCGCGGCTCGTAGCGCAGGTGCATGTAGTACGCCGCGACGAGGCTCGCCTTGAAGGTGGCGAGGACCACGAGGATGGAGACTCGGTCGATGGACGCGAGGTCCTGCATCGAGATGTACACCTCGACCATGGTGACGACGGCCAGCACCACGAAGACGTACACGTAGGGGCGCTTCACGGGTTCCTCGACCGCGCCCGCGGTCGAGGCTGTCGTTGCCGTCTCCGCTGCCATATGTCACACCTCAGATCAGATAGACGAGCGTGAAGAGGAAGATCCAGACCACGTCCACGAAGTGCCAGTAGAGGCCCACGAGCTCGACGGTCTCGTGGTTCTCCTTCGTGAAGCCGCCCTTCCACGCCTTGATGTTCAGGTACGCCAGCGCGAGGACCCCCGCGGTCACGTGGGCGCCGTGGGTCGCCGTCTGCATGTAGAACGCGGGCCCGTAGTTCGGGTTGACGCCGAAGGGCGCGCTCGTGAACGTGAGGCCGTCGACGAAGTACAGATGGTAGAACTCGTTCGCCTGGAAGGCCAGGAAGGTGATCCCGAGGACCATCGTGGCGAGGAGGAAGTAGCGGAGGTGCTTCTGGTCGCCCCGCTCGATGGCCGACAGCGCTTCGACCATGGTGAGGCTCGAGCAGATCAGGATGAACGTTGCCACTGCGGTCCCCGGGACGTTCAGGATCTGGCCCGAGTACGCCCACGGGAGGGCGCCGTAGCCGGCGGTCGTCCGGAACCGGATGGTCCACGCCGCGCCGATGATCGCGGAGAAGAACATGACCTCGGTCGCGAGGAACAGCCACGTGGCCAGCTTCCGGGAGCTCACCTTGCCCAGGACGCTGTGCTCCCCGCTCGTGCCGAAGAAGGCTCGCGGGGTCGTGTGCAGGTCGTCCCGCAGCCATCCGACGGCCCCGGAGATGAAGACCACGAGGCCGAGGATCATCAAGGGGATGCTTACGATCAGCCCGACGTAGGCGACCGCGGCGCCGATGGCGATGACGAAGGGCCACGGGCTTCCCTGGTGGACATCGGGTTCACGGTACCGCCTGGTACGCCCCTCGGCCATGCCCAACCTCGATTCGGGCGGCTGAAGACTCGGTCGGCTATAACGTCTTCGGTTATCCTAAAAATCCTTCCGACGGACGTCGTAGCCGGACGACGAATCCCCGCGGGAAAGCGGCTCCGCTCAGTTCGGCCGGTAGACCCAGGGGTTGTGCGCCAGGGAGAGAAAGAGGTCCCGCGACTTGGACCACGTGACCAGCCACGTGGGCACGGCGATCTGCGGGCCCTGCACGTTCAGGCGCATGGACGCATCCTGCGCGGCTCGGGGGATAAAGCCTTCGCCGTTCGTTCTGATTTCTATTCTTAGGAGTTGGAACGCCTCCTCGGGCGAGGCCGACGCGCATGCGGGGCCGCCGCATGCGTGGGCGCGCCTCGATGCACTCTCCTGGGGAATACCGACGAAATGCCTTATACAGGACTCTGAGATGTCGTGGTCCGTCAGGGGTCACCATGCCCACGGTCCGCCGGATGAAGACGAAAATGGTCCTCATGGGGGAGGGTGGCGTGGGCAAGACCTCCCTCATCCGGCGCTTCGTCCTCAACGAGTACCAGGACACGTACCTCCACACGATCGGCACGAAGGTGAGCAAGATTTCGCTCACCGTGCCGTACGGCGCGGACGTGGAGGTCCAGATGGACATGTCCATCTTCGACATCATGGGCCAGCACGGGTTCCGGGACCTCATCCGCGAGACCTACTTCCACGGCGCCCAGGCCATCATGGCCGTCTGCGACGTCACTCGGCTGGACAGCCTGAGCGCCCTCGACGAGTGGATCCCGTCGGCCCTCGAGATCTCCGGGGACGTGCCCCTGTACATCGTCGTGAACAAGAAGGACCTCCTGGACCGCAGGGCCTTCACCGACGAGCAAATCCAGAAGATCGCGGAGCCCTTCGCGGCGCCGTGGGTCCTGACGTCCGCGCGCACGGGGGAGTTCGTCGAGGATGCGTTCAACGGGCTCGCGATCGAGATCGTGGACCGGGCCATGCGGACGGAACAGGCGCGGGCGGTCGAGCGTGGCCTGCGGGAGAAGATCCTCGTCCTCCTGACGAAGCGTGGCACGATTGGCCTGAAGAAGGCGCAGTTCTTCGAGATCCTTCGGGGCGTGAGCTACGACGAGCTCCAGCGGGAGCTCAACGCCCTCGAGAAAGAGGGGAACGTCGTCCTGCTCTGGCACGGGCCCGCAGACTTTACCGCGACGATCACGAAGAAGGGGGCCGACGAGGGGGCGCGGTCGGCGTCCCCCCTCGAGGAGTGAGCCCTCGGCGGGTGGGCGCGTGAAGAAGGTCGCGCTCGAGCGGGTCCTCCAGTCCCCCGAGGCCGTGCCCTCCCCCCGCCCGGACATCGAGCAGTATCCCACGCCGGCGGCGCTCGCGGCGGAGGTGGCCTACATCGCCCTCGGGAAGGGGGACCTCGCCGGATGCCGCGTCCTCGACGCGGGCTGCGGCAACGGCGTCCTGGGAATCGCGGCGAAGCTCCTGGGAGCCGCCGAAGTCGTCGGGGTGGACATCGACCTCCTGGCCATCCAGGTCGCGGAGCGGAACGCCCACAGGGCGAAGGTCGAGATTGAGTGGCGTCACGCGGACGTCAGGTCCGTGGCAGGCCCCTTCGACACGGTCCTGATGAACCCCCCGTTCGGGTCGCAGACGAAGCACGCGGACCTCCCCTTCCTCGACACCGCGTTGTCGGTGGCCCGCGTGGTCTACAGCTTCCACAACGGCGTGACGGAGGATTTCGTCCGCCGCCGGATCGAGTCCCGCGGAGGCCGCGTCACGGACCGACTCGCCTATGAGTTCCCGCTCCCGCGGACCTTCCGGTTCCACCGGCAGGAGAGCCGGCCCGTGCCCGTCGTCCTGTTCCGCGCGCAGACCACGAAGGGCTAAATAGCGGGCCCTTTCTTTCGCCTCGCGAGAGAGGAACGAGCATGGAACCCAAGTTGGTCCTCCCGGGCGACCAGATCGCCGTCGCGGAGGAGTTCGAGCCGGGCGAGGGGACGTACGAGCGGAACGGGCTCGTCTTCGCCTCGACGCCCGGGGGGCTTCGGCTCGACGAGCAGAGCCCGTCCGCGCGCGTGCAGCCCTTCAACCCGCCGGCGGAGCTCCAGAGCGGGGACATCGTCTACGCCGTCGTGGACGACATCCGCGGCATGATGGCGACGGCTACCGTGAGCGCGATCCACGGCCGCGACCGCTCGATCAGCGGCGAGACGAACGGGACGATCCACATCTCGAACGTGTCCGAGGAGTACACGGAGGACATCCGCGACATGTACCACCTCGGGGACATCATCCGGGCCAAGGTCATCCAGACGAAGCCCTCCGTGCAGCTGACGACCGCGGAGCCGGACCTGGGCGTCGTGCGCGCCCTGTGCGGCGTGTGCCGCGGCCCGCTCGAGATGCGCGGACGCGACCTCTTCTGCCCCCGCTGCGAGCGCACGGAGCGGCGGAAGGTCGCCCGGGACTACGACAACCTGCGGCTCGACGTGCCCCCGGCGGAGCTCGGTGCGGGACGGATCCCCGAGCGCGCCCGGCGCGAGGACCGCGGAGGTCGCGAAGGCGGCCGGGATCGGCGGGGCGGACACGGCGGGCGCGACCGGCGGGACGACCGCGGAGGCCGCGGCGGCCACGGGGACCACGGACGCGGAGGCCATGGCGGCCGGGACCGGGACCGGCGCGACCGCGGGCCTCGGCGCCGCTGATTCGCCGGCCGTCCCAGCCGCGCCGTTTCAGCAGCGAGAATTAGGTTCTATAATCGGAGGCAAAGTCATAAGAACCTACCTCGTGTTAGTCGCGCTAGGAAGGTTGCGATGGCGGTCTCGAACGATGACGTCATGAAGGAATTGACCCGGCTTCGCACGGAGATCCAGCAGCTGCGCGAGGTCGTGAACGCCCTCTTCAACGCGGTGTTCGAGGAGTCCGACGAGGAGTGGGATTCCACTCCCGAGAAGGACGAGTTCAACCTGTACAACTGAGCCGCGGAACGCCCCTGCACCGCCAGGCGCCGCCAAGCGCGCTTATACTCGATCCGGCCTACCCGGCTCCGTGGCCGACTTAGCTGAGATTGTGCGGGACCACGAGCGTTGGCGACTGCAGGAAGCGGTCAACCTCCAGCCCTCCGAGAACGTGATGAGCGAGGCGGCGCGCGCCCTCCTCGCCTCGGACTTCGTGCACCGCTACACGCTCCCGACGCGCTACGCGCCCGGCCTTGGCGAAGCGAAGAACGCGTACCGCGGCACGCGGGGCACGGACGCGATGGAGGCTTTCGGGGAGGGCCTGGCCCGCGAGGTCTTCGGCGTTTCCCACGCCTCCCTGAAGCCGCTCTCCGGCCACCTCGCGGGCTTCCTCATGCTCCAGGCCTGCACCCACCGCGGGGATCGGATCCTCGTCATCCACCCGGATCACGGCGGCTACGACGGCTACATGCCCGGCTTCCTGCCGGACTACCTGGACCTGCAGGTCGACTTCCTGCCCTTCGACGCGAAGACGTGGAACCTGGACCCGAAGGCCGCCGCGGACGCGGTCCTCCAGAAGCGCCCGAAGCTCGTCCTCGTGGGCGCGAGCTTCATCCTGTTCCCGTACAACCTGCGGTGGCTCCGCGGCGCCTGCGACGACGTGAACGCCGTCCTCGCGTACGACGCGTCCCACGTGCTCGGCCTCATCGCCGGCGGCGAGTTCCAGCGGCCGTTCCTGGAGGGTGTGGACGTCGTCGCGGCGAGCACGCACAAGACCTTCCCCGGCCCGCAGGGCGGCCTCCTGCTCTCGAACCGCGCGGACCTGTTCGACCGCGCCATGGACACGATCATGTGGCGGACCCAGGACAACGCGAACTGGGGACGGATCGCGGCGACCGCACAGGTCCTGCTCGAGATGAAGTCCTTCGGGAAGGCGTACGCGAAGCAGGTCATTGCGAACAGCCAGGCGCTCGGGAAGCAGCTCGACAAGTGGGGCATCCCGGTGAAGTTCAGGGACCTGGGCTTCTCGATGTCCCACCAGCTGCACGTCGACACGGCCGCGCTGAAGGAGAAATGGGGGCTCACGCCCTGGGCGTTCGCGGACCGCCTCGAGGCGAACAACCTGATCGTGGACGCGGTGGGCCGCATCGGCACGAACGAGACCACGCGGATGGGCGCCAAGGAGGAGGACATGCAGGCCGTGGCGGGGCTCGTGGCCCGCGCGGCCCGCGGCGAGGATGTGCGGAAAGAGGTGGCCGAGTTGCGGTCCCGCTTCCGCCTTTCGTTCACGCTCCCTCCGTGAGCGGACGCGTCGAATCTCGGGCTCGCCGCAGCCCCCGAAAGTCTCTTGTAGCGGGCGTCTGATGGGTGCCGTCGTGGAGTCGATGCCTCCGCCCTCCGAGGCTGGACGTGTCATGCCGTCGTACACGGAACGCGGGCTTCGGGTGCTGGTTCTCGCCTTGGCCGTCGCCTTGGCGAACGGCGTCCTCGGACTTGCGTTCCTTCTAGGAGTCCTTTCAGGTCTGTGGATTCCGAGGACCCTCGATCTCCTTGAGAACGTCGTCGGGGTCCTCGTCGTCGGGTTGGGCATCCTCGGCTTCTGGACGCTGCGAAGAGGGCGCGACGAGCATGGGGCGGCTCATGTGGCGAGCCTGAGGCGGGCCACCATGGCCATGGTCTTGGCCGCGGGCAGCGAGATGATGCTCCTCGGCACGGGACTCGCTTTGGGATTCGGCCTGCTCCCCTCCGTCGTGGTCACCGGGGGGACGTACCCGCCGGTGGTGACGGCCGAGTGGGTCCTCCAGACGACTCACTTCGCGGCATACCTCCTGATTGCGGGGTCCGTGGGCCTGTTCCTGCTCTGGACCGTCTGGGGTCTCCTCGCCCGCCTTCCTCGCTGGATCGCTCTGGCCGCCTTGGTCCTCGGTCTGCCAACCCCCGCCATCACCCTCGTGACCGTCTCGGCCCTCGCGGACCTTGGGTCCCTTCCCGCGGCCGTCTTCTACGCAGCCTGGGTCTTCCCGGCGGTTTCCATCTCCCTGTGGCTCCTCGCCTACCTTCTCACGATGGTACAGATTCGGGATGTAGTCCTGCACGCCACCCCCGGCCCGGCGCCAAACGAGGTCTAGTCCGCGCCCGGACCGCCCGCATTCGCCTGGAGTCGTGGCCGTCGCCGAGGTGGCAAAGGCCATAAGCGCCAGCCCCGTTACGCGCGCCGTGACGGCGTCCGACCCGGCCCCCCGGAAGGCCATCCTCCTCCTCAGCGGCGGCTTCGACAGCCCGGTCGCCGGTCACCTCATGGTCCGCCAGGGCTACGACCTCGTCGCGGCCCACTTCTCCCTCGAACCGATCACGGACGACGGCTCGACCGTCAAGAGCCGCACGCTCGTCCGGATCCTCGGCCTCCCGACCTTGTACGTGGTGCGGGTGGGCGAGGCGTTCGCGGAGGTCGCCCACGCCTGCCACCGGCGCTTCTACTTCGTCCTGACGAAACGCCTCATGGTGCGCCTCGCGGACGCGATTGCGGACCGCGAAGCCGCGGACGTCCTGGTGACGGGAGAGAACCTCGGCCAGGTCTCGAGCCAGACGCTGATGAACCTGCGCGCGATCGACGCCGCGGCGCGCCACCCCGTGTTGCGCCCGCTCATCGGGATGGACAAGCAGGAGATCATGGACCGCGCGAAGGTCATCGGGACGTACGAGACCTCGGTGGGCCCGGAGATCTGCGACCTCCTCGGGCCGCCGCGCCCCGCGACCGCGGCGAGGCTCGAACAGATCCTCGCGGAGGAGACAAAACTGGACATCGACGGCCTCGTGTCCGCATGCCTCCGGGACGTCGCTCCGGAAAAGTTCAAAGGGGAGCGGGCGCCTGGAATGCAAGCGCCCGACCCGGAAGCGTCCCGATGACGTACTACCTGATGAAGCCCTGCCGCACCGCCACGGCCTTCGTGTCGACGTTGAAGAAGCCGGCGCGGGTGGACCTCGCGCAGGCCGCGAACCGCCTCCGGGTGGCGGGCTGGTCCGTCCACGACGTCAAGGTCATGCTCATCCTCGAGGGCGATCCCGAGCTCACGCTCTACGAGAGCGGGAAGATCCTCGTGAAGACGGACGACGCGAACGCCGCCCGCGCGGCCATCGACCGCGTCTACGACGTGATCGGCCTCGCCACGCCCGTGCTCCCGGCGTGAGCCCGGCCCGCCTGCGCGGGCATGCGTTACCTATATAGCCGACGCACCGATGACGACCCGGGGGAGTCGGCACGATGCGAGCGCGCGCCATCGCGGTCATTGCTCTCGGTTTCATCCTCATCTCGGCCGGCGTCGCCTACTACGTGTCCACGACCGCCACGGGCACCCTCGCGGTCCAGGTGCGGGACGCCCCCGCCGCGTGGTCCCACGTGCTCGTCACGTTCTCCGAGGTCAGCGTGCACCCCGCGAGCGCCGCGAACGGCACGGGCTGGGTCGGGCTGTCCCTCCAGGTCGCGCAGATCGACTTCCTCTCCCTGGGCAACCTCACGCGGCTCCTCGCCCTCGAACGCGTGGCCCCCGGAACGTACTCCGGGGTGCGGATCCGGGTGTCCTCCGTCTCCGGCGTGCTCGTCTCCGGCGCCCCCGTGGCGATGACCGTGACGGGCGGGACGCTCCTGGCCGCGACGACGTTCGCGCTTCAGGGCGGGAGGACCACCACGGTGACCCTCGAGATCGACCTCGCGCAGTCCATCGTCCAGACGAGCCTCGGCTGGGCCTTCACGCCCGTGCTCGGGCCCGTTGAGGTCGGATAGGCCCCGGGCGGGCCGCAAGGCTGGAGAGCGCGCGCGGGATGCGACCCTCGATGCTCCGGGTCCTCGACGCCTCCGCCCTGCTCACCGGTCGCCAGTTCCCGGGGGAGCTCGCGACCGTCACCGGCGTCCTGCGGGAGGTCCGCCGCCACGGCCTGACGCCGCAGCTGCAGGCGATCCTCGAGACCCAGGTCCGCGTCCTGGGGCCGTCCGCGGAGGCGCGGGAGCGGGTGCGGGCCGCCGCGGAGGACACCGGCGACGCGCAGCGCCTCTCGCCGACGGACCGCGACCTCCTGGCCCTTGCGCTGGACCTCGGCGCGACCTTGGTGACGGACGACTACTCGATCCAGAACCTCTGCCGCGTGCTCGCGGTCCCGTACGAGCCCGTGCTGATGCCGGGCATCCAGGAGACGTGGCGGTGGTCGTACCGGTGCACGGGATGCGGGCGCACATGGCCGGAGTGGCACGCGGAGTGCCCGACCTGCGGCTCCCCGCTGAAGACGGCGCGGCCCCGGGCTAGACGTGGAACGCAATGAGGAAGAGGTCGATCACGAACAGCAGGACGACGAGGACTTCCAGGAGGAGCATGCGGCGGCCCTCGAACTCCGCCTGGGCGACCTGGTAGATCTCGCTCAGGTCCGCCATCTTGTCCGCCACCATGTGCCGCCAGGACTCCAGCTCGAACTTCCTCGCGCAGGCGCGGTACACCTTCCCCAGGAACCAGTCGCCCCAGAGCTTCGAGATGTTGTCCACCTGGAACGTCGCCTCGGAGAGGTCCATGCGGAGTTCCGCGAGTTCCTTGACCTCCTCGCCGCCGCTCCTCAGGAGGGAGGATCGCCGGAAGAGGTCCTCGAGGTCGTCGTACGCCTTGTCGATCGCCCGGTCCAGGTACGCGTCGTAGGTGCGCAGCTCGAGCAGCTGGAGGTTCGCGATCTCGAAGACCGCCAGGGTGTCCTCGTACGAGGCGGTCGGTTCGAGGACGAGGGCGGCGTCCCACTCCACGACCACGAGGTCGTCCTGGTAATAGGAGAGCCACGACTTCCATGTGTCCTCGACCTCCTCGTCACTGATGTCGTCCGGCCTCGGATCCGACGCCAGGAGGGCGGTGACCTCGCGCCGCCAGCCGTTCGCGAAGGCCCGCACCGGGTGCTCGGAGACCGTGATGCAGTACACGGTGTAGGGTTCTGGGTCCACCTTCACGTCGTAGGAATCGTGCATGTACGGGACGAGGTCCTCCTCGATGCGCTCCGCGATCCGCGCGCAGTACGCGTCGAGGGTCTCCTCCTGATCAGCCGTCCTCAGGCGCAGGATGCCGTAGGGCCTCAGGTCCCGCAGGCTCGAGGCGTCGAAGGGCGTCCGCACGACCACGGAGAGCGCGCCGACGCCGTACAGCTTCACGGCGATGCTCACCGTGATCCGGCCGAGGTTCGTGTCCACCGCCCGCTGGTCCACGTGCACTAGGACGGTCGGCCCGACCGGCGCGG
>OFHK01000396.1_pt1 | contig 13539 bp, 12 predicted proteins | sample 1521951 | NCBI WGS metagenome assembly OFHK01 (sample SAMEA2468436, study PRJEB22500) | soil metagenome | biome: Glassland; feature: Farmland; material: Clay | place: Australia | collected 2013-01-31 | depth 0.55 m
GTGGAAGACATCGTCCTCGGCCGCGACGGGCGCTTGCTGGTGGTCGTCGGCCCGTGCTCGATTCACGATCCGGTGGCCGCGCTCGACTACGCGCAGCGGCTGCGAGCAGCCGCCGGCCGGCTGGCAGGCGAGCTGCTGGTGGTGATGCGGGTCTACTTCGAGAAGCCGCGCACGACCGTCGGCTGGAAGGGGCTCATCAACGATCCCGGGCTGGACGACAGCTTCGAGATCGGGCGCGGCTTGCGGCTCGCGCGCAAGACGATGCTCGATCTCGCCGCCCTGCGGGTGCCGGTGGCGACCGAGTTCCTCGATACCACGCTCGGCCAGTACTACTCCGATCTCGTTTCATGGGCGGCGATCGGCGCGCGCACGGTCGAGAGCCAGGTGCACCGCGAGCTCGCCTCGGGCCTGTCGATGGCGGTCGGCTTCAAGAACCGCACCGACGGCAACGTGAGGGTGGCGGTCGATGCGATCCGCGCCGCCCGCAGTCCGCACTGGTTTCCTTCACTGACCAAGGACGGCACGCCCGCGATACTCGGCACCTCCGGCAACGAGTGCGGCCACCTCGTGCTGCGCGGCGGCACGGGCGGCCCGAACTTCGCCGCGGAGCAAGTCGGCGCTGCGTTCGCCCAGCTCCGCGAGGCGGGCCTACCGCCGCGCCTGATGATCGACTGCAGCCATGCGAACAGCGGCAAGGACCCCGAGCGCCAGCCCGTGGTGGCCGGGGAAGTCGCGACGCAGGTGGCTGCCGGACGCGGGATCATGGGTGTGATGCTCGAGAGCAATCTCGTCGGCGGAACGCAGGACTACCGGTCGCGGCCGCTGGTCTACGGGCGCAGCGTGACCGGTCCCTGCCTGCCGCTCGAGCGCACAATTGCCGTTCTCGAACGGCTCGCCGCAGCCGTGCGACAGCGGGGTTAGGCTGAGCTGTCAGGCTGAGCGCGATGCCGAGCTTAGAATTCTTTCCTTACCCAGTCTGATGCGGCCGCCGCCGCGAAGCTAGACTCGGGCCGCGAGACCATGCGATTCATACTGCGATCCGTCCCACAATTGCTGGTCATGTCCGCAGTCGTGACCACCGCGCTATGCCTGCCCGTCGGGGCGGTGCTGGCCTTTCTTTCGTATGCGCTGTTCGGCGTTCCGCTGCGCGCCTTCGTGACTTTCGGCGGCTTGCTCGAGCCTTTCTACGGCCTGCTGGCGTGGTGGGCAGTCTTCTATCTTCCGGCGCTCGTGTACGCGGCGTACGCGATGCCGTGGAGCCAGAGAAAGCGGGGGCCCTGAGCCAGGCTTCCCGGTGTTGCTTTTTCGCACGCCTTGAGGCGCTGAATCTCGGTGTTTGGTCGCTGCCTGATCTGGGTCAAAACCAGTGAGGCCGGCGGCGGTAAGTTGCGTTCCAGAGGCCTGGAGGCATCACTGGGCCGAAGCGACGCCATCGGTAAGGGGGCGTGGAGCCAATACCGCGGTCGATCATTCTCGTCTTCGCTCTTCAGCGAGCCGTGTCAGGTCTCGTTTCCGGAAAGGAGTCCATGTCATGAAACCGCTTGTTCGAAATATGTTGAGACTACTCTGCATCGGCGCCGGGGCCGCCCTCGCTTCCAGCGCCTGCGCCCAGGCCTACGTCGGGATCGGGGTAGGCCAGGGCAACGCGTCGCTGCCTTCCGTCAGCACCAGCGTTCTTGGCCTCGCCTTCACGGGGGCGTCGGACAAGACGAGCGATACCGCGTACAAGCTCTACGGCGGCTACCAGTTCACGCCGAACTGGGGCGTCGAAGTCGGCTACAACGACCTCGGCAACAAGTACTCGGTCGCGGGCGCGCTCGCCGGCACGCCCTACAACGCGACCTACAAGATGGACAACTGGTACGTCGCGGCGACGGGAACGCTTCCCTTGCAGGGCGGCTTCTCGCTCCTGGCCAAGCTCGGAGTTTCCGCCAACAAGGTCTCCGGCGGCCAGATTTGCTCCGGAGCGACCTGCGCAAGCTTCGCGGCCGACGACAGCAAGACCGACGTGATGGTCGGCGTCGGCGCCCAGTACACGTTCATGAACAACTGGGCGGCGCGGCTCGAGTACGAGAATTACGGCAAGATGAGCGGCGACGACATCTGGGGCACCGGAGGCAGCGGTGCGCTCAAGGCCGATGCCTGGAACATCTCGGTGAACTACGCCTTTTGAACGTCCTCGCGGTGTCGCAAAAAGCCCGGTGCAAGCCGGGCTTTTTTTTGGCGCAGGGGTCATAGAATTGCGGGCGTCGCCGCGGCGCGCTGCGCTTGAATCGCATGTGTCGCTTCCAGCAGACACCCTGGCGCGCGAAGTCCTGTCATCTTGCCGCGCAAGAATCGACCACATCCTGCGCGCGCATTCAGCGCTTCTTCCGCATGCCGACCGTCCGGGATCCGACCCGCACCTCGACCGATCCGAAGCGAAAGCTCCGCGTCCTGCTCTCGGCTTACGCCTGCCTGCCGGATCACGGCTCCGAGCCCGGCATCGGCTGGGACTGGGCGACGCGGCTTGCGCGTGCGGGCCACGAGGTCTGGGTGCTGACGCTGAGCTTCAACCGCGACGGCATCGAGCGAAAGCTGGGCGGCGGCGCGATCGACAACGTGCATTTCGTCTATTACGACCTGCCGCTGCGCAAGCGCGCACGGAACAGCGTCCCGGCCCGCTGGATGCGGCTTCACTACGCCCTCTGGCAATACGGCGCCTACGGGGTCGCACGCAGACTCTGCCGCGAGGTCCGCTTCGACGTCGTCCACCACCTCACCTACGGCGTGTTCCGCCATCCGTCGTTTCTCGCCTTTCTCGGCATCCCGTTCGTGTTCGGGCCCGTGGGCGGCGGCGAGACTGCGCCGCGCGCGCTGCGCAAGACGTTTCCGCTGCGCGGCTACCTCGTCGATCTCGCGCGCGATCTCGCCAACCGGGCGGTAAGCGTCGATCCGCTCATGGGCGCGGTATTCCGGCGCTCGAGGCTGACGCTGTGCAAGACGGGCGAGACGCGGGCGCGCATTCCCGCGAGGTTCCGCGCCAAGTGCGCGGTCCAGGTCGAGCTCGGCACCGACGAGCTGGCGGCGGTGCAACGTACGCCGGGCGCGGACGGTGCGTTCCGCGTGCTGTACGTCGGTCGGCTGGTCTACTGGAAGGGGCTGCACCTCGGGCTGATGGCGTTCGCGCGGCTTCGCGCAACGCATTCCGCGGCCGTGATGACGGTGATCGGCAGGCGGGCCTTGCCACCGAACATGTACTTCATCTTCGCCATCTGATTGAGGATCTGGTCGAAGCAGACGCCGATGAAGTCCATGAACATGATCTCTGCCACCGGGCGCATCCCACCCAGGGCCGCCCCGACAGCGGCGCCCACGATAGCCGCATCCGAGATTGGCGTTTCACGGACACGCTCCTCACCGAATACACCCAACAATCCGAAAGTCACGCCAAAGGCGCCGCCGTAGCGCCCGATATCCTCGCCGAAGAGGAAGACGCGCTCATCGCGTCGCATTTCTTCGCGCAGCGCAGCCCGAATCGCTTCAGCATAGGTGAGCTCAGGCATAAACGAACTCCGTTAAAGTTGAGAGATCTGGCTCCGGGGAGGCTTCGGCAAATGCTACAGCCTCATCGATCCATTTCTGGGTACCCAGGTCGATCTCCTCGGCTCGCGCGGTATTCGAGATCCCCGCTGCGACAAGCTGGTTGCGGAATCTCTCGATGGGATCTTTAGCTTTCCAGAGCTCGATCTCCTCTTTTGTGCGGTAGAGATTGCGGTCGCTCTTGGAGTGCCCGAAGTAACGATAGGTCTCGGCCTCCACGAGCGCCGGCCCGTCGCCGCGGCCTGGAAGCCGTCGTACGTGGTCACGGTGACCACGTCCATGTCGAGGAGCTCGCCCATGAGGCTCGCGTACTCGAAGAGGGCCTGGAAGCGCCCGTGGTCGTCGTACGGCTCGCCGGCGTAGGCCGTCAGGAACTCCGCGCGGCCGTTGATCTCGTCGCAGACCGCGGGGACGAAGTGCTGCGTGCACCCCGCGCCGAGGAAGCTGAGGCTCTCCGCACAGCTCCGGTTCTTCGAGAGCAGCCCCTCGACGTGGCGGCGGAGCTCCGCCTCCGACGCCAGCGGCTCCGGGAGCGCGAGGCCGCCCCGGAACCGCAGCGCCTCGGGGATGTCCTCGTAGAGGTCGTCCTCGCTCGTCGCCCCGACCTCGCGCAGCATCGCCTCCTTCGCGGCGCGCGCGGAGTTCGGGATGTACGGATGGGCGGCAGAACGTCGCTTGTCCATGGTCCCTTCCCCCTCGTGGCCCCGGGAACCCCGAGGGGGCTCATCAACCCGCGGGTACGACCGCGCGTCACTCGAGGTTCACGAGCACGTTCTTCACGTGCGTGTAGAAGAGGATCGCGTCCAGGCCCTGCTCCTGGCCGAGCCCCGACTGCTTCCACCCCAGGAACGGCGTCTGCGGGAAGGTCACCGGGTACTCGTTGATCGAGACCATGCCCGCCCGGAGCCGACGCGCGACCGTGTGGGCCTTCCCGAGGTCCTGCGTCCAGACGCCCGCGCTCAGCCCGTAGGGCGTGTCGTTCGCCTTCGCGATCGCGTCGTCCAGGTCGCGGAAGGACCACGCCGCGAGGACGGGGCCGAAGACCTCCTCCCGGGCCACGCGGCTCTCCGCCGGCGGGTCCTCGAAGACCGTGGGGAGGAGGAAGTTCCCGTCCCGGAGCTTCGCGTCGTCGGGCTTCCCGCCGCCGACCAGCAGCGTCCCGCCCTTCCGGACCGCCTCGTCGATCGCCGCGGCGACGCCCGCGGCCTGGTCCCGCGAGACGAGGGGGCCCATCTGGACGCCGTCCTCGAGGCCCGGCCCGAGGCGCATCTTCGCCGCGCGCTCCTTCAGCTTCTCCAGGAAGGGCCCCGCGACGTCCTCGTGGACGAGGAGTCTGGATCCGGCCCAGCACATCTGGCCCGCGTTCTGGAACGCGCCGAAGGCGACGCCCGCCACGGCCCGGTCCAGCTTCGCGTCGGGGAGGACGACCTGGGGGTTCTTGCCGCCGAGCTCGAGGGCCGCCGGCGCGACGCGGTCCGCGACGATCCTCAGGAGCTGCTTCCCCGTCTCCGTCGAACCGGTGAGGCTGACGCTGTCCACGTCCCGATGGCGGGCGAGGGCCTCGCCGACCTCCCGCCCAGGGCCCGTGACGACGTTGAGGACGCCCGCCGGGAATCCGGCCGCGGTCGCGAGTTCCGCGACGCGGAGGGCCGTCAGCGGCGTGAGGGACGCCGGCTTGAGGACGACCGTGTTCCCCGCGGCCAGGGCGGGCGCGATCCCGCGGCAGGCGAGGAGGAGCGGGTAGTTCCAGGGGGCGATGTGGGCCGTGACGCCGAGCGGCTCGCGCAGGGTGTAGTCCAGCCTCGCCCCGGGGACCGGGATCGTGGACCCCTGGATTTTATCCGCGATGCCTGCATAATATTCGAAGAGCTTGTACACGTAGGCGACGTCGCCGCGCGCCTCCTTGAGGGGCTTGCCGACGTTCAGGGACTCGAGCCGCGCGAGCTCCTCGAACCGATCGCGGATCTGCCCGCCGAGGAGGAAGAGGAGCCGCCCGCGCTTGCTCGGATCGAGGTCCCGCCACCCGGGCGCCTCGAACGCCGCACGCGCGGCCTCGACCGCGGCCTCGACGTCGTCCCGCGTGCCGGAGGCCACCCGGGCCACCGCGCGGTTCGTCGCGGGGTCGAGGACCTCCGCGGTCTTCCCCGATGCCGCGGGGACGCTCCTGCCGCCGATGAAGTGACCCTGCTCCCGGATCTCCACCGTCTCTCCCTCGCGGTCCATGGTGGCCGATTCGTATAAGCGTGTGGCGTTCCCGCAGCGCACCGATGGCCTCTTATCCCGACGCCCGCATCCCGACCCCCGGAGACGCAGGATGGTCGAGGTGGTCCGCCAGAACCGGCAGCTGCTCTGGAGGGACGCGGCGCGGCACGCCTTCGAGCTTCGGCCGATGCTCCTGGACCAGTTCCGGCACGAGGACTTCCGCGCCCGCCGCGTCCTCGACGTCGGCACGGGCGAGGGACGCCTCGCCTTCGTGGCCGCCGGCCTCGGGGGCCACGTGACCGGCGTGGACATGGACCGGATGAAGCTCCAGCAAGCCCGCGCCTACGCGGGCGTGAAGGACATCCGCCACGCGGACTTCGTCTGGGGCGATGTCGAGAAGACGCCCTACCGCGAGTTCTCCTCGGAGCCCTTCGACTTCGTCGTCAGCAACCTGTGCATGTCCCCCGAGATCGTCTGGCACGCCGCCCGCGGCCTGCGGCCCGGGGGGAAGTTCATCTTCTGCTGCCACCACGGGGACCACTGGAAGGAGACGCGCCGCGGGTCGCGGTGGGCCTTCTACGAGGACACGATGGGGGACCTCCTCGAGGAGAACGCGTTCGAGGTCGAGTTCATGGGCGTGGACACGATCGTCGCGGAGTTCGAGGAGCTGCGGGAGGTCGAGCTCTTCCTCCGCGACGAGGTCGTCCGGAAGTGGGTCGAGGACGGGCGCTGGGAGGAGCTCTCGGACTCCTTCGCCCGCGGAGAGAAGCGGCTCACCCAGGCCTACCTGATTGTGAAGGCGCGGCGCCTCGCCCATGCGGGCGCCCGCGTCGAGTAGCCGCGCGCAGCGGCCGATTCGGCAAAGCTCATGAGAGGCCACACGCTACCCGCCGCCGGGAGAGAGGGGCGGATGTACCTCGGGGCCCACATGTCCATCGCGGGCGGCGTCGCCCTCGCGCCGGAGCGCGGCGAGGCGGACGGATGCGAGGCGATCCAGATCTTCTCGCGCAGCCCACGCATGCTGCGGAACACGAAGCCCCTCGCGGTCGAGGAGACCGCCGCGTTCCGGGAGAACCTGGCGGTGCACCGCATCGCCCGCGTCATCATCCACGCGAACTACCTGATCAACCTCGCGTCTCCGAAGAAGTCGATGCTCCGCGTCTCCCGCGAGGCGTTCGTGGACGAGTTGAACCGCGCGCAGCAGCTCGGCGTGCGGGACGTCATCTTCCACCCGGGGGCCCACATGGGCAAGGGCGAGCCCGCGGGCCTCCGGGCCATCGCGGCGAGCCTCGACTGGTGCCTGGAGCACGCCGATGCGCCCGACGTCTTCGCGGTCCTCGAGAACACGGCCGGGGCGGGGACCGTCCTCGGGTACCGGTTCGAGCAGATCGGCGACATCAGGCGGGCGTCGTCCCATCCGGAACGCCTCGGGCTGTGCGTGGACACCTGCCACACCTTCGCCGCGGGCTACGACTTCCGGAGCCGCGAGGGGTATGACGACCTCATGAAGACGGTCGATGCCGCGGTGGGCCTCGGACGCCTCCGCGCGTTCCACCTGAACGACTCGAAGGGGGAGCTGGGCTCCCGCCAGGACCGCCACGAGAACATCGGGAAGGGCAAGATCGGCGTCGAGGGTTTCCGGCCCCTCGTGAACGACGCGCGGTTTCGCGAGCTCCCCGGCTGCCTCGAGTATCCGGGCGACGACGCGGGCTACCGGCGGAACCTGAAGACCTTGCGGTCCCTCATCGAGGGCTACGTGCCGCCGAAGAAGGCGAAGGGACGCCGCACGTGAGTTGCCCGCGGAGGGAAACGAGGAAATCGTAGGCCCGCGAGACCGCCCGCATCCGTGGCGGCGAGGACCGGAGCCACGCCTCCAGCCGCGGAACGCCCAGGAGGACCCCGGCGATCGTCGGCATCGCGGCGGCGCCGGTGGTCACCTGACCGTCCGGGGCGACCACATGGGCCGCGCCCAGGATCTCTTCCTCGGGCATGCCCCCGAGCAGGTCCCGGGAGTCCTGGAGCGGACGGGCCCGGAGGGTGCCGCGGATGTCGAGCGCGGCGACCGCGCGGGCGAAGGCCGTGCAGATGCGGCATTCGCCGTCGTAAAGCAGGAAGTAGGTGCCCTCTGGCTCCATTCCGCTCGTCTCAAGGCGCGGTCGTTCATGAAGGCTCCGACATTATGCCAGATTCCCGCGGAACCCTTGCCCTGCCCGGCCGTGCTATTTCGTGGCAATAACGTTTAAGTAAGCCTAAACCTTCCGCCACCCGACAACATGCCGAGGTCCGCTCAACCCGCATTGGCGGGAACGGTTTCTGCGTCGTCTGGCGCGGCCTCGGTGGTGCTTTCGGGATGACCTGCTCCTCGATCCTTCGGGGGGCAGGTCCTTGGGTGCGGACATGGAGAGATTCGGCGGGATGGGCTTTGGCGTGGCGTTGCGGCGAGGCAGGGCCCGTCAAAGGGTCCTCACCGAACCCGGGAGTCCAGGGAGGAAGGGAGTTGAGTGAAGTCCGAGAACTGGAACAGAGCTGGAAGACCGACGAACGATGGGCCGGGATCGTCCGGCCCTACACCGCGGAGGACGTGGTCCGTCTCCGGGGCTCCGTCCGGATCGAGCACACGCTCGCCCGGCGGGGGGCGGAGCGGTTGTGGAACGACCTCTGCGGGGGCCGCTTCGTCGCCGCCCTCGGCGCGATGACCGGGGGCCAGGCGGTCGAACAGGTCCACGCGGGCCTCCGGGCCATCTACCTGAGCGGCTGGCAGGTCGCCGCCGACGCGAATGACGCGGGCCAGACCTACCCGGACCAGAGCCTCTACCCCGCGGATTCCGTGCCGAACGTCGTTCGGCGGATCAACAACGCGTTCCGCCGGGAGGACCAGAAGCACCGGATGGCGGGCCGTGACGACGTGGACTGGTTCGCCCCCATCATCGCCGACGCGGAGGCAGGCTTCGGGGGACCGCTCAACGCCTTCGAGCTCATGAAGGCCCTCATCGACGCCGGCGCCGCCGCGGCGCACTTCGAGGACCAGCTCGCAAGCGCGAAGAAGTGCGGCCACCTCGGCGGCAAGGTCCTCGTGCCCACGCGAGAGTTCACCCAGAAACTGGCGGCCGCCCGCCTCGCCGCGGACCTCGAGGGCGTGCCGTCCGTCCTGATCGCCCGTACGGACGCGAACAGCGCGAAGCTCATCACGAGCGACATCGATCCGAGGGACCAACCGTTCCTCGGGGACGAGCGGACCTCCGAGGGGTTCTACACGCTCCGGGGCGGGCTGGACGCCGCCATCGCCCGCGGCCTCGCGTACGCGCCCTATGCCGACCTGGTGTGGTGCGAGACCGCGAGTCCCGACCTGGACGAGGCGCGGGCCTTCGCGGACGCGATCCACGCGGAGTTCCCGGGCAAGATGCTCGCCTACAACTGCTCCGCGTCCTTCAACTGGCGCAAGAAGCTCGACGCGGTCCAGATCGCCCGTTTCCAGGAGGAGCTCGCGGACATGGGGTACCGCTTCCAGTTCGTCACCCTGGCCGGCTTCCACTCCATGAACCTCGCCATGTTCCGGCTCGCCCGGGACTACCGCGACACCGGCATGACGGCCTACACGGAGCTCCAGCAGGAGGAGTTCGCGGCGAAGGAAGAGGGCTACGCGGCGGTCGAGCACCAGGCCTTCGTGGGCACGGGCTACTTCGACGAAATCGCCACCGTCCTGAGCGGCGGCACCGCGTCCACGCTCGCCATGGAGGGCTCCACGGAGGCGGAGCAGTTCCACGAGCGGCCGAGGACCGAGGGCGCGGCCAAGCGGCCCTGACGCGGACGCCGGTCAGAAGGGCAGCTTGCCGAGCGCGATCGTGAGCGGGAGCAGTGCCTGGTCCCGCCCCAGGAACTTCGCCGTCTGGAGCGCCGCGTTCAGGTAGCTGATCGTGTGCTCCTTCTCGCCGACGGTCCAGTTGCCGTAGAAGTCCACGATCGTCGCGAGGCGCTCGTCCACGGAGACGCCGTTCTCGAGCGCTTTCCGCAGCGTGCGCTCCGCGGGCGGCGACTTGTACGCGAGGCTGGACTCCAACGCCGGGAGGAGGGAGGCGCGGTCCAGGGGCTCGGACGGCCCGAGTTCGAGGAATTCCGGATACCCGAAGCGCGTCGTGAGGATGCGGTACAGCTTCCACGAGAGCCACGTGTTCTCCGAGGGCGTGAGGTACCGCGACGCGAGACGGGCCGCGTGCACCAGGCTCAGGGAGTGGCCCAGGAACCCGGGGTCCGCGCTCGTCGCGATCAGGAGCGGCCGGTAGGCCTGGTCCGCGAGACCGGAGAAGGCCAGGGCCTGCAGGGTCGCCTCCACCCGGTCGAACGCACCTTCCACGACGAGCTCGCCGAGGGCGTCCACGTCGGCCTCCCCCTTCCCTGCGCTCTCCCGCCCGGGGATCGCCGCGGCGGGAGCGCCCTGCAGGGAGAAGGACTGGAGCCGGCCGAGGTTCATCACGGGGACGAGCTCCTGGCCGCGGCCCGCGGCCTCGGCGGCCTGCACGTAGGACATGGCCGTCACCAGGTTGTGCCCCAGCCGCCCGAGGTCGTCGAAGGAGGCGCGGAGCGCGAGATGGGCCGCCGGCTCGAGGCCGTGGTCGAGGGCGATGCGGCCGAGGACGCTCGCGGCCTGCTCCCCGAGGCCGCCCCGGACGGCCTTGGCGTACGCGGCCGCGAGATCCTCCGCGGGGGCCGCGGGGACGGACCGGGCCATCGCCGAGGCGACCGCCGCGTCGAAGGGACGGCGCTGGAGGGTGAAGTTGTAGAGGAAGAGGAAGCGCAGGAGGCCCGCGCCGCCCGGGGGCTTCGTGAGCAGCAGGAGGTCGCGGCCGGAGACCATCGTGAGCAGGCCGTGCGGCGTGTGCAGCTGCGGGTCGTCGTGGTTCGAGGCCGCGCTCACGAGGCCCTGGAGGATCGGCCCCGCGTTCGCCAGGTCCTGGATGGCCTTGTCGAAGAGGGGGACGGCACGCGCGTGGTCCGTGGTGGGCAGGAGGGCCAGGAGACGCTCGAGGTCGTTCGAGGGCAAGGGACGGTCCGATGGCGGAACCCGGATATGAAGATAAGGAGGGAAACCGGGGGACATTCAATCCCCCTCCGTAAACGCTTATACCGTAGCGAGCCCTTCGTTCCGCCCGATGCCTCCCTACGACGTCATCATCATCGGCTCGGGTCCCTCCGGGCTCACCGCGGCCATCTATGCGACCCGCGCGAACCTCAAGACCCTCGTCATCGCGGGCCAGGTCTCCGGCGGACAACTCATGACGACCTCCGAGGTCGAGAACTACCCGGGCTTCCCGGAGGGCGTGCTCGGTCCCGAGCTCATGGACCTTTGGCGGAAACAGGCCGAGCGGTTCAAGGCAGAGTTCGTGGACGACAACGTCACGGAGGTGAACTTCAGCTCCCAGCCGTTCAAGGTCCGGGTATCGGACCAAGAGTACGAGGGCCGGTCGGTAATCATCGCGACGGGAGCGAACGCGAGGTACCTGGACCTGCCGAATGAACAGCGCCTCAAGGGCCGCGGTGTCAGCGCGTGCGCGACCTGTCTGCCTACAGGGTCCACCATCATGGCGAATGCAGCGCCGGTTTCCATCGAGTCGGTGACGGCAGGACAGAAGGTTCTGACCGATGACGGCACGTTCCAGCCCGTGGTTGCCATCGGCAGCCGCCCTTACAAAGGGAATCTAGTCCGAATCGTACCTCGATACTTCCACGAGGAACCAACTCTTCTTACTCCGGAGCATCCAGTTCTCGCAACTACACTCGACAAAGGCACGGGTCCGAAGTATTGGAAGTGGACCTGGCACGAGCCGGAGTGGATCCCGGCCGGCGAGCTAACCCCCAAACACATCCTGCTCTATCCCATCGTCTCGGAGACCCGAGACGTGCGGACCATCCGGATCTCCGAACTGCTCGGGCTTCCTCGCGATGAGGCTGGACGGGTGCATTTCCCCCACGAAACAGTCACTTCGAGACGGTTAATCGATGATGTGCCCGTGGACGACGGTTTCATGCGCCTCGCGGGATACTTCCTCGCAGACGGGACCATCACGGACCATGGCATCACGATCTACTTCGGCCCGCAGGACGACGAATATGTGGTGGACGCCTTGGGCATCATTGAACGGCTGTTCGGATATCGGCCCAGGCTCCGACACGCTGGCCGCGTTCGCCGCGTGGAGTGCTACGCGGGCATCCTGCGTGAACTGTTCCTGAAACTGTTTGGCAAGTATTCCTATGGCAAGTCGGTGCCCCACTGGTTCCTCTACCTGCCCACGATTAAGCAGGCGGAACTCGTGAAGGGCTACTGGCGGGGCGACGGCGGCGTCAAGAAGCTAGGGTTCGTGCTCGTCAGCAACTCGCCCAAGCTCGTGGCCCAGTTGAAGATCATGCTCCTCCGACTCGACATAATCCCGAAAGTGAGTCGGCGGTCCGCGCGGGCATTGAACCGGACGAAGAACGTGATTGACGGCCGTCGCGTCCGATTCAAGCACGACCGGTACGAGCTTCAAGTCGGAGGGGCCTGGTTAGAGCAGGCGTCTGACGTTCTGGGGCTGAGACATCCGTTGCTCGCGAAACGTACTCGATTCCATTCGCACGCCTGGATTCGCGACGGCTACGCCTGCCTCCCTATCTTCGACGTGAGGAGGGTCCCGTACACTGGGACCGTCCACAACCTAGCCGTCCGCGGACGGAACAGCTACGTCACCCCGGGTGCCATTCTTCATAATTGTGATGGGTTCTTCTTCAAACAGCTCGACGTCGTCGTGGTGGGCGGAGGGGATACCGCGATGGAGGAGGCGCTCTACCTCTCCAAGCTATGCAAGACAGTCACCGTGGTCCACCGACGTGATGAGTTCCGCGCGAGCAAAATCATGCAGGAGAGGCTCCTCAAGAGCCCCAACGTCAAGCTCGTCTGGGACTCCGAGGTCGTCGATGTGCTCGGGGAGAGCAAGGTCGAGGCCGTCCGCGTGAAGAACGTGAAGACCGGCGCGACCACGGACCTCAAGGTCCAAGGGCTGTTCCTCGCCATCGGCCACGCTCCCGCGACGGAGGTCTTCAAGGGGCAGATCGATCTCGACAAGGACTATGTGGTCCTGAGGCCCCACGACGGTTACCAGACGTCCACGAGCGTGGATGGGGTCTTCGCCGCGGGCGACGTGCACGACCACCGGTACCGGCAGGCCGTCACGGCCGCGGGCTTCGGATGCATGGCCGCCCTCGACGTGGAGAAGTGGCTCCAGGCCCACGAGTGAACCTCATCCTGTGTTCCGCAGACCGTGGGAGATCCCGTTCACCGTCAGGAGGATTGCCCGCAGGAGCTCCAGGTCCTTGCTCCCTCCGCGGCGCTTGCGGTCGAGGAGCTCCGCCTGCACGTAGTTCAGCGGGTCGAGGTAGCGGTCGCGCCGGGCGACCACGGCCTTGAGCAGAGGGTCCGCGTCGAGCACCTGCCGCACGCCGGCGATCTCGAGCGTGTGCTGCAGGCTGCGCCCGTGCTCCTCGACGATCCTGCCGAAGATCCGCGCGCGCACCGCGGCATCGGGGACGAGCTCCGCGTAGCGGCTCGCCAGCGTGAGGTCCGTCTTCCCCAGGACCATCCGCGCCGCGTCGAGCACGCCCGCGAAGAACGGCCAAGCCTCCTGCATCGTCCGCAGGAGGGCCAAATCGCCCTCCGAGGCGAGCGCCGCGCCCACGGAATACCACCCGGGCAGGATCGTGCGGTTCTCCATCCAGCCGAAGACCACC
>OFHK01000397.1_pt1 | contig 13533 bp, 12 predicted proteins | sample 1521951 | NCBI WGS metagenome assembly OFHK01 (sample SAMEA2468436, study PRJEB22500) | soil metagenome | biome: Glassland; feature: Farmland; material: Clay | place: Australia | collected 2013-01-31 | depth 0.55 m
TTCGGTGCGGCGTTCGGTCATCAACTGGGCGGGCGGCAGGACGTTGGTGTGGGTGCTGGCAATGACCCTGTGGCTGCCGTGGCTGGAAAGCGGCAAGAGCTATCGCGGCGTGGTCGCCAGCCTGAAACAGGCGCTGCCCGCGCATTACGACTGCATCACAGGAGAGCGCCTGGGCGACAGTCAGCGCGCCATGCTGGAATATTTCGGGGGCATCACCACCGAGCGCCCCTCCCGCAGCCGCTGTACGCTGTTGCTGGTTCAGGCGAACGCCGCGAAGCCCGCCGCCCGCGAGCCGGACTGGCGCCTGATCTGGGAGGGCGCACGCACGGGGGACAAGAAGGAACGCTTCAGGCTGTACAAGAAGGTGGCGGCTCGGTAGCCGCTTCCCCTTCGTCGCCAAGGGGGCGTGTTTTCTGAGTAGTCCGGCTAATCGCATGGATTAGCGCCGGGGATTGCCCGTCAGCAAGTTACTTTATCTTGCCTTGCCAAGAAAAGTAAGCAAAAGAAAGCGCTCCCGGTGCGCCGGCCTGCGGCTGCCCCGCCTCCGCGACTGGGTGGCGCACAGGGGATGGGGCGGTGGTGCACGTGCGTTCTTAGGCTGGTCTAGGTGTCAGGATTGAGCACCGCAAAATGTGGGGAGCTTTCGAATTCACGGAATTTGTCGGAAAGATGCTCGTGGTCCCGGCTTTTGCCACCCTTGTCCATACCCTCGGCATCATCCAATATAAAATTGGCAATTTTTCTTAATTCCTGTGCATTGGCAATCAGGTTAATTTCAGCCAACTCTACCGGCACCGCGTCCTCGGGTTTCAACCCTTCATCTTTGATGCCAAAAATTTTCATCTCGAATTTGAGGAACGACTAACGCAACCTGGGAGTGGAAACTTCCACGTCCGCATTCTGCGCGCGGTGGCGCAGGGCATGATCCATCAGCACCAGCGCCAGCATAGCCTCGGCGATGGGGGTGGCGCGGATGCCGACGCAGGGGTCGTGGCGCCCGTGGGTTTCGACGGTCACCGGCTCGCCCGCCTTGTTGATGGAGCGCCGCGGCAGGCGGATACTGGAGGTCGGCTTGATGGCATAGCGTGCGACGATGTCCTGGCCGGTGGAAATTCCGCCAAGCACGCCGCCGGCGTGATTGGACGCAAAGCCCTCCAGGGTAAGTTCGTCGCCGTGTTCGCTGCCGCGCTGGGTGACACAGGCGAAGCCGTCGCCGATCTCCACGCCCTTCACGGCGTTGATGCCCATCAGCGCGTGGGCGATGTCGGCATCCAGCCGGTCGAACACCGGTTCGCCCCAGCCCACGGGCACGTTCTGCGCCGTCACCACAAGCTTTGCGCCGATGGAGTCGCCCGACTTGCGCAGCGCGTCCATGTATTCCTCCAGGCGCGGCACGTAGCTTGCATCGGCGACGAAAAAACTGTTGCCCTCGGCCACCACCTCCGCCCAATGCTTGAACGGGATGACGATCTCTCCGAGCTGCTCGAGATAGCCGCGCACCACCACGTTGTATTTTTCGGCCAGCCATTTCTTCGCGATCGCCCCCGCCGCGACGCGGGCAGCGGTTTCACGTGCGGAAGCGCGGCCGCCGCCGCGATAGTCGCGTATGCCGTACTTGTGCCAGTAGGTGTAGTCCGCATGGCCAGGACGGAAGGTTTCCGCAATATTGCCGTAATCCTTGCTGCGCTGGTCTTCGTTGCGGATCAGCAGGGCAATGGGCGTCCCCGTGGTCTTGCCCTCGAACACGCCGGACAGGATTTCCACCGTGTCCGATTCGCGGCGCTGCGTGACATGGCGCGAGGTGCCGGGCTTGCGGCGGTCGAGATCGGTCTGGATGTCCGCTTCCGACAGCGCCAGTCCGGGCGGGCAACCGTCCACCACGCAACCGATGGCTGGACCGTGCGATTCGCCGAACGATATGACCGTGAACAGTGTGCCGAAAGTATTGCCTGACATGGAGCCATCCCGCGTGAACAATGCCGCGAGTTTATCACACCGCCGCCTGGCCATGACGCGGGCGGCGGAGCCAGATTGTCATGCCAGGGGCGGCGCGAGCAGGGCCTGGTAGCGTGCCAGATCGTAATCCGAAAAGCAGCAGAAAATCACCTCGCGGATGGCGGGATGTTGCGGCGCAGCAGCGCATACGCTATCGACGGCAACCCGCGCCGCCTGCTCCGGCGGGTAGGCGTAGACGCCCGTACTGATGGCTGGAAAGGCAATCGAGGCCGCGCCATGGGCGTCTGCCTCCTCCAGCGAGCGGTGGTAGCAGGCGGCCAGTTGCTGCGCCTCGCCGGCGCGCCCACCCTGCCAGATTGGCCCTACGGTGTGGATCACAAATCGGGCCGGCAAATTGAAGCCTGCCGTGGTCTTGGCGTCACCGGTCTCGCAGCCACCCAGAAAGCGGCAGGCTTCCAGCAACTGCGGGCCGGCGGCACGGTGGATGGCGCCATCCACGCCGCCCCCGCCCAGCAGCGAACTGTTCGCGGCATTGACTATGGCGTCCACGGCCAGCATGGTGATGTCGGCCTTGATTGCGCGCAAGATGGCGGCCATGATGTCTTGATTCCATGCAGGCAATGTACGTTGCCAGTATAAGGCGGTTTCGCCGCTCCTGCCGCCTGGAACGGCGCCAGCCCCTAACACGTTCATGCCAACCGGAAAAATTGCTCACGGACAGGGCGGCACCGATCGCCGTGCCGCGCGCGGCGACATTTTCGGGTTTTCAACCATGCGCGCCGTGTGTATAAATTTAATGTCCCCTCATCCTGCGGGCATTCGCCTGCCCGCAGCGTATACTGCTCCGGTCGCGAGTATCTTTGCGCCCGGCTACAAACAACCAGGAGGCTATACGCGTGACCCCCCCCAAGAAAACCGATGACTACACCGGCCAGACGATCGCCGCAACCATGGGACAGTTTGGCGTGAGCGCCGAGCGCGGGCTCGCCGAAGATGAAGTAGCGGCCCGCCTCGCGCAATATGGGCACAACGAGATGGTGGAGAAGGAGGAGCCGCTGTGGCACCGCATCTTTCGCCGGTTCTGGGGACCCATCCCGTGGATGATAGAGATTGCGGCGATCCTCTCCGCCGCCGTGGGGAAGTGGGAAGATTTCACCATCATTGCGATCCTGCTACTGGTCAATGCGGGCCTGGATTTCTTCCAGGAGCATCGCGCGCTCAATGCGCTGAAGGCGCTGAAGCAGCGTCCCGCGAACGAGACCATCGTGCTGCGCGCAGGCATCTTCCGCTCCATTCCCTCGCGAGACTTGGTGCCCGGCGATATCATCAAGCTGCGCATCGGCAACATCGTTCCAGCCGACGTGCAACTGTTTCAGGGCGACTACCTGCTGATCGACCAGTCCGCGCTGACCGGGGAGTCGCTTCCGGTGAGCAAGAAGACCGACGAGGTCGCATACGCCAACACCATCGTGAAGCAGGGTGAGATGCTCGCCGTGGTCGTCAACACCGGCCGCAACACCAATTTCCAGACGGTGGTATCGCTGGTGGCGAAAGCCAGCCTGGAGGAGCGCAGCCACTTTCAGAAGATGGTGATCCGGATCGGCAATTTCCTGATCGTGATCACGGCTGTGCTGGTGGCCGTGATCATCATGGTGGCCCTGTTCCGGCACCAGCCCTTCCTGGAGATTATCCGTTTCGCCCTGGTGCTGACGGTTGCCGCCATTCCCGTCGCGCTGCCTGCCGTGCTGTCGGTCACCATGGCGGTGGGCGCCGTCAACCTGGCGCGGCGCCAGGCCATCGTCTCGCGGCTCACGGCGATCGAGGAGCTTGCGGGGGTGGACGTATTCTGCTCGGACAAGACGGGCACACTCACCAAGAACGAGATGCAGATCTCCGAACTGGTTGCTTTCGATGGCTACGACGAAAAGACGCTGTTGCTCTACGCGGCGCTGGCATCGCGGCTGGAGAACCACGACCCGATCGAGATGCCGATCTTCCATTACATAGACGAACACTTTCCGGAACTGGGATGGCAAAAGTGGAAGCAGTTGTCGTTTGTGCCGTTCGATCCCGTGCGCAAGCGTACCGAGGCCGACGTCGAACTCGACGGAGAGAAATACACTGCCATCAAGGGGGCGCCGCAGGTCTTGCTCGGGATGGCCGGGCTTGCCGACGACACCGCGCAACACATCCGCAAAACAGTGGACTTGCTAGCGTCCAAGGGCTACCGCACGCTGGCCGTGGCGCGCAAGCAGGGGGGGGAATTCTCGCTGGTCGGACTGGTGCCGCTATACGATCCCCCGCGCGACGATTCGCGCGCGGTGATCCAGGATCTCGCCGATCACGGCGTGAAGGTCAAGATGGTCACCGGCGACAATACCGCGATCGCCCGCGAGATCGGCGGCATACTGGGCCTGCCGCCGAACATTCTGCAGTCATCGCAGCTTTCAGGCAGCGCGAGCAACGAACTGCTCACACTCGCCGAGGTGCTGTCGGCCGCCATTTACCGCAGGCTGAAGCCGGACGTGTCAGAGGCTGACGCCCGCGATTTTGCGAAACAGGTGATGGGTACCGTGGAAACGCTCTACGACACCCGGCTGCTGGAGCGCGAATTCATCCACACCCATGAATCGGCAATTATCGAGATGATAGAACAGGTCACCATCTTTGCCGAGGTGGTGCCGGAAGACAAATTCCGCATCGTGGACACGCTGCAAAAGGGAGGACACATCGTGGCGATGACGGGCGACGGCGTCAACGATGCGCCGGCGCTCAAACGTTCCGACTGCGGCATTGCCGTCTCCAACGCCACGGATGCCGCGCGTGCGGCGGCCGACATCATCCTCACCGCGCCCGGCCTTTCCGTGATCAACGATGCGGTGAAGGAGGCGCGCATTACCTTCGAGCGAATGAAGAGCTATTCGATTTACCGCATCGCGGAGACGGTGCGGGTGATCCTGTTCATGACGCTCAGCATCGTCGTGTTCAACTTTTATCCGGTGACGGCGCTGATGATTATCCTGCTGGCGCTGCTCAACGACCTGCCCATCCTCAGCATCGCCTACGACAGAACGCGGGTGCAAAAGGAACCGGTGCGCTGGAGCATGCCGGAACTGCTCACGGTTTCCACCATGCTGGGACTGATCGGGGTGGTCGCGTCTTTCGGCCTGTTCTATATCCTGGAACGCATGGGCTTTTCCCAAGGCATGATACAGTCCATGATATTCCTGAAGCTGCTGGTTGCGGGGCACGCCACCATCTTCCTCACCCGCACCACGGGCTGGTTCTGGCAGCGCCCGTTTCCATCGCCCATCCTGCTGCATGCCAGTTTCTGGTCGGCGGTGGCGGGCACGCTGGTTGTGGTGTATGGTTTCATGGTGACGCCCATCGGCTGGGCGCACGCGCTATGGGTATGGGGTTACGCCTTGGCATGGCTGGTGCTCAACGACTGGATCAAGCGCGCGGCCTACAATATCGTGCGTAACCGCGGCGAGCGGTGATTTTTCGGGGACGTGGCGTTTTCGCCAAAACGCGCGCCCGGCCCTGAGTTACTTGTGGGGGACTGCAGTGAACTTGCATATACATCCCGTCCGTTCACACCCTCGAAGGTCAGCCCGTTGCAGGGGCCGCTGAACCACCATGTCTTCGCCATCACCGCGCCGCCTGCTGGTTCTGCTGCTCGTCCTGGGCGTGGTGATCGGGCTCGTCCAGATCGGCCTGATCAGCGTCGCCTTCGACAAGCTGGGACTTTCTCCGGATCTCGCCTATCTCCTGCTGATGTGCACGCTCGCGGGCAGCATGATCAACCTCCCCGTGGTCACCCTCAAGGCGGATGCGCCGCCGCCTCCTGAGCCGCCCCCCGCTGAACCTCAGCTTCCGGAGGGCTGGCCGTTCCCCAGGCTTCCGCCGTTCACCGGCAAGGTCACGATCACGGTCAACGTCGGCGGCGCCCTGCTGCCCGTATTGTTCTCCCTTTACCTGTTCGCCCACACTCCGCTGGGCCTGGTGCGCTCTGTCGTATCCATCATGGTCGTCGCGCTGATCGCGACCAAGTTCAGCCGCCCCATTCCGCGCATGGGCATCGGCATGCCCATCCTCATCGCACCGCTCGCCGCCGCGCTGGTGGCGACGCTGATCGACCCGGCCCAGCGGGCGCCGCTGGCCTACAGTTCCGGCACACTGGGCGTGCTGATTGGCGCGGACCTGATGCGGCTGAAGGACATCCTCAAGCTCGGCTCGCCGGTCGCCTCCATCGGCGGCGCAGGCACACTGGACGGCGTATTTTTGACCGGCATCATCGCGGTATTGCTGGCGTAAATGAGTGCATCCCGATTCTGTCGCGCAACGACCTGGCTGCCGGCGCGCGGCCTATTCCCCGTGTAAATACTAAGGGAAACACTGAATAAGTCCCGCATGGCCGCGCGTTCGGTTTTGCGGGTTGGGATGCAAGGCGTGCGACACAGCGCATGGTCATTCCATTCGCAAGGAGCACAACGAGGCAGACCGCCCGCAAAACAAGCGCCCTTGCGGGTTGCGGCAAAATCGCGTGCTCCCGGCGTTGCGCTCCTCGGCGTCGTAGAATGACTACGACCTTCGTCGCGCGCCTTCCGATCATCGCGATTTTGCCAGCAACGCGGCTCATGAAGGACTCATTCAGCGTTTCCTTAGTGCGGATACCGCTTGACGGTATTCATCTGCGATTGGTATGTTGAATGCATGTTTTCCCATGCCTGCCGGCTGAAACCACCGGCGATCGGGAGAATGGATCCGGCACCCCGGCCCCCGCGCGAGCGGAACGATAACAGGGAGGCGCGATGGCCCCACCATGTTTTCCTGACCCCAGTATGCGCGTGTGCCGGCGCGACTCGAACGCCGTCCCCCCCGGCCGCACCCTGACGCCATCGCGGAAGCGCCTGTCCGCATAGCCGGCACGCTAGCCATGGGAAAATCCGCTGATCTCTTGCGTCATCTGGAACTGAGCACCACCGGCAAGGTGAAGCTCGTTGTCGTGCTGTTTGTCATTATCGCGATCTGCCTGACCGGGATGATCGAGCTGCAGGGCAGCATCTTCAATGGCGTCCGCTCCTACGTGCGCGGCGAGGGTTTGTGGGCGAAGGCGCAGAAGGACGCGGTGCTGGAGCTGGAGCGCTACACATACAGCCGCGACGAGGCCGATTACCGCGCCTTCGAGAAATCGCTGCATGTCTTTGAAGGGGACAGCGCCGCCCGGCACGCGCTTGAGATGTCTGCACCCGACCTGATCGCCGCGCGAAGAGGGTTCATCGACGGCAACAATGCGCCTGAGGATGTCCACTCCCTGATCTGGTTCTTCCTGCACTTCCGGAACATTTCGTACATGCGCGATGCAGTCGGGATCTGGCGGCAGGCGGACGTGGAAATGCTCAAGCTCAAATCGACGGGCGATGCCATCCATGCCGATTTCGCAGGAGGGCGGATGAACGCGGCGCGGCTGGCGGCTTATCATGTGCAACTGAACCAGCTCGGCAGCCGGCTGGGCGCGATGGAAAATGATTTTTCCGTGGTGCTCGGCGACGGCGCGCGCTGGGTCAAGCGCACATTCTGGCTGGCGAGCCTGCTGGTGCTGGCGGCATCAACTGGAGCGGGGCTGCTGGTGAGCCGGCAGGTCATCGTCAGCATAGGACGCGGGGAACAACAGCTGAAGGCCAGCGAGTCGCGTTTCCGCAGCCTCAAGGATTCCAATACCATCGGCATCGCGTCATGGGACGTAGATGGCCGCTTTACCGACGCCAACGATCTGCTGCTGCAGATGCTGGGATACTCGCGAGCGGAGCTGGAAGCGGGGGCGCTGAGCTGGAAGGCAATGACGCCGCCGGAGTGGGCAGAGCGCGACCGGCAGGCGCTGACCGAGCTTGCCGACCGTGGCTACTGCGAGCCGTTTGAGAAGGAACTGCGGCACAAGGACGGCACCCATATCCCGATCTACATCGGCGCCGCCATGATAGGAGGCGACCGGAAAAACGGCATCGCCTACATACTCGACATCAGCGAGCGCAAACGCGCCGAGGAGCAGCAACGGCTTGCCGCCGTGGTGTTCGACTCCAGCAGCAACGGCGTGCTGATAACGGACGCCTCGATGCGCATCCTTTCAGTGAACAAGGCGCTGTGCCGCATGACCGGCTATGCCGCAGAGGAGCTGACGGGGCAGACGCCGCGGGTCCTGCATTCCGGCTATTCCACGACCGAACAATACCAGGCGATATCGCACGCCCTGGACGGCAAAGGCTACTGGCAGGGCGACGTGATCGATCGCCGCAAGGATGGCGAACTGCTGCCGCTTAGCGTCAGCATCAGCCGCGTGCCCGGCAGTTCGGGCAGCCTCGCCCACTATATCGCCATCATGACCGACATCAGCGAGCGCAAGGCGGAGGAGGCGCACCTGTGGCACATCGCGCACCACGACATGCTGACCGGACTGCCCAATCGCACCCTGTTCAACGACCGCATCGATCAATTGATCAAGCAGGCGGCGCGCAACGGCAGCCAGTTTGCAGTGCTGTTCTATGATCTGGACAAGTTCAAGCCTGTCAACGACCAGTATGGACATGAGGTCGGCGACAAGATGCTCAAGACCGTGGCGAGCCGCCTCAGCATGCATGTGCGGGAAACCGACACGGTCACCCGCTTGGGCGGGGACGAATTCGTGATTCTGCTGGCGAGCATAGCCGGCCCCGATGCCGCAAGGGAATGGCTGCGCAAGACCCTGGACAGCATATGCGAACCTTGCGTGATCGACGGGCACGCCATCGAGATCAGTGTCAGCGCGGGGCTCAGCATCTATCCCGATCACGGAACCGATGCGGAGTCGCTTATCAAGCACGCCGATGCGGCCATGTACAGCATGAAGCGCGAGACTGCGGACGCCGCGGATCCGGCGGCACCGCGCGAAGTCGTCTGAGAGCGGGAAAGGCCTGCGCCCGGAACGGCGCGGGAAGGGTGCTGGCGCGCCCGACAGGAATCGAACCTGTGACCCTTGGCTTCGGAAACCAATACTCTATCCAACTGAGCTACGGGCGCCTTGAGGCGCGAAGTATAGCGTTTTCGGCGCCTTCGCGCACGCTCTTGCCCGCATAAGCGGCAAAAGTGCTATCTTTCACCCCATGACCTTCGTCAATCCCGATACGCAGGAAATTTGCGGCGTACTGCAGGCCATCCGCACCATTGCAGTCGTCGGCCTGTCACCCAAGGCGGCCCGGCCCAGCCACGGCGTGGCCGCGGGGATGCAGGCGCACGGCTATCGCATAGTCCCCGTGCGGCCGCTGGTGAAGGAGGTGCTGGGCGAACCGGCTTACGGCCGGCTGGAGGACATCCCCTTTCCCGTGGACATCGTGGACGTCTTCCGCGCGCCAGAGCATGTGCCCGCTATCGTGGAGAGCTGCATCAAAGCGGGTGTGCCGCGTCTGTGGCTGCAGGACGGGGTGATCCATGACGAGGCCGCGCAGCGCGCCCGGGCGGCCGGCATCTGGGTGGTGATGGACCGCTGCATCTGGCGCGACTACAACCACCTATGCCGAACCTGAAGCGCTGCGCCTGGCCAGGCAGCGATCCGCTGTACCGCGCCTATCACGACGAGGAATGGGGCGTTCCGCTGCACGACGACCGCGCACTGTTCGAGTTTCTGGTGCTGGAAGGCGCGCAGGCCGGCCTGAGCTGGATCACCATCCTGCGCAAGCGCGACGCCTATCGCAAGGCATTCGACAATTTCGACGCCGCGCGGGTTGCCCGCTACGGCGACGAGAAAGTCGCCGCACTGCTGCAGGACGCCGGCATCGTGCGCAACCGCCTCAAGATCGAGGCGACGGTCAACAATGCGCGCAGGTTTCTGGAAGTTCAGGCGGAATTCGGGACGTTCGACCGCTTTATCTGGGATTTTGTGGATGGGGAGCCCCGTCAGAACCGGTGGCGCCGCCATGCGGACGTCCCCGCGCAGACGAAGGAATCGGACGCCATGAGCCGCGAATTGAAGCGCCGCGGCTTTAAATTCGTCGGCAGCACGATTTGCTATGCCCATATGCAGGCCACCGGCATGGTCAACGACCATACGGTGGATTGCTTCCGCCATAAGGAGTTGGCGCTCGGCAATAGCGCCTGATGCGGGCGCAGTGCGTCACCGGACGGGACGGCGCGTTGCGCTGCGCTCTACAGCATCGTAGAATGTCCGTGACCTGCGTCGCGGACTTTTCGAGCAACCCGTTTTGGCAACGCGGCTCTTCAAGGACTTGAACCAGAGGCTTTCCAGATGCAGTTGAAATTCACGAAAATGCACGGCGCGGGCAACGACTTCGTGGTCATCGATGCCACGCGCAAGGCGGTGGAACTCACCCCGGAACAGTTGCGGCTGCTTGCCGACCGCCATTTCGGCGTGGGTTGTGACCAGATACTCCAGGTCGAAAAATCCGAACTGGCCGGCGCAGACTTCCGCTACCGCATTTTCAACGCCGACGGCGGCGAGGTAGAGCAGTGCGGCAACGGCGCACGCTGTTTCGTGCGCTTCGTACACGACAAGGGCCTGACGGAAAAGCGCGAGATTGTCGTCGAGACCAAGAGCGGAACCATTTCCCCGCGCCTGGAAAGCGACGGGCGCGTCACGGTCAACATGGGCGCGCCGGTGTTCGATGCGGCCCGCATCCCCTTTTCAACGGACAGCAATGCCCTCGTGCAGCCGCTGAACGTCAACGACGAGACCCTGCAGATCACGGCGCTGTCCATGGGCAATCCCCATGCGGTGCAGGTGGTGGACGACGTGGAGCATGCGCCGGTGATCGCGCAGGGCGCGTTCATCGAGCGCCACCCGCGCTTTCCCAACCGGGTGAATGCCGGTTTCATGCAGGTGGTGGACCGCTCACATATCAAGCTGCGCGTATTCGAGCGCGGCGCTGGCGAGACGCTTTCCTGCGGCACAGGCGCCTGCGCGGCGGTGGTGACCGGGATCAAGCGCGGCCTGCTGGACAACGAGGTGAGCGTGGCGACACGGGGCGGCACGCTGACGATAAGCTGGGGCGGGGGCGATGCCCCCGTAATGATGACCGGCCCCGCCATCACGGTGTTTGAGGGCGAAATCAATCTGTAGGCGGGCACGGAAAGCGAAATGAGAGAAGAAGACGTCGCAATATTTCTGCAGGAGCATCCGCAGTTCTTCGAAGATAATGCGGAGATGCTCGCGGGCATCGTCATTCCCCATCCCCACGGGGGGCGCACCATTTCCCTGGTCGAGCGGCAGCAACTGGCGCTGCGCGACAAGAACAAGGCGCTGGAAAAGAAGCTGCAGGAACTGCTCGCCTTCGGCAAGGAAAACGACGAACTGCAGGCCAAGGTGCATCAGTTCGCGTGCGAGCTGTTCGCCGCGCGCGACCGTGCGGCGGTGCAGGAATCCATCCTGCGCCAGATGCGCGACCGGTTCTCCGTGCCCCACGCCGTCATGCATGTGTGGGAGGAGTCACCGCCCAGCGCGGAGATGCTCACTTTTGCCGACCAGGCGCCGCAGCCAGTGTGCATGCACCGCGCAATGTACGACACCACGGCATGGTTCGGGGAGAGCGCCGCACACCTGCGCTCCTTCGCCTACGTGCCGCTGCGCAATGCGGAGAACTCCATCGGCCTGCTGATCCTGTCCAGTGAAGACCAGCAGCGTTTCTACCCGGAAATGGGCACGCTGTTCCTGCAGCGCATAGGCGAACTCTCCAGCGCCGCGCTGCTGCCCTGGCTGTAACATGCCCGCGGCCGCACCGTCCGGCAACGACAAGCTGCTCGCCGGGTTTCTTGCGTTCCTGAGAAACGAGCGGGCTTATTCCGGACACACCTGCGAAAACTACGCACGCGATTTGCGCAATCTGTTCGCGCTGTCCGCGGAAACACCGCTTGCGGAACTGAAGATCCACCACATCCGGCGCTTCATCGCCAAACTCCATGCGGGCGGCCTGGGCGGACGCACGCTGGCACGCATGCTCTCTGCGTGGCGCAGCTTTTTCAACTACCTGATGCGCGACCACGGCTACCGGGACAACCCGTGCACGGGCCTGCGCCCGCCCAAGGCGCCCAAGCTGCTGCCGCACGCGCTCTCGCCGGACGAGGCGGTGAGGCTCGTCGATTTTGCCGCCGAGACGCCGCTGGATGTGCGCGACAAGGCGATGTTCGAGCTGCTGTATTCGTCCGGCTTGCGCCTCGCCGAACTGGTAAGCCTGGACCCGGGCAGCTTCGATTTCAACGACGCCACCGTGCGCGTCACGGGCAAGGGGAGCAAGACCCGCATCGTGCCGGTGGGCGGCCCCGCCATCGCGGCGCTCAAGGCTTGGCTGGCGGTGCGCGAAGAACTCGCCAGGCCCGATGAGACTGCGCTGTTCGTCGGCAAGAACGGGCGGCGCATTTCGCCGCGCACCGTGCAGCTTGAATTGCGCAAGTGGGGCATCCGCCAGGGTATCGCGAGCCGCGTCCATCCGCACCTGCTGCGCCACTCTTTCGCCACTCCTGTGCTGCAATCGTCCGGCGACCTGCGCGCCGTGCAGGAGATGCTGGGCCACGCCAGCATTTCCACCACCCACGTCTATACTCACCTCGACTTCCAGTATCTCGCCAAGATCTATGACAGCGCGCACCCGCGCGCGAAGCGGAAGACATGAGGCGGCGGCGGAAGGTTCTGCTGGTCGGCAGCGGCGACATCGCACTGCGCATCGCAGCGTTGCTGAAAGACAACTACCGCCTGCTCGGGACGGCGCGCCGACCCGAGCGCCACGCCGTCCTGAATGCGGCTGGCATCACCCCGCTTCCAGCCGATCTCGACCGGCGCCGCAGTTTGCGGCGGCTCGCCGGGATGTCGGGTATCGTGCTGCACCTCGCACCGCCTCAGGAGCAAGGCGAGACGGACACACGCACTCGCCGTCTGCTCGCCGCGCTTTCGCAGGGCACGCGGCCCGCGCGCTTCGTCTATATCAGCACCAGCGGGGTATATGGCGACTGCGGCGGCGCGGATGTCGCCGAAACGCGGCCCCTGCACTCCGCAACTGGGCGCGCCCGGCGCCGCGCCGATGCCGAAAGGCAGATCCGCACCTGGGCGGCGCGCAATGGCGTGCGCGCCAGCATTCTGCGGGTCCCCGGCATCTATGCCGCCGACAGGCTGCCGCTGGAGCGTCTGCGCGGGGGAACGCCCGCGATCACGGCGGATGAGGACAGCCACACCAACCATATTCATGCGGATGACCTCGCACGCCTCTTGCTGGCGGCGCTGCGCCGCGGGCGGGCCAACCGCATCTACCACGCGAGCGACGACAGCGACATGAAGATGGGCGACTACTTCGATGCCGTCGCCGACGCCTGCGGCCTGCCCCGTCCGCCGCGTCTGCCGCGCGCCCAGGTGCAGGCCGCGGTGTCACCCGGGCTGTGGAGCTTCATGAGCGAATCGCGGAGGCTCAACAACGCACGGATGAAGCGCGAGCTGAAATCCAGGCTGCGCTATCCCACCGTGATGCACGGCCTGAGGGCTGCGACGGCCCCTGCGCGCAAGTGAAGCCCGCTATAATCGCGCCTCACGCATCAGCCACCGCC
>OFHK01000398.1_pt1 | contig 13520 bp, 10 predicted proteins | sample 1521951 | NCBI WGS metagenome assembly OFHK01 (sample SAMEA2468436, study PRJEB22500) | soil metagenome | biome: Glassland; feature: Farmland; material: Clay | place: Australia | collected 2013-01-31 | depth 0.55 m
GGATGCCGCAGGTTTCTGCTATCCGCCGACCGGGGAAGGGATCACGTTTGCCGTTCAGAGCGGGGCTGCGGCCGCGCGATCCGTCCTCGCGGACGATCCGCTCCGTACGTACGACGTCGCGACCGCCCCTGTGCGAGAGATGATTGAAGCGGCCGCTCCGCGGACCCTCCGGCTCTCGGACGCGGAACGCGAGGAGCGGATTCGCACCAAGGCCGGTCTCTGAAGTCCTTTAGGCCGTCTCTCCTTTCACGGCCTTCAGCTGCCCGCGGTACATCTCGAGGAGTTCCTTCTGCGTGGTCGCGTCCTCGGGCTTCTTGTCGTCCCGCCACTTCCCCGTGAAGCGCGGGAAGCGCACGGCGAGCCCCGCGCCCTTGCGCACCGCGTCGCGGGCGCAGGTATGCACCGGGCTCACCGTGATCTCCGCGCCCTTGACCTCGAGGACGAAGCGCGGCTCGAGCCACACGTCGGGCGTGAGCGCGGAGTCCACGCGGGCGTGGCGGTGCGGGACCTCCGCATCCTTGAACCGCTCCTTGAGCCCGAAGAGAGTCTCGTCGTCGAAGCCCGTGCCGAGCTTGCACGTCGTCCGGAAGACATCCGCGGACTCGTCGTAGGCGGCCATGAGCAGCGCCCCGTACGTCCCGGCGCGCTTGCCGCGGCCCGCGAACGCGCCCACGGCCACCAGGTCGATCGTGTCGCTCAGCGCGGTGCTGTATTCCTTCTTGAACTTGATCCACTGGAACCCGCGCGCGCCGGCGTCGTACGTCGACGCGAGGGACTTTGCCATGAGCCCCTCGCATCCCGCCTGCAGCGCCTCGTCGAAGAACGCCTCCGCGACCTTGGCGTCCGCGGTGACTTTGTACGTCGCGCGGCGGATACGGTCGTTCTCCTTGAGGAGGCCGTCCAGGGCCTCCCGCCGTTCGACGTACGTCCTCGTCGTGAGGTCCTCGCCCTCCTTCAGGAGGCAGTCGAAGACGAACAGGGTGACGGGGAACTCCTGGGCCATGCGGTCCACGTCCGTCTTGCGGCCGCGGCGCCGGCTCACCTCCTGGAACGGGAGGAACTCGCCCGTGTTCGCGTCCACGGGGACGGCCTCCCCCTCGACGATGGCCTCCGGGGACTGGATCGCGGTCCGCAGGCCCTCGACGATCTCGGGGAACTGCCCCGTGATGTTCTCGAGCTCGCGGGAGAAGAGCTGGATCCGGTCCCTCGAGATGTGCGCCTGGCACCGCAGGCCGTCGTACTTGTACTCCAGGGCGCACTCGCCGAGACGTTCCATGATCTCCTGGAGGGTGGGCAGGCGCTCCGCGAGCATGGACCGGATCGGGCGGAAGAGCTTCAGGTGGACCTTGTCGACCCCCGCGAGCCCTTCCTCCGCCAGGGCGCGGGCGACCTCCCCGAGGTCCGAGGACACGTTGTAGGCGCGCTCGACGCGGTCGCGGTCCTCCTTCGTCGCGAAGGTCGCGGCGAGGGCGTCGACGATGGTCATGTCCGCCACGCCGAGGCGCATCTTGCCCACGACGATCCGCACGAGGTACCGCGCCTCCCGCGGCTCCGCGTCCGTCAGGAGCTCCGCGAGCAGACCCAGCTTCTTCTCCTGCGAGCCGGAGCCCGCGGTGGTGGCAATCTCCTTGAGGTTCTCGTAGACCTTGGCCAGGGTCAGCGGCTCCGAGGTCAGGGACGTCTGCTTCTTCCCGCGCAGGCGATCCTCCGCGACGAGCCCGAGGTCCCCGGAGGCCTTCCACGCCCTCTCGATTTCCTCGTCGCGGTCGCCCGTGGCCTGGGCGATGGCCCGGATCGCGAGCTTCTCCGCCAGGCCGAGCTCGATGCCCGCGTAGTCCGGGAAGACGCGGCCCTGGGTGAGGTAGACGGCGCGATCCAGCTCGTCCTTGGGCACCTGCCGGAACAGCGTGACGAGGAGGTCTGTCATCTCGAGGCGCTTGGTCGTCGCTTCGAGCTTCTCGTAGACGTCGACCAGGCCCGCGTACCGCATCCGTTCCCCTACCCGGGACGATGGCTTAAGCGTAGCGGGGACGTCACCGGATTTTCCCCACGACCGAGGCCACGATTGCCTCGCTCTGGCCCACGTACCGCTCCGGCCGCGTCGCCTCGTCGATCTCCTTCTCGGTCATCCGCGCGCGCACGCGCTTGTCCGCCTTGAGGGCGTCCCGCAGATGGCGGCCCTCCGCGCGCGCCTTCATCGCGATGTCGCGGACGAGCTTGTGGGCCTCCTGGCGGCCCAGCCCCTTCCGCGTGAGGGCGATCATCACGGACTCGGACATCACCTGCCCCTGGGTGGCCTCGAGGTTCGCCTTCATGCGCTCCGGGTAGACGCGCAGGGTGCGGAAGATGTCGATGCTGCGGGCGAGCATCTCGTCCAGGAGGACGCAGGCGTGGGGAAAGAGGATGCGCTCCGACGCGCTGTTCGTCAGGTCGCGCTCGTGCCAGAGGGCGACGTTCTCGTACGCGGGGATGACGAGGGACCGTACGATCCGCGCCAGGGAGACCACGTTCTCCGCGTTGATCGGATTCTCCTTCTGGGCCATCGTGCTGCTCCCCACCTGCCCCTTCCGCTCGAAGGCCTCCGCCGCCTCGCCGATCTCGTTCCGCTGGAGGTTCCGCACCTCCGTGGCAAACTTCTCCAGGGACGAGGCCACGTTCGCGAGGACCGCGATGAACTCGGCGTACCGGTCGCGGCCGACCACCTGGGTCGCGGCCTCGTCCACGCCGACGCCCAGGTCGGCCATGACGGCCGCCTGGATCTCGAGGGCCTTCGGCCCGAACGCGGCCCCGGTGCCGACGGCCCCGGACATCTTGCCCACGACCACGCGCTTGGACATCTCCACGAGGCGCTCGCGGTGCCGCTCGACCTCCGCGGCGAACACGGCCATCTTGAGGCCGAAGGTGATCGGGACGGCGGCCTGGCCGTGCGTGCGCCCGAGCATGACCGTTTTGCGGTGCTTCTTCGCGAGGTCCGCCAGGGTGCGCGCGAGCGTCGCGAGGTCCTCGTCCAGGATCGCGATCGCGTCCCGCAGCTGGAGGGCCGTCGCCGTGTCGGAGATGTCGTTGCTCGTCGCGCCGAAGTGGACGTGCTTTCCCGCCTGGGCCCCGGACGCCTCCGTGAGCGCGAGGACGACGGCCATGAGGTCGTGGCGCGTCTCCTTCTCCAGTTCCGCCACGCGCTCCGGGGTCACCTCCTTCGTGTTCGCGTGTTGCGAGATCCCCTTGGCGGCGTCCGTCGAGATGACGCCCGCCTTCGCCTCCGCCCGCGCCAGGGCGGCCTCGACGTCGAGGAGGCGCTGGAGGCGCGTCTCCTCGTCGAAGATGGCTTTCATCTTCGGGCGGCCGTAGCGGAAGTCGATGGGACAGAGGAGGGACATGATTCTCGCCTCAGGTCAACGAAACGGGCGATATGGAGCTTTGCCCGCCGCGGCACGACGGTTCAGGTACGAAAAGTGGGAAGGACTCGGTCCCGCACGGCTCCGGGTCACGCCGCGGGCGGCCCGAGCGGGAGGCGGACGGTGAACGCGCACCCCTTCTCCGCCTCCGTGGCCACCTCGATCCGGCCGCCGTGGGCTTCGACGACCGCCTTCGTGAAGGTGAGGCCGAGGCCGACGCCCTCGCCGCGCGGCTTCGTGGTGAAGAAGGGCCGGAAGATCTGGTCCCGCTCCTCCGCGGTCATGCCCTTCCCCGTGTCCCGCACGGACACGACGGCCGCGTCGGCCTCCCGCGCCAGGGACACGGTGACGCTCCCGCGCTCCGTGGCCTGGTACGCGTTCTTCACCAGGTTGACGAAGACCTGCGACATCTTGAGCGGATCGACGGACGCGCTCACGCCGCCGTTCCCGAGGTCGAGCACCAGGGAGACGTCCGGTCTGCGGTAGGCCTCCGCCTGCTCCGCGGCCATCTGCAGGAGGGGAGCGAGGTCCGTCTCCTCCGTCTTCAGGTCCGTGGACCGGGTGAAGCTGAGGACGCCCTCGATGATCTTGGAGGCCACCCGGCGCTGCGCGTCGAGCCGGTCGAGGCGGCTCAGGACCTCCGGGTCGGTGGCTTGGCGGCGGACGCTCGCGGTGAGCAGTGCCATGTTCGTCAGCGGCGTGTTGAGCTCGTGGGCGACGAACGACGCCGTGCGCCCGATGGAGGCGAGCCGCTCGGATTCGAGGAGGTGCGCCTGGGCCTCCCGGAGCTCCGTCACATCCTCAATGATCGTGAGGATCGTCGGCTCGGACGCCATCGTGACCCGTTCCGACCAGAGCAGTCCCTTGCGGAGGGAGCCGTCCTTCGCCTGCAGGGTCGTCTCGACGCCCCGGAGGTTCTCCCCCCGCGCCAATGGCTCGAGGAGTTCCGACCGGTTCGCGAGAGGCCGCAGGATGTTGGCCTCCGCGGAACTCCTGCCCACGAGTTCCTCGCGGCCGTACCCGAACGCCCGGACGAAGCTGTCGTTCACCTCGATGATCCGGCTGCCATCCAGGAGCGAGATGATTCCGGGGAGGGGGCTCTTGTAGAACGCCTTCGCAAAGCGCTCCTCCGACGATTGGCGGTCCTTCTCCGCGGTCTCTCCCTCGATGGATTGCCCCATCCGCTGGCCCAAGTCCTCCATGAGGTCGAGGAAGGCCGGGTCGGGCTCGCGGACCGTGCGACTGAAGCACACCATGACCCCGAGGACCCGTCCCCCGCGGCCTGCAGTCGGGAAGGAGATGCCCTGACGGAGGCCGCGCGACCTCGCCACAACGGCCCGGTTGAACTGGGCCTGGGGCGTGAGATCTTCGAGCCACTCCGGTCGCCCCGTGGCCCAGGTGGTCCCGGGGATGCCGACGCCGCGGACGATCGCAATGGTCCGGCTCGCCGACTCGAGCTCCCGCGAGTCGAAGCCCTCCCCGTGCCAGGCCCCCGCCCACTCGAGGGACCCGCGGTTGGCGGGCACACGCCACATCTCGCCGTACTCCCAGTTCGCCTCCTCGCACACGGCGCGGAGGAGGCGCGGGATCGCGTCCTGGAAGGATCTCGAGTCCATGAGCACCTTCGTGACCGCGAACTCGGTCCGCAGGCGCCGCTCCGCGCGGCGCCTCTCCGTGACGTCCTTGGCCAGGATGAACCGGGCGCGGTGCCCCTCGAAGTCGATCTCGTTCCCGCGGACCTCGACATCGATGATCGTGCCGTCGCGCCTGAGGTGCCGCCAGATGCCAATGGACTCCGTCCCGCTGGTCAGGCGCTCCACTTCTTTCATCAGCGCGGGAACATCCTCGGGCGGCCGGATGTCCTTGATCGTCATCCGGAGGAACTCGTTCCTCGTGTACCCGTACTCGGCCACGGCCGCGTCGTTCACCGCCAGGAAGTACAGGCTCTTGACGTCGTACACCCACATGGGGAGCGGGTTCTTCTCGAAGAGCAGCCGGTATGTCTCGCCGATGAAGCGCACTCGCGGGCCCCTCGCGCTCTCGTCGGTCTCCCGCGGGGCGGAGGCATTTCGGCGATGCTCGGGCTCTTCATCGGGCATGGGTCGGTTGGACGCACGAGACCTCGGCGTATCGCTCCCGGTGTCCCATTCCCGAGCACCGTATATCCGTTTTGTGCTCCGGGTATCTGCGGTGACCGTGAACACGGCCCGTCCGTGGGTTCGCGGTGGGTCCGCGGAACGACGCCTCACTTCTTCCGCGCGCCGATTGTCTCCTGGCCCCCCATGAAGGGGCGCAGGACCTTCGGCACGGTGACGGTGCCGTCCTCGTTCTGGTAGTTCTCCAGGATCGCGACGAGGCCGCGGGACGTCGCCACGGCGGTCGAGTTCAGGGTGTGCGGGATGAACTTGTCCCCGCCGACCTTGCCCGCGCGGATGTTGAGCCGCCGGGCCTGGTAGTCCGTGCAGTTGGAGCAGGAGATGACCTCGCGGTACGCGCGCTGCCGCGGGTACCAGGCCTCGATGTCGTACTTCTTCGCCGCCACGGTGCCGATGTCGCCCGTGCAGACGTTGACCACGCGGTAGGGGATCTCGAGGGCGCGGTAGATCGCCTCGCCGTTCTCGCGGAGCTTCTCGTGCCACGTCCACGAGTCTTCGGGGCGGCAGAAGACGAACTGCTCGATTTTGTTGAACTGGTGCATGCGGAAGAGCCCCTTCGTGTCCACGCCGTGGCCGCCGATCTCCCGACGGAAGCAGGCGCTGATCCCCGCGAAGGCGAGCGGCAGCTGCGCCTCGTCGATGATCTCGTCCTTGTACATCGCGCCGATCGGGTGCTCCGACGTCGCGATGAGGAAGAGGTCCTCGCCGTCGACCTTGTACATGACCGTCTCGAAGTCCCCGAGGTCCGTGACGCCCTCGTAGGCGTCGCGGTGCATCATGTACGGCGGGAAGACGGGCGTGAAGCCCACCTTGACCATGTGGTCCAGGGCGAAGGCCAGGAGGGCCTGGTCCAGGCGGACCAGGTCGCCCATCATGTAAACGAAGCCGGCGCCGGCGATCTTCCGCGCGCGCTCGAAGTCCGCGAGCTGCAAGCCCTCGAGGAGCTCGCCGTGGGGTTTGAGCTCGAACGCGGGCTCCTTCGGCGTGCCCCACTTCGCGACCTCCACGTTCTCGGTGTCGTCCTTGCCGACGGGGACGGACTCGTGGAGCAGGTTGGGGAGCCGGAGGAGGCCGTTGCGGACCCTCGCCCCCAGGTCCGTGGCCTTTGCGTCGAGGGCCTCGATCTTCTTCGGCAGTCCCGCAGCTTCCTTCCGCAGGGCGGCGGTGTCCCGCTTGGCCTTCTTCGCCTCGGCGATCGCCCGCGTGATCTCGTTGCGGCGCTTCTTCAGGCCGTCCGCCTCCACGGCCGTGGTGCGCCACTCCTTGTCCCAGCGGATCACGTCGTCGAGGAGGCGTTCCTTGTCGGCCGCGCCGCGCTTCTGGAGGTCCCTGCGGACCTTCTCGGGCGTCTCGCGGATGAGCCGGATATCCAGCACGGCGCGGCCAAGGGAGCGAGGCCTATATGTAGATTGTTTGGAGCACGCCCCTGCACCCGTCCACGGAGCGGCGCGGTCAACGCTTCCGCGGGCCGGGAGCGGGCGGCAAACCTCTCACATTGGATAACGGCCCGTCGCCCGTTAAATAGGCCGCATGCCCCATGGGTCCAAGGTAGGCTCCCATGTCCCCCCGTCTCCGGCCGTCCGTCCTGACCGCAGGCTTCGCGGTCCTGTTCGCGGTGATCGCGAACCTCGCCTGGGCGACGGCCATCGCGACAACGGGACCCTGGTTCGACGCCGGCACGGGCCTTGCGGTGTACTCCGTGGCCTTGGTCCTGGCGACGGTCCTCGTGGTCTTCCTGGTCCAGCAGGCGACCGCCCGCATCTCCCGCCTCGACGCCTCCCTCGTCCGGCTCGACCGGCGCATCGCCCTGCTCCGGGCGGCGCCGCGCGGCCGGCCGTCTCGCGATCACGGCGAGCTGCGGATCGAGGTGGGCGAACGCGCGGACGGCGGCGCCCGAGCGGTCCTCCGGGGGGACAAGGAAGGTCACGACTCCCTCGTCCGCCTGCCCGCGGAGTCCCGCCCCGCGGCCGGCTCGGCCCGGACCGAACTCCTGAGGCAGATGAGCCGGGAGCGCGTGGCGATCCGGGCGGCGCGGGGCCAGGTCTGGTCCGCGGTCGCGGGCCCCGCCCTCACCTCGATCCTCTTCCTCGTTATCGCGGGGCCCATGCTCCCGGGCTCCGGCGGCTTCGCGGCGGCCCACTACGCCCTCAACACGACGCTCATCCTCTTCCTGTCCTACGGCATCGCCCCGCTCGTGGCCTGGTCGGCCCTTGCCCTGATCCTGATCGGATCGCCCGCCGGGACGACGAGTACGGAGGCGTAATGACTGCACGGCGCTCGTGATACCCGACCCGTGTGACACGTGCCTAACCTTCATGGGATAGGGGCAGATTTTTTATCCCCGGAACCATTCGCTCCGCGAGGGTTCATGGGGGCAGGGGTTCCAGGAGGGACAACGCTGAGCAGGCTGTATTTCGACGCCTTTTCCGAGATCTTCTCCTCCGCCGAGTTCGCGGATGGGCTCGAAGCCGCGTTCCTGCTGAAGTCGACGGGAACCGAGGTCGCCTCGTGGACCCGGAGTCGCGTGCCTCGCGAGGTGATCGGCGTGATGGCGGCCACGATGTGGGGTTCCCTGGACACGATGGTCCGCACCCTCGGAGGGGCGGGACCGCGGTCCATGCTCCTCGAGACGGAGGATCGCCACTTCCTGGAGATGCAGATCGAGCCGAACTCGGTGCTGCTGCTCGTTGCGCCTCGCAGCGTCGGGAGACGCCAGCTGCAGCACGAGGCGCGGCGCATCCTCGACCGCCTCTCCGAGGTCGCTCGTTCGGCCGCGGCCCGTCCCGCACCCCGGAACGTCGCCCCCTGAGGGCGGACGGGCGCCCGGGTGAAACCCTTATCCGTGCACGCGCGGATGCGGAGAGCCCGGAGGAGGCGAAGTGCATTCCCGCAGGAGGAGTCACCGGGTTCGTCCCAGGCACGTCTTCGCCGCCCTCGTCGCCGTCGGCCTCCTCCTCCGCGTCCTGACGTTCAACTCGTGGGGCATCGTCTACGACGGCGCCGTGATGAGCGTGATGGGCGAGTCGTTCGCCCTCCACGGCGAGTTCTTGGTCCCGTACGCCCCGGGCGTGGTCTACTACCACCACTACCCGCCCCTGTACCCGGTGTTCCTGAGCCTCTTCTACCGCGCCCTCGGATTCGGTGTCTTCGCGACGAAGCTCGCGGAGCTCGTGCTGTCCGCGCTCCTCGTCGTCGTCACGTGGCTCACGACCGCGGACCTGTTCGGGCGGCGCAAGGCGTGGTACGCCGCGGCGTTCGCCGCCCTGGAGCCCATGTTCCTGATCACGAGCCTCATCGGCTACTCGGAGGACCTCGTCGGCATCCTGTTCGTCCTCACCGCGTGGGCGGCGGTCAAGGGCCTCCGGAAGCTGCCGTACCTCTTCTGGGCCGGCGTCTTCGCGGGCCTCGGCTTCCTCGCGAAGGCGGACATCGGCTGGGTCTTCGTCGTCACGATCGTCATGGGTGCCCTCTGGCTCCGGCGCGTCCGCGGGTGGTGGATCCTGCGGGACAAGTGGTTCCTCGCCGGGGTCGCGGCGTTCGCGCTCCTCGCGGGCGGCTGGACGCTCCGCAACCTGAGCGTCTACGGCTGGCCGAACTACCAGACGTCCACCTACCTTACGTACGTCTACGCGTACGGCTTCGCGCATCCCGCGCTCCTCGCGGAGGCCCTCGTCGTCAAGGTGCCGCTCTTCCTGATCTTCTTCCTCCTGTACGCGGGCTTCTTCCTCCCGGAGGTGCGGCTCTCCCGCGGCAAGGTCCGCGGCGAGGAGACCGGCCTCCTGTGGACGATCGTCGGCTCGACGTTCCTCATGGGCTGGATCGTGTCCGCCTTCTTCTGGACGGTCGAGCAGACGCCGCTCTGGTGGTGGGATAACCTCCGGTACGTTGTGATCACCTCCCCGCTCATCCTGTGGCTCGTCCTCCGGGAGACGGAGCCGCGGTGGTCCTTCACCCGCGCCCCGTCCACGGACCTCCGGGACTTCTCGAGGCGCTTCGCCGCCCTCATGGCGGTCTTCCTGGCCATCGCCCTCGCGATCGTCGCCTTCCCGGCGCCGTACCCGCAGCAGGCCATCGTCCAGAACCTCGACGCGTACTTGCACCCCGGCGCCGTCGTCGGCGTGGACGGCATCCCGCCCGAGGCCATCCTGCCGTACATCTCCGTCCCGGACGTGGCCGTCGTGCCCTACCGCGGAGGCGTGCCCGCGGCCTACATCCTCTCCTCCACGTCGGCCACCTACGCGGGTTTCGTCCGCGTCTCGTCCCTCCACTCCGGGGACATGCTCGGCGAGTCGTTCCGGTGTACCCTCTGGGCGCGGGACGGGACGGCGCTCGCGGACTCCGTTTCGGCCGCGTCCTGACGCCGTCCCCGTTGCCGCATTTCGGCAATCCTCAAACCCGGCGGAGCGAAAGGGCTATGCGGAACCTCCGCGTGGGAAGAAGCCCCTGGACGATCCCATGGCCTCCCGCCGCACCTTCCGCATCCTCCTGGTCGTCGCGGTGATCCTGATCGCCGCCGGCCTCTTCTCGATCGTCTACGGGACCTCGCCCGGCACCGCGAACGAGACGGACCCGATCCCGGCGGGCTGGTACAACTACAACGAGTTCCGCTGGTCCGTCCTCGACGGCGGCTCGGTCCAGGGGAGCTGGCAGTCGCTGGACGGCACGCCCGTCGAGGTCCTCGTCTACAACGACGCGCAGTACGGCGCCTACGTGAACGGCGCGAACCTCACCGGCCTCTACAACGTGACCGCGGTCAGCGGCAACCTCTCCCTGTCCGTGACCGGCTTCGACACCTACCACGTGGTCTTCCAGCACCCCGCCGGATACGAGAACGTGTCCCAGAACGTCTCCGTGTCGCTCACGAGCACCGGCGCGGACCCCACCTTCACCCTTGGCGGCGTGGCCGCGGTCATCATCGGCGCGCTCCTGGTCGTCTTCGCGGCCGTGCGCTCCCGCCGCGCTGCCAAGGCGCAGCAGAACGCAGGCCCGCAATGGGATACCTTCCAGCCCGCGTCGGGCCGCTCCTCCGGATGGGGGACTCCGCCGGCGGGAACCGGGGGGGATCCGGTCCCGCCGCCGATGCCCGCCCCCTCTCCGGGAGGACCGTCGCCTCCGACGCCGCCTTCGGGTCCCGCGGCTCCCGCCGCGGCGCCCGCCGCGGCATCACCCGCGACCGCGGCCAACGCGCCGGTCGGCACGGTCCTCGTGACCGTCGTGAACCGCTCGGCGGCGGACGTCACGCTGGACCTGGTCGTGAACGGCGCACCGGTCACGTCGATGACGCTCCCGGCGGGCGGCTCGCGGCAGCTGAGCGTCTCCGCCAAGCTCTCCTCCGTCTTCGGCTCCACGGTCACCGTGGAGGCGGCTATGGCGAACGGCCGCCGTGCCAGGCAGGCGGTCTTCGTCGGCGCGGGAGGCACCGCGCCGGTAAGCCTGCAGATCGGCTGAGTCCCCGCCGGGCGTGGCCCCGGGGGGCGAAAGGACCATACCCCCGCACGCCCCTCTCGCGGCCGTGACCGAGGAGGGGCCGCGGAGCGGCGCAGGTGTCGGCCTCCTGACCGCGGCGCTCCTCTCCTTCGTCGGCGCGCTCACGCTCGCGAACGCCCCGTACCTCTTCTTCGGCTACGGCCTCTCCGCGTTCGCGGTCTTCGCCATCGCCCTCGCGTGCCGCCCCGGGAGCCGCATCGGGTTCGTCGTCGGACTGGTCGTCGGCGTCGCGGTGGACCTGAACGCCCAGAGCGTCTTCCTGTTCGTGGGAGTGGGCGCGGTCGTCGTGCGGCTGATCCAGTTCTTCCTCCTCCTGCGCCTGCGCCGCCGGATCGGCGACCTCGCGGCGTGCCTGGTCGCCCTGTTGGTCGGCGTCTTCCTCGCGATCGCGGTCGGCCTCATCACGTACGGCGGCGAGGGGATCCAGCCCGCCTTCGCTGTATTCGACGTCGTGTACCTCGTGCCCGCGTGGATGCTCGCGCGGATCCACGCGGCCCGCCTGCCGCGGGTCGAGGCCTCCGCCCTCGCGACCCTCGTCGTCGCCGCGACCTTGGTGGCCTTCGCCTCGGCATCGTCGTTCCTCCTCCTCGCCCCCTTCCTAGCGTCCGTCCTCGCGCTCGCCCTCGTGGGCGCCCTCGTGCTCCGGCGCCGCGGCCCGATCCCGCTCACGCGCCGCACGTCCGTCGACCGCTCGGCCCCGTTCGCGATCGCCGCGCTCATCGTCGTCCTGTTCCTCGTGTCCGGTCCCGCCATGTCGACGTCGGTCCGGGCGATTGCGTACCCGCTGTACCCGGACAGCCTCGCGGCCCATCAGTGGATCCAGACCTCGACGGCGCCGGGATGCCGCAGCGGCGACCTGGCGGGCGGCCGCACGGAGGTGAACGGCGTGTGGAGCCCGCAGCGGCTCCGGGTCCTCTCCACCTGCGTCACCGTCGCGGGGACGATCGAGGCCCTCACGCCCACCTCCGGTCCCGCCGTGGACGGGGACTATGGGATCGACCTCAGGGTGGACCCAGGGTACGCGTGGACGCTCTCTCTCGGCTCCTACGTGCTGAACGGCGGCAACCTGCACGTCGAGGTCGTGCCCTCGGACCAGACGGCGGTCCTCGGGAACCTCACCCTCGTCCCAGGCGCGCACGTCCAGGTGACCGGCGCTTGGGTCCTGGACACCGACCACGGGTGGACGAGCGAGATTCATCCCGCGTGGTCCATCGTCGTGCTGCCCTGAGGGCGCCCCGTCCCGCATCCAAGACGCAGGGGCGATAACGGTTCAGGCACCCCTAAATAGCCGCCCCGGGAAACGCCGGACGAGCGGGGGAACGTCCGGCACTCCCCGACCGTCCGGCCGCGGCCCCCGTCCCGAGGGAAGCGAGATGTCCGTCAGCGCGGTGCCCGGCGAGCAGGTCTTGGGAACGATCCTCCATGCGGCCCAGAGCCCCGACTACGCGATCCAGGCCGTCGTCTTCACGGACCGCCGCGTCCTCGGCGTCTCCATGGCCAAGCTCGGGTCCGGGGCCAAGGCCGCGGGGCTCATGGACGCGGGCGTCGCCCTCTCTGGAGGCGTGGGAGGCGTCTCGGGCCTCCTCGGGCTGCGGGCGTGGGGCAAGTACAAGCAGGCTGTCGCGGGGCAGCCAGGGATCCGCCTCGATCGTGGTCCCGTGTCTCCGGAGCTGCTCGCCGCGGTGGGCCGCGAAATCCCGTACGAGAAGGTCAAGGCCGTCAGCGTGAAGAAGGTCTGGGGCTCCACGGACACGCTGCTCGACGTGGCCGCGGGCTTCCTGGGCACGGGCCGCTGGGCCACGCCGCTGACGCCGGACGAGGTGCGCGCGGTTGTCACCGGGACGCCCCTCGCCGCGAAGATGCAGGCCTGAGCCGACCCCAGCCGCTCGCTGTAGCTGGTCGAGGAGTGCCTGCATTCCGTCGAAGTGGTGGGTGCGCGTCGGCTTCACGAGGCCCGGCCCGAACATGGCGACGATCGTTGCGGCGTCGAGGAGGGCCATGAAGAGATGCGCGGTCGAGACCCTTTCCGACCCTCCGGCCCTTCGCGTTGGGCGGCGGGCGCGTGAATCCGCTAGGCGAGGGTTCTCGACCGGGCGGGTCGGACTCAGCCGTCCCGCTCCCGGTCGCGCTCCATGGGCCGACCGGTCTTCGGACCGGCCGCGCCGACCGGGATCAGGAGGGGCAACGGCTGCCTCGCGCCGCGGCGCAGGTGCCACTCCGGAGGCCGCGGCGCCTCGGAGAAGCCGCCCAGCTCCACCGGGAACGGGAGCAGGAGCAGGAGGAGGTCCCGCGCGTAGCACGCCTTCTCTCCGTCGGCGTCCTCGTCCTCCTTCTTGAGGAACCACCACGTCGTCTGGCGGCCCGCGCGGATCTCGAGCTCGGGGATCGCCTGCGGGGCGGGGCTGCGGGTCAGTCGTGCGCTGCGGACGATCGCGTAGGGGATGACCGCGGCGACCTGCGCGGGGGTCAGGGGCTGGGGGAG
>OFHK01000399.1_pt1 | contig 13500 bp, 12 predicted proteins | sample 1521951 | NCBI WGS metagenome assembly OFHK01 (sample SAMEA2468436, study PRJEB22500) | soil metagenome | biome: Glassland; feature: Farmland; material: Clay | place: Australia | collected 2013-01-31 | depth 0.55 m
CGCTAATGATCGATAATGCTTACAAGGTGGAGATCCACCCTGTCAGGAGCACGATCAGGCTGCCACGCGGGCTCATGCTGACTGTCTGAAATGTCGGATACGACTGATCCAGTGGTGAATCTGGTAACACCATCGGGACCGCGTGGTCAGCGCCTCGCCATGACTTTGCGGGTAGTGTCTGTGGGTAACGGGGGCTTGACAGGGGGCACAGAGTCTCTGTGACAATACGGGGCAATGTTCTTACCCTTCGCTACTATGTCTATACCGAGATCCCCGATCCCGCTGAGGAGGAGTTGATGGGCCCCGGCCTCAGCGAACGTGTGCGTGAGCGCGTGGTGGCCATACGGGCGTGGCCGCTGTGGGAACTGCCGCTGTGGCTGAAGGCATATATTGTCGCGATTGTCACGGTCAACTTCGCCCTCGTTGGCCTTGCCTCCCAGGCCGGGCTGGGCTCGAGCCGCCAGCTGCTCTTGCTGGCGGCTCTCGTTGCCTGTGACGCCGCCACGGTGGAGCTGACTAGGCGGGCCGGTGAGAACGTAGTAGTTGCCAAGGACGTTCACGGCGTATGGGAACTCCCCGTGGCGATCCTTCTTCCCCCCATGTATGCCCTGCTGGTGCCGATCCTGCGGTTCACCCTGACCCAGTGGCGGGTCAAGCGTGTGTGCCTGCACCGGCGAGTCTTCACAGCGGCGGTCGTCGGGCTTTCTTACGGAGCCGCCTCGCTCGCTTTCCACGAGATCACTGGCAGCCCGCTGGGATTGACTCTCACTCCTGGGGATCACGCATCCACCTGGATCCTCGCCGTGGCGGTTGCCGGGATACTGCAGTGGGGGATCAATACCGGGCTGCTGTTGCCGGCGATCAAGGCATCTGATCCCACCATGCGGCTGCGCGATGTGGTTATGGCCCGCGAGGCCATACAGAACGATGTCGCTGAATTGTGCGTGGCGGTCCTGGTCACGTTCGCGCTTGCTGTCAGCCCCTTCACCATGATATTCGCCGTGCCGTTCGTCACGCTGCTGCAACGTTCCTTCCGGCACGCTCAGCTCGTAAACGCGTCCCGCATCGATTCCAAGACCGGACTGCTCAACGCGGGCACCTGGGAGCGCGAGGCTACGGCGGAGGTGGCCCGGGCGGTGCGTACCCGAACCCCGCTGGCACTGGCGCTGGTCGATATCGATCACTTCAAGGCGGTAAACGACGTTCATGGCCACTTGGCCGGTGACAAGGCCCTTCGTTGCATTGCCCGTACTTTCAGGATATTCCTGCGGGATTACGACCTGGTAGGCCGTTTCGGCGGCGAGGAGTTCGCGCTGCTGCTTCCTCATACGAAAGCCGTGGATGCATACGGCATCGCCGAGCGTATTCGTGAGCATATTGCCGCTATGCCTATCGATATCGATGGTGTGCCGGGTACGGGACCAGTCCGGGTGACGGTGTCCATGGGGGTAGCTGCGCTTGGCGTCCAGTGGGACGCCAGCACCAGCAACCAGCTCACAGACCTTGTCGCCGCCGCCGACCGCGCGCTCTACCAGGCCAAGCGGGCCGGCCGTGATCAGGTCTGTGTGGTCACCGATACCGCTGTGATCAGCTCGCCGGAGCAGGCCAGCAGGTTCGAGCCAGCCTGAGTTCCGGGCAGGCCTAAGGTTCAGGGCGAGGCGGAGCCGGATGCGGCCGGCATCTGCAGCACCGCCACGATCTGTGTCCCGCCCTTCTGGCAGGTGGACGTCTGCCCGGTGGCCAGCACTTCGGGGGTGGTGAAGCCACGGCATACCCAGCCCCGCACCTTGGCCGGGGCGCCGCCCCCGTTGCCGGGCACCTTGCCGGAGGCAAGCGCGCGGGCATAGTCGCGTTCCACAGCCAGCGCGTCCGGGCACGCCACTGAGCCCTGCTCGACCTCGATCTGGACCGGGACGCCAGCGGCGGTGTGGGCAATCCCACACCGGGCAAGCGGAGAGTGGGCCGCCGTGCCGGCAGCGCTCTGCGTCCCGGGCCCGCTGGGCTTCGCCCCGCCACCGGCACTGCAGCCGGCCGTCACTGCGAGGGCGAGCACCGCAAAGGCGAACGCGGCAACGGGCCACGAGGAGCGACCAGGCATGGGGGTTCTCCTTTCCGCGTCCCTCATCATGCCCTGTGTCGCGTTGCCATGCCACGGCGATCCGCCGAGTCCGGACGTGCCCCCGAGATGCGTCCGGACCGGACCTCTCACCGTCCTCGTGCGCCCGCGCCGCGTCCGCATTACCGGCCGTAGCCGGACGTTGGGTGTGTGGCCCTGCCCCTTCGCACTTCACGCAAACCTGTTTGCATAAACAATCAGCACCATGCATACTTTTCCGAGACCGGGACGTGCCTGGTGATGGGCCTGTGATGGGCCTGGGGGAGGGAGCATGGGAGTCCGGGTGGCTGTCGCGGGGGCCAGTGGGTACGCGGGGGGCGAACTGCTGCGCCTCATCGTGTCCCACCCCGACCTCGAACTCGGCCCGGTGACCGCGGGTGCCAGCGCGGGTGCGGCGGTCGCGGATGTTCATCCCCAGCTGCCGTCCCTGGCCGGCCGTACCTTCGAGCGGGCCGCCCCGGACGTGCTCTCGGCTGCCGACCTTGTCTTCCTGGCACTGCCGCACGAGGAGTCGGCTGCCATGGCCGCCCGCCTGCCCGGGCAGGTGGCGATCGTGGATCTCAGCGCGAGCTTCCGGCTCGGCGACCCGCAGGCATGGGCCACCTATTACGGGACAGGTCATGCCGGACGCTGGACCTATGGCCTGCCGGAACTGCCCGGCGCCAGGGACGGGATCAGGCTGGCGCGGCGGGTGGCCTCGCCCGGCTGCTACGCCACCGCGGCGATCCTGGCACTGGCCCCGCTGGTCGCGGCCGGCCTGGTGGAACCGCAGGACCTGGTGGTCGTCGCGGCATCCGGCACATCCGGCGCAGGCCGGTCACCATCGGCAGCGCTGCTCGGCAGCGAGGTGATGGGTGCGGTCTCCGCCTACAAGGCAGGCGGCGTGCACCGGCACACCCCGGAAATCGAGCAGGCGCTGGGCGAGGTCGCCAGCAGCCGGCCCACCGTGTCCTTCACGCCCACCCTGGCGCCCATGCCCCGCGGCATCCTGGCGACCTGCACCGCCCGCCTGGCCAGCCCCCAGACCGGTACCCAGGCGCTGCGGGACGCGCTGGCCCGCGCCTACGGGGAGGAGCCGTTCGTCCACGTGCTGCCGGAGGGGCGCTGGCCGACCACAGCCGCGACGGCCGGCTCGAACGCTGCGCACCTGCAGGCGGCCGCGGACGCCCACGCCGGGCGCGCGGTCGTGATCGCCGCCCTCGACAACCTGGTCAAGGGCGCGGCCGGGCAGGCCATCCAGGCCGCCAACCTCATGCTCGGCCTGCCGGAGACGGCCGGCCTGACCGCGAACGGAGTCGCGCCGTGACTGTGGCCATCACCCCCCTCACGCCCGCCGGCATCGGCAGCCAGCCGGGGGGTGCACAGGTATGAGCGTGACCGCACCGCTGGGATTCCGGGCGGCCGGCGTGGCAGCCGGCCTCAAGACATCCGGCGCCCGGGACGTCGCCGTGGTCATCAACGACGGGCCGTCCCGCGCCGCCGCCGCCGTGTTCACCACCAACCGCGTGAAGGCCGCGCCGGTGCTGTGGACGGAGCAGGTCGTGGGCGGCGGCCGGGTCCGGGCCGTGCTGCTCAACTCCGGCGGGGCCAATGCCTGCACCGGCCCGCTCGGTTTCACCGACACCCACCTCAGCGCCGAACGCCTCGCGGTGGCGCTGGCCGATTCCGCGGGCGAGATAGCCATCTGCTCGACCGGGCTGATCGGTGAGCGGCTGCCCATGGACGTTCTCCTGCCCGGCATCGACACGGCGGTCGCCAGGGCTTCGCGCGCAGGTGGTACCACGGCCGCGGACGCGATCAGGACCACCGACACCGTGGCCAAGATCGCCTTTCAGCGTGCCGACGGCTACACCATCGGCGGCATGGCCAAGGGCGCGGGCATGCTCGCGCCCGCGCTGGCCACCATGCTCTGCGTGCTCACCACCGACGCGGACCTGGACCCGGCCGGCCTGGACGCGGCGCTGCGGGCGGCGACCCGCGTCACCTTCGACCGGCTCGACACCGACGGCTGCATGTCCACCAACGACACAGTGCTGCTGCTGGCCAGCGGCGCTTCCGGCGCCCGGCCCAGCCAGGCTGACTTCGCCCGCGTGCTGACCGGAGTCTGCGCCGACCTCGCCCGCCAACTGCAGGCCGACGCCGAGGGCGCCAGCAAGGCGATCGCGATCGAGGTGATCGGCGCGGCCAGCGAGGACGACGCGGTGACGGCCGGCCGGTCGGTGGCCCGCTCCGCCCTGGTCAAATGCGCCATCGCCGGGGAAGACCCGAACTGGGGGCGGGTACTGGCGGCCGTGGGCACCACCGACGCCGAGTTCGACCCCGGACGGCTCAGTGTGGCGATCAACGGCGTCTGGGTCTGCCGCAACGGCAGTGCCGGGGACGACAGAGCCAAGGTGGACCTGCGGCCCAAAGAGGTGACGATCACCGTCGACCTGTCCGCCGGGCCGCACGCCGCCACCATCCGCACCACCGACCTGACGGTCGCGTATGTGCACGAGAACTCGGCCTACTCGACATGACCGAACCCTCCGCACCGACCCTGGGGACATGGCCGCCCACTGTCCCGGCTGCCGGGCAGCGCAGTGACCCGGCTGCCGGGCAGCGCAGTGACGCGGCAGCGGCGCTGGCCAAAGCGGCGACCCTGATCGAGGCACTGCCCTGGCTGGACCGTTTCCACGGGCAGACCGTGGTGATCAAATACGGCGGCCACGCCATGACCGACGAGGCGCTGCGGCTCGCCTTCGCCCAGGACGTGGTGTTCCTGCGCTACGCCGGGCTGCGCCCGGTGGTGGTGCACGGGGGCGGGCCGCAGATCTCCGCCCACCTGGAGCGGCTCGGGGTGGCCAGCACGTTCACCGGCGGGCTGCGGGTCACCACGCCGGAGACGATGAACGTGGTCCGGATGGTGCTGACCGGGCAGGTCAACCGGGACGTGGTCGGGCTCATCAACCGGCACGGCCCGTTTGCGGTGGGCATGTCCGGGGAGGACGCCAACCTGTTCACCGCCAGCCGCCGCGGTGCGCTGGTGGACGGCGAGTTCGTCGACATCGGCCTGGTCGGCGAGATCGACACCGTGGACCCGGCGGCGCTGCGGGTCCTGCTCGCCGACGGCCGGGTGCCGGTGGTGTCCAGCGTCGCCCGCGGCGCCGGGGGCGAGATCTACAACGTCAACGCGGACACCGCCGCCGCCGCCCTGGCGGTGGCGCTCGGTGCCGCCAAACTGGTGGTCCTGACCGACGTGGAAGGCCTGTACGCGGACTGGCCGGCCGCGGATCAGGCAGAGCCCAGCGAGGTGATCAGCATGCTCACGGCGGCCGACCTGGAGCGGCTGCTGCCCAGCCTGAGCGCGGGCATGATCCCCAAGATGGAGGCCTGCGTGCGCGCGGTGCGCGGCGGTGTTCCGCAGGCCCACGTGCTCGATGGCCGCCTGCCGCACTCGGTCCTGCTGGAGATCTTCACCGACTCCGGCATCGGCACCATGGTCGTCCCCGATGGAGCGAGCTCATGATCGTGGACGATTCCTGGCGGATAGCGCAGAAAGTGCCCGTGATCATTTCAGGAGGCGGCCGATGAGCGCCACCCAGCGACTGCAGGCCCGGTTCGAGGCCGCCTTGATGCCCAACTACGGCGTCCCGCCGCTGGCGCTGGCCCGCGGCGAAGGCTGCCGGGTGTGGGACGCCGACGGCAAGGAGTACACCGACCTGATCGCCGGCATCGCGGTCAGTTCGCTGGGCCACGCCCACCCGGCGATCATCGACGCGGTGACCCGGCAGGTGCGCACCCTCGCTCACACCTCCAACCTGTTCGTGCATGAGGGTGAGGTCACCCTCGCCGAACGCCTGCTGACCCTGCTCGCCGCCGACGGCCGGGTGTTCTTCACCAACTCCGGCACCGAGGCCAACGAGGCCGCGCTCAAGCTGGTCCGCCGCCAGCAGGGCGGTTCCCGGCCGGTGATCGTCGCCGCCGAGGGCGGCTTCCATGGCCGCACCATGGGATCGCTCGCGCTGACTGGCAAGGAGTCGATCCGCGCGCCGTTTGGCCCGTTCGGGGTTGAGGTTCGGTTCGTGCCCTTCGGGGACGCGGGCGCGCTCGCGGCGGCCGTGGGGCCCGACTGCGCGGCGGTCTTCCTTGAGCCGTGCCAGGGCGAGGCCGGGGTGGTCCCGGCGCCCGCGGGGTACCTGCGGGCGGCACGGGAGGTGTGCGACGCGGCCGGGGCGCTGCTGGTGGTCGACGAGATCCAGAGCGGGATCGGCCGCACCGGGGCCTGGTTCGCCCACCAGGTGGACGGGGTGCTGCCCGACGTGCTCACCCTGGCCAAGGGCCTGGGCGGGGGGCTGCCGATCGGCGCGTGCATCGGGTTCGGGCCGGCCGGTGCTGCCCTGCGCAAGGGCGATCATGGCAGCACGTTCGGCGGCAACCCGGTGGCGTGCGCCGCCGCGCTCGCGGTGCTCGACACCATCGAGTCCAGCGGGCTGCTCGCGCACGCCGCCGCCATGGGGGAGCGACTGGCCGCCGGGCTGGCCGCAATCGATCACCCGCTGCTTGCCGGGGCCAGGGGCCGGGGCCTGTGGCTCGCCGCGCTGCTGACCCAGCCTGCCGCCGGGGCGGTGGAGGCCGCCTGCCGGGAAGCCGGGTTCCTGGTGAACGCCGTGCAGCCGGACGCCATCCGGCTCGCCCCCCCACTGATCCCCACCCCCCCCCCGGCCGACTCCTTCCCTGCCGCCCCGCCCCCCGCCCTCGACCAGCTGGCCCCGCCGCTGGCCACCGCACCCCCCCACCACGAGGCGGGCTGCCCACCCATTTCCTCCGCGACGACGACCTGTCCCCGGCCGAGCAGGCGCAGGTGCTGGACCTGGCCGACGCCATGAAGGCAGATCGTTTCGGCCACCGTCCGCTGGCGGGCCCGCGCACGGTCGCGGTGCTGTTCGACAAGCCGTCCACCCGGACCCGGGTGTCGTTCGCGGTCGGCATCGCCGAACTCGGTGGCCAGCCGCTGGTCATCGACGCGCAGGCGTCCCAGCTGGGCCGCGGCGAGCCGATCGCCGACACCGCGCACGTGTTCGACCGGCAGGTGGCCGCGATCGTGTGGCGCACGTTCGGCCAGGACCGCGTCGAGGAGATGGCCCGCGCCAGCGCGGTGCCGGTGATCAACGCGCTGACCGATGCCTTCCACCCCTGCCAGGTCCTGGCCGACCTGCAGACCGTCCGCGCCGTCCACGGCGGGCTCGCCGGGCGCACGCTCACCTTCCTCGGCGACGGCTCCAGCAACATGGCCCACTCCTACCTGCTCGGCGGGGCTACCGCCGGCCTGCATGTCCGCATCGCCGCACCGGCGCAGTTCTGCCCCGATCCGCAGGTGCTCGCGGACGCCGGGGCGATCGCGTCCGCGACCGGCGGCTCGGTGACGGTATCCGCCGACCCCAAGGCGGCCTGCGCGGACGCTGACGTGCTCGCCACCGACGTGTGGACCTCCATGGGCCAGGAGGGCCAGGAAGGGTCGCGGTCCGCCGCGATGGCCGCGTTCTGCCTGGATGAGGAGAAGCTGGCGCTGGGCCGGGCCGGCTGCGTGGTCCTGCACTGCCTGCCGGCCCACCGGGGTGAGGAGATCACCGCCGCGGTACTGGACGGCCCGGCCAGCGTGGTCTGGGATCAGGCCGAGAACCGGCTGCACGCGCAGAAGGCGCTGCTCGCCTGGCTGCTGGAGCGTTCGGGGTGACAGCGGTGAACCCGATGACCAAGGCCGCGCGGCAGGCGCAGATCGCCGACATCCTCACCCGCAGCCGGGTGCGGTCGCAGGAGGAACTCGCCGAACTGCTCGCGCAGCGCGGCGTGCGGGTCGCTCAGGCAACGCTCTCCCGTGACCTGGACGAACTGGGTGCGGTCCGGCTCCGGGGGAGCAGCGGCAGCCTGGTGTACGCGCTGCCCGGCGAGCCGGGCGGCCCGGGCTCACGGCCCGGCGGCGTGGCCGCCGGTGAAGGCCACAGCGGCTCCTGGCGGGCGACGCCGGTGGGCGTGCGGGGCGGGCTCGGCCCACGCGGGCTGGGCGGCCACAGCAGGCTGTTCGCCGACGCGGCGGACCAGCCGGACCGGCTGGCCAGGGTCGCGGCGGACCTGCTGCTCAGCGCGGAGGCGAGCGCGAACCTGGTGGTCCTGCGCACCCCGGCCGGGGGAGCCCAGCTGCTCGCCTCGGCGATCGACCATGCCGGCTGGGCGTCCATCCTCGGCACGGTGGCCGGTGATGACACAGTGCTGGTGATCAGCAGGGACCCGGCCGGCGGGGATCAGGTGGCGCAGGCACTGCTCCGGCTCGCGGAACGGCGGGTGTAGCCGGATGTGGCCGCACACGGCTGCCGTCGCAGCCCCTTCCGCACACTGCCGCTGCGGGACGCAACGTCCTGTGGCTAACACAAGGGATATGTCATGACACAACGAGTGGTACTCGCATATTCGGGCGGCCTGGACACCTCGGTCGCCATCGGCTGGATCGCCGAGCAGACCGGCGCCGAGGTCATCGCCGTGGCGATCGACGTGGGCCAGGGCGGCGAGGACATGACGGTGATCCGCGAACGGGCACTGGCCTGCGGCGCCAGCGCTGCCGAGGTGGTGGACGCACGGGAGGAGTTCGCGGCCGGGTACTGCCTGCCGGCGCTCAAGGCGAACGCCCTCTACATGGACCGCTACCCGCTTGTCTCGGCCCTTTCGCGGCCGCTGATCGTCGAGCACCTGGCCCGGGTGGCCCGCCAGCACGGCGCGGACACGGTGGCGCACGGGTGCACCGGCAAGGGCAACGACCAGGTCAGGTTCGAGGTGGGCCTGGCCAGCCTCGCCCCCGGGGTGAGCGTGCTGGCCCCGGTCCGCGACTCCGGCATGACCAGGGACAAGGCGATCGCCTTCGCGGAGGAGAAAGGGCTCCCGATCGACGTGACGTCCCGGTCGCCCTACTCAATCGACCAGAACCTGTGGGGCCGCGCGGTGGAGACCGGGCACCTGGAGGACATCTGGAACGCGCCGTGGGAGGACGTCTACGACTACACCGCTGATCCGGCGGTGCCCCGTGACCCTGACGAGCTGGTGCTGACATTCGCCGAAGGGATCCCGGTCGCGATCGACGGCCGCTCGCTGTCACCGCTGGCGATCATCACCGAACTGAACGCCAGGGCCGGGGCGCAGGGGGTCGGCAGGCTGGACCTGGTTGAGGACAGGCTGGTCGGGATCAAGAGCCGGGAGGTCTACGAGGCACCCGGCGCGATCGCCCTGATCACGGCCCACCAGGAACTCGAGAACGTCTGCGTGGAGCGGGATCTGGCCCGGTTCAAGCGCCAGGCCGAGCAGCGCTGGAGCGAGCTCGTCTACGACGGCCTGTGGTTCTCACCGCTCAAGTCCGCGCTGGATGTGTTCATGAACGAGGCCTCGCGGCACGTCACCGGCGACATCCGGCTGCGGCTGCACGGGGGGCGGCCGGTCGTCACCGGCCGGCGCAGCCCGGTCTCGCTGTATGACTACGAACTGGCCACCTACGATACGGGCGACACCTTCGACCAGGCACTGGCCAAGGGGTTCGTGGAACTGTGGGGCCTGCCCAGCAAGATCGCCGCGATGCGGGAGCACAAGTCCGGAAGCTGAGCCGCCGTTGGGGAAGCTGAACCCGCGGGAAGCTGAACCGCCGTGCTCAGGGCTGCCGTTTTCATGGCAGTATCCGTGCGCTGGGACGATGGACGTGAGAGGAACCCGGTGGGAGAGCAGGAGCGGAAGCCGACGAGGTTGTGGGGAGGCCGGTTCGAGTCCGGACCGGCGGAGGCACTCGCGCGGCTGTCAGTCAGCGTGCAGTTCGACTGGCGGCTGGCCCCCTATGACCTGCTGGCATCCGCCGCCCACGCGCGGGTGCTGCACCGGGCCGGGCTCCTCGACAACGACGAACTCACCCGCATGCTGGCGGCCCTGGACAGCCTGGGGCACGCCTGCCGCAGCGGCGGCTTCCGTCCCTCGGCCAGCGACGAGGACGTGCACACGGCGCTGGAACGCGGGCTGCTGGAGCGGGTCGGCTCACTCGGCGGCAAGCTGAGGGCCGGCCGCAGCCGCAATGACCAGGTCGCCACCGATCTGCGCCTGTATCTGCGCGACCACGCCCGCCTCATCGTCTCGCGGGCGGTCGAGCTGCAGACCGCCCTGCTCGGCCAGGCGGCCGGGCACCTGGACACCCCGGCGCCGGGCATGACCCACCTGCAGCACGCCCAGCCGGTGGTGTTCGCTCACCAGTTGCTCGCGCACGCCCACGCGCTCGCCCGCGATATCAGCCGCCTGCGCGACTGGGACCGGCGGGCGGCGGTGTCGCCGCTCGGCTCGGGAGCGCTGGCTGGCTCGTCGCTGCCGCTTGACCCGCAGGCGGTTGCCGCCGAACTCGGCTTCGCCGCCGCCGCGGCCAACTCGATGGACGCGGTGAGCGACCGTGACTTCGCGGCTGAGTTCTGCTTCGCGGCGGCCCTGCTCGGGGTGCACCTGTCCCGGCTGGGTGAGGAGATCGTGCTCTGGTCTTCACAGGAGTTCGCCTGGGTGGAGATCGACGACACCTACGCGACCGGGTCCTCGATCATGCCGCAGAAGAAGAACCCCGATGTGGCGGAGCTGGCCCGGGGCAAGGCAGGGCGGCTGATCGGCGGCCTCACCGGGCTGCTCACGACCCTCAAGGGCCTGCCGCTGACCTACAACCGGGACCTGCAGGAGGACAAGGAGCCGGTGTTCGACGCGGTGGACACGCTGCTGCTGGTCCTGCCCGCCCTGGCCGGGCTGGTCGGTACGCTCCGTATCCATACCGAACGTTTGGCAGCCCAGGCGGGTACTGGCTTCGCGCTGGCCACCGATCTGGCGGAACTTCTCGTCCGGCGGGGCGTGCCGTTCCGCGAGGCACACGAGGTGGTGGGACATCTGGTGGTGTGGTGCCAGGTGCACGACTGTGACCTGCCTGATGTGAGCGACGAGGATCTGGCCAGGATCTCGGCCCAGCTCACACCGGACGTGCGCGAGGTGCTGTCGGTGCCGGGCGCGCTGGCAGCGCGGAAGGCTTACGGCGGGACCGCCCCGGAGCGGGTGGCCGAGCAGCTCGCCGCGTTGCAGGCGGTGGTGGATGAGGACGCTGCCTGGGCGGCGGGCTGACACCGGGACTGGCTGGACAGGAGCGATCACGTGCTGGGCGGACACGACCTGGGGGCCGCTGGCGCGCTGCTGACGCGTGAGTTCTTCGCGCGGCCCGCGCTGGATGTGGCGCACCGGCTACTGGGGTGTGTGCTGGAGCACCAGACCGCCGACGGCCTGGTCGCCGTCATGCTGACCGAGGTCGAGGCCTACGAGGGGTCGGCCGACCCGGCGTCGCACGCCTACCGGGGCCGCACCGCGCGCAACGCGGTCATGTTCGGCCCCCCCGGCCACGCGTACGTGTACTTCACCTACGGCATGCATTTCTGCGTGAACCTGGTCTGCCTGCCGGAGGGGACGGCGTCCGCCGTCCTGCTGCGGGCCGGCCGGGTGGTCGAGGGCGCTGCGCTGGCAGCCGCCCGGCGGGCCGCGAGCCGCAACGGGAGTGTGGCCGGGGGCGCGCCGCGCACGGTCGCGGACCGGGAACTGGCCCGGGGGCCGGCCAGGCTGTGCCAGGCGCTCGGCATCGACCGGGCTCTCGATGGCGCCGATGTATGCGACCCGGCCAGCCCGCTGCGGGTCCGGTCCGCCCGCTCGGCGCGGGGTGGGCCGGCTACCCCGCCCATCAGCCGGGGCCCCAGGGTCGGGGTCAATTCGGGTGCGCAGCGCCCGTGGCGATTCTGGCTGACCGGTGACCCTACCGTGTCGCCGTACCGGCCGCACGTGCCGCGGGTCCGGCCGAAACCGGTTTGGGCTCCGGATCGGAGCGATGGGACGATGCAGCAGTGAGCGACATACTCGGCGAGCTGAGCTGGCGTGGCCTGATCGCGCTCTCCACCGACCCCGACGAGCTGCGCAAAGCGCTGGATCCTGGGCCGGTCACCGCCTACGGCGGGTTCGATCCGACCGCGCCCGGGCTGCACATCGGGAACCTGGTCCTGTTGCTCACCCTGCGCCGCCTGCAACTGGCCGGGCACCGGCCGATCGGCCTGGTCGGAGGGGCCACCGGGCTGATCGGGGATCCGAGTGGCAAGTCGGCGGAGCGGGTGCTGAACCCGCGTGAGGTGGTCGCGCAGTGGGTGGAACGGATCCGGGGCGAGGTGTCACGCTTCCTCGACTTCGACCCTGGGCCCTCGGGCGCGCTGCTCGTCAGCAATCTGGACTGGACCGAGCACCTGTCGGCGCTGGAGTTCCTGCGTGATGTCGGCAAGCACTTCCCGGTCAACCAGATGCTCTCGCGGGAGTCGGTGAAGGCGAGGCTGGAGGCGGGCGGGATCAGCTACACCGAGTTCAGCTACCAGATCCTGCAGGCTTACGACTACCTGGAACTGCACCGGCGTCATGGCTGCACGCTCCAGCTGGGCGGCAGCGACCAGTGGGGGAACCTGGTGTCCGGGGTGGACCTGATCCGGCGGGTGACTGGTTCGGCGGTACACGCGCTTGCCACGCCCTTGATCACAAAGCCGGACGGGACGAAGTATGGCAAGACCGAGGGCGGGGCGATCTGGCTGAGCCCGGACCTGATGAGCCCGTACACGTTCTACCAGTTCTGGATCAACCGGAGTGACGCGGAGATTCCTGGCCTGCTCAGGGTCTTCACCTTCCGGTCCAGGGAGGAGATGGAGGCGCTGGAAATCCAGACCCGGGACAAGCCTGCCGCCCGCGCTGGACAGCACGTGCTCGCCGAGGACGTGACCACCCTGGTCCACGGGGCGCAGGAGTGCGCGAAGGCCGCAGCCGCGAGCAAGGCACTGTTCGGGCAGGGCGAGCTCGCCGACCTGGACGAGCGGACACTGGCTGACGCGCTGGCGGAGGCGCCGTCAGCGCGGATCCCGGCCGGCCCATCGGGCCTGCCCAAGATCGTGGATCTGCTGGCCGCCACCGGGATCGCGCCGAGCAAGTCGGCCGCGCGACGGGCGATCGCCGAGGGTGGGGCGTACCTGAACAACCGCAAGGTGCTGGCAGAAGACGCCGAACCGGACCGGACCGACCTCCTGCATGGGCGCTTCCTGGTGCTCCGGCGGGGAAAGCGCACCGTCGGCGGGGTGGAAGTCATCAGCGGCTGACCCGGCGGGGGGGCCCCGGGAAGCCGGCGGCTCCAGCGCCAACCCGCCGGCCCTGTCGAGGCGACGGGGCCCTCCCCACGCGGCCTTCCCGAACCCCGCCCGGCCCCGCCCGGCCGGGCCTGCCCAGTGACCGGGCCCGGGTCGGGGGGGTCCCGCGGGCCCCCCGCCGCGCGCCGGAGGGGCCGGCCC
>OFHK01000400.1_pt1 | contig 13496 bp, 15 predicted proteins | sample 1521951 | NCBI WGS metagenome assembly OFHK01 (sample SAMEA2468436, study PRJEB22500) | soil metagenome | biome: Glassland; feature: Farmland; material: Clay | place: Australia | collected 2013-01-31 | depth 0.55 m
CGAGGAGGAGGTCCGCCGGGTCTTCCGCTACTTCGACGGCACGGTGGCCGAGGTGAAGGAGGCCGAGCCCTCCGGGGCCCCGGATGTCGTCCGGGTGATCGAGGCGGAGCGCGACCGCCGGATCGCGGAGGCGCTCGAGCGGTTCGACCCGCACGCGGTCGCCTCCCTGTGCAGTGTCCGCGTGGTCTTCGTGCCGGAGGCGCGTGCCCGGATGCGCACCGAGAACGGGGAGCCGATCGAGGTCCGCGTGGACGCGCTCACGCGCCACGTCCGCGGGCTCCCCGAGGCGGTCACGGCAGACGGACCCGTTCCACCTCGAGCCCGTCCGCCGTCGGGTACTCCTCGACCACGAACGAGGGGCGGCCCAGGGAAGGCGCGATCTCCTCGAGGACCCAGGGCGCGATCTCGATCCGCCGCTTCGCGGCGTCGAGGCCCACGAGCTTCCTCGGGACCCGGTGCTTCTTCGTGAGGTCGCGCAGGAGGTCGTCGAGCCCGTCGCCCTCGATGACGCCCTTCACGAGCGTGCCGTCGTCCGTGACGACGTCCCAGGGCCGGGCGACGTTCGCCGCGCGCCGCTTGATCCGCGTCCGCAGCTGCCACGCGTCCTTGTAGCCGCTGGTGCAGTAGTGGACCGTCGTCGTCCAGGGCTTCGCGAGCAGGCGCACCGCGACGTCGTCCGCGCCCTTGACGCCGTAGGCGAGTTCGTGCTTGACCTGGTAGCCGCGGACCTTCATGCGCGCGAAGTTCGCGTCGCTGTACTCCATCTCGTCCAGGTTGACGAAGGCGAGGCCCTCGGACTCGGCCCAGTGGATCAGGGCTTCGAGGTCCGCCTCGCGCTCGGGGATGAGGGGCACCTCGAGGCCGACCGTCATGCCGAGCTCCTTGGCCAGGCGGACCGCGGCGGGGAACCCCATCGCCTGCGGGCGGGCCCAGAGGCCTGGCGGCACGTGGAAGCGGATCTCGTCCAGGCCCGCGGCCGCGAGCGCGCGGGTCTTGTCCGGGTCCGTGGACATCGTGTACAGGTGCGTGTGGAACCGGGGGCCGAACGCCTCCTTGAGGAGGCGGATGTAGTGGACCGTCCGGTCCACGGCCTCGAGCGGGTCGCCGCCCGTGATCCCCGCGCCCTTCGCGCGGATCGCGTGGGCCTCCTCGAGCACGTCGGCGTCACAGGTGACGCGCTTCTCGTCCGCGAAGACGACGTCCTGGTACATCTTCTCGTCGGACACGGGGCAGTAAAAGCAGTGGAAGGAGCAGAGCCCCGTGACGAAGAGGACCATCTTCGCGCCCTCCGTGCACTGCGCGCAGCCCACCGGGAGCTGTCCCTGGATCAGGGAGCCGCACGGCCGCTCGGAGGGAGGCACGTTCGCGGACCACGCGGCGTGGGGAGATAAAGATTCGCTCCGGCGCGGTCGCCCTCCCGGGAAGTCCGATCCCGCCTCGTACCTCTAAGTGGAGGTACGCGCCGCCAGGGCGATGGCGCGCTCCACGCGATCCCTCCGCCTGGCGAACTCCGCCTCCGCCCGCGCGTGGTAGGCGGCGAGCCGGCGGAGGAGTTCGGCGCGGGCGCGTCCGGAGTCCACGCGGCCGATGTAGTCCTCCCGCCGTCGCGATCGGCCGCCCTCGGCCTCGTAGTGCCAGAAGTACCAGTACCGCCGCCCGTCGAAGTCGCGGACGCGGGCGCCGCAGCCGATCTCCATTTCATACCTCTACTTAGAGGTATGTCGGGCGAGGGCATGGTCGTGCGGGGTGGGGGTCCGCGAAACTACTCCGGCAGGGGGCGCCTCAGACGGGCCGGTGGCACGTGGAGCACACGAGCTTGCAGTCCTTCTTGCACTCCTGGCAGACGCCACGGAGGAACTCCTCCTTCACGGGCGCGTGGTGGCAATCGCTCACGGCGGTCACCAGGTGGCCGCAGTAGCGGCACAGGTGCTGGACCGGCCGCTTGCGGGCCAGGTACCGCTGGTAGGCCATGAGGATCAGGAGCACGAGGACGAGGAGGCCGATGATCACGCCGACGGCGAGGCACTGGAGGCTGCCGTCCGTGGCCTGGTACGGCAGGGCGCTCGCAGGAAGGCCCACGGCCCGGGATGGCACCTTGCGGTAGAAAAAGGGATGGGCGCACGGACAAGGCTAAATCGAGACGGGACGGTGCCGAGGGCGTGGACGAGGAACGTCCGCGCGACGTGCTCGAGCGCCTCGGCGTGCGCCCGAGCCGATCCCGCGGCCAGCACTTCCTCACGGACGGGCGCGTGGCCTCGCGGGCGATCCGCCACGCCGCGCTCCGCCCGACCGACGTCGTCCTGGAGATCGGCCCCGGCCTCGGCGTCCTCACGCGGCTTCTCGTCCGGCGGGCGAGGCGCGTCCTCGCGATCGAGTCCGACCGTCGTTTCGCGGCGTACCTCCGCGAGGCGGTCCCGGAGGCGGAGGTCATGCACGGGGACGCGCTGAAGGTGGACTGGCCCGCGTTCGACGTCATGGTCTCGAACCTCCCCTACCAGATCTCCTCGCCCCTGACCTTCCGCCTCCTCGCGGCCTCGTTCGACCGCGCGGTCCTCATGTACCAGTGGGAGTTCGCGCGGCGCATGGTCGCGGCCCCGGGGACGCCGGACTACTCCCGCCTGAGCGTCGGCGTCTACGTGCGCGCGGCCTGCACGATCCTCGAGCGCGTGCCCCGCAACGCCTTCCACCCGCAGCCCAAGGTGGACTCCGCCCTCGTCCGCCTGGAACCCCGGCCGAGTCCGTTCGCGATCGCCGACCCCACCGCGTTCGACGCCGTCGTCGCGGCCCTCTTCGAGCACCGCCGGAAGACCGTGGAGAATGGCCTGCGCCTCGCCTGGCGCGCCCTGGCGGAGAGCCCGGAGGCCCTGGAAGCCCGCCTGGAGCACCTGCCGTTCCGCGGGCGGAGGGTCGAGGAGCTCCGCCCGGAGGACATCGAGCAGGTCGCCCGGGCGACGGTACGGGCGAAAACTTAATGGCCCAACCCCAAATAGCGTCCTCTCACTTCCCTGGCGTGCCCCATGGTGCGGAAGAAGACCCTTTCTGAGCTGCAGCAGGCCGAGATCAAGCTCGAGTCCCTGCTCGAGAAGCGGGACGCGCTCAACCAGGAGGCGGTCCTCGCGCGGCAGGAGCGGGACATGATCCACGAGAAGAAGCGCGAGCTCTCCGCGAAGCTGCGGGAGATCAAGGACCGCCGTGGCGCCCTGGCCGCGGACGCGCGGGCGCACCGCGCGAAGCGCGACGACTACCAGGCCAAGGCGAAAGCCCTCATCGAGCTCAAGCGCAAGCTCCGCTCCCAGTCCGGCGCGTCGGCGTCGGAGGAGCTGCGGACCCTAAAGCGGCAGACGCAGGCCATGGAGCTCAAGCAGCAGACCGCGTCCCTCACCCTGGCGGAGGAGAACGATCTCATCGACGAGATCAAGGGGCACATGAAGCGCCTCAAGGAGCTCGAGACCCTCAAGGGGGAGCAGGACAAGATCACAATGGAGGTCCGCGACCTCGACGGGACGATCACGGAGCTGTTCGCCCAGGCGGACGTGGAGCACAAGCTCGCGTCGGACCTGAGCGTCCGGGCGCGGGCCGCGCACGAGGAGACTCTGGAGCTCGTCCAGGCGATCTCCGCCCTGATCGTCGAGGGCAACGCGAAGCACGAGGCCTACCTGGACGCGCGGGCGAGGGCGGACGAGGTCCACGCCAAGGTCGTGGAGATGCGCGAGAAGGTCCTGTCCATCCGCGGCGCGAAGCGCGCGGAGGTGCGCGAGTCGCGGGACGCGATCCGGGACCAGAACCGGTCCGTGCGCCGCGCCCTGTACGACGAGAAGAAGCTCGAGGAGGCCGCGGACGCGGCCGTGAAGGCCCTGCTCCAGAAGGGCCGGGTGGAGATCTGACCATGAAAGCCGTCGTCTTGGCCGGAGGGGAGGGCACGCGACTCAAGCCCCTGACGTACAAGCGGCCGAAGCCGCTGATGCCCGTGGCCGGGCGGCCGTGCATCGAGTACGTGATCCGCTCCCTCGTGGCCTCGGGCTTCCAGGAGATCATCGCGACCACCGCGTACCTGAGCGACACCCTGATCAAGAGCATCGGAGACGGCGTCGACTACAACGCGTCCATCCTGTACAGCTTCGAGTCCAAGCCCGCCGGCACGGCCGGCGCGGTGCGGCGCGTGGCGGCCTTCATCGACGACACCTTCGTCGTGGCGTCGGGCGACATCCTGGCGGACGTGGACCTGCGCTCCCTGTACGACTTCCACAAGCGCAAGGGCGGCGTCGTCACGATCGCCCTGACCGAGGTCGAGGACCCGAGCCAGTACGGCATCGTCGGCCTGGACGCGAAGGGCCGCATCCAGAAGTTCAAGGAGAAGCCCGCCCCGGAGGAGGCGTTCTCCAAGCTCGTGAACGCGGGCATCTACGTGTGCGAGCCGGAGATCCTCGACTTCATCCCCGCGGACGAGAAGTTCGACTTCTCCAAGGAGCTGTTCCCCAAGCTCCTCTCCAAGGGCCTTGCCCTCTACGGCCAGCGCCTCGAGGGCGTGTGGGTGGACATCGGCCGCCCGCACGATCTCTGGCGGGCCTCCATGGAGGTCGTCCGCCGCGAGGGCCGGCCCCTGCGCCGCGCCGGGGTGGCGAGCGAGGGCCCCGTCATCCTGGACCGCAGCGCGGTCCTCGAGGAGGGCGTCACGGTCAAGGGCCCGTGCTACCTCGGCCCGAGCGCCACCCTGCGCCGCGGGAGCGTCGCGGACAACGCGTGCCTCTACGAGAGCGCGCGCCTCGAGAGCCGGGCCGTCGTCCGGAACAGCATCATCCTCGAGGGGAGCGTCGTCGGCCACGACGCCGCGATCGTGGACAGCGTGGTCTCCCAGAACTGCGTCATCGAGGAGGGCGCGCAGATCTCCGGGAGCATCATCGGCGACGACATGACGGTCCGCGCGGGGTCGAAGCTCGAGAACGCGACGGTCTCCTGACCCCCCCGGCGGGCGGTGCGCCTGCTTCGCGGATCAGACGAACCGTAGCAGGAGCATCACATTGCACACGGCGAGGCCCAGGAGCGTGGCGGGCATGGCCTCCTTCAGATACTCCTTCCACGTGATCCGCGCGCCGGACTTCTCCGCCACCGCGAGCCCGACCACGTTCCCCGAGGCGCCGATGGGGGTCGCGTTCCCGCCGACGTCGGTCCCGAGGGCGAGGGACCACACGAGCGGGCCGAGCGGATAGCCGGCGGTCGCGGACAGGTCGCGGATCACGGGCACCATGGCAGCGGCGAACGGGATGTTGTCGAGGACCATGGAGAGCAGGGCCGCGCTCCAGAGGAGCAGCGTGAGGAGCAGGGCGAGGTTGCCTCCGGACGCGCCGCCCAACGCCGCCGCGATGCCCGCCATGACGCCCGTCTTCTCGAGGCCGCCCACCACGACGAAGAGGCCGCCGAGGAAGAGGAGGGTGTGCCAGTCGATCTTCGTGACGAGCTGCGGCATGTCCTTGCCTCCGAAGATGAGGACGAGGGACGCGCCGAGGAGCGCCACGAAGGCCACGAACAGGTCCAGGACCTGGTGCAGGACGAGCAGGGTGACCGTGAGGGCGAAGGCCATGAGGGAGACGCGGAGGAGCCGCAGGTCGCGGATCGCGGACGCCGGGTCGAGGCCGCCGTCCGCCGCGGCCGCCACACCCGCTGGCCGCCGGGACGCCGTCAGGCCGCGGCCGCGATGGGCGAGGTAGAAGAAGCCCGTGTTCACCGCGAAGACCGCGAGCGCCACCGGCCCGACGTTCGCCAAGAAGTCGGCGAAGCCGAGGTTCAGCGCCGTGCCCAGGATCACGTTGGGCGGGTCGCCCACCATGGTCGCGGCCCCGCCGATGTTGGCGGAGGTGATCATGCCGACGATGAACGGCGTCGGGCGGAGGTCGAGGAGGCGCGCCACCTCCATGCCCAGGGAGCCCATGAAGATCATGACGGTGATGCTGTCCATGAACGCCGCGAGGACCGCGGCGAGCCCGCAGAAGAGGAAGAAGACGCGGGCCGGGCGGTACCGCGCGGCGCGGAGGGCGTGGAGCCCGACCCAGCGGAAGAACCCCGACTCGACGAGGGCGCTCACGAGGATGAACATGCCGAAGATGAGGCCGAGGGCCTGCCAGTCGACGTAGGTCACGGCCTCGTCGATCGTGAGGACGCCCGTGCCCAGGACGAGCACGATCCCCAGGAGCGCCGCGGTGGTCCGGTGCACGCGCTCGCTGACCACGAGCCCGTAGACGAGGGCCATGATTCCCACGGCGAGCAGGGCTTCGTACACCTCATCCCTTCGGCCCCCGCACGCGCTCCGTCCGGAAAATCACTTTGTCAACGCGCGCCCCTTGCGCACGCGGCCGCGCTTGACGACGGCCTCGACGAGGTCGCCGCCCATGCGGTACCCGAGATGGTGGTACGACGGCGCGTCGAGGACGAGGAGGTCCGCGAGTTTCCCGCGCTCGACCGTGCCGACCTCGTCGCCGCGGCCGACGGCATGGGCGGCGTTGACCGTCGCCGCGGTGATGGCCTGCGCGGGCAGCAGGCCGTTGTGGTGGCACGCGAGGGCGATCACGAGCTGCATGGACTCGCACCAGGCGTTCGGGTTGAAGTCCGTGCCCAGGGCGACGGGGACGCCCGCGGCCACGAGCCGCCGGCCGTCCGCGAAGGGCATGCGGGACGCGAGCGACGTCGCGGGGAGGAGGGTCGCGATGACGCCGGCCTGGGCCATCGCCTCGATGCCGGCATCGGAGGCGTGGAGCAGGTGGTCCGCGGAGACCGCATGCACCTCGGCGGCGAGGGCCGCCCCCCCGGTGTCGGAGAGCTCGTCCGCGTGGACCTTCGCGGGCAGGCCGAGGGACGCCGCCTTCTGCAGCAGCCGCCGGCCTTGCGCCGCGGAGAAGTAGCCCTCCTCCACGAACACGTCGCAGAACGCGGCAGACCGCGCGAGGGCGACCGCGGGCAGCGTCTCCGAGATGAGGAGGTCCAGGTAGCCGTCGGACCGGCCCTCGAACTCCGGAGGCACGGCGTGGGCCCCTAGGAACGTCGGGACCACGTCGACGCCGGCCGTGCGCGCAGCGTCCGCTGCGGCGCGGAGCATCTTGAGTTCGTCCTGCGTCCGCAGGCCGTATCCGCTCTTCACCTCCACGGTCGTCGTGCCGAGGGAGACGAATGTGAGGAGGCGCTCCAGGCCGATGCGCGCGAGGTCCGCCTCGGAGGCCTCGCGCGTGGCCCGCACCGTGTGGAGGATGCCTCCGCCCCGGGCCGCGATCTCGGCGTAGGAGAGGCCCTGGGCCTTCCACTCCACCTCCTGCGCCCGCGAGCCCGCGAAGATGGCGTGGGTGTGGGCGTCCACGAACCCGGGGAGGACGACCTTGCCGGAGGCGTCCAGGATCGTGGCGGCCCGCGGATGGCGCGCCATCACCTCCGCGCTCGTCCCCACGTCGACAATCCGCTCCCCCTCCGAGTACACGGCGCCGTCCTCGAGGATCGCGAGTTCGGAAGCCGCCTCCCGCGCCCGCGGGGCCTTCGGGCCGCGGAGGGTCAGGAGCTCGCTCGCATGGACCAGGAGGAGGGAGCGCGCGACGGGCACGGCCTCGCCGCGGACCGCGCGGATCTTGTGCGGCTGGGCGGGCCTCATGGGAGCCTCCGCGCGCCCTCGGCCTCCGTCTCCAGGAGGAAGGCCTTCCCGCCCGCGGCGCGGAGGTCGGCCGCGACCTTCTGCGGCTCGTCCGTCAGGGCGAACATGCTCCCCCCGCCGCCGGCCCCGGTCAGCTTCGCGCCGTAGCTGTGGCGCCGCGCCGCGGTCACGAGGCGCTCGAGCGCGGGATGGCCGACGCCGAGCGCGTTGAGCAGCGCGTGGTCCCGGTCCATCAGCCGCCCGGCCGCCTCCAGGTCGTTCGTGCGCAGGGCCGCAAGGCCATCGAGGGTGATCTGGCCGATCTCCTTCACGCGGGCGGCGTCCTCGGGCGAGGCGGCCACGCGCGCCTGGACGCCCTCGACGAGCGGCCCGGTCGCGGCGCTGATCCCCGTGTTCCCGACGACCAGGGTGAGCTTCGGCAGCGTGCAGCGGTGCAGGCACCAGCGCCGCGTGTCGCGGCGGATCGTCCAGAGGAGGTCCTCGGCCTCCGTCGGCCGGACGAGGACCGCGCCCCCCGCCGTCGCCGTGGTCGTGTCGATGGGGCTGGCGCGGCCCTGCACGCCATGCTCGACCTCGAAGGCCTCGCGCGCGAGCGCCGGCGGATCGAGTTCCTCCCCTCGCAGCCCGGAGAGCGCGGCCAGCGTGGCCACGGTGACCGCGGCCGAGGAGCCGAGGCCGGCGCCCGCGGGGATCATGGACCGCACCTCGAGCCAGAGCGGTCCGCCCTTCCACGACCGCGCGACCGCGGCCTTCACGTAGCGGTACTTCGGGCCGTCCAGGGAGGCGCCGTCCGCCAGCCATTCCGGGTGCGGCCGGGCGTAGACCTCCGTGCGCAGGCTGACCGCCGTGCTCAGGGCCGGCTCGCCGAAGACCACGGCGTGCTCCCCGAAGAGGATGAGCTTGCCCGGCGCCGAGGCGGCCACGGGGCCGGCGATGGCCGCCTCCCCGGTTTAACCCTTCCCCTGCGCGCGCCTAGCTGACCTCGAGGTCCTGGCGGAACTTGGACGAGAGGGCGGCGTAGCCTCCCGCGTCCCTCGTCTGCGGCTGCACCTTCTTGAGGGCGGCCTCGAAGTCCGCCTTCGTGACCTTCACCTTGCCGAGGGCCGCGGCGTCGAGGCTCTTGACCTTCGTGGCGTAGGCGCGCATGGCGAGCATGGAGGCCTCGTTGCAGACGGCCGCCAGCTCCGCGCCCGTGTACTTGTCCGTGCGCTTCGCCAGGTCGTCCAGCTTCACGTCGGCCGCGAGGGGTTTCTTCTTCGTGTGGATCTCGAGGATGGCCTTGCGCGTGGCGAGGTCCGGAGGCGGGATGTAGATGTGGCGGTCGAAGCGCCCTGGCCGCAGGAGCGCGGGGTCCACGAGGTCCGCGCGGTTCGTCGCCGCGATGACCGTGACGTTGTGCAGCTCCTCGAGCCCGTCCATCTCCGTGAGGATCTGGGAGATGACGCGCTCCGTGACCTGGGCGTCCGCGGACATGCCGCGGACCGGCGTGATCGCGTCGACCTCGTCGAAGAAGATCACGCACGGCGCGGCGGTCTTCGCCTTGCGGAACGTCTCGCGCACCATGCGCTCCGACTCTCCGACCCACTTGCTGAGGAACTCGGGGCCGCGGACGGAGATGAAGTTCGCCTCGGACTCCGTGGCCACGGCCTTCGCCAGGAGCGTCTTGCCGGTGCCGGGCGGCCCGTACAGGAGGACGCCGCGGGGCGGCCGCGCGTCGAAGTGCGCGAAGAGCGCGTTCATCTTGATGGGCCACTCGACGCTCTCCTTGAGCTCCTGCTTCGCCTCGTCCAGGCCGCCGACGTCGTCCCAGTGGACGTTCGGCTTCTCGATGAGCACCTCGCGCATCGTCGAGGGCTCCATCTCCCGGTACGCCTGGAGGAAGTCCTCGCGCGTGACGACCAGCTTGGAGAGGACCTCGGGCGGGATGACGTCCGTCTGCATGTCGATGTCGGGCAGGATGCGGCGCAGGGAGCGCATCGCGGCCTCCTTGCTCAGGGCCGCGAGGTCCGCGCCGACGTAGCCGTGCGTGATGCCGGCGAGCTCCTTGAGGTCGACGTCCTTCTCGAGCGGCATGCCGCGCGTGTGGATCTGGAGGATCTCGAGGCGGCCGTCGCGGTCCGGCACGCCGATCTCGATCTCGCGGTCGAAGCGTCCGGGGCGGCGCAGCGCGGGGTCGAGCGCGTTCGGGCGGTTCGTGGCGCCGATGACGACGACCTTGCCGCGGCCCTGGAGGCCGTCCATCAGGGTGAGGAGCTGCGCGACGACGCGGCGCTCGACCTCGCCGGTGACCTCCTCGCGGTTCGGCGCGATGGAGTCGAGCTCGTCAATGAAGATGATGCTGGGCGCGTTCTCCTCGGCTTCCTTGAAGATGCCGCGGAGGTTCTCCTCGCTCTGCCCGTAGAACTTGGACATGATCTCCGGGCCGGAGATCGAGTGGAAGTTCGCGTTCGTCTCCGAGGCCACGGCCTTCGCGAGGAGCGTCTTCCCGGTGCCGGGAGGTCCGTGCAGGAGGACGCCCTTGGGCGCCTCGACGCCGAGGCGTTCGAAAAGCTCGGGATGCCGCAAGGGGAGCTCGATCATCTCCCGCACCTTGCGGACCTCGTCCCCGAGGCCGCCGATGTCCTCATACGTCACGCGGGGGACCTTGGTCTCCTCCTCCTTCGCCGGCGTCTCCGCGATCTTGATCTCCGTCTGCGCGCCGACGATGACGGCGTCCGCGCCGGGGGCGAAGGACGTGACGACGAAGTCGAACTTGCGGCCCATGATGCTCACGGACACGAGGTCGCCGCGCGTGACCGGGCGCCCCTGGAGGACCTGCCCCATGAACTGCTCGCCGCCCATGATCCGGACGGGCTCCGTCGGCGCGAGGGCCAGCCGCTCCGCCGGCCGCGCGAGCGCCTTCCGCAGGCCGACCTTGTCGTCGATCCCGACGTCCGCGTTGTGCCGCTGCATGCCGTCCATTCGGATCAGGCCGCGGTTCGCGTCTTCCGGATAGCCGCGGCGCAGGATCGCCGCGGTCGTCTTGCCGCCCTCCACGAGGACCACGTCGTCCTCGCGGAGCTCCAGGAACTTCAGGACCTCCGGGTCCACGCGGACGATGCCCTTGCCTGCGTCGGAGGGCTTCGCCTCGGAGACTCGGAGGAACTTCTCATGGCCGTGCATCATTGGATGACCTCAGGGAACGGGAGGGAGCCGCCCCCCGGGCGGCTCAACTTCGGAACGCCAGATAAACGTGGGGATGGGTTCACCGGCTTCGATCGGGGAAAGAAGGTGGGAGTCCGGGTCACTCGACCCGGACCTTCACGGGGTCGCGCTTCGGGGTCGGCTCCTTCTTCGGGAGGCGGACCTCGAGGACGCCGTCCGTCAGCTTCGCCTCGACCTGGTCGGGGAGGACCTCCTCCGGGAACGGCAGGACGCGGCGGAAGGACGAGTACTCGCGTTCGCGGTAGGCGTAGTCCTTGCCGCGGTCCTCCCTCTCCTGGTGGGTCTCCGCGCCGATTTCGATCCCCTCGGGCGTGACCTGGAGGTCCAGGTCCTCCTTCTTCACGCCCGGGAGTTCCGCGGTCAGGACGAACTCGCGGCCGTTGTCGGCCAGGTCCACGAGCGGCTGGCGCGTCGCCAGGACGCCCTCGCGGCCGAACGGGGCGATGGGGCCCCAGAACTTCTGCTCGAACTCGTTCCGGAGGTCGTCGAACCAGCGGTCCATCTCGGCGAACCAGTCCGAGGTGGTTCTCGGCGCGAGCGATCGCTCCGCGGCGCTCTCTCCAGATTTCGAGGCGAGATCCGTCTTCTTGGTCTTGCGCATCATGTCCGGTCCCTCCTTGCGGGATGACATAGCACCCAATTATGTGTTTGCAGTTCTATATAAATGTTGTGTGTTCTGGGGAACCCTCACTCCGGCCCCCCTGATGGTCTCTCGGGCTGGGGAACGCACAGGGTTGCGTGGCTCTCGCTGCAGGCCCTCAAAGGCTTTAGCGGGCCGCGTGCCTTCCGTCTCCGTTGAGCGCCGCCACCCCCGACGTGGCCCGCGGCCCCGGGCGCGAGACCGCGGTCGACGTGCCCTGCCCCGTCTGCGCGCACCGTCCCATGGTCCTGCGGTCCCTCGACCTCGACCTCCCGTATTTCGGCGGCGCGCTGCAGACGACGCTCCTCTGTCCGGCGTGCGGCTACCGCCACGCGGACCTCCTGCTCACGAGACGCCGCGAACCCGCACGGTTCACCCTCCGCGTGGAGCGTCCCGATCAGCTCTCCGCGCGCGTCGCGCGGTCGTCCTCGGGGACGGTCCGCATCCCCGAGCTCGGGGCGTCCATGGAACCCGGCCCCCGGGCGGAGGCGTTCGTCAGCAACGTGGAGGGCGTCCTGCGGAAGTTCCTGGACGTCGTCCTGGGACAGGAGGCCGTTGCGGACGGGCCGGATGCGCGCAAGCGGCTCGCCGCGGTCCGGGCGCGGATCGAGGGCCTGATCGACGGCCGGGAGCCCTTCACCTTCGTGCTTGAGGACCCGGCGGGGAACAGCGCGGTCCTCCACGCCGAGGCGGTGCGGGAGCCCCTGAGCCCGGAGGAGGCGGCCCGGCTCAAGTCGCCGGAGGCCGTGGTCGACCTGGCGGACCTCGTGCCCGCGGACGAGGAAGAATGAGGGCGCGGTTCACAGCTCGCGCTTCACCGTGATCGGGATCGCGTCCGCGTTGAACTCCGTCCAGGCGATCTCGATGGGGTCCACTATCCCGTCCGGGAGCTCCACGACGATCGGTGCACCCATGCTGATCTGCAACGCTCGCGCTCCGATGATTCGGGCCTTCTCGAAACGGGTGTAGCGCAAGGGGCTCCCTCGACGGGGCGGCGGGCCGGAGGTCACCCTCAGGGCGAGCGCAGGGCGGCCGTGGCGGCTCCGAAATGACAGCATGTACTTCAACCTTGCCCACGAGCGTGCGGGCCGCGCGGTTCCTCTCGGAGGCCGGGACGACGGCCCCCGGGACCGCGGGCGGCGAGAATCGCGCCTGAGAATGTCAGGAGACCCTTCTTGAACCCCCAGGTCTACGACGGGTAGACCTCCCGTCCGGCCCGGGCCCGCGGGAGCCGGAGCGCCCATGGACCTTCCCACCTTCCAGCAGGCCGCAGCCCTTCTCTCCGGGGAGCACAGCCTGGCGATCCTGCGCGAGCTCCGGGACGGGCAGTGGCACCTCTCGAGCGAGGTCGCCCACACCCTAGACATCCACGTCTCCACGGCGTCGCGGTTCCTCCAGCGGCTCGCGGACCTGGGCCTCGCCGAGCGGCGCCGGCACGACGCCCGGACGTCCGAGTACCGGGTCCGCTCCTCCCTCCTGCGGATCGAGGTGGACCTCGCGGACGAGTCCGCGCCGCTGCGCGAGGCGGTCGATTTCTACGTCGCGTACTTCCAGTCCCTCTTCCAGCAGATCCGGCGGCTCGGGCTCCCCAATGTGGAGGGCAGCCTGGAGAAGACCCTCGTCGCGGAGCACGAGGGGCTCCGCACGGTCGTCTTCGAGCAGATGATCGAGGGCAGCAACGGCGGCCTCGACCACCTCCGAGAGCTGATGGCCGATCTCCACCGGGACCTGTGGGAAGTCTGCTCCCAGAGCCTCGGCCGGCCGACGGCCCGCAAGATCTTCGAGGCCGCACTCCAGGAGGCGATCGCCACGCACCCGGACCTCGCGATCCGCTGCGGCCTCGCTCGCCCCCTCGAGGCCTGAGCCGGCACACGCCCGCGGCCGGGCCCGGGATGTCCCTCGGCACTAACAGCGCGTTTCATGGCCAAGCGCTGCTCACTCGACGCCCTGACCCATGCCGAGGGATTGTTGGACGCCGCGTTGTCCCCCTGTCACGGTGCGCCCCGTCCCGGGGCTATCGAGGAG
>OFHK01000401.1_pt1 | contig 13487 bp, 7 predicted proteins | sample 1521951 | NCBI WGS metagenome assembly OFHK01 (sample SAMEA2468436, study PRJEB22500) | soil metagenome | biome: Glassland; feature: Farmland; material: Clay | place: Australia | collected 2013-01-31 | depth 0.55 m
GTCCAGACCCTGCGGCCGGAAGAAATCGATGCGGCCGAAGAGTTCCTCCCAATAGTGCGGCGAGTGGGCTGTTTTCGTGTCGGCCACTCCAATGATCTCTTCGAGCTGTTGGCAGAGAGTCCGGGGAACGACGACGGCGGCCAGGACAACCGGGCCGAAAATTTCGCCCTTGCCCGTTTCGTCGAGCCCGATGAGGAAATCCCGGGTAGGCGCGACGAACCGGCCGCCGAGGAGGCGGTCAACGTGGCGCTGGGCTGCGAGCAGGGCCGGGTCGTCGGAATCGGTGACGTAGAGCGTGCCGGTGGTGTAGTAGGTCCACTTCGCATCGCTGTGGCGCACACGCCACTGCTCGTACGCTCCGGTCACCTTTTCTTCGACGGCGCCCTGTTCGATGAGCCAGTCCTTTATCGTGTCCGCCTGGGCGCGGTCGCGAACCATCCATTTGCGATTGGCGATGGTTTTCATGTGCGGTCTGAGCGCCGGGCGCGACGCCGCGGGGCGCAGCGAATCAAGGTAGCCTCCAACCATACTCCGGCGCAACTGGCCCGTGCTCCGTCCGGTTCCGGACAGTCGATTCCACGAGCGAACGCCGGCGCCCTGCCTCGGGCAAGGGTGTGCGCGCCTCAGCGATTCGCCGCAAGCAGTTTTGGAGTTTTCGTGAACGGCAGGCCGATTGCCCCAGAAATGCGTGAATCAAGTGTTGTCGAGCGATCGTATGTGTTCCTGCCGATAGATAAAGGAGAGAGCCGAAGCTCCCTCGGCACCAACGGGACATGTGGAACGATTTCCGTTACGCATTGCGGGGACTGGGCCGGAGCCCAGGTTTCACCATTGTCGCATTGCTGATTCTGGCGCTGGGGATCGGGGCCAACAGCGCGATTTTCAGCGTGGTGAACGGCGTGCTGCTGCGACCGCTTCCCTACCCGCACTCGGAGCGCCTGGTGTGGGGCTGGGGCGCGTTCCAGCTTGGCAACACGGCCGGCATCTCGGCGCCGGATTTCGTCGACTACCGCTCCGAGACCCACAGCTTCGCTCATCTGGCGGCGTTCTCCATCCAGAGCAATCTCGAAAACCTCGCTGGAGGCAGCGAACCGGTGCAGGTGTCGGCCGCGGTCGTGAGTGGAGGGTTCCTCGAGACTTTCGGAGTGCGTCCACTCGTCGGACGGACATTCACGCCGGCAGACGAGCAGGTGAACCTGCCGCAGGTGGCGATTCTGAGCGCCGCGCTGTGGCGACAGCGGTTTGGAGCCGATCCCAACATGATCGGCAAGGTAATCTCACTCGGCGGACGGGGCGTGACGGTCGTGGGCGTGGCGCCGGCGGGGTTCGATTTCCCCGCCCAAACCGATCTGTGGCTTCCGCTTCCCTTTCTGAACCCTGGCGCGCAGACGCGAAGCGGGCACTGGCTGAGGGTGATTGGATTGTTGCGAGCAGGCGTGAATCTCCGGACCGCGCAATCGGAGATGAACACGATCGCCGGCCGGCTGGCCACGCAATATCCGGCCACGGACAAGGGCTGGAGCATGCGGCTCGAGCCGCTGCAGAAGGTGCTGGTCGGCGATATGGCTCCGGCGCTGCTGGTGCTGCTGGGCGCGGTGGGGCTGGTGCTGTTGATCGCGTGCGCGAACGTGGCGAGCCTGCTGGTGGCGCGCGCGGCGGGCCGGCGGCATGAAATCGCAATTCGGAAGGCTCTCGGCGCCACGCGGTTGCGGCTGGTGCGCCAATTGGTGGTAGAGAGCCTGATGCTGGCGCTGGCCGGGGGAGGGCTGGGCATGCTCCTCGGAAACTGGGGCCTCGAGGCGCTGCGGGCCATGGCGCCGGCGTCGGTTTCTCGGCTGGCTTCGGTGCAACTCGATACGAGAGTGCTTCTCGTAACATTTGGTGTTTCCGTGCTGGTGGGGCTGCTGTTCGGTCTGGCGCCGGCGTCGGAGACTGGACGCAATGACACAGCGGAAAACCTGAAAGAAGGCGGGCGGACGGGCGCGAGCCGGTCGCAGCGCGGGCTGCGGCGCGGGTTAGTGGTAGTGGAAGTGAGCCTGTCGATGGTGCTGCTGGTCGGGTCCGGCTTGCTGATCCACAGCCTGTGGCGGCTGCTGCACGTGAATCCGGGATTTTCCGCTTCGCGGGTCGTCACCACGCAGATCGTTCTGCCCGACGCGAAATATTCCACGCCCGTCCGCCGTGCCCGGTTCTTCTCCTCGCTGCTCGCAAAGCTAGGCAGTGCGCCCGGCATCGAAGCCGCCGGCGCGATCTCCGAGCTCCCGCTCTCCGGCCAGCACAACGACAACTGGTTCCGCGTGAAGGGCCAGCCCCCGATCGACACGCCCGAGCAAAATGACGCGAATTTCCATATCGTCACGCCCGGTTATTTCGAAGCGATGCGGATTCCTCTGGTCGCGGGCCGTGTCTTCTCCGAGGGGGACGACTCTCGCGGCCAGATGGTTGCAATCGTCAACCGGCAGTTTGTCCATCGCTACTTCCGGGGTCTTGACCCGCTGCGCCAATTCCTGATCCTCTCGATCGATAACCGTCCCACCGATGTGCGGGTGGTGGGAGTGGTGGGGGGCGTGCGCGATGCCACGCTCTCTGGCGCTCCCTCGCCGGCATTCTATGTTCCCCACGCTCAGGCTCCCATGACACAGATGAACCTGGTGATCCGCGGCGCCATGGCACCGGGCGCGATCGCCTCGGCGGTGCGGGCGGCGGTTTCGGCGATCGATCCGGAAGAAGCGCTTTCCGAGTTTCAGTCGATGCCGCAGGTTCTGGCGGCGAGCGCGGCTCAGCCGCGATTCACCACGTTGCTGCTCAGCCTGTTTGCCGTGATTGCGATCCTGCTGGCGGCGGTGGGCCTCTACGGAGTGCTGGCATATTCGGTTGCCGGGCGCGTGCGAGAGATCGGGATTCGCGTGGCGCTCGGGGCGCAGGCGAAGCAGATTTTGCGGCTGGTGATGGGCGAGGGCATGGCGCTCGCCGGCGTCGGCGCAGCGATTGGCCTGGGGGCGGCGCTGGCGCTGGGCAGGGTGCTTTCGAGCCAACTCTACGAGGTGAGCCCTATCGATCTTGCGAGTTTCGTGGTAGCGGTTGCGGTGCTCGCGTTCGCCGCGCTTGGCGCCTGCTGGTTGCCAGCGCGGCGCGCGATGCGCGTTGATCCGATCATCGCGCTGCGACACGAATAGGCCGGAGAAGGTGGATCCGCCCCCGCCTTCTCCGGCCGGTATTTTCTCCCGTCGCTAGCGCCGACGTTCCCCGACCGTTCCCTGTTCCGTTGATGCTGAACTGTTGAATTGACTTGGCCTGCTGCGCCACCTACCATTTTCTTAAGGTGTCTCAAGGCGATTTCCTGATCGGCAAAACCATCTCCCACTACCGGATTGTCGAAAGACTCGGTGGCGGCGGCATGGGTGTGGTCTACAAGGCCGAGGACACGAAGCTGGGACGTCCGGTGGCGCTGAAATTTCTGCCCGAAGACGTGTCCCACGACCCGGCGACGCTCGAGCGATTTCAGCGCGAGGCGCGGGCCGCAAGTTCCCTGAACCATCCGAACATCTGCACCATTCACGATGTGGACGAATACGAGGGCCGGCCATTCATCGCGATGGAACTGCTGAAAGGCGAGACGCTCAAGCACCGCCTGGCCGCAGGCCCGCTTCCACTCGATGCGCTGCTCGATCTGGCGATTGGCGTGGCCGACGCGCTCGACGCCGCGCACAGCGAAGGCATCATCCATCGCGACATCAAACCGGCGAACATCTTCATCACCGAGCGCGGGCAGGCGAAGGTGCTCGATTTCGGGCTGGCGAAGATGGTCGCGCCCTCCGGCGATCAGACCACGGCGGGCGGTGCGCCAACGGTCGGCGAGGCGAACCTGACCAGTCCCGGCGTGACGCTGGGCACGGTCGCCTACATGTCGCCCGAACAGGCACGCGGCCGCGATGTGGATGCCCGCAGCGACATTTTCTCCTTCGGCGCGGTTCTCTACGAGATGGCGACGTCGCGGCAGGCCTTCGGCGGGGCGACAACAGCGAATATCTTCGATGCGATTCTGAACCGCGCCCCGGTGGCCCCCGTGCGGCTGAATCCGCATGTCCCCCCGGAACTCGAGCGGATCGTCAGCAAGTCGCTCGAGAAGGACCCGAAGCTTCGCTACCAGCATGCCGCCGATCTGCGTTCCGACCTCGAACTGCTGAAGCGCGATACCGATTCGGGGCGTTCGGCGGTTGCGATGGCTGCCGTGCCGCCGCCCGCTGGCGAGGCCGCCACGCTCACTCCTTCGAGCGGAACGAACGTCGGTACCGCCCCTGTGGCGCGACCAAACACGTGGAGCATGATCGTTGGTGCGCTGGTGTTGCTGGCCATCCTGGGAGGCGCGGGATGGGGCGTATATTCCTACCTGGGACGGCATGCTCCCGTGCAACCGGCGCCATTTCGGAATTTCACGATCAGCCAGGTGACAAACTCGGGGGAAGTGGCCGAGGCGGCGATTTCACCGGACGGGAAATACATTCTCAGCGCGAAGCGGGAGGACGGGTTCGAAAGCCTGTGGCTGCACAACGTCCCGACCGACAGCGACACCCAGATTATCGCTCCGAAGGCGGTGCAATACACCGCCCTCGCTTTTTCGCCCGATGAAAATTACATCTACTTCAAGCAAATCGCTTCCGCCACGCAACACAACCTGTTTCGCGCCACGGTGCTCGGCGGCGCGCCGCAACTGATCGTGAAGGACGTCGACAGCAACATCACCTTTTCCCCCGTCGGCAAACGCATCGCCTACATCCGGGCCAACGATCCGATCGTGGACCAGGCCCGCCTGCTTTCGGCCGCTCCGGACGGCAGCGACGAGAAGACGCTCTTCAGCGGACCGGTCACCGAGGCGCTGAGCCGTTGCCTGACATGGTCTCCCGACGGCAAGCACATTGCCTGGTCCACCCACCACGGCAGTGGTGAAGGATTCCGCAATATCATGATGTTCGACGTCGCGTCCGGAAAGGCACGCACCTTTGCCGCGTTCGGTGACAAGCTCGTCGGGAATCTGGTCTGGATGCCAGACGGAAGCGGCCTGGTGGTGGGATATAGGAGTACGGAAACCGCCGGCCGCACGCAGATCGGGTATCTTTCCTATCCCGACGCAAGATTCAGCGCCATCACCCGCGATATCAACAGCTATCCTTCCTTCACTCTTTCCGCCGACGGCAAAATCGTGGCTTCCCTGCAGAAAAAAGACAGTTCCCGGCTCGATCTCCTTCCGGCCGGCGGCAGCAAGGCGGCCGATCCGGCTCCGCCGTTCGTGGAAGAACAGTACATCGACTCCTTGAACTGGGGCAGCAACGACGACCTGCTCCTGAGCGAAGGGGGCAAATTGTTTCGTGTTTCTCCCGATGGCAGCTCCCGAACCCCTTTGATCCAGGATCCCAACTCGTTCGTTACGTACGCTTCCGCCTGCCAGGGGGGCCGCTCCCTGGTTTTCACCCGGATCGGTCACGAAGGCTCCACGACCTTTGATTTGTGGCGGGCCGGCGGCGACGGCTCCAATCCGGTGCAGTTGACGCGCGAGGTGAATGGATTCACGCCCACGTGTACCACGGATGGGGAATGGGTGTATTTCACGACGCCATCCAGCGGACAGCTCTCGCTGCAAAGGGTGTCCTTCGAGAACGGCGGCGCCGGTGAGAATTTTCCGGGGAGCGCGGTGCCGAATTCTTTCATGGGCGCGCAAGGCTTCGGTTTGTCTCCGGACGGCAAAGAGCTGGTCTATGTGGCGTCGGTAGTCGATCCGGTAACGAAGAGCGCGACGCAGAAACTCGCGATCGTCGATCTCGCATCGGGGCGTCCGTCGCGCGTGCTCGATGCCGATCCGCGCCTCTCGCGTGGCCCGGTCTTCACGCCGGATGGAAAAGCGCTGGCGTATCCGATTCGGGAAAAGGGAGTGGATAACGTGTGGGTGCAGCCGCTCGACGGCGGCCCCGGACGCCAGATCACGAACTTCACGGGCCAGGAAATCGTGGCGCTCTCCTGGTCGCCCGACGGCAAACAGCTAGCCGTTCTCCGAATGCAGTCCAAATCCGATATCGTGCTTCTGCGCGCGGCGAATCCCTGAGCGGTTCCCCCGCTTGCACGAACCATCCTCATGGCATTTCCCGCTTCCTTTGCCGCAACAGTCGTGGATTTCATGAAGTAGCAAGCGGTATGCGCTCCCCGATTGACATGCCTTTCCAAGCCGCCTAACATGCCTGTCCAATGCCTGCCAACGACTCTCTCGTCGGTAAGACCGTATCGCACTATCGCGTCGCCGAAAGGCTCGGTGGCGGCGGGATGGGGGTCGTTTACAGGGCCGAGGACACCAGGCTTGGCCGCTCCGTCGCGCTGAAATTCCTGCCCGACAACGTCGCCCCCGACCATGCGGCGCTCGAGCGGTTCCAGCGCGAGGCCCGGGCCGCCAGTTCGCTCAACCACCCGAACATCTGCACGATTTACGACGTAGACGAGCACGAAGGCCGGCCATTCATCGCGATGGAGTTGCTGAAGGGCGTCACGCTGAAGCACCGCATCGCCACGGGACCGCTGCCGCTCGATACCCTGCTCGACCTGGCGATTGGAGTGGCCGACGCGCTCGACGCCGCCCACCGGGAAGGCATCGTTCATCGCGACATCAAGCCGGCAAACATCTTCGTCACCGATCGCGGGCAAGCCAAGGTTCTCGATTTCGGGCTGGCGAAAGTGGTGGCGCCCGCCGGAGGCGAAACGGCGACCGCCGCGACTGGCGCCCCGACGATCACCGAGGCGAATCTCACCAGCCCCGGCACGGCGCTGGGCACGGTTGCCTACATGTCGCCCGAGCAGGCGCGCGGCCGCGTGGTTGACGCCCGCAGCGACATATTCTCGTTTGGCGTGGTGCTCTACGAAATGGCGACCGGGCGGCAGGCATTTACGGGCGCAACCTCAGCCGAAATTTTTGACGCGATATTGAATCGCACTCCCCTGGCGGCGGTGCGGGCGAATCCCGAAATCCCGGCGGAACTCGAGCGGATCATCAACCGCTCACTCGAGAAGGACGCGAAGCTGCGCTACCAGCACGCCGACGATCTGCGTTCCGATCTCGAGCGGTTGCGACGCGACACCGAATCCGGCCGTTCGACGGCTTCGCTGCCCGTCGCACCCGCTTTCGAGGCGCCGAGCGCTCCTACCCCTTCCGGCGGCACACCCATCGGGAGCGCCGCGGTGTCCGCGTCCGTTTCCGCATCCGACAGCTCTGCCGTTGTCGCGGCGGCGCGGCGGCACAAATGGGGCGTCTTGGTGGGAGCGGTCGTTGCGCTGGCCATCCTGGCCGCGGCGGGGTGGGGCATCTACTCCTTCTTTGCCCGGCCGAAAGCGGCGCCGTTCCAGAATTTCACGATCAGCCAGGTGACCAGCTCAGGCGACGCCACAGCGGCCGCCATCTCTCCCGACGGCAAATATATATTGACCGTGAAGACCGACGCCGGCGAGGAGAGCCTCTGGCTGCGCAACGTTCCGACGGGAAGCGACACACAGGTCATCGCGCCCACGGCGACGCAGTACAGCGATCTGGCCTTTTCGCCCGACGGGAACTACATCTACTTCAAGCGGATGACGTCCAACATCAACACCAACTACGATTTGTTTCGCGCCCCGGTTCTCGGCGGTACACCCCAGGTCGTCGCTCGCGACGTCGACAGCAACATTACCTTCTCGCCCGACGGCAAAAGCATGATCTACCTTCGCGCGAACGACCCCGAAGTCGGCAAATTCCGCGTGCTCACCGCCGCGCCCGACGGCGGCAACGAGACGATGCTCTACAACGGCCCGTTGAGCGAGAGCGCAGTCCGCGCCGTCTCATGGTCTCCAGACGGGAAATTTCTTGCCTGGCCGGAAGGGGGCGCCCTGGGAGGTATCGGGCTGTTCGATATTTCCTCGAAGCGACTGCGGTCCTTCTCCTCCCTCGATGCGCGAATCACCGAGCTGGCCTGGATGCCCGACGGCAGCGGCCTGATGATCGTTTATCAGACACTGCAGACCGGCGGACGCACACAAATCGGCTTCGTCTCCTATCCCTCGGGCAAATTCTCCTCCCTGACCCGCGATACCAACTACTATCCGTATTTCTCCCTTTCGGGCGACGGCAACACCATCGCCACGGTACAGCAAGTCCGCAACTTCCATCTTGCCCTGCTCTCTTCGGCGGGCGCTGAAATCCCGGCCGCTCCCGCGGTTCTCGCCGCGACGCAGAACATCGAGTCGCTCGCCTGGGACGGCGACAACCTGCTCCTGAATAAAAGCAGCCAGATCGATCTCATCCCCCGCGACGGGCAGTCCTCGACCACTCTGATCCATGATCCCAACGCGCTCATCTTGTACGTGAATTCCTGCCCGGCCGCCCATGCGATCATGTTCACTTGGCTCGGTCATGCCGGCAGCTCCGACGCATTGATCTGGCGCGCCGGCATCGATGGCACGAACCCGGTGCAAGTAACGCACGGGCAACTCGATTTCGCCCCGGTTTGCTCTCCCGATGGGAAGTGGGTCTATTACTCGGACGCGGCCACTGAACGGTTGATGCGGGTATCCCTGGCCGGCGGCGGTTCCGGCGAGGTGGTCGCCGGCACCGTGGTGCCCAACGGGATCCTCGCTGCGCCGACCTTCAGCCTCTCTCCGGATGGAAAGGAGTTGGCGTTCCTGACTTCGGTGGCTGATCCCGCGACGAAAATGACCTCGCAGAGAATCGCTCTGCTCGACATCGATTCAGGGAAACCGGCGCGTCTGCTCGACCCTGATCCGCGGATCGCTTATGCCCCGATCTTTTCTCCCGACGGAAAATCGCTTTCTTACAAGATACGAGAAAAGGGAGTGGACAATATCTGGATTCAGCCGCTCGACGGCTCCGCTGGCCACCAACTCACGAAATTCACCAGCGAGCAGATCGAAGAATACGACTGGTCGCCCGATGGCAAGAGCGTGGCCGTCCTCCGCGGCCACACCAGCTCCGACGTCGTCCTTCTACGCGCCACAAATCCCTGAGCGCGTCCCGGCCGTGCCTCCATCTTCGAGGGCCGTGATCTGCATCCTTACTGGCTTCCCTCGCCTGCAAGCGCCGATTGACTTGCCGGTCCAAGCCATCTACTTCAAGCGGCGGGTTTCCGCCACGCAATACAACATGTTCCGCGCCACGGTGCTCGGTGGCACGCCGCAGCTTATCGTCTCGGACGTCGACAGCAACGTCACTTTTTCTCCCGGCGGCAGGCGCATCGCCTACATGCGGGGAAACGATCCGGAAGTCAACAAATTCCGTCTGCTGTCCGCCGCGCCCGACGGCAGTGGTGAAAAGGTGCTTCTCAACGCCCCGCTTGGGGATGTGAACCTTCGCAATGTGACCTGGTCTCCCGATGGAAGACAAATCGCCTGGCTAACCGGGTCCATCAAGAGCAGCGCCGTCTCTCTCTTCGACTTGGCGTCGGGAAAGGTCCGCACGTTTGCGACGTTCACAGAGAAGTCCCTCTCAAGTCTGGCCTGGATGCCTGATGGAAGTGGTCTGCTGATGCAGTATCAGGTAACTCCGGCGTCCCCGTTGCAGATCGGGTTTCTCTCCTATCCCGGCGCAAAATTCACCACCGTCACCCGCGATACCAACACCTATCCCTCCTTTTCGCTCTCCATGGACGGCAAGATCATGGATTGGACCCATCGTTTCCCTGGTCAATCCGGCTAGCAAAATTGCCTCCTTAAAGCTCGCGCTTGCCGACCTCGGCTCGGCGCACCCGCCGCGTCTGATCGCGATCAACCAGAACTTCTCCGGCGGGGGCATGGCTTTCACTGATGATGGCAAGGCTGTCGCCTACGCGATTCGCGAAAAGGGAGTGGATAACATCTGGGTCCAGCCACTCACCGGCTCCGCCGGCCATCAGATAACCCATTTCAACAGGGGGCAAATCAATCATTTCGCCTGGTCGCCGGACGGCAAAAAGCTCGCTGTAATCCGCGCCCACACCACGTCCGACGTCGTGCTAATCCGAGCCACGCAACCTTAATCAGCGTTCCCCTTCCGGCCTACGTCTCTACCGCCAGGTCCATCGTGATTTTCGCATTGAGCAGGCGGGAGACGGGGCAATTGGCTTTGGCTTCGGCGGCGGCCTTCTCGACGGCGGCGCGATCGGCGCCGGGAGCCTTGGCCTTCACGCGAAGATGGCTCGCGGTGATCGTCCAGCCGGCGTCGAGTTTTTCGAGCGACACTTCCGCGGCGGCCTCGATGCTTGCCGGGGTGATGTTTGCGCCGCCGAGTTGGGCGGAGAAGGCCATGGCGAAGCAGCCGGCATGGGCGGCGGCGATCAGCTCCTCGGGATTCGTGCCCGTTCCATTTTCGAATCGCGCGCTGAAGGAATAGGCGGTGTCTTTCAGCGTTCCGCTTTGTGTGGAGAGTTTGCCCTTGCCGTCTTTCAATCCGCCAGTCCAGACCGCCGATCCTGTGCGTTTCATCGTGAAGTCCTCCGGTGCGTGAAGTGAATGCGGGCGCGGCTGCGCCTTGAAGCTGGAGCAAGTATTCCGGCGGAAGCTTCAGGGGCTGAAGCCCCTTATGTGCTGTAGCTTTTTGTCAGGGCTAAAGCCCTGACCCCCGAAACCTGGATTGCCAATGCCCTGCCCCCGAAACCGGGAGTTTGCGGCAGCTTCTCATAGGAATGGATGACTGGGGGCCGGGCGAGGATACGGGGAGACGCAAGAAATTACGGCTTCACTTTGAAATCGAAAACGTCGGGGCGGGCGTAGTGGCCGGCGGAATCCAGCGGGGGGCCTTCCCTAGTGGTTTCAGAGGGGTCGAGATCGGCGGTGGGGGGGGCTTGTTTCTTCTCGGACCGCGCGGGGGGCGAGGCGGCCGTCCACGGGACGAAGTTGAAGAAGTTGGCGGTGCAGAAGATGTCCCAGGCGCGGGCGCCGAGATCCGTCCGCGGCGCGTAGTCGCGCATCTTGTCCAGCGGCTTTCCCGCTGGCATGGCGAGCCAGTAGGCGTGGTGCGTAATCAGCGAGTTCCTCAGTGCCGGCGTGAGCCAGCAGAAGCCTGTCGCATACGGACCGCAGAGCCATTTGTATCCGCAGCACGTGATCGCATCCACGGGCGTGCTTCCAACGTCGAGGATACGGGCGCCTAAACCTTGCGACGCGTTCAGAACGAAGACGACGTCATTTTCACGATTCAACCGGGCAAGCCGGCCGTCCTTTCCGGAGTGGTTTGGCAGGGCCACCCGGGCTTCCCGGCCAAGAAACTCGAGTCCGTCGCAGGCTGGAAGCCCAAACGGCAATTGACCTCCGCCCGATTGGAGCGCGGATTGACCAAGCTCCATCAGTTCTATATCAAAAAGAAGCGCCTGCAAGCTTCCACCATCGTGCGGGAGAGGAAATACGACGCCGCCCATGACACCGAGCAACTGGTGGTCGAAGCGAACGCCGGGCCGGTGGTCAAGATCCGGGTTCGCGGCGCTCACGTTTCCACCTCCAGGAAAAAAGAACTCCTTCCCATGTACAGCGAAGGCGTGTCCGATGCCTTCGCCGTTTCGCAAGGCGAAGCAAACCTGAAAGACTATTTTGAGCGCCAGGGATACTTCTCCGCGGAAGTCAAAGGGGAGAGGAGCGCGAGCCCCGGCGCTCAGGAAGTGGATATCACCTATCAGGTCAGCCTTGGACGGCAGGGCGTTTTCCGGGGCTACAAGTTCGAAGGCAACCAGACCTTTTCCTCGGATGACCTGCAGGGCCTGCTTTCCCTTCAACCCGCGGGTTTTTTTCATGACCGCGGAATTTTCAGCCAGCGGATGATGGCCAACGACGTCAATTCCCTGCGGGAGTTTTATGAATCGAGGGGGTATCTGGAGGCGAAAATCACTCCCCACTTCAACTCCTATTACCATGACCAACCCAATCACCTTTTTGTGACGCTCGATATCCAGGAGGGACCGCAAACGCTGGTCGGAAATCTCACCCTGCAAGGCGTTGATGCAGACCAACGAGCAGCGCTCTTGTCCCGCCTGGCCAACAGGTCCCAGCGGCCCTATTCTCCGCAAAACGAGCAGAAGGATCGCGACACCATACTTCGATACTTGGGGAACCGGGGTTATTCTCACGCCAGGGTTGGCGCCAGCCGTTCGCCGGCAGACCAGGAGCACCTGATGAATGTGGAGTACCAGGTGACACCGGGGAACCAGGAAATGATCGAACGGGTGGTATTGCTGGGGAACAAGCACACGCGTGACGGAGTTGTGCGGCGCGAGTTGACTTTCCGCCGCAACCAGCCCGTGAATGATAGCGCCCTGCTGGAGTCGCAGCGCAAACTGTACGACCTCGGACTTTTCAACCAGGTCCAGATTGCTCCGCAGAATCCGCAGACCCAGGAAACAAAGAAGTCGGTTCTGGTCAACATGGAAGAAGCGCCCCGGTGGACAGTTGGGTATGGTGGCGGCATCGAGGTCCAGCGGCTGGGCAGCAACCAACCACAGGGCCAATTAAAAGCCAGTCCCCGGGTTTCGCTGGACGTCTCGCGCATTGGAGTTGGCGGCCGCAACCAGACGTTGAGCTTCCGAGGCAGGCTTTCAACTCTCGACAAGGGAGCAGATGTCAGCTACTTCGTCCCCAATTTCCCCAAGCGCCGCGATCTCAGTGTCCGTTTCAGTGCCAACATCGACTCCAGCCGCAACGTTCTGACCTTCACGGCAAGACGAAAGGAAGCTTCGGTCGTTGTGGAAAAGCGCTGGAGCCAGACCACTTTCCTATCGGCGCGTTACTCCTTCCGCAATGTTCAGGCGCTCGACCTGTCAAACCGAATTTCAGCCAATCAGATTCCCCTGGCCAGCCGCGCGGCAAAGATCGGCATGTTCGCCGTGAGTTACGTGAATGATCACCGCGACAACCCAATTGATCCCACGCGCGGTTCTTATTCCGTGGCGGACGCCGGAATCTCCTGGTCCGGGCTGGGATCGGAAGCGAACTTCCTGCGTTTCTCAGCCCAGAATGCAACGTATTACCGGCTGACTCCATTTCTGGTCTTCGCGCGCAACACCCGCCTGGCCGTCGAGTCCCCTTATGGCAGGCTCAGGAGTGTGACCGTCACCCAGCCTGACGGCACCCAGCAGACCGTTCTGACCCATGAAATTCCTCTGCCGGAGCGGGTCTTCATGGGTGGCAGCGCCTCGCTGCGGGCTTTCTCCATTAACCAGGCCGGGCCGCGTGATCCCGAAACCGGGTTCCCGATTGGCGGCAACGCTCTTTTTCTAAATTCGCTGGAGCTGCGTTTTGCTTTTGCGCAGGACCGCCTGGGTGTGGTGCTTTTTCACGACATGGGCAACGTTTATTCCTCTATTCGCAGGATGAAACCGCTGAAGTTTTATCAGAATTCCCCCACCGATTTTGACTACACGGTCCATGCCGTGGGCGTAGGATTACTTTATAAAACCCCCGTCGGCCCGCTGCGGTTTGACGTGGGCTATGCCCTGAAC
>OFHK01000403.1_pt1 | contig 13308 bp, 13 predicted proteins | sample 1521951 | NCBI WGS metagenome assembly OFHK01 (sample SAMEA2468436, study PRJEB22500) | soil metagenome | biome: Glassland; feature: Farmland; material: Clay | place: Australia | collected 2013-01-31 | depth 0.55 m
CCGGGGCCTGAGAAGGGCGCGGGGCAGGGCATGCCTGGAGGCCGGTCGGAAGCAGGGCCGCCCCGGCAAGGGTGAGCAGGGGCTTGGCCCCCGGGGGGGGACCAAGAATACCGGCTGACACCGCGGGGGGGGGGAGGGCGGGGCCCGACGTGATCGCCCAGCCCGGCGGCCGGGCGAAGGTGGGGGGGCCGCCCGCCAGCCTGACCAGGCTGGAGCACGCACCCGGCGTGGTCGGCTACAGCGGGCCGTATCCGGTCGCTTTCCCGGTGCTGCGGGCGAACGGCCATACCGTCTCATCAGTGGGCTTCAGCGTAGAAGGGCGTGATCAGGCACCGGCGTCAATCGATCAGCCCAAGGTGACGCAGGGCACCTGGGTGCGCCCTGGCGGCGTCGTGATCGAGCCCACTTACGCGGGCGAGCTTGGCGTAGGTACCGGAGGACGCATCACCCTGAACGGCCGGCCGTTCCGGGTGGCCGGGATCGCGGTCACCGCCGCCTGGCCGTCTGTCAATTCGCCCGGCCTGATCTGGCTGACCACAGCCGACGCCCGGAGCCTGGCCACCGCCACGAACCCGTTGGCCTACACGCTGAACCTGAAGCTGGCGGACCCGGCGAGCGCGACAGCGTTCGCCGGCGCCCGCGGCACGAATTCCCTGTTCCTGTCCTCGTGGCAGCAGATCAGCAGCCAGGACGGCAAGGCGCTGCAACTGGAGCAGGAAGCCCTGATCGTCGGCAGCTGGCTGCTCAGCATGCTCGCGATCGCCAGCGTGGCCGTGCTGGTCGGTGGCCGGATGGCCGAGCAGACCCGGCGCGTCGGGCTGCTCAAGGCGGTGGGCGGCACACCGCGGCTTGTCGCCGCCGTGCTGCTGGCCGAGCACCTTGCGCTGGCGCTGCTGGCGGCGGTAGCCGGGCTGGCGGTCCGCCGGCTGAGCGCCCCACTGCTCAGCAGCCCCGTCGACGGCCTCATCGGCACTCCAGGTGCGCCGTCGCTGACCGCCGTCACGGCCGGCGTGGTGGCGGCCGTCGCGCTGGCGGTGGCACTGCTCGCGACGTTTGTCCCCGCCATCCGCGCCGCCCGGACCAGCACGGTCGCGGCCCTGGCCGACGCTGCCCGCGCGCCGCGTCGCAGGACCGTGCTGATCGCCGTCTCCCGGTGGCTGCCAGTGCCGCTGCTGCTCGGCCTGCGGCTTGCCGCCCGGCGGCCACGGCGCCTCGTGCTCAGCGCGGCCAGCATCACGGTCACCGTAGCCGCGATCATCAGCGTGCTGGCGCTGAAGCAGCTCTATCACGTGCACAAAGTGCCCGGCGGGCTGACCAATCCCATCCAGGCCGGGGTCAGCCAGGTGCTGCAGGTCATCGCCGTCGTGCTCGTGGCCCTGGCCGCCATCAACGCGATCTTCGTCACCTGGGCGACGGTGGTGGACTCGCGGCGCCCGCTGGCGGTGGCCCGCTCGCTCGGCGCCACCCAGAGGCAGATCAGCGCCGGGATATCGGCGGCTCAGCTCATTTCCGCGCTGCCAGGCGCCATCCTCGGCATACCGGCAGGCATCGCACTGGTCGCGGCCGGAAGCCACGGCCGGTCGCTGCCCATCCCGCCCGCCTGGGGGCTGCTGGCGGCAGCACTTGGCACGATGCTCGTGGTGGCGGGGCTCACCGCAGTCCCGGCCCGTATCGGCAGCCGCCGCCCCGTAGCCGAGATCCTTCGATCCGAAACCGCCTGACCCCGGTGCCGGCGGCCGCCCGGCGAGTTGCGCCCGTGGCGTACACCGGTGCGCGCCCCCGTTATCGGTATTTGGATTAAGTGATGGACGTCCTGGTGCTGGGGGGAACGGCGTGGCTGGGCCGTGAGGTGGCGCGCCAGGCGGTGAGCCGCGGCCACGTGGTGACCTGCCTGGCGCGCGGCGAGAGCGGGACGGTGGCGGCCGGGGCGGTACTCGCCGCCGCTGACCGGCGTGATCCCGCCGCGTATTCAGTCCTGGCCGGCCGTGAGTGGGACGCGGTCATAGAGGTGTCATGGCAGCCTGGTTTCGTCCGCGGTGCGCTGGCCGCGCTGGGCGGCCGGGCGCGGCATTGGACCTATGTGTCTTCCGGTAACGTCTACGCCTCTCATGCCCTGCCCGGCGCCGATGAGTCCGCCGAGGTCGTGGCGGCGACCTGCCTCGACGAGGCATCCCAGGAAGGATACGGACAGGCGAAGGTGGCATGCGAGCAGGCCTGCGCCGCCACCGTGGGTGGCCGGTTGCTGGTAGCGCGGGCCGGGCTCATCGGCGGCCCTGGCGACCACACCGACCGCTCCGGCTACTGGGTCGCCCGTGCCGCACGCGACCCGCACGCACCGATGCTGGTCCCCGACTCCCCCGGCTTGCCGACCCAGGTCATCGACGTCCGCGACCTCGCGGCCTGGCTGCTCGCCTCCGCCGAAACGGGGATCACCGGAACATATAACGGTGTCGGGCCGATCGTCTCGTTCGGCGAATGGATCGAGCAGGCGCGCGCGGTAGGCGGCCATATCGGGCCGGTGGTCACCGCCGACCCGGCATGGCTGCTCAAGCAGGGCGTTGCCGAGTACATGGGGCCGGACTCGCTGCCCATGTGGCTGATCCAGCCAGGCTGGGAAGGATGGTCCGCGCGCAGCGGCGCAGCCGCACAGCAAGCAGGTCTGCGGCACCGCCCGCGCGCCCAGCTGCTCGCCGACACCCTGGTCTGGGAACGTGAGCAAGGCCTGGACCGCGCCAGGCGGGCCGGGCTCAGCGCACAACGCGAACGCGAACTCCTCCGTGCCATTGCCTGACTCACTCGTGGCAGCCGGCGGGTTTCTGCCAGATCGAGACATGCTGACGGCTTTCGCTGGTGAAGGGCTCCCGCGTCCACCCGTCCCACCGCTCGCGCAACCGCAGCCCCGCGAGCTGGGCCATCAAGTCGAGTTCCGCGGGCCACACGTACCGGAACGGGATCGAGGTGTACTCGCCACGGCCGCCGGCGAGTTCGATGTAGTTCGAGCTCATCGCCTGCGTGGCGACGTCGTAGATGTCGAACGCCCACCTGGTGGGGCTTATGTGGAACGGAACCGCGTTCTGCCCGGGTGGGAGTCTGCGCAGATCGGGGACCATGACCTCGATGACGAAGCGGCCGCCGGGTTCCAGCTGAGCCGCGACGTTACGGAAGCAGGCGACCTGCGCCTCCTGCGTCGTCAGATTCATGATCGTGTTGAAGACCAGGTACGCGACGGCGAACGTCCCGTCCACTCTCGTCGTCGCGAAGTCGCCGATCGTCACCCCGATCGCCGCACCACCCGGCTTGGCGCGCAGCCGGGCCACCATCGCCCGCGAGAGGTCGATCCCGTGAACCGGGACGCCGCGGCGTGACAGCGGCAGCGCGATGCGGCCCGTTCCGATGCCCAGCTCCAGTGCCCGGCCACCGCTGGCGAGCCCCGCCAGGACGTCGACCGCCGCGTCCACGGCGCCCGGCCCGAACATGTCCGATTCCGACTCGTCATACGCCGCCGCGACACGTTCCCCGAAGTAACCGTCCTCATCGTCCACCGCCGGACCGTACCGCAGAAGCCCACTGCACTGGCCACTGGTTTTCCCGCTCCCCGGCGGCCAGCCAGCGTCACGGACGTGTGCCCATTGCCGGACACCCCGCAGCCCGTAACCTCCGCCCGCCCGTAACCTCCGCCCGCCCGCAACCTCCGCCCGCGCGGCCGTGGTGAGTTTGGGTTGCTCTCGCGACCCGAATCGACCACGTCGTGGGCATGGACCGCATCGCCTGGGGGTGGTGTGGTCAGCTTGGGTTGTTATGGCGACCCGAATCGACCACGGCCAGCCAGGCGTGGATGGGTCGTGGTCAGCTTGGGCTGCCGCCCACCCAAATTGACCACGTTGTACCCGCTAGCGTGAGGTCATGGCTAGCGGCAGGGCAGGGGTCAAGGAGACCGGCCGGGCACGGAGGTATACCAGGGGCTGCGCTCGCAGGCGCTTTCTATCCCGCCCTCCTCGACCGGGCTGCCCGCTGAACCGGGATCATCCCAGGTCTTCGGCGTCATCACGGACACCACCTACGAGTCCGGGACAGCGACCCTGGCCGTTTTCGCGGATGGCGCGGTGAGCCTGTACTTCAGCACTGGCGGGGGATCATAGGCGGAACACCGGCAGTGGCGGCGGGCAGCCCAGCGACGGAAGCCTTCCGGGCGGCGCGACCCCGCTCATGGCCGCGGCGTATCAGGGGGATCAGCGAGCCGTCGCCAGCCTGATCGAACAGGGCATGCCCTCGACGCGAAAGACGACGACGGCTATACCGCGCTGACGTGTGCAGCCAATGCCGGCCATGCCGACATCGCCAGGCTCCTGCTTGCGAACAACGCAGACCCCAACGCCACCGACAATCAGCGGAGCACCCCCTGATGTTCGCCGCCCAGCACGACCATCTCGGCATCGTCCGCCAGTTGCTCGCCGCCCCCACCGACCCGAACGCCCGCGGTTCCCACGGCCTGACCGCGCTCGGATTTTCGCCCGGCAAAACGGTCATGACCGTACAGCCGCTGCTCTCATCCATGGCGGGGCCGGTGCGCAGGATGCCTGATACCGGACCTTCCGCCAAGCAGGACGCGGCTGCCAACAGGGAACCGTGGGCGCAGGTGATGGCACCGCGTATTTCTCAGCCTGGCCGGCCAGGCACGGGGCGCGCCCGGCCGGCGTGGACCTCAGCCCCGGCCAGCTGGCTACCGCCCGCGCCGGTTCGCATGATCGCGGGCGTGGTGCTGGCGTAGCAGGTCGCGGCCATAGTCATTGCCGTTCGGCGTGCGCACCACGGTATGCACGTGGAACTGCTCAGGCTCGTCGTTAGCCAGGAACACACCGGCGTGGCAGTCGAACTCGATAAGAACGACCGGGCTGTGGATCTTGTAGTAGAAGGGCGCGTTGTCCGCCACGGTCCCAACCCACGCGAAATACGTTTCGCCGTAGTGACGCTCGATCTGTGCCGCCCGGAACGCCGCCTGTGCGCTGGGCAGCCGCCCGATGTAGGCCTCGATCACAGCGGTCAGCAGGGCGCGCTGGCCGGCCGACATGTCTGCCGCGCACACCCCCTCGTAGGGCAGCACGAGGTTGTCACCGCCGCGGACCGAGCGCATCCGGCCCTCGGTCCGGTGCCTCAGTTCCGGCGGCAAGTCGCGCGACAACATCGACGGACACAAGATGGCCCCCTGTTGCAGGTCATCCAGGGACCGCACGAGCGTCAGCCCGCGCTCCATCTCGGCATCGAAAAGCCGTATCCCGGCATACGGGCCACGATCGGCAATTCTCGGTTCAGCACCCAGGAAGGCGGGCGTCAGCACCATCTGCCGGCCGAGAACGAAGCAATGCAGGTCAAGATGATGCCCAATCAGTTGCCAGCCCCAGGGCTGGCCGGAGTCCGGCATCCCGAACAGCGAGAAGCGGTACATCCACTCCGTCAGCGTCTCGCGGTAATCCTGCACAACCTCACCAAGGACCGCGTTGAGCCGCATGCAGTCCCGCACCTCGCGCGCCCCGCGCACGCTCAGGCATGCGGTGACCAGGGCAAGCACTGCGTCGCGGCACTGCTGCGGGACGTCCTCGAGCAGGAGCCCGTGCGGCTCCCATACCGGGTATGCATTCGTCCACAGCCGCCACTCCTGCGCACCGATCGGGTGCATCACCGCCTGGCGCTGGTCTGCGCTCAGGAGATCGAGCAGGTCATCGGCCGCCCGGAGCACCGGCCCGATGTCCAGGCCCTCATCGGCGATGCCGAACAGGCTGGTGCGCAGCCGTCCATCTGTCGTTATGCCAGCGAAGGGGAGCTTCGCGTTCTCCCGAACCTGCTCGAAGACCTGCCGGTGTGCCGGGGCCATGCGGGCTGGGTCGAAGACGTCGCGGACGAGCGGAAGCCGCCCCTTGGACCTCGGCGGGTAGCCCCCATAGCCAGCTTCCACAGGCGGCATGGTAATTCAGCTGTCCCGCGAACGACGCTCCTGCTGATCAGCACCCGTCGTAATTCGTCCAGTTCGATGCGCCACCGGCGGCGATGGCGTTGTCGAATATCTGATCCTGGTAGGCGGGGCCGGCGACGCCGAACTCACTGGCCGCGCCGCCATACTTCTCCCAGGTGCTCAGCGCGAACTGGTAGGCCCCGCCGCCGTTGCCGGGCCCCCAGGCGTAGCTGCCGCCTTCCTCGGCGTTGCGGATGCAGATCCCCAGCGGTGAGTGGGCGGCGTCCCCGCCGCTGCTGGGTGGCGGGCTCGGTGCTGGCTGCGCCGCTGCCCGCTGAGCCCGCTGAGCCCGCTGAGCCCGCTGAGCCCGCTGCCGGACGGCGCGCTGATGCGCGAGGCGCCTGCGCCGGGCGGCCTGCTGGGCCTGGTCGGTCTTGGCGGCGGCGATGTCGCGGACAACGGCGGTGGTCACCGTCACCGGGTCACCGGTGAAGCCCGACCCTGCACTCGTCATCGCAATCGCGTTACGAGGGGGCCTGGCTGCCGCGGACCCGCCGTGCAGGGACACAAAAACCGCAGCCACGCCTGCGAGCGTTGCTGCGGCCACGAACGGTGCCCCGCGCCTGGTGGCGGGTGCTGTAGGCTTGGCGTGACGGGCTGCTGCGGGCATCACACTCCTGACCGCGAGGCTCGCGTTCACCCGGCGAGCTGACGCCAGCTGACATCAGGTGGCGCGGGGAACGCCTGTCCCGGCGAACCTACGCCAGCCGAGACGGGACGCGCGCGCAAACGCCGGAATACAGCGCTGACCAGGCAAATACTCTGGGAACGGCGGCTGGGCTCCGCCACTGCCGCCGCTCAATGGGCAACCCGCCGGCGCGCCCGCGCCCCACGCTCACGGCCATAGAGCGTGTGTTCGATTTGTGGCAGGGTCATCGGATCGGACTGCGGGTGCACGTGACATGATCGTTTCGTGGTGGACTGGGCACGTGCCCGCCGGGAGACCATCCGGCAGCTAGCCGCGCTACGCCGCAAGCTGGCGACGGCGCAGGCGGCGCTGGCCGATGCCCAGACCAAGCTGACGCGGGCCGAGACCGCCTTCGATGCCGCCGATGACCGGGTGGCACACGCAGAACACGCTCTCGACCTGGCCCGCGCCGAGCATGCCCAGGCACGGCAGCAGCGGTACGCGGCCCGGCAGTCTTATCAGCGGGCCAGCAGGGCCGTGGAGCGGGTCCAGCGGCGGGTCCGCGAGATGTCGCAGCGCCTTGACCAGATGCCGCCGTTAACCCAAGGATCCACCCCGGTGATCACCTGGATGTGCTGGGGCTTGCCTGAGCGGCGTCCAGAGCCGGCAGGCGGGAAGACCTGACCCAGGGGATCACCGTTACGGTGACGGAGGTGCCGAATCCTCGCCCGGCCGAAGGCTGCGTGGTCCAGCCCTGGATGGTGTAGGAACCCCTGACCCCCTCGATGCGAACGGTGGTGTGGGCCGTTCATAAGCGTGCCGTCGATGCTGCTGGGTGAGTCGGCGATTGCGGGCACAGGTCGCCATGTCCTGGATCCCGGCGGCCACCTGTAGCTGACTTACCAGAATCTCGCCGTGCCGATCGGGGTCATCGCCTGAAACCGGCTTGGTCTTGGCCGCCGTCCGGATAGCGTAGACCGTCTGGCCGGTCCGGCTGACGATGAAGTATGTGACGCCACGGTGCCCATGGCGAAGGCTACGATGAGCGTACTTCCTGTCATCTCCGCGACGTGGACATCACCCCGATAGGCCCCGCGCGATGCCCTTGAAGCAGGATATCGATCCCCGATGACAAACGGCGCCGGATTGTCGGCACGGTATACTGCGTGAAAGTGTTTGCGAAAGCGATGGCTTGTGACAATGACTGACCGGCGAAGACCAGCGAACCGCTCGCTGGACGCTCAGGGCACTGGGCGTGAGCGGGTAAGCCGCGCTGCGTATGATCTGTTCAGCCGGGAGGGCGTCCGGGCGGTCGGGGTCGACGCGGTGATCGCCCGGGCCGGTACTGCGAAGATGACGCTCTACCGGAATTTCCCATCCAAGGATGACCTGATCATCGATTTCTTGCGACGCCGCGAGCAATTGTGGACCCATGAGTGGCTGGAGGCCGAGAGTCGGCATCGCGGTGAGAGCCCGCGGGAGCAGCTGCTTGCAATATTCGATGTGTTCTCCGAATGGTTCAATCAGCCGGACTTCGAGGGCTGCTCATTCCTGATCACAATGATCGAGGTCAACGACAGGGATCATCCAGTCCATCAGGCTGCGGTCGGGCACCTGGCGAATATCAGGGGCTATATCGAGAGGCTCGCCGCTGACGCTGGTGTCTGCGACACCGATTCGTTCGCACGGCAGTGGCACATCCTGATGAAGGGTTCCATCATGGCCGCTCACGAGGGCGATACCGCGGCGGCTGCCCGCGCCCGCGAGATTGGTGAGCTGCTGCTCAAGGAGCACGGTGCCTGAAGGTGCCAGCAGCCCTCGCCACGGCGGCCGCGCCATGGGAGCGCTGCCATGGCCGCCGTGGCCGCTACGAGGGCCAGTCAGCTGATGCCAAGCTTCTCGGCAGCAAGCTTGGTTCCCTGCACCCGGTTTGTGATCTTCTGGAATGCGACGTCGCGTGCGAAGTCCGGCGAGCCGTGGTTGGGTTTCTCGTCGATGCTGAATGGTGAGAAACCGCAGTCGTCGGTCGACCCGAGGCGCTCCTTCGGGATAAAGTTCGCCGCCCGGACCAGGGCGTCGCGGACCTCCTCGGGACTCTCGACCCGGGGATTCAGCGGGTTGATCACGCCTATGTAGGCCGTCTGGGGCACGCCGTTGGCGTCCTCGCGGAGGTACTGCCCGATGAGTCCGTAGACGCGGTCCCGGTCCCGTTCGCTTGCGAGCTGGATCAGGAAGTACCCGGCGTTCATCTGGAACATACTGGGCAGCAGGTCATGGTAGTCAACGTCGGCGCTGTGCACCGAGTCGCGGTCGCCGCCCGGGCAGGTATGGATGCCGATCCGGGAGCGCTCGTCAGCGCTGAAACGGCCCAGGACGCGGTTGTTGAGCTCGATAAAATGCGGCAGCATGTTCCGGCCTGTCCATGGGTTGCGGGGGTCTTTCCTGGTGGACAGCCGCCCCTCTGTGAAGTCGATGGAGACCCTCGCGGCCCCGGCCGCGAAGGTTTGCCGGACGTCCTTCTCGCATTCGCTGACCAGATCTTCTTCAAAACGGTCCCGAGGGTAGCCTGGCACCTCCTCGTCCAGCGGGTACAGCAGGGCCAGCATGGATGGGGCGATCACGGCCTGCTTCATGGGCTTTGTTGCCATCGGGATGGACTTCTTCAGTGTGTCGGCGGCGTAAGTCTTGTACCGGAACGGCCCGCCAGTCAGCCGGGGCAACTGCCGGGTGTGACCATCGGCGAAGATCGCGAAGTACTGGCCTCCCTGCCCGGCCAGGTGGTCGGCCAGCCCGGTGCCGGCCAGCGTGTCGGTGATGGCGTAGGTCGCGAAACTCGACCACCGCTGCTCACCATCGGAGATGATCGGTGCCCCGGTAGCCTCGGCCCGCTCGATCGAGTCCTTGACTGCCTTGTCCTGCTCGGCCTCCAGCTGGTCGTGAGTGATGTCTCCGGCGTCGTACTGCGCATATGCCTGCTGGAGCCGGCTGGGCCGCGGCAATGAGCCGACCGGCTCGGTGGGGATCCCGGTGGCGGTCCTCGGGTCGTAGTCCGTCATAGCGCATCTTCTCCCTAGATTGTCTGCGGGCACGGCACTGCGCTGCACCAAATGCGCCCCTGCCGAACGCTCCGCCGGGTAGCTGCACATGAGTGCGACGGCCATAGAGGTAGACCGGCCTGTCTCATACCGCTAACCGGGAGAATAGACCTGCTGTCGGCAGGGGTCAACGGACAGTTGCGGCACTATTTCGCGCTGCCCCTGGCGAAGGTGGTACGCGATTACTCTGAGAGAGACCGGCCTGTCCCAGCAGTGAGCGAACCCGCCATCTCAGGCCCACGGCCGGAGCCTCGCAGCAGCTGTCGGCAGGGAGTACCCATGGAGGAGCTGGCGTCGCTCGCCGACCTGGCTGAGGCCTGCTACAACGATCCGCACTGTATGTGGGCCGGTCAAGGGCTTTCGGCGGGCGGGCGGATCTGGGTGCAGGGCGGGGCAGTCGCGGTATCCTGCCCCGCGCTGTCCGGGCAGGACCGCCTTGTCATCCGAGGCCCGCATGATGCTGCCATCGAGCTGATTCGAGGGGTCATTCCGATGGTCGCGGGCAGCTACATCCTGGTAGGAGATGCTGATCTGGTCACAATGGTCACTGCAGCCGTGCCCGGCCTCGCGCCACGAAAGCAGTTCGGCTGGATGGATACGGCCATCATGCCCTCCAACGCGCGTTCGCATCGCGTCCGTTGGCTGTGCGCTGAAGAGTGGTCCGAGGTGGCGGACCTGCTCGGCGAGGCGTTTCCCGATTCCTATGCCCGCCCCGCCGTCCCAGGTGTCCATCGCTGGGCTGGGATCCGTGATGGCAGCGGGCCGCTCGTGGCGACGGCAGCAGACGCCTGGAGCACGCCCACGGTCGGGTTTCTCGCGGGCGTCGCCGTGAGCGAGTCGGCGCGCGGTGAGGGTCGCGGGCGGGATGTGTGCCACTTTGTCCTCGAAGACCTTCTTGCGGTCTATGGCCGGGCTTCCCTCATGGTGCACACCTGGAACACGGCAGCCATCAGAACCTACAGCGGTCTGGGCATGTCGTGGCGGCTGCTGGGATCGGCATGGATCGGCGAGCCCCGGTGATCACCGCAGGGTGGGGTGGCCGCCATCACCGAGCGGGCAGCCAGTGGCCGGGGTCAGGCTGCAGCCAGTCTGACGGTCTTCTCGTCGTACCGCTCGGTCTGAGGGAGTTCAGCGAGGCAGTGATGGCCGGTGTTCATTGGGTGACCATGACCATTGGAAGCAGATGCCATCGCATGTCGGTCGAGGACGGCGTTTGCCGGACCCTGGTGCTCAGGGCGACAGCCGAGCGGCGGTGAAACGATCTTCGCCATGATCACCAGAGCCGAAGATCATGGCTCTGACCTGCGGTTATGGGTGGAGCTGAGGGGATTTGAACCCCTGACCCCCTCGATGCGAAAGGGGTCTGCTCCTCCAGCTCACCGGCCGAAACGATGAACGGCCTGGTCAGAAGCTCCTCTTCAACCCAATTGGGAGCCGTTTGGGCAGGGTCACACCAGATGTGATCTCCCAAATTCCTCCCAGTTGATCAAGGAGGAAGCTGCATGTCAAAGGACCGTGTGCGCCAGATCAGGCAGGGTTACGCCGACGACTACCAAGGTGATGAACCGCCAGACCTGGGCCCGCTACGGACGCTCGCCGAGAACGAGGAACTCGCGAATGCGGCCGGGAGGCTCGCCGATGGCTACGGCCGCCCACTGCCCGCCGACGATCCCCTCTACACGCTTGCGCGGGGCGTGGCCCGGTCGCTGACTGAGGCCGGGTTCACCCTGCATCACTGCGCTCAGCACCATCCGCTGTACCGGCTGGGCGGGGTGTGCCTGCTGCCGGTCGCCCGCGGCCATGACCCCGATGGCCGGGGTGGGGTGGTGGTGTCCTGGACGACCCACGACCTGCTCTCCCTGGACTGGGCCCGGTGGCGGGAATACCAGGGTGCGCATGAGGTCATGAATGGGGCGCTCGCCGAGGTGCTCGATGCGCTCGGGTTCCAGGTCTGGCCGTTCGGGCTTGGCGGGGCGTGGCTCGTCACCGGCCGCAGGCCCGGCTGGGAACAGGCGCCGCAGTGAGCGCCGCCGACCGGGCAATCCGCGTCTCCACCGCGGTTGCCGTCCTCGGCGTGGCGGGCATCGCCGCCTATGTCTCGTACCAGCACGCCCTGGAGGTGGTCCGTGCTCACGGCGAGAGCGGGATCACGGCACGGCTGGAACCAGCCACCATCGACGGGCTGGTGTACTCCTCCTCGATGGTGGTCCTGTACGCGGCCCGCCACCGGCTGCCCGTACCAGCCCTGGCCCGCTGGCTTCTCGCGCTGGGCATCGTGGCCACCCTGGCCGCGAACGTGGCCCACGGCTGGCCCCACGGACCGGTCGGCGCCGCCGTCGCAGCCTGGCCCGCAGCCAGCCTGGTCGGCAGCTACGAACTCCTGCTCTGGCTCATCCGGACCGCCGCCGTCGGCGCCGCGGCCCGCGATCCAGTGGTGGACCAGACAGCCGAGCCGACGGACCACCTGCTCGCTGGTCTGCGACTTGTGCCGGCGCCCGACGCAGATCCGCCACCTCACCGCCGTCGATCCGGCTGCGGCGGCCGATGCAGCCTGGGCCGCCGCTGACACCTTGCACGTCGCCGCCGCAGCCCTTGGCAGCCGGGAGATCCGCGAGGCCGCGGACGCTTATGACCGTGCCGCCCGCGCCCCCTACGGGCGCGTCCTCCGCTCCACTCCGGCGGGCAACAGCATGCGTAACGCGGCGCGGCTGCTGTCGGCGGCGGCGTATGCGAGCGACGCCCCAGCCGCCCAGCAGATCAGGCTCATCATCCGCCTCGTCGCGCTGGCCGAGGCCATCGCTGACCTGCGTGCAGCCCAGCGGCACGCCGCCCAGGCAGCGGCCGCCCGCAGGGCAGCCGAGCGCCTGCGTGCCGCCAGATGCCGCTATGCCTCGCCCCAGCCGGCCGCATCTGGTGCCCGGCCCCGGACAGCGGCGCAACTGGGCGTCCTCGGCTTCCCCATGCCGCCAGGGCCCCATCAGCGTGGGCCCGCTGCGACTCCCAGTGCATCCACCCGGGCCGGTCCGGTGCCGGCTCGCCGCCCTGCGCCATCGCACCGGCGCGGCCCCCGCCGATGAGCCGTGGGCCGGCGAGCAGTGGCCCGGGAGCATACGGTGGGGGACTCCCGGCGTGACGCCGCCGAGCATGGGGCAAGGTGGACTGTGACCTCGCCAGAGCGGACGACGGAGGGTGCCGTCCATGAAACGCGGTGCGGACCCTGCCTCCGGTAGCCGCCGCTGCGAAGTACCCCGGATTCTGCTGACGGGCGCACCCCGGGCCGGGAAGACGACGCTGGTGTCCCGGATCGTCAGGGAGCTTCAGGGCAGTGGAATCGTGGTTGCCGGCTTCACCACCGGCGAACTGCGCGAGCGGGGCGAGCGGACCGGATTCCAGGTCGAGGCGATCGGTGACGGCTCGGCGGTCATGGCGCACGTGGCGTTCACCCATGGCCCCCGGGTAGGCCGCTACCGGGGCGACGTCCCCGCGTTCGAGCGCATCGCCCTGCCCCCCATAGACCGGGCAATCCGATCCCGGGGCGTGGCGGTCGGCGTCCGCCAACGCTCACACGGGGGTGCTCC
>OFHK01000404.1_pt1 | contig 13307 bp, 12 predicted proteins | sample 1521951 | NCBI WGS metagenome assembly OFHK01 (sample SAMEA2468436, study PRJEB22500) | soil metagenome | biome: Glassland; feature: Farmland; material: Clay | place: Australia | collected 2013-01-31 | depth 0.55 m
CCCCCCCCCCTCTCCCTAATCCTGCCCTCCTCCCACTCCTCAGCTTTCGTTCCCAGCCCCCCCCCGCTCGATCCCCCTGCCCCTGGCCCCCATTGCCATCACCCGCAGCCCTCGGGGGCTGGACTTCATCGCCGCTCGGGCCACCCGTTCCGGGCGGGGCTAAGTACATGTCAAAGATGGTGTCGAACGCCCCAAGGTGCTGTGCGTCCTTCACCAGGCAGGCGCGCAGGGAGGCCTTCACCTCCTCACGCTGGCCCAGGTCGAGGTGGCGCAGTGCGGCCGCAGCGTCAATGCCCTCGCTGACCCGGACCGGTATCCCGACCTCGCGCAGTTCGGCGATGAGTCCTTCGACGGCCCGGAGCACAGCGAACCACCTCCGTCAGGTTCCGCGCCTACCGCCCAGCCGGTCCTCGGCCTGACTGTACAACAGCCCGCTTATAGTTCGACAAATATCAATAATGCCAGATGGCCGGTAACGCCGCCCTCGGCCATCCTCCCGGCGAGGCTGCCAGATGAGGGGCAGCCCAGCTGCGAACCGGCAGCGGCGCCCCGCCGGGTCGGCAAGGCAGTCGCCGAACTGGCCGCGGTTCCGGCGAAGAACTGAGTGGAATGAGCCGGTGCCCGGCGGGGGAGCGCGTACCCAGGACGCGTCCGTGCGTATCGTCTGGCGTATGTCAGCGGTCGACGAGTACTTCGGTGGCCTCGATGCGCCTGCGCGTGCCGCATTCGAGCACATCCGGAACCTGGCGATGGACCTGGTGCCCGAGGCCGAGCAGGGCACGAGCTATGGGATGGCCACGCTCAAGTACCGCAACAAGCCGTTGCTTGCTTTCCTTGCGGCGAAGCACCACCTGAGTATCTTCCCGTTCAGTTCACGGGTCGTCGACGCGGTGCGGGACCAGATCACCGGCTTCGAGTCGTCCAAGGGAACCATCCGGTTCACCGCCGCCACGCCACTGCCGGACGAGGTCGTGCGTGACATCGTCCGGCACCGGATGGCTGAGATCACCGGCACCTGAGGGCGCCGGCGCGGGCGGATCAGCGGGCGGCGATCGCGTACGGCCGGGGACGGCGCCGCAGCCACTGCCAGAAGGTCCGGCGCGGCGGGCGGGCGGTGATGGAGCCGCTGCCCACCTTGCCCGACACCTGGATGCGCAGGATGACAGGTACCTGCGAGCCCCATGGCGCCCGGATCTTCACGCTGCCGCTGCGGATCGCCACCTCATCGGCGTCGACCACGACGCCAGGCTTGGTCACCAGCGTCAGCCCGCCGCTGCGCACCTCAGCGTCGATATGGAGGGCAGGCTGGACGATCACCGCCTCGGTGAAGTCCAGCGTCACGCTGCCGCTTGTCACCTGTACCTCCATCCGCTGCGGGACGACCCAGCGGCCATCTCGTTTCGCGCTGCCGCTGCGGCAGTCGATGCGCACCAGGTCTTTCGGCCCGGAAACCTGGGTGGGAGGGGCGAAACCTGGCGCCGCGGGCAGGTCCCTGATGAGCACCGCAAGCTCGCCGTAGGTACGCGCGGTCAGGGCGGCCTCCAGCCGCTCGTCGAGTTCTTCCGCGGTCAGCCGGCCGTCACCAGCCGCCACCCGGAGAAGCTCGACCACCCGATCCCGGTCTTCGTGTGAGGCCCGCAGATCACCAGGTGGGGCCACCTCGTCACCGCGGCCCAGCGGTGACACCTCGCCCGTCATGGACATACTGTACGGCCGCGACCCGGACCATCCGCATTCGTTGGGCAGAAGGGTCTTTCCCGGGCTGGCCAGGCCGGACTTCGGGCCGATCGACTCTGCCCAGGCGCTGGCCGGGCTGCCTACCCTGGACTTGTCGGGGGCGAGGTTGGCGGTACCTGGCGCCTGACCGGTTCATGACACCGCCGGTAGCGCATCAGGAGGCCCGGTATGCGTATCAGAGTGGTCGGGGCCGTCTTCCTAGCGATCTGCGTCATCCTGGCCGTGCTTCTGCTGGCCCGGCTAGCCACCTACCTGGTGAGCGGCCTGATCTTTGCTGTTGTCCTGGTCGTGTCTGCTGCGCTCGCCACGCACTGGGTCCGGCGCTCGGCGCACAGGCGAAGATGACGGGACGCGTACCGTCAGCGAACTCTGGTTCAGCGAGATGGTGAGGGAACTGCCCGGGGTGATCACCTCGCCGTCGACCTCGCGCGGCAGTTCCGTGTCGGCAGTGATCTCGATCAGGCGCGCCCGGTGCCTGGTGAGATGCCGGTCGTCGTAGCGGCTGCCGGTCGTCACCCGGTACGCCACCCGGATCCAGCCGAGAAGGTCCGCGGGCGCGAGGATCGCCACGTCGAGCACGCCGTCGTCCAGCCGGGCCTCCGGTAGCAGGGTAAACCCGCCCGGCACCAGCCCGGCGTTACCGGCCACCACCGACCGGGCGCGCATGGTCAGCGGCTCGCCACCGTCGAGGCGCACCGTGAACCAGCTGGGCCGGCCGCGCAGGCGCGCCGCCCCGGTCCCCGCGTAGGCGAGCCAGCCGAGCCCCGCCTTGCAGGCTGGCGGCGTCGCGTCGACGACCGCAGCATCCAGGCCGATGCCAGCCATGGCGGCGAAGGGCATCCCGTCGGCGACCGCCAGGTCGATCCGGCGCTCCTCCCCGCCGAAACCGGTGGCGAGCGCGGCCCCGAGGCGGGACGGCACGCCCAGTGCCCGGGCGGCCAGGTTGGCGGTCCCCATAGGCAGGATCGCAAGCGGGACACCCGTGCCCGCGAGGGCTTGCGCACAGGCCCTGACCGTGCCGTCACCGCCAGCGGAGAAGACCAGCCGGGCTCTTGCCCTGACCGCGTCACGCGTCAGCCCCAGCCCACGATCGGCCAGGGTCGTCTCCAGGAAGAACGGCTCCCAGCCGCGGGCGGCCGCGGCCCGCTGGCATCGCCTGCGGAATCCGCTCAGGTCACGGACCCGGGTGCTGTTGACGACGAAAGCGACAGCTGGGGATTCGATTCCACTATTGAACACGCTGGCTTGTCCCCATGGAAGTGGGGCCGTACGGTGACGGGAAGGAAGGGCAAGGGCGCCGCAAAGGTGCGGCACCGCGCGTGGAAGTGGGGACTCGATGAGCTTCCTTATCCAGCCACATGTGCGGCTCCAGGAATGGGTGGCCGAGGAACACGGGTACTTCCGCGAGGCAGGTCTTGACTACGAGTTCGAGGCGCAGGGTCTCGCTGGCGCGTCGATCACGACGTCATCGGTCAGGACCGCGAATGAGATGCCCACCGAGTTCACCAGCGGTGCCTTCGAGGATATGCAGAAAGGGCGTGCCTGCGACATCTCCGCTGCCTGCCACTGGGCGGTCAACGCCGCGTCCACTGTCCGCGGCGGCAGGATGTGGGGGAAGGCGTACTCCGTCTGCCCGTCCGGGATCTTCGTAGCCCCGGAGTCTGACTACCACCGGCCCGAAGACCTGGCGGGCGTGGCGGTAGGAGTCGGCTATCACTCCGGCAGCCACTACTCGGCCATCCAGGGACTGGAGCAGTACCTGGAACGGTCGAAGATCGAATTGAGCTTCGTCGGGCTGCCGTATGACCGGGTACGGCTGATGCTCGGGCGCAAGGTACCGGCGGCGAACGTCTTCGGCGCCCAGTACTACCTGCTCGAACAGCAGGGATTCCGAAAGCTCGTAGATACCACGTTCATGATGGGTTTCCTCGTGAACGAGGAGACCAGCGCTGACGACGTGGAGAAGTACTTCGCGGGGCTGCGGCGCGCGCAGCGGGACATCGACCTCGAACCCGGCCGGTACAAGCACTACTGGTCGCGCGAGATGCCAGAAGACATCCAGCGCATCGTGGATGTCCGGCGGTTCGGTCCGGGCGAGCGGATCGTGTCCGAGCCATACACCCGCGAGATGTTCGAGCAGACCCACCGCTGGCTGCGGACCTGGGATCTGTTCGATCCCGGTACCGCGGCCCGCCCGGAGTACGAGAACGCCGTCCTCAGCTAAGTCCGGCATCAGCCGGCCCCAGGTCGGCCTGCGCGAGGAGAGCGCTCAGCGGCAAAGGGCCACCTACGGCTTGGCGAGGTGCAGTGTGACGACGACTCCGGCGTGGTCGGACGGCCACAGCCACTGACCGGTGGCGGCGGAGAACGCCATCACAGCGTGTGCCTGGTCGACGGTGGCGGTGGGGGGTGCGTTGCCGACCGTGACGCCGCTGCCGGGGACGGCGTGGATTGGCCCGCTGGTGAACAGTACGAGATCGATCCGGTGGTCGATCTGGGACGGGATGTTGTTCAGGTCATCGGTCTGGCCGGAGGTGTAGCCGGGGTCGTTGCCGTGGCGGGCCAGCGGCCAGGCATCGGTCAGGCCGGCGCCGGTCAGGATGCCGTAGGCCCCTGTCAGGTCGGGGACCGGAGCGGCGTTGGAGTTGTAGTCACCGACCGCGATCACGGGCAGCTTCGACGGGGCGATCACATGCTGCACCAGCAGGGCCGCCTGAATGTTCCGGAACAGGGCAGGATTGCCGGCCGGTCCGTACGCCTCGAGGTGGGAGTCAACGAACCGGAAGCTCTTCCCACGCACCTTGACGTCGACGGAGGCCCAGCCCCGGTCAATGCTCACCGTCAGCGGCCCCAGACCGGGCACGTTCACGGTCACCGGCATCTCGTTCGGCACCCCCTGCACCAGCGGCGGATAGGAGCCAAACTCGGCCGACTGCGGATTGGACAGCTTCAGCTGGGACACCGGCAGGTCGCCACGGGCGAGGATCACGTCGTGGTCGGCGAACGCGGCGCACCCAATGCCAGGCGCGACCCCGCTGAGCGGCACGGCGAGGTGGAAGTTGAGGTCGGAGGAAACGACCCGGTAAGACAACCCGTCCTTGGCCAGCGCGTCGAGGAGGGTCTGCTGGTAGTCGACATACGTGCCTAGGTGCTGGCAGTCGGGGCCGACCTGCCACAGCGCGACCTCCTGCAAGCCGATCAGGTCCGGGTGGTGAGCCGCGACCTCGTCGGCGATCTTCGCCGCGCGGGCTGGGAAGTCGACCTGCTTGACGTGGCTGAGCACGGCGGCTGCGGCCGTCGCGAAGTCAACCCCCGGGGTGAACAGCGGGGTCAGGTTCGCACCCAGGTAGAGATTCTGGGTCATCACCGTCACCTGCCGCTGGGCCTGGACCGGCGCAGACGCCTGCGCCACCCCCGGCACCGCAGCGGCGATAACGGCCGCAGCGGCCATCACGGCACCAGCGCCCATCAGCCGGTAACGGAGTCTCCGCACCGGCAGCCTCCTCGACGTCCGGTCTACGACGTGCGCGGCAAAGCGCTTCCCCGCCAGGCGGTGGTGGATCTTCCCCATGACTGCTCCCGTGTTACTACCCCCGGTGGACCTATGTCTTTTCACCTGTCTTTTCACCGCGATCAGCAACCGCCCCGCCCCCGAAGCGGCACTCCGGCCCGGATAGCGGTCGCGGATCACATACCCACAGCCATCACTGTCGAAATACCCGAGCGACGACGGCCCACCCCGTGACGGGGGTGCGAACGGCCACCAGTGACGCCGGCTGAAAGGAGAGGAATGGCTGCCGCTGAAGCGCTGCCAGACCGGCGCCGGCCACCTGCTGCTGGCCACCCGTGCTGAGGATACCGCCGCGGATAACGAGTACGAGTCGTTTCTGGCCTTTGCTGGCCTGGACGAGCGTGACCTGCGACGGCACCGACTCGAGCAGCGAGCGCTGGGCAACATCGACCGCCACTCCCTGGGCGCTGGCTGCCGATTGTTGCTCCCGAGACGAAAGCGGTCACGGCCCTTGATCCGCTTGTCCAACCAGCTCCGCCCCCGGCGGGTGGCGCAATGCCTTCTGGTATCAGATGATCGGCGATGGAGGTGTGACCGTGAGGAACGTTGAGCGATGAGCAGCCTGCCGGACGTCCACCGCCCGCATGCGGTGAATCCAGACCCGCGGTTGCGTGCGCTGGCCGCGGACCTCGAATACTTCCGTGCCAAGCGGCTCGAACCGCGCGTACTCCACCTGGTGCGCCGGGGCGTGATCAGCCTGAACGACCTGATCCGGGCCGGTCGGGATACCGGGGGTGATCGAACGAGCCACGCCGCCGCGCCAGACGTCGAGCAGCGACTCCGAGCGCTGGAGGACCGCCTGGACGCATTCGTGGCCGGCATCGCGGCGGTCGCGGTGGCTACCCGCTCCGCCGACGTGGTCATTGAGGACATCAGGCGCGAGCGCGGCGACTACCACCCGTTCCTGAGAATCGCCAAGCGTACCTACAGCGGCTCCGTCGAGGAGCGCATGAGCCAGCTCGAGCAAGGCCTCGCCGACTCCGAGGGACTGCTCGATGCCTTCACCCGTGCCCTGCTGGACACCGGAGAGATCACCGCGCGCCAACTCGGCCAGCGACGCCAGGCACTGCGCAACCAGGGGTACCGCAACGGGGCCCGGCTTGTGGCACGTGCCTGGGTGGATCCCGAATTCAAGCGGCGCCTGCTGGAAACCGGGCGGGAGGCCGCACGCGAGCTCGACATTCCCCCGGGCAGGCTCGGCAGGCTCGGCGTCGCAGAGAGCACCGAACACGAGCACAACATCGTCGTCTGCACGTTGTGCTCCTGCTACCCGCACGACCTGCTCGGTGACCCGCCCTGGTGGTACAGGACCGACGAGTACAAGCGCCGGATCATCGAAGACCCTCGCGCCATGCTGGCGGAGATGTTCGGTCTCGAGGTGCCACCCGACCGGTCGATCGTGGTTCGCGATAGCACCTCGGACGTGCGATGGATGGTCCTGCCGCGCAGGCCGAAGGGCAGCGAGGCCATGACAGAGGACGAGCTTGCCGATTTGGTGACCCCGGAAAGCCTCGTGGGGGCCGCAGAGCCGCACATCCCACAGGACCCGACGTGACCAGCGACGCGAGGCCAAGCCCCCACCGGTACTCCGTAGGCGAGCTGGTGCGGGTGCGGGACGACCGGCCCGATGGGAACCCGCGGACGCCTAGATACGTGCGAGGGAAGGTCGGGACGGTCGTCGCACTCCACGGCCAGATCCCCAACCCGCCGGACCACCGAGGCCGCTATCCGCCGCTGTGCACCGTGCGTTTCGAGCTTCAGGAGCTGACCGGCCGCCCAAGTCGCGACTGCGTCACCGCTGATCTGCACGAGGACTGGCTGGAACCAGCACACCCGCTCTCGTGAAAGTTCCTGGCTGAGAACCTCGCACGCAAGGAAGCTGTCTCATCCGCTGCTTGCCGCGATCACCACCGGCCCGGCAGCCGCCGCGGGGTACTCGGGCCTGGGGTTCCGCGCACTCTCCTGGCCAGTTGGCCGTCTCGGCATCAGCCTGTGTTGTGGCGCACCTGCCGGTCCGCTGCTCTGGCAAAGGGGCAGAAGTTATTGATCGTCTTGCTCTGGACGTCGATGCCCAACCCGGGGATGCTGTCTAGCGAAGAGGTCGATGTCTATGCGGCATGCCGGCAGCCAGAGATGGTGCGGAGCTCCGGGACGGAGTTCCGCGGCGACGGCGCGGATCAGCCCGGCACCTGTGAGGCATGCCTCCCGGCGCGGGCCGCTGCTGGGCGACGGCGGTGCGCGCGGGTTCACCGGCGGCACCTGGCACTGCCCGCGGCAGGTCCTGAAGATTATTGCGCAAGCACGCGGTGCTGCTAGTCCCTGTTAGCGCCGCCCTGCCGAGGGTGATGATCAAATTTCGTCTCCCGCGAGATAACTGGAAGGGTGAACCTGATGGCTGCCAACTGCAAGCTCTCACTGCTGGACCTCGGCCGCCTGGACGTCGATGACGGGTTCTTCATCCGTGGTGCCACCGCTGCGCTGCAGTCCAATCCGCATCCGGCTTTCGAGCGCCGGCGGGTCGCGGTTGTCGCGGCGGTCGTTGAGCACCCGGCGGTGGGACCGATCCTGTTCGACACCGGCTGCGTCCAGAACGCCAGGGACGAGTGGCCCGAACCGGCCTGGGATGCGTTCCCGCGCAATGTTTACAGCGATGAACACCACCTGGACAACGCGCTCGCAGCGGTGGGCTACGGTGTCAGCGACATCCGCGCCGTGGTCATCGGCCACCTGCATCTCGACCACGCCGGCGGCCTGGAGAAGTTCGCTGGCACGGACACCCCCGTCTACGCTCACGAGCTTGAGATCAAGCAGCATTACTATGCGGTGGCCACGAAGGAAGACATCGGTGCCTACCTGCCCGGGGACTTGAACTGGCAGCTGAACTGGCAGCCGCTGCACCGCGAGGAGACCGAGTTGTTCGACGGGCTCGTCGTGCGGCACATGCCCGGGCACACTCCCGGCCTGCTGACCATGCAGGTCCCGACCCAGAACTCCGGGCACTTCATGCTGACCTCAGACCTTTACCACGTGCGGGATGTGTTCGAGCAGGACCTGACCCAGGGCTGGCTGGGCCGCGACTCACAGTCCTGGTACCGCTCTCACCGGTGGATGAAGCAACTCCAGCGCCGCTACAACGCCACCATGGTCTACGGCCACGACGCGTCAGTCCTGGAAGAGCTCACCAAGCAGGCGAAGACTTTCGACTGAGGCCACCAGCCGGCATTGGCTCCGGGATCAAGAGCATCATCATCGCGGCAGATGCAGGTCTTTGCCGGGAGAATGGCGGGGTGGCCGAGAATCGGTGCGGGATGTGCGGTCGCCTGGTTGATGCTCATAATCAGCATGTCCGGTTCCGGCTGCCAGAGCCGGTTCTCACAAGCCCGGGCCGGGAGTAGGCGCCGGGCGCGTGGCTTAGTCACGGCACCCCCGAGTCGTCTGTGATGATGCAGATCCCTTCGGTTGGGGCGTTCGTGCGGGCAGTGCTTCCGATCAGGCTGAACGGCGGGCACACGGTGACCTACGGGGTGTGGGTCGGCATTCATCCTGGTGAGCTTCAGCGCGTGTTCGGCATCTGGTGGGAACCGGAATACCAGGACCTGCGGATGGACGGCGTCCTGGCGAACTCGATTCAGCCATGGGGACTGCTGGCGCGCAACTGTTCAGCGATGCCGCAGACGCTCTGGTCAGCTGGCGGGTGCACCTGCGCACGGGTCTGCGCGTGTCCTCATCGTCGGCGACGGCCGAGCCGGGGAGCGTGGTGCTCCTGGGCCTGGGTGCGGGACCGGTCCGGATCGGCGCGCCGTGCCGGTGGTCTGCGTCGTGGACGAGCCGGGCCGGCGGGGGTTCGCCTATGGCACGCTGCCCGGGCATCCCGAGCGTGGCGAGGAAGCCCTCATCCTCCAGCAGCACGGGGACGGCGCGGTGACCTTCACCATCACCGCGTTCTCGCGGCCCGCCGGGTTGCTGGCACGGGCGGCGGGCCCGGCGGGCCGCGCCATCCAGCACCACATCACCATGCGGTACCTGCGGGCGCTGGCAGGCTGACGGCCGTCCGGCCCGGGCCGCACCGCCGGAGCCGATCTGGCTGGCCCCGCCCGCCCCGGGCTCTGGTCAGCGCACTTCGGCGAACTCGAGCAGCGGGCTGGTTACGGTCTCGCGCCACCGCTCCTCATGGCCGGTGGCGCGCAGCCGGCAGTGCCCGGTCTGCCCGGGCGTCCGCCCTTGGTGGCCCGTCGTGGCCGCCGATGTTGTGGGCCAGCAGGTAGTGCGCGAGCAGAACGCTGCCCGCCTCCCCGGTCGCCTGCACCGGCTCACCGAGTTCGATCGTGGGGTAGGGCCCGGAGTTCATCAGCGCATCGGCCCCGTGCTCGGCCAGATAGGAGCCGGACCGCAGGTGTGTACCCGGCCACACCCACAGGTTCCCCCGGTGCAGCTCACGTTGGTCGGACAGCCACACCCCAGCCAGCAGCGAGAATGTTCCAGGGCGCCCGCCGGGGTCCGGCGGCGACAGGCCGTCAACGTGCGGCCCGCCCGGGTGGTCGGCCACGGCGGGATGGTTGTCGCCAGCTGGGCGAAATCGGGCTCCCGAACCTGGCCCCGCACGGTCTGCCCTTCGTCCAGGACCGCCGGGATGACCACATACCCCTGTTCCCGGAAGGCTGCCCTGGCCTGCCGTGTGATCGCCGCCATGCCGTTCACCCCAGCATCGCCGGCCGCGGGCTGGCAACCGGATTTCCGGCTCGCGACCTCGCACTCATGGCCGCCCGGGGCGCGGGCGCGGATCAGGGGACAGACCGGATCTTCCAGACGAACGCCGAGCCCAGCACGGTGATGGCCGCTACCGACAGATACAGCGTCGGGTACCCGCCGAGCTGGCTGACCAGTGGCGCGGCGATCGCCGGGGCGAGCACCTGGGGCCCGGAATTGGCGATGTTGATGATGCCGAGGTCCTTGGCCCGGCCCGCCGCTGACGGGAGTACCTGGGTCACCAGCGCCTGGTCCACCGACAGGTACACACCGAACCCGAGGCCCATGATCGCGGCCGCTGCGATGGCCACCGGCCATGTCGGCCAGAGTGCGAGCATGACCGCCGGGACCGCCATGACCAGCCCGGCGACCGTGACGGGCAGTTTGCGGTGGCCGCTGCGGTCGGAGATCATGCCGCCGGTCACCGCGGTGACCACGACTGCGGCCATGTAGATGAGGATGAGGATAAGCAGCCCGTCCTCGGCCTTCTGACCTGGGAACAGCCGACTGTAGTGGACCCGGTCACGCAGGAAGTACAGCAGGTACAAGATGGCCATCGCGTTGCCGAGATTGACGGCGAACCGGGTCAGCCAGGCCCATGCGAAGTCGGGGTGCTGCCGTGGGCTCAGCCAGAACGACCTGGCGAAGGCCCGCCATTCGAAGGGTGGCCGGCTGGCGCGGGGCAGCGGTGGGTCGGGGGTGGTGAGCGCGAAGGGTAGGACACAGAGCACGACGAGCCCCGCGATCAGCACATAGCCGGCGTTGCCGGTGACGGCCACGGTCACCAGCGCCACGGCCAGCACCACGCCGACAGTCTGCGGAAGGCCGATCCAGCCCGACACCGCGCCCCGCTGCGCCACCGGGACATGGTCGGGCACGCCTGCCGTGACGCTGGCCTGCATCGCGTTCAGGCCGGCCTGGGCCAGGCACCAGCCGATGATGAGCCCGGCGATGGTCTGCTGGCCAGCCAGCAGGACGAGCGCTGCCGCGCCCGCCAGTGCGCCGCACACCGTCCACGGGTGACGGCGCCCGAACCGGCTTGTGGTGCGATCCGACAGTGCCCCGGCGACCGGGTTGGAGATCATCGCCACGGCTGCGCCGATACCGGTCACCCAGCCAAGGACGGCGACCTTGTGGCCAGGGCCGGCTATCGCCTGGACCTGATTGGGCAGCAGAACCTCGAGCGGGCCGAAGTATCCGAGGTAGAGCCCGAGATTGGCGAGCGCGATGAACGCGATCCAGCGCTTGGAGACCCTGCGGGTCGGCTCGGCGCCGGGATCGCTGAACTCGCTGTCAGCCGCGCTCTCAGCCGCCGGGACCTCGGTCATGACGCCATCCAACGCATCGTGGTCAGCTCGCAGCGCCGCCGGAGGACGCCTGGGGATTTGCTGTGGTCTGCGAAATTTGAATTGACGAATTTAACCATGGCTCACCCAGGCCCGCCAGGCTCACCGGGCCCGCCGGGCCCGCCGGGCCCGCCAGGCTCACCCAGGCCCGCCGGGCCCGCCAGGCCGGTGTCATGGGTGGGAATCCAGCCGGCCGCCGTGGACCGGCCACGCGACGAGTTGAGCGGAGCCGAAGCTCCCGCACTCGCCCCGCCCCCCAGCGCGGCCGGCCCCGGCGGCCGGAGCCATTACGTCAGCCGCACCCGGTCCTGGCAGGACGGGGCGCGCCCGATCCTGGCAGGACCATAGGCTGCCTGGCGCCGATGCCGCATCGTCAGAACTATGTAGGGGGCTATGTATTCAGTCGCCGGCCGGTGCGGCTGCCCGGCCTGTCCGCTGGCAGGCGTTCATCACCCAGATATCCGGTTCTTGCCCGGAGAGCGCCGTTATTGTTGAGAGGAGTACTTTTAGGCCGGTCATGCGAGGGATGAGGCAGACAGATTCCGACCAATGTGCCCCAGGAACCAAATAGCTTCGTCGGCCGCGAGCGTGAACTCGACGAACTGCGCAAACTCCTAGGCGTCACGCGTGCGCTGACGCTGTGCGGGACCGGCGGCATCGGGAAGACCCGGCTGGCATTGCGGGTCCTTGCCGCGGTAGCGGATGAGTATCCCGACGGGGTGTGGTTTGTCGAACTGGGTGACCTGCGGCAGCCCGACCTCGTTGTCTCGCGGGTGGCCTCGGTCATCGGCGTCGGCGAAGAGCCAGGGCGCCCGCTGCTGGAGACACTCGCCGATGCGCTCCGGGCGCGCAAGCTGCTGCTGGCGCTGGACAATTGTGAGCACCTGATCGATGTGTGCGCCCGGGTGAGCCAGTATCTGCTGGCAGGTTCGCCGGGGTTGCGCCTGCTCGCCACGAGCCGCCAGCCGCTGCGCGTGGCCGCCGAGACGGTCTGGCAGGTGCCGCCACTGTCGGTCGCGCCCGCCAGTGATCCGGCGGCCCTTGCGGACGCGCAGCGTTATGAGGCGATCCGCCTTTTTGCCGACCGGGCCGCGGCAGCCCTTCCCGGATTCGCGGTCAGCCCGGCCAATGCGCCGGCGGTGGCGGCGCTCCGGTTTGGGGATGTAGCGCTGGCGGCGCAGCTCGCGCTCCCAGGCGCGGTCGCGCGGCGGGAGCCAGTACGCATAGACGTACACCAGCAGCGCGACGTTCACCGCGAGCGAGCCGACGTACCAGAGGAACGGCACCTTCGCGATGAGCAGGACGAGCGCCCAGATGAGGAAGATGACGTTGATCCAGTACACCCACGGCCGCGCGGTCTGCTCCTGCGGCGAGTGGCGCTCATGGCGCGGCCGCCAGTAATACCAGACCGTGTGCGCGACGATCGCGATCATGACGGCGATGGCGAGCGGCCAGTAGAACCGCGACTCCGGGTTGAACGGGTCGAGGAGACGGTGCGCGAAATGGCCGAGGTCGATAGGCACGGGGTGGCTATACTACCGGCGCTTTTCCGCGATCATCCGCACACGATCACGACGGGGGAGTCCTCTCTGTGCGCGCCCTACTCTCAGGCTCAGATAACAGGTTCATTCCGTTCGCGCGCGGGCTGACCGAGGTCGGCTGGGACGTCGTTGCCACCGAGGGCGTCCGCGCTCTCCTAGCCGGCGAGGGCATCGACGCGCGCTCGATCGAACAGGTGACCGGGCAGCCGACGCTCCTCGGCGGTCGGGTCCAGACCCTGCATCCGAAGATCCACGCCGGCATCCTGGCGCGGCGCGCGGACGCGCAGCATCGCGCGGATCTCGAGCGCGCCGGCACGGGTCCCATCGACCTCGTCGCCGCCAACCTCTACCCCCTCCCCGCGGCCC
>OFHK01000405.1_pt1 | contig 13299 bp, 8 predicted proteins | sample 1521951 | NCBI WGS metagenome assembly OFHK01 (sample SAMEA2468436, study PRJEB22500) | soil metagenome | biome: Glassland; feature: Farmland; material: Clay | place: Australia | collected 2013-01-31 | depth 0.55 m
GGCCTGGCGCTGGCCGTCATCGTCACCGGGGTTCTCATCACCGCGGTTGACACGACGATCGTGGTGCTCGCGCTACCGGAGATCCAGCGGTCCCTGGGGATCGGGCTCACCTCGGTCGTCTGGGTGATCATCGGCTACCTGCTGGTGATCACCATCCTCGCGACCCAGGTGGGGCGGCTGGGCGACATGTTCGGCCGGGTCCACATGTACCGGGTGGGCTTCCTGATCTTCATCGCCGGCTCGGCGCTATGCGCACTGGCCTGGAACGAGGCGTCCATTGTGGCGTTCCGCCTGGTGCAGGGAGTGGGCGGGGCCCTGGTCACGGCCAATTCCGGCGCGGTCATCGCGGACACCTTCCCCGCCAGCAAACGCGGGCGCGCCTACGGGTTCAACTCGATCGGATGGAGCCTGGGCGCCGTCCTCGGCATCGTGCTCGGGGGGATCATCGTCACCTACATCTCGTGGCGGTGGATCTTCTGGATCAACGTGCCGATCGGCATCGGGGCTTATGCCGTGGCCCTGCGGGTCCTGCGTGACCGGGGGAAGCGTGAGCGCCGCAGGATCGACCTGGCCGGGATGGCCACCCTCGGGCTCGGTCTGTTCGGCGTGCTCTGGGCGATGACGAAGCTGGCGACGGCCACTGTCGACCTGGTCCTGCTCGGCTACCTGGCCGGCGGGCTGATCATGCTCGCCATCTTCGTCATCATCGAGCGCGCCCATCCCGACCCGATGCTCGACCTGTCGCTGTTCAAGATCCCGGCCATGACCCCGTCCCTGCTGGCCGCACTCTTCCAGGCGCTGGGCAATTTCGCCGTGCTGTTCCTGGTGATCATGTACCTGCAGGGCGCCAGAGGGCTGCAGCCGATCAGTGCCGCCCTGCTGCTCGTCCCCGGGTACCTCATCGGCGGGGTGGTGGGCCCGGTGATCGGCAGGCTCACCGACCGGATCGGCCCGGTCCTGCCCGCCACCGTCGGCCTCGCGATCCAGGCGGGCGCCTTCGCCATCTACGCTCAGCTGGGGCTCGCCACGCCGCTGTGGCTGGTGGTCATCGCCAGCGTGGTGAACGGCGTGGGCAACGGCAGCTTCTTCCCCGCCAACACCACGGCGGTGATGAAGGCGTCGCCGCCGGGCGTGTTCGGGGTGGCCTCGGGCATGCTCCGGACCTTCTCCAACGTCGGCATGGTGTTCTCGTTCGCGATCGCGATCCTCATCGCCGCCCACTCCATCGCCCGCGGCCTGGCGTTCGCCATCTTCGTCGGCACCGTCAGCCTGCACGGCACCCTGTCGGCCGCCTTCGTCCAGGGCCTTCACGCTGCCTTCTACGCCGCCATGGGGCTGGCGGCGGTCGCCGGGGTGCTGTCCGCCGTCCGGGGCCGCGGCGGGTTCGTGCAGACCGGCCCGGCCGCTCAGGCGGACCGGCCGAGCCGGAAGACCGGGTAACCAGGCGCGATCTCGAGCAGTTTGGCCTCCGCGGCGTCGGGGCCGACACCCTGGAAGAACATCCCGATCTCGAACTTCCACCGCTTGAGGTAGGCGCGCAGAACTTCGGGCTTGTCAGCGTCCGCCAGTTCGGTCGCGGTGAACGGCTCGGCCCGGCGGCCCACCCGCAGTTCGCCACCGCCTGCGACACGCATGTTGCGCACCCACTGTGTCTCGCCCCGGGGAGCGACCAGATAGCGTTCCCCGTTCAGGGTCAGCGGGTTCACCGGCGTAGTGCGCCATTCGCCCGACGCCCGCCCGCGGACGGCCAGTATCCGGGACCCCCAGATACTGATCCCGGCGCGGGTCAGGCCGGCGACCATCGAGTTGAAGATCCGGGTGTTGCGGTCCGGCTGGACGTAGCGGGGCTGCTGGCTGGCGGGCATGGCAGGTCTTCCTTCCTCGGTCTGGCCGGCTCTCCGCTTGTGGTGAGAGCACTGCTCTGAACTAAGACCAGTGTCCTCGATCATCCGCGCCAAGTCAAGAGCAGTGCTCTCGTTTATTTCTCATGATCTGCCATCCGGGCCGCCGGTCCCTGCGGCAGCCCCCGCCACCTCCCGCAACCCCAGGCCACCTCCCGCAACCCGCGCCACACACGGCATGATGGGGCAGGACCCGAGGGAGGACGTGGATGGGAACGACGCCGAGGTGGGGCATAACGCTCCCGTTGCGCAGCTTGCCGCTGCCCCAGCAGCGGGACATCGTCGCCGGGCTGCCTGACCTCGGCTACACCGATGCCTGGTCGGCCGAGGTCAACGGGACCGACGCATTCACCCCGCTGGCGCTTGTGGCCCAGTGGACGAGCGGCTTGCGCCTGGGCACCGCGATCGCCGGGATCTTCACCCGCGGGCCGGCTCTGCTCGCGATGAACGCCGCCACCATCGCAGACCTGGCGCCGGGTCGTTTCGTGCTGGGCATCGGCGTCTCCTCCCCGGTGGTCGTGCAGGAGTGGAACGGCATCGAGCTGGACCGGCCTTACCAGCGCGCCCGTGACACGTTGCGGTTCCTCCGCGCGGCACTGGCCGGCGAGAAGGTCAGCGCCGAGTACGAGACCTTCACCGTCAGCGGCTTCCGGCTGGACCCGCCGCCCGGGCAGCCGCCCGGGCTCGCGCTCGCCGCCTTGCGGCCGGGCATGGTCAAGCTGGCCGCATCGCTGGCCGACGGTGCGATCACGAACTGGCTCGCCCCCTCTGACGTGCCCACGGTGCGTGCGGTCGCCGGGCCTGACTGCGAGCTGATCGCCCGCGTGTTCGTCTGCCCGACCGGCGACACGGCCATTGCCCGCGAGATCGGCCGGCGGCTGCTCGCCGCCTACCTCACCGTCCCCGCCTACGCAGCCTTCCAGGACTGGCTGGGCCGGGGTGAGGTACTGCGCCCCATGCAGCAGGCGTGGGCCGCCGGCGACCGCAAGGCCGCTCTCGCCGCCATCCCCGACCATCTGGTCGACGAACTGGTCGTGCACGGCCGCCCCGAGCAGTGCCGGGAACAGGTGGCCCAGTACCGGGCCAGTGGCCTGGACACCCCGGTCGTCATGGTCGTGCCCACCCCCGGTGTGGACGAGGTGGAAGCGGCCCGGCTGCTCGCCCCCGGATAGAGGCGGTCCGCCAGCCCGCCCCCGGCTGACTCTGACCCCGCACCCTGACGTTTCACGTCTTCGGCACTCACATAAGGGATGAACCGGGCGCCGGAATGGCCCTGGGCCGTGAAACGTCATCCCCAGGGCTACCAGGTACCGGGAATGGGCTCGCCGTACCAGGACTCGATGATCCGGTGCGCGATCGACACCGGCGGCGGGAGCAGGATCTCACCAGCGGCTATCTGCGAGCTCAGTTCCGCCCGGGAGAACCAGCGCGCCTCGGCGATCTCCTCGTCGTCGACGGTGATCTGCTGCCCCTGCCCGGCCTGCGCCCGGAACCCGAGCATCAGGCTCTGCGGCATCGGCCAGGGCTGGCTGCCGAGGTAGCGGACGGCGCTGACGCCGATCCCCGTCTCCTCCCTGACCTCACGGATGACCGCCTGCTCCGCGGACTCCCCTGGCTCGACGAAACCGGCCAGGATCGACACCCGCCGGGCCGGCCACTGCCGGTTGCGCGCGAGCAGGCACCGGTCCTCGCCGTCGGTCACCAGCATGATCACCGCGGGGTCGATCCGGGGAAAGTGCTCACTGCCGTCAGTGGGGCAATGCCGCGCGTGACCAGCCGGCGCCGGCACGGTCGGGGTGCCACACCGCGGGCAGTGGGTGTGCCGGGCGTGCCAGTTGGACAGGGCCACCGCATGGGTGAACAGCCCCGCGTCGCGATCGCCCAGCAGGTGCGCCGCCTGCCGCAGAGCGACTGGGTGAACTCCGGCCCCGGGAAGTGCCAGGCCTGAGCCGGGAAGCGGAGGAGGACCCGCCCCGAGCCCGCCAGCCGGGCCGGCCACCCCGAAGTAGGCGGTCCCGGCGGCGTCCACCCCCAGCAGGAAGCGCACGCCATCCGGCGCCTGCGCGGGAGGCACCAGCACAAGCCCGGCCTCGCCCTCCCCGAACCGGGCCAGCGCCTGGCCTTTGTCCAGCACGAGGACCCGGGTGGCGCCGTCCGCCCAGGCGGCGGCTATCCAGTCAGCGTCCTCCCGCCGTGCGCTGGCCCGGTCCACCTCTCCGCGGGCCAGCACGAACCCGCCAAGTTCTGCGGCAACGTCCCGGGCCTGCTGATCCTGCGCCGTCCCACCGCCCGCCGCACTGCTGCCTGCCGCACTGCTGCCTGCCGCACTGCTGCCTGCCGCACTGCTGCCTGCCGCACTGCTGCCTGCCGCACTGCTGCCCGCTGCACTGCTCCCCGCCGCACTGCTGCCCGCCGCACTGCCCCTGCCCTGGTTCACCGGTTCGCTGGGCTCCGGTCATCGCCTGCCAGCCCGGCTCTGCCCACCGCCGCCAGTTCCCGCCACAGATGCGCAGCCGCCTCCGCCCCCTTGAGCAGGAGGTCCATTTCGACCTTCTCGTTGGGGGCGTGGATCCGGTCGGAGTCCAGGCCGACCGCCACGAAGACCAGCGGCGCAGCCAGGACTTCGGCCAGGTCCGCCTCCGGACCGCTGCCCCCTTCCCCGGTGAAGAGCACCTCGCGGCCGAACGCCCGCTCCATCGCACGCCTGCCCGCCTGCACCGCCGGCGATGTGACGGGGGAAGAACACGGCCGCACCCCTGGTCCCTCGAAGGCGACCTCAGCGTCGATGCCCGGCGGTGTGCTGGCGGTGACGTACTCGCGCAGGGCGGCGGCGACTTCGCCGGGCTCCTGATCGGCAACCAGCCGGAACGACACCTTCGCATGGGCCTCGCGCGGCACGATCGTCTTCCCGCCCGGCCCGGTGTGCCCGCCCCACATGCCGTTGATCTCAGCGGTGGGCCGCGCCCAGATCCGCTCCAGGGTGGTGAATCCGGCCTCACCCGCGGCTGCCTGGCTGTGGCCCGCGTCGGCGAGCCACAGCTTCTCGTCGTATGGCAGCCGGGCGAGCAGGTCCCGCTCCTGCCGGGTGAGCGCCACCACCCGGTCGTAGAACCCGGGCAGGGCGACCCGGCTGTCCTTGTCATGCAGGCCAGCCAGCAGGGCGGCCATCGCGTGCAGCGGGTTGGGCACCCCACCACCGAACGAGCCCGAATGCAGATCGGTGTCGGGGCCGCGAAGCGTGATCTCCGCCGCCACGACGCCGCGCATACCCGTGCACATGGACGGCACGTCGGCGGCCCACATCGTGGTGTCGGACACCACGATCACATCGCAGGCCAGCCGCCCGGCCCGGTCCCGCAGCAGGTCTGCGAAATGCGGCGAGCCGGACTCCTCCTCACCTTCGATCAGCAGCTTGATGGTGACGGGCGGCGCGGCTGTCCCAGCCACCGCCAGGCAGGCCCGGATGCCAAGGGAATGGACCATCACCTGTCCCTTGTCATCGGAGGCACCCCTGGCCAGCAACTGGCCGTCCCGCTCGGCCGGCTCGAACGGCGGCGAGTCCCATTCGCCGAGCGGCTCGGCCGGCTGCACGTCATGGTGCCCATACACGCAGACGGTGGGGGCCTGGGGGTCGGCAGCCGGCCAGCAGGCGAAGACGGCGGGCAGGCCGGGCGAGTCCTCACTGCCGGTCTCCCAGATCTCTACCTCGGGGAATCCGGTTGCGCGCAGGTGGGCGGCGAGCCATTCCGCACTGGCCCGCACATCGTGGTGGTGGCCGGGGTCCGCCGAGATGGACGGTATGACCAGCCATTCCTTCAGGTCGTCGAAGAAGCCGCGCGCCTGCTGCTGGATATAGTCACCGACGTCCATGACCGCTGACCGCCTCCTCGTGGGTTATGTTCCGGCACTCTAGACCAGCCATCAGCCGGCTGGCTGAGCCACCGGGTACTCCCGTGGGCCCAGTCACAGATCACCCTGCGGCATGACGACTCGGGCGGGCCCCCGGGCCTAGCGTCAGGAGCCGTGACGCTGCAACTTACCCGTTGCCCGGGGGGTGCTGGTGCACCGCGGCGTCCCCCCTGGTGGAACCGCCACCCCGTCACTGCGGCGAAGCGCGCTGCGAGGCGTGAACGGCTGGCAGTCCTGGCCGGCCTTTCCGCCCTTTTCGCCACCGCGACCGCGGTGATCAGCAATCAGCCGGCCGAGCGGACGTGGGGATTGTTCGCTGCCTGCGGCTACGGTGCGGCCTGCCTGATCGTGCTCACGGTGCGGCAGCGGGGCAACCGGGCCGCCGCGCGGCGGCAAGGCAGCCGGCTCGCGGTGCTGACCGGCCTCACCGGCGCGGTGCTTGCCCCTCTCGCCTGGATGGCGGCGGCCGGCCGGGCGCAACCAGAGATCGGCGTGATCATCCGTTCGGCCGCCTTGTTTGTTCACCGGGGAACGCCCTACCAGGGTGTGGCGGCGCTCGCCACCGCGCATAACCCCAACGCTTACGATCCGTACCTGCCCGCCCTTGTCATGTTCGGGATGCCGCGGGCGATCCTCGGCGGGGGGCTGCTCACCGACCCGCGGGTGTGGTTCGGCGTGGTGTTCGTGGTGACGTTCGGGGCGGCGCTCGCCGTGCTGGGCACACCGCGGGTGGAGTGGTGGACCGCCGCGGTCACCGCCTCCCCGGTCATCGCTCTCCCGCTCTCGGCCGGTGGCGACGACCTGCCGGTGCTGGGGTTGCTGTGCCTCGGTTTGGCCCTGCTGGGCGGGAACTGGCGGGGCCGCTCCTGGTGGCGCCCGCTCGCGGCCGGGCTCATCCTGGGCCTGGCCGCCGCGATGAAAGCCACCGCCTGGCCAGCACTGGTGGTCGCGCTGGCCCTGACCGCCGCCCGGCGGGACGGGCGCGCCAGCGCGCTGCTCAGCCTGGCGGCGGTCGCTGTGGCGGGAATCGCGGACGGCCCGGCGGCTGCGGCAGCGCCGGGCGCCATGCTGGCCAACACCATCGCGTTCCCGCTCGGGCTGGCCAAGGTCGCCAGTCCCGCCGCCAGTGTGCTGCCCGGGCACCTGATCGCCGCCGCCTGGGGCGGAGGCGGCTGGCTCGCCATCGCCCTGCTAGTGATCGCAGCTGCTGCCGTCATGGTCTCGCTGATGGTCAGGCCGCCGGAAGACCTGCCCGCCGCCGGCTGGCGGCTGGTGCTCGGCCTGACGTTGCTGTTCCTGCTCGCGCCCGCCAGCCGGGTCGGCTATTTCGTGTACCCGCTGGGCCTGTCCGCCTGGCTGCTGCTGATCAGGCGGACCCCGGCCGCCGGGCCTGGGCCTGGGCCTGGGCTACCGCAACCCGGCACCCGTGCGGCGCTGTCCCTCGTTACCCCACGAGGCCGCTGACAGGCGGCCGACAGCCGGCTCCGTCGGCGACAGCCCGCCTGGATTTGGCCGTGCTGAGTCGGCGATCCCGACCTGTGCCGACCACGTTGTGAGCAATCGGCCGGGTGCGGTGGGTTCCAGCTTCACCGTCCGCGGTCGCCAGGGCTGCGGCACCAAGTAGCACGCTGTGCTACCGGGCTTAGACTGGGTGTATGAGCGAGCAACCTGAGATCACTCAGCGTGATCTGCGTAACAGGTCTAAGGAGATCATGGACGCGGTCGAGAACGGGCAGGCGTTCACCGTCACCCGGAACGGCCACCGCATCGGGGAACTGATCCCGCTGCGCCGTCGGCGGCGTTTCGTTCCCCGCCAGGAATTCGCTGCGATGTCGCGCACGGCTTCCGCCCTCGATCTCGACGCCTTCCGGGCCGACCAGGACGCTGCCGCCGACCAGGGCCTGGCCGATCCCTATGCCCGATGAGCGGCCGGCCCAGGGACTGCTCGACACCAGCATCCTGATCTTGCGGAGGTGGGTGGACCCGGCCGAGCTGCCCGACGAGATGGCGATCAGCACGGTGACCCTTGCCGAGTTGTCGGCAGGGCCTCCTCAGGTCCGCCGCAACGACGAGCAGAACGATTACGACGAGCACGCAGAACGTGCCCGGCGGCTCGATGTACTGCAGCGGGCCGAGAACGAGTTCGACCCCATTCCGTTCGACGCGGACGCGGCCCGCATCTACGGCCGGGTTTCCGCAGCAGTGATCGCCGCTGGCCGCGCGCCGAGGCGCCGGACAGCCGACTTGATGATCGCGGCAACCGCCATCGCGCAAGACCTGCCCCTGTTCACCACCAACCCTGGCGACTTCGCGGGGCTGGCGCAGCTATTGACCTTGGTGCCGGTCAAACGCCCGCAGGTACCTGCAGAGCGCTGATACGAATAGCGCTTAACAGCACCGGCCCCACAGTGCCGCCCGCTGAACGCCTGTCGCAGTTGCGTCATGGCCAATATGGGTGAGAACAGCGGCACTACGGCTATGTGCCACTGGCGCCTGCTGGCCTTGAGTCTCACGGGTCACACTGACCCCACATGGCCGGTTGCGCAACACCGTCTGCGGGTTACCGGATGATAGTGGACACTTCTCCGCATATATCACGGGAAAATGTCCACTATCATGGCCGGAGCGCTGATGATCCGTCATGGCTGGCCGCTAAGGGCTGCCATTCCGGACCATATTGACCATGTCCAGGGATGTCGGCCCGGCGAACCTGAGGGTCAGGCTCCGGCCCAGTTGGCCGGCGGACCGTGGCGGAAGCACCTCCCGCCACGGAGGTGACCAAGATCAGGCCCTGGGTGGCCAGCAGAACCAGCAATGCGGCGGTGATCGTCGTGTCGCACCGGGTACCGCCAGGCGGACATGAGTCATCATCGCCGGGTCGATCAGTTCGCCGGCGAATTGCTGGCTCTCGGACTTCACCTGGAATTCGCGGTCGAACTCCGCGGAGCCGAGTTCGATGCCGGCGAAGCCCAAGCTTTGTGAACCACGCCATGAGTATGTCGCCCGGACCGGACCGGGGGAAAGGCAGAAATGGCGTGCCTGCCCAGGCCTCCGGGAGCCCGCCGGTCACCCGGCCAGCGGAATGCTCTCGATCAGCGCGGCCAGCCCGGCCTCGTCGAGCAGGTCCGCGGGCCGCAGGGTCAGGCCGTGGCGCACGTAGTAGAACGCGGCCCGGACCTGGTCGAGCGGCACCTGGGCGAGCCCGGCCCAGGCCAGCCGGTAGGCGGCGAGCTGGACAGCGGCCGCCCGGCGCCCGGTCTGCGAGGCCGGCGGGTCGCCCGTCTTCCAGTCCACCACGTCGTAGCCGCCGTCGCCGGCGTCCGCGAATACGGCGTCGATCCGCCCGCGTACCGCGCGGCCGGCGAGGAGGGTCTCGAACGACACCTCCACCTCCAGCGGCCAGCGGTCGCCCCATTCCCCCGCCTCGAACAATTCCCGCAGCACAGCGAGGTCGCCGGCGTCGCCGTCGGCGGGCTCGTCGGCGGCGCCGAGCAGGTCCGCCGGATCGATCAGCCGCTGCTGGCCGAACCGCTCCTCCAGCCACCGGTGGAAGGCGGTGCCGCGCTGCGCCTGCGGCGCGGGCGGGCGCGGCATCGGGCGGCGGATCTGCCCGGCCAGTTCAGCTGGGTCGGCGGCCATCGTCACCAGTGACGACACCGAGAGCCGCCCCGGCAGCCAGACTGCCGCCGCGGCGTCGCCGCGGCGCTCCTCGCGCTCGGCCAGCAAAATCCCGGCGTCCCGCGCCCACGCCTCGGCCAGCACCTGGTCCTGCCCATGCAGTGGCTCACCCCGGCCGGCCTGGCCGGCCCGGGCACGTTCGACCAGCTCCGCCGCCTCACGAACCGCCTCGTACCGGTCCCCGGCCGGGGTCGTGGGCCAGGGCACCGGCACCGGTTCGGCCATGGCCGGGTTGGCCGCCTCCTCATCGGGCTCCGGCGCCCAGTGCGCCACGGTCCCGGCCCCGGCCTCGCAGGCTGCCCGCACTTCCGCCAGGAACGGTGACGGGCCGTACCGGGAGACGCCGTCCCCCCACCAGTAGCCGGTGCAGGCGACCCAGAACGCGGCCCGGGTCACCGCCACGTACGCCAGCCGTCGCTCCTCGGCCAGGTCACGGGCCGCGCACGCGGCCTTGAAATCATCCAGTGAGTCCTTTGCCAGGTCAGCGAGGGCCGGCAGATCCCCCGCGTCTCCGCGCAAGCCGAACGGAAGCAGTCGCGGGTTCTCCGTCCACCGGGTGCTGGCCAGCGGCCTGGCCGGAAACACCCGCACCCTGGGCCCGGCCGACAGCCCGGGCACCACCACGGCCGGCCATTGCAGCCCCTTGGCGCCGTGCACGGTGGTCATGGTGACGGCGTTCGCCCCGCTCGGCTGGCCGGACTCCAGGCCGTACTCCTCCGCCTCGGCCGCGGTCAGGTAGGCGAGGAACGCGCCGAGTGTCGGCTCTTCCTCGTCGTCGGCGAATGTGGCCGCCGCGTCCGCGAACGCGTCGAGGTCGGCACGGGCAGCGGCGGGGTCGCGCCAGGGCTGGGCCGCCACCTCGACATCCAGCCCGAGTACCCGCTCGATCTCCCCCACCAGATCGGGCAGCGGCCGGTCCACGTGGCCGCGCAGCATGCGCAGCTCGGCCGCGAGCGCGTCGAACCGCGCGTACCCGAGCGGCGAGTACCCGGCCGTGGGGCCGAGATCGTCCAGGGCCTCCACCAGACTGCCCTGCTCAGCGGTCAGATCCGTGACCGCCAGCGCAAGAGCATCATCATCCTGAACGCTTTCCCGTGCCCACTCTCCTGCCCCACCCCGGGCCGCCCCGGGGCTGGCCCGAACCGGGCCGCCCCGCCCGGAGTCACCCCGCCCGGAGTCACCCTGCCCAGGGCCGGCGTGCCCGGGGCCGGCCGGACTGGCCTGCCCGGCACCGCGGTGCTCGCGGGCCAGGTCGCGGGCCCGCCTGCCCAGGGCCACCAGATCACGTGGCCCGATCCGCCACCGCGGGCCCGTCAGCAGCCTGGCCAGTGAGCCGGATGCGGTCGGATCGTGCAGCACCCGCAACGTGGCCACCACGTCGGCTACTTCGGGGACGGTGAGCAACCCGCCGAGACCCACCACCTCGACCGGGATCCCGCGCGCCTCGATCGCCGCCCGCAGCGCCGGGAACTGTGACCGCTTACGGCAGAGCACCGCGATGTCGGACGCGCGGACGCTGGCCTGGCCCGGCCCGGGCCAGGGATCCCCGTCCGGGGCGGTGGCCGCCGGCAGCTTCAGCAGTGCCCCGATCTGCGCCGCCACCCAGCCCGCCTCGTCGGTGGCGGTTTCCAGCAGGGCACAGACCACCTGGCCACGGCCTGCCCGCTGCGGTGGTGGCACGAGCCGTGGCACATCCGGCGCCTCCGCCCGCAGCCCCTCCTGCAGCGCGGCGGCCGCATCCAGGACGCGCTCGGTATTGCGGAAACTGGTGGACAGCTTCTTCACCTCGGCTGGCCGGTTGCGGCGCCCCGGGAAGTCGGTCCGGAAGCGCAGCAGGTTGCCCGCGCTCGCACCGCGCCAGCCGTAGATCGACTGGCAAGGATCACCGACGGCGGTGACCGGATGACCACCGCCGAACAGGGCCTGCAGCAGCACCAGCTGCGCATGGCTGGTGTCCTGGTACTCGTCCAGCAGCACGACCTGGTACCGCCCCCGTTCGAGGGCGCCGACCTCGGGGTGGCGGGTGGCGATCCGGGCCGCCAGCGCCACCTGGTCGCCGTAGTCGATCATCTCCCGGGCGGCTTTGGCCTCGGCAAAGGCCGCCACCATCGGGAGCAGCTGCTCACGGGTGCGCTGGCAGTCGATGATCTTCCTGACCGGGGCACGCACCTGCCCGGGGACCGCCCTAACCGCCGCGGCCAGCCATTTTCCGACCTCGCGGACGTCGCCGGGGGCCCGCAGGTGCTCGGCGAGCTCACCGCTCAGCGCGAGCACGGCGGCGGTCACCCACTGCGGGGCCCGGTCCACCGCATCCATCGGCCCGCTGTAGGCGCTGACCACGCGGGCGGCGATCTGCCAGGCCACGGCGGGGGTGATCAGGCGCATCGACGGCTCAAGGGCCTCGCGCAGCGCGTGGTCGGCGACCAGCCGGCCGGCGTAGGCGTGGTAGGTGGAGACGACCGGCTCGCCGTCCAGCGCTCCTTCCCCGGCCGGCTCCCGCCCACCCACGTCCAGGCCAGCCCGGTGCAGCCCGTCAAGCCGGGCACGGACCCGCTGCCCCAGTTCGGCGGCGGCCTTGCGGGTGAAGGTAAGACCGAGCACGCGGTGCGGGGCGACCAGGCCGTTGGCGACGAGCCAGACCAGCCGGGCAGCCATGGTCTCGCTCTTGCCCGATCCCGCCCCGGCGATCACAGCCAGCGGCTGGAGCGGCGCGCCGATCACGTCTTCCTGCTCGGCGGTGGGCTCAGGCAGACCGAGCAGGCGGGCCAGCTGGCCGGGGCCGTAGCGGACGCCGCCGGTCATGGCGTCACCTGCTCTCCTGCCGGGTGTGCCGGGCAGCTGGAAGCGACCGGGCACCTGCGGCAGCCGGGATTCAGCTTGGCTTCGAAGAGCGGTCCCGCCATGCCAGCGGCCACCGTCTCGACCAGTTCCTGCGCCCAGCCCGGCTCCGGATCCTCCCGCAGGGACCGCTGCGCCTGCACGCGAACCTGGGCGGCCAGGCTCGCCCTGCCGACCTGCACCAGCTCGGCGCCACCGGGCTCGGTCAGGCCGAGCCGCTCGAACGCGCCCAGCAGGACCGCGAGCTGGTACACCCCCAGCTGCGGATGCCGGTCGAGGTCGGCGCCGGGCACAGGCGTCGAGCTGGTCTTCAGGTCGACGACGATCGCCCTGCCATCACCGTCGCGTTCCAGCCGGTCCACCCGGCCGGTGATCTCCACCTCACCCACCTGCGCCCGCATGCTCTGCTCGTAGGCGACCAGCTCCCGGGGATTCTCCCGGTGCCAGGCGAGGAACTTGCTCACCATCTGGTGCGCCTGCTCGCGCTGCTTCTCGCTGTACCAGGCACTGCCGAAGTCCAGGTGATGCCAGACCTCGTCGATGCGCTCGCCGATCGCCGAATCGGCCGCACCTTCGGCGGCGAGCACCGCGGCGGCGTGGATGACGATGCCGAAGTGACGTATCACGTCGGAGGATCCGGCACCGGCCGCGACCTCCAGCAGCCAGCGCAGCCCGCAGCGGGTGAACGATTCCACCTGTGACGGCGAGACCCGCATCAGCGCAGTCCCTGGTGGCCGTGCGGTGATCGGGACGGACACGCCGGTGGTGAGCGCACCGGGGTCGGACACTCCCGTGAGCTGATACCAGTGGCCGGGGCCGGCCCCGCGGACGCCGGCCTCGGCGAGCCTGGCGAGCTGCCCGGCCGCAGCCTGGCGCAACGAGAGCGGCCGTGCCCCGTCAGGCGCCACCCCCCCCAGGTCGGCGGGTGGCGCCCGCGCCCCACAGCACGCACCCCCCCGACCCCCGCACTGCC
>OFHK01000407.1_pt1 | contig 13271 bp, 12 predicted proteins | sample 1521951 | NCBI WGS metagenome assembly OFHK01 (sample SAMEA2468436, study PRJEB22500) | soil metagenome | biome: Glassland; feature: Farmland; material: Clay | place: Australia | collected 2013-01-31 | depth 0.55 m
CGCTCCACCTTGACCCCGCGCCGTCCGGCCTCGTACGGGCAGCCATCAGGAAGCAGAGACCAAAATCAGTCACCCCCCTGCCAGCGCTACCGGGGCTTGACAGCGCTACGACCCTCACAGATAAGGGTCACGACGTACAGAATGACCAGACTCAGCACCGCCCGGCTGCAATGGCCGGGATTATGACTACGTAGAGATGTCCGGGTAGGGCATGGTGAAGTGGCTCAGCTTGCGCGCGTACTCGAGCTGGAAGCCCAGCGGCTCGTCGTAGTCGCGCTCGAACATGGCGATGAACAGGGTCAGGGTCAGGAAGTGATGCGCCCCGAGCTCGAACAATTTGGGGTAATCGTGAGTCGCCAGGGCTTCCCGTTCCACGTCATCGAACTTCAGCCAGGTGCTGCGCTCGATCTCCGGCAGGTTCAGGATCACGTTGGCGCGCTCGGCCTCCCACCATTCCACGGTGCCGCGCGGGTCATTCCGGTAGCGCTCGACCAGTTCCGGGTCGCGGTCGACGGTGAAAAGGAACTTGTTCAGCAGGTACTTGCTCACGGCTTGTCCACCCCATTCGGGTACCAGGTGAAGTAGGCCTCCATCGTGTGGAACAGATCGAGGGAATCGGTGTAGTCGGCCTTGGCGTTCTCGCCCGCCACGCCCATCATGAGCATGAAGTCCATGAAGCCGTGGGTGGCGTTGCCCGGCAGCCACAGGCTTTCCAGGCTCACTTCCGCCAGCGCCTTCTCCAGGTCACCCGACGCGATCCATTCCACCGCCTTGCGGTCGAATTCGGGGTCGGGCCCGTGCGGGCCGAACTGGCGCGGGCCGCCGAGTTCCAGCGACAGGTGGCCGGTGCCGATAATGGCCACCCGCTTGTCGCTGGGCCAGGATTCGACCAGCTGCCGGATGGTCTTGCCCAGTTCCACGAACCGCTTCGGCTGCGGCAGCGGCGGCGCGAAGATGTTGGTGTAGACGGGGACGATCGGCAGGTCCGCCTGCGGCCGCAGGGTAATCAGCGGGCAGGTGACACTGTGGTCGATCCGCAGTTCATTACTGAACGCAAGATCGAAGCCGGCGTCCATCCCCTGGCGCAGCAAATAGGCGGACAGATCCTCATCGCCTTGCAGGAACATCCTGGGCAGGCCGAATTCCCGTTCCTCGTTGTAGTAGTTCGCGTCGTAGAACGGGGCCTTGCCGATGAGGAACTGCGGCAGGTTGTCCAGCCACATCTGGTGGAAGTGGTCGGAGCCGACCATGACAAGGACATCGGGGTTGGCGCGGGTCAGGGTTTCCCGGAATGAGGTGATCTTGGCGACCCACTCGTCGGCGAACGGCGGCCGGTCGGCACCGGTGGAGGTGCTGGCCCGGTAGTAGAACGGATGATGGGTCGATGCGATGACCGCTGCGATGGTGGCCATGGCGGCTCCCTTGTGTGTCGTGCAGGACGGGTCGTGCGGGCCCGTATGTCAGGTGGGCTCGGGGGGCTGGTAGTCGGTGTTGTGCTCGACGTTGAGGTAGACATCCATGCCGATCGGGCGGCGCTTCTCCTCGGCCAGGTGGCCCAGCAGGCCGGCGGTTCTGGCCAGCAGGGCGAAGCCGCGCAGCAGGTCGGGTGGCAGGCCCAGGTCGGCGAGCGCGGCACCGCAGGTGCCGGCGCCGTTGAGCGGCAGGGTCCGGCCGAGCACCTGCGGGTGGACCCGCCCGATCGCCTCGAACAGGCGCAGGTGCGGGCCCCGCAGCCCCTCCTCGGCGGCGATCTTGATCAGGACCGCCGTGCGGGGATCGGTGACCTTGTGCACCGGGTGGCCGAGGCCGGGGACGAACTTACGTTCCGCGCGGGCCCTGGTCACAGCGGCCAGCGCGAGGGCATCCCAGCCAGCGTCGTCGGCAGGCAGCGCGTCACCGGATTCCTTGACCTGGGCCAGGGCATCGGACAGGAACCGCCCTGCGTCCTCGGTCACGCCGAGGAAGCGGGAACCGCCACCGAGCAGGCCGGCCGCCAGCGCCCCCTGCACCGAGTCGGGCGCGCTCAGGTAGGTGAGCCTGGCCGCGATCGCGGTCGGGGTGAAGCCATGGTCGGCGAGTGCCACCAGCACCGCCTCGAAGACCCGGACCTGGGACGGGGTCGGCCGGCGCTGGGTCACCAGCCACATCGCCAGTTCCCCGAACCCGACCTTGCCCATCAGATCGGCGGCGAGGTCCTGGCCCAGCAGGGTGATCGTCTCCGGGGTGGAGACACCCAGTGAGGTGGGGAACGGGGGGGTGGCGGCTGGCTTGGTCATGGGCGGCTTCCTGTCTCGTGCTGGCTGGCCGGGTTATGCGCGCCGGCTGGGCCCTGCGCGTCCACTGCAGGCTGCGCGTCCGCTGCGGCCCGCCCGGCGGCTGGGGCCTGCCCGTCGGCTGGAGCGGCGAGCCAGGCGCGGATCTGCTCGCCGTGCTCGTCAAGGGCGGGCGGGGGCAGCGGGTAGCTGGGCGGGGTCACCGAGTAGATGATCGGGTGGCGGATCGAGGGCACGGCCGCGTCCCCCTCACCCGCGGAGACGACCGGCTCCAGCCCGATCTCGCGCGCGAAGGCGATCCCGCCATCCACCGTGTTGATGGGCCCGCACGGCACGCCGACGCCGATCAGCGCGTCGAACCAGTCCGACGCCGGGCGGGCTGCCAGCCGCTCGGCCAGCAGTGGCCGCAACTCCTCCCGGTTTGCCGTGCGCCCCGCGTTGCTGTCGAACCGGGGATCGTCGGCCAGGCCCGGCGCCCCGAGCACCTCGCAGAGCTTGCGGAACTGGGCGTCGTTGCCTGCGGTCACGATCAGGTCCCCGTCGGCGGTCGGCAGCGGCTCGTAGGGGAACAGGCTGGGGTGGGAGTTGCCCATCCGGAACGGGACCACTCCCCCGGCCGCATACGCACTGGTCTGGTTCACCATGCCGGACAGCGCCGAGGCCAGGAGGCTGGCCTCCACGTGCTGGCCCTCACCGGTGGCGGCGCGGTGATGGAGGGCGGCCAGGATGGCGATGGTGGTGTGCAGGCCGGCGATCACGTCGAACACCGAGATGCCCGCCCGGTACGGCGGGCCGTCGGGGTCCCCGGTCAGGCTCATCAGGCCGGACATGGCCTGCACCATGAGGTCGTAGCCGGGCAGGTCCTTCCCGCCGCCAGAGCCGAACCCGCTGATCGAGGCGTAGATGATGCCCGGGTTGCGGGTGCTGACCGACTGGTAGTCGAGGCCGAACCGGGCGAGCCCGCCGGGCTTGAAGTTCTGCACGAAGATGTCGGCCCGGTGGGCGAGTTCCTGCGCCGCTGCCAGGTCGGCCGGATCGCGCAGGTCGAGCGCCACCGAGCGCTTGTTCCGGTTGATGGCCAGGAAGTACGTGGACCGCCCGTCCTTGGTGGTCGGTGGCACCCAGCGGCGGGTGTCGTCACCGGCCGGGCTCTCCACCTTGATCACATCCGCACCGAGATCTGCCAGCAGCATCGTGCAGTAGGGACCGGCCAGCACCCGCGAGAAATCGGCGACAACCAGGCCTGCCAGCGGGCCGGGACGCTGCCCGCCCGGGGATGGCGGCTGCGCCGGACTGCCATGCGCGGCACCGGCCTGCGCCGGACTGCCATGCGCGGGAGCGGGACCGGGCCGGGGAGGCCGGGCAGCGGGTGCCGGGGTATCGGGACTCGGCGGGTGGGAACCCGGTGTGCGGGGCTGGCTCATAGCGTGGAAAACGTCCTTCTGTCCGCAGGCCGGACAGTTGTCCGGCGTGGTGCAGTCTGAGTGCTCACCTGGGCCACTGTCAAGCTCCTGCCCACTGGCATCAAGGGCTCGCGACCTGGGCAGCCGGAACCTGCGTCACCGTCAGTGGGGTGACCGTGACCTGCGGTGCCGCCTGGCAGGCCGCCCAGTCGGCGCTGATCGCCCCGGCGGTCTGCAGCAGCAGCGGCAGGTACTCGCCGGTGAGCACCTCCACCGGGGTCTCCGCGGCATGCGTGTTCACGTTCAGGGAGGCGATCACCCGGCCGTCCCCGTCCCGCAGCGGCGCGGCCACCGAGCGGATCCCCGCCGCAAGCTCCTCGTCGGTGAGCGCCCAGCCACGCGCCCGCACCTCCCGCAGCGTGGCCGCGCGCTGCTCGCTGTCAGGGACCGTGCGGGGCGGGATCCCGGACCGGCTCGGCTCGGCGAGCACGCGTTCTGCCTCTTCCGGCGACAGTGCTGCCAGCAGCACCTTGCCGAGCGAGGTCTGCATGGCCGGGAACCTGGTGCCGATGGTCACCGCCAGTGCGACGATCTTCGGCACCGCGACCCTGGCCACATAGACGATGTCGGATCCGTCCAGCTGCGCGATCGATGACGACTCGTGGGTGCGTGCCACCAGCCGCTCCATGTGCGGCCTGGCCACCTCCCACAGGTTGTGCGACAGCACGTAGGACATCCCCAGGTCAAGGACGCGTGGGGTGAGCTCGAATCCGCCTTCCACACTGCGCACATACCCCATCTGCTCCAGTGTGAGCAGGATCCGCCGGGCGGTGGGCCGGGCCAGCCCGGTCGCGCCCGCCACCGCGGCCAGCGACATGGCCGGCTGACGCGGCTGGAACGCCCGGATCACATCGAGGCCACGGGCAAGCGCCTCGATGAAGTCCGGGCTGGTGTCGCGGCGTGCCATTGGCGCCTCTCCGCTCCTGGATCGTGTGTTCAGGCTCTGGCCGGTCCGGGCTGAGTCCGGTGGGGTCGTTCGCCGTGCGTCCGGCTCTGGTCCGAGGACTGTAGCGCGGGCGCGCCACTAGTGTCCGCATGGCGGTCGTGGCCAGTATGCCCTACTCGTCAAGAGGTAGAAATTGCCCCTTGACAGGCGCGTCCTGGCCGGCCAATCTTCCGGTCAGGTTTCACATGACCGTTCTACGGACATCTGTCCGCAACATCGTGGATACGCATTCGCCGCACAGTGGTTACGGAACACGTAGTTTTGCCGCACAGAGCTAGCGCCGCCCAGAGCTAGCACAGGGTCATAAGCACAGTGGAGGTACCTCATGACAGGAGCACGTGGCGGCACAGAGCCAGGAACGAGCCTGGCCGCCGCTGACCTGACGCCCGGCCGGCCGATCGTGTTCCGCAACGCGACCGTGCTGACGATGGACGACGCCCATCACGTCCTGCACGGCGCCGACGTGCTCATCGCCGGCGACAAGATCACCGCGGTCGGCCCCAGCCTGCAGGTGCCCGGGGGGACGGCCGAGATCGACGCCACCGGCGGCATCCTCATGCCGGGCATGATCGACACCCACCGGCACATGTGGCAGACGGCCATGCGCGGGTACGGCGCCGACTGGACGCTCACCCAGTACTTCGTCTGGAACTACCTGCAGTGGGGCAAGTCCTTCCGGCCGCAGGACATCCACGCGGGCAACCTGCTGAGCGCGATCGAAGCGATCGACGCCGGGGTGACCACCACCGTTGACTGGTCGCACAACCTGCACACGATCGACCACGCCGAGGCCGCGGCCGATGCACTGGAGGCGGTCCCCGGCCGGTTCGTGCTCGCCTACGGCAACATCCAGGCCGCCCCGTGGGAGTGGTCGGCCACACCTGAGTTCCGCGACTTCGTCAGCCGGCGGTTCAGTGGCGGCGGCAGCGACATGCTCGGCTTCCAGATGGCCTTCGACGTCCCGCCGGCCCGCCCGGATTTCCCGGAGAAGGCGGCGTTCGAGGTGGCCCGGGACCTCGGAGTGCCTGTGACCACCCACGCGGGGGTCTGGAGGGTGACCACCGATGACGGGATCCGGCTCATGCACGAGCACGGGTTCATGAACGAGCGCACCATCTACGTGCACGCGGCCAGCCTGTCGGCCGACTCCTACCACCGGATCGCGGCGACCGGCGGGTCGGCGTCGCTGTCCACCGAGAGCGAGTGCAGCGCCGGGCAGGGGTACCCACCCACCTGGAAGCTGCGCGAGTACGGCATCGGCGTCTCGCTGTCCATGGACACCAGCGTGTGGTGGAGCGCCGACCTGTTCTCCGCGATGCGGGCCACGCTGAGCGCGGACCGCGCCCGCGAGCATCTGGAGGCCCACAACGGGGATGAGACGGTGACGCACCACAAGCTGCGGGCTGAGCAGGTTGTCGACTGGGCCACCCGGGGCGGCGCCAGGGCGCTCGGCCTGGACTCGCTGACCGGCAGCCTGGAAACCGGCAAGAAGGCCGACGTGGTCCTGATCAAGAACGATGACTCGCCGGTGATGTTCCCGGTCCTCAGCCCCTACGGGCACGTGGTCTTCCAGGCCCAGCGCGGCGACGTGCACACGGTGGTGGTCAACGGCAAGGTTGTCAAGTACGACCGCAAGCTGACCGAGGTGGACCTCGCCAAGGCCCGCCAGGAGATCGAGCAGACAGTCGACTACCTCAAGGGTGAGCTTGGCCCGCAGGCCTGGGACGAGGGCATGCACCCGGAGATCCCGGAGGTCAGGGTCCTCGCCAACCCGTACACCTACACCTACACCGAGGACTAAGGCCGGTGCCACGAGAGCGGTGTCATGATGACGGCGATGACCAGCACGGCTGACGCCGATCGCAGAAGCGGAGGCGGCCCGCTGACCATGCGGGCCGCGATCCTCCGCCGCCACGGGGCGCCACCGGAGTGCGGCTCGCACCCCGCGCCGCGGCGCGGGCCCGGCGAGGCGCTGATCCGGGTCACGGCGGCCCCCATCAACCCGCTCGACCTGCTCTGCGCCTCCGGGACCTCCTACTTCGGCGCGCCCGCCCTGCCGTATGTGCCCGGCACCCAGGGGGTCGGCATCGTCGAAGAGGCCGACGGCATCCTGGCCGGGCAGCGGGTCTGGTTCAGCGCCACCGCGGGCATGCGGCCCGGCGACGGCTCCATGGCGCAGTGGTGCGTGGTCCCCGAGTCGGCGGCGCTGCCGGTGACCGACGGGATCAGCGATGATCTCGCGGCCGCGCTCGGGCTCTCCGCGATCGCCGCCTGGATGGCGCTGACCTGGCGGGGCGGCCTCCAGCCGGGCGAGCACGTGCTCGTGCTCGGCGCGAGCGGCAACGTCGGCCAGATCGGGGGGCAGGCCGCCCGCCTGCTCGGGGCCGGGCGGGTGGTGGCGGCGTGCCGCGACCCGCACGGCCGCGCCAGGGCCATCGAACTGGGCGCCGACGCCGTGGCCGACCTGCCCGGCGACGACGCCGACACCCTCGCAGACCGTCTGCGGCAGGCGGCCGGTGACCGGGTTGACCTGGTGCTCGACCCGGTCTGGGGACGGCCGGCCGAGGCCGCGCTGCGGCTGCTCTCGCCCCGCGGCCGGCTGGTCAACCTCGGCTCGTCCGCGGGCGCAGGCGCCAGCTTCGGCTCGGCGACGCTGCGCAGCGGCGTGCTGTCCGTTCTCGGCTACACCAACAATGCGCTCACCGGCGAGCAGCAGGCCACCGCGCTGAGCGAGATCCTCAGGCACGCGGCGGCCGGGCGGCTGACCGCGGACCGGGAGATCCTGCCGCTGGACCGCGCCGCTGAGGCCTGGTCGCGCTGTGGCCAGGCCCCCCACCGCTGCGCTGTGCTGACGACCTGATGGCGGTGACCGTGATTCCCTGACCCGCTGACCCCGAAATAACCGGTGAGCCGGGCGCGCACCCGGCCCACCGGCACTACCACCAACCCACCATCCAGTGAGTAAGCAAGAAGGAGTCTAGCTGTGCGCTCCACTTCAACCCGGCTGCGGCGTTACCGGCGCCGCAGCGCCGCCCTGGCGGCGGTAGCCGCCGCGGGGCTCGCCCTCGCGGCGTGCAGTTCCAGTCCCTCCAGCTCCTCCAGCCCGTCCTCGTCGGCGGGCAAGCCCCTGAGCATCGCCTACCTCTCGTTCGCGGTCGAGAACAGTTACGACGCCCCGATGCTGGCGGCGGCGCAGGCGACCGCGGCGGCCAACAACGCCACACTGAAGGTGTTCGACGCGAACAACAGCCCGCAAACCCAGTACTCGCAGCTGCAGGACGCGATCAACTCCGGTCAGTACCAGGGCATCATCGTCCAGCCGATCTTCGGCACCGGCCTGATCAGCCTGGTGAAGCAGGCCATCACCAAGGGGATCAAGGTCGTCAACATGGACCAGATCCTCGGCCCGGACCTGTCCACCGACAAGCCGCAGGTCCCCGGGCTGTCGGCCAACGTGACCTTCGTGCCGACCGAGATCGGCACCAAGCTCGGCAACCTCGTGGTCCAGGCCTGCAAGGACCACAGCCTGAGCCCCTGCAACGTGGGCTACCTGTGGGATATCAAGGCGTCGGCGCTGGACGTGGCGATCAACGGCGCGTTCACGAAGGCGATCGCCGCGGACCCGGCGGTCAAGGTCACAGCCGAAGGCCAGAGCTTCTTCAGCCCGACCCTGGGCCTGACCGCCGTGCAGAACATGCTCCAGGCCAACCCCAACCTGAACCTGATCGTCGGCTCTGACCAGGGCATCGAGGGCGGCGTCCAGGCGGTCGCGGCCGCACACAAGACCGGCAAGGTCATCCTCGTGGGCTACGGCGCCAGCGCCGCCGCCCTGTCGGGCGTCGCATCCGGCGCCTGGTACGGCGACGTCGCCCAGGCGCCCGCGAGCGAGGGCCGGCTGGCCGTCGCCGCGATGATCAAGGCCCTGCGCGAGGGCAAGAACAGCGGCGGCATCGACCCGGTCGCCGGCCTGCCGAACAATGGCATCGTCACGAAGGCGAACGCCAGCCAGTTCACCGCCGAGTGGCCCGGCTGAGGTGCCCGACCAAAGTAGCCTCCAGGGCGCGCACGTCGAACTGAGGGACGTCTCCAAGTCCTTCGGCGGGGCGCGCGCCCTGGAGGCGGTCAGCCTCCAGATCAGCCGTGGGTCGATCCACGCCCTCGTCGGCGAGAACGGCGCGGGCAAGTCGACCCTGGGAAAGATCGTTTCCGGCGTCATCCCGCCCGACCACGGGCAGGTGCTGCTGCACGGCGAGCCGGTCCATTTCCACTCGCCGCACGCTGCGATCGCCCGCGGGATCGTGCTCATCGCCCAGGAACTGTCGCTGGTGCCCGCGCTGACGGTCGCCGAGAACGTGTTCCTCGGCTCCGAGCCGCGCCAGGCCGGCTTCCTGCGGCGGCGCGCGCTGCGCAGGCGTTATGAGGAATTGGCGGGTTCGGTGGGTTTCGACCTGCCCGCTGACGCCCCAGCCGGCCGCCTGCGGACCGCGGACCAGCAGAAAGTCGAGATCCTGCGGGCGCTGTCCCGCGACGCCAGCCTGATCGTGATGGATGAGCCAACCGCGGCTCTGTCCCGGCCGGACGTGGTGCGGCTGCACGAGATCATCCGGCGGCTCGCCGAGGCCGGCACGACGATCGTGCTGGTCTCCCATTTCCTCGGCGAGGTGCTCGAACTCGCGGACGAGGTGACCATCCTGCGCGATGGCCGCCTCGTGCGCACCGCACCGGCTGCGGGCCAGACCGAGGAATCGCTGCTGAACGCGATGCTGGGGCGTTCTCTCGGCGCCACGTTCCCGGCCAGGCAGATCGTCACCGGGCAGGCGCCGGTGGTGCTGTCCGTCCGCGAGCTCACGGCGTCCGGGGTGGACAGCGTCTCGCTGGACGTGCGGGCCGGGGAGATCGTCGGCCTGGCCGGCCTGGTCGGCGCGGGGCGCAGCGAACTGGCCCACGCGGTGTACCGGGCCAGCCGGGCGGCGGGCACGGTCCAGGTGGCTGACGGCCCGGCCCTGGCCAGCGGGCGGTTCTCGGCTGGCCCGCACCGGGCACTGGAGGCCGGGGTCGCGATGATCCCGGAGTCACGCAAGGACCAGGGCCTGCTGCTCGGCCGCTCAATCGCGGAGAACATCAGCCTGGCCAGCCTGGGCGAGCTCAGCCGGCTCGGGCTCGTGCGCCGCAAGGCCGAACGGCGCGCTGTGGAACGGCTGCTCGAGCAGCTCACCGTGCGGGCTCCCAGCCAGGCGGTACCGGTGGGCACCCTGTCGGGCGGCAACCAGCAGAAGGTGCTGTTCGCCCGGATGCTGCTGCGCCAGCCGAAGGTGCTGATCGCCGACGAGCCGACCCGCGGGGTGGACGTCGGCGCCAAGCGCGCCATCTATGACCTGCTGACCACGCTGGCCGCCGACGGCCTCGGCGTGCTGCTGATCTCCTCGGACGTGGAGGAGATCCTCGGCCTCGCGCACCGCGTGCTCGTGATGCGCATGGGCAGGATCACCGCCGAACTCAGCGGTGGCGACATGACCGAAGCGGCAATTCTCGGGGCGGCCTTCGACGCTGCCGAAAGAGGTGCGCAATGAACCAGCCGGACGTGACAGACGAGAACACGCCGGCCCCCGGGGCCAGCGCGGCGTCGTCCCCCCAGCCCGGCACGCCGTCGTCCCCCCAGCCCGGCACGCCGTCATCCCCCCAGCCCGGCACTGAGGCCACTGAGGGGCCGGACCACCGGGCCCGCATCGCCCGTTTCCGGCCGCCCGCGGACCTGCCCCACCGGCTGCGCCGGGCCGGCATCGTCATCCCGTTCGTGGTGCTGTTCGCGGTGCTGTCGATCGCCAGCGGACCGTTCTTCACCAGGGTCAACCTGCTCGCCATCCTCGACCAGCAGGCCGCCACGCTGATCATCGCGGCGGCGGGCACCCTGGTCCTGGTAGCGGGTGGGATCGACCTGTCGGTCGGGGCGATCTACGCCCTCGCCGGGGTGACCGCCGCCCACCTCGCGCTGACGATGCCGCCTGCGGTCGCGATCCTGGCCGGCCTGGCGGTGGGGCTCCTGGTGGGGCTGGTCAACGGTGTGATCACCACGTTCTTCCGGATCAACTCGCTGATCGCGACACTCGCCATGTCCTTCGTGGTGGGCGGCCTGGCGAGCCTGGTCACCGGCGGGAACCTGATCATCCTGTACAGCAGGCCGTCGTTCGGCAACCTCGCACGGACCGTCTTCCTAGGGGTGACCACCGCGACCTGGCTGATGGTCTTCACCGTCGTGCTGCTCGCCGTCGTGCTGACCCGGACGACAGCGGGGCGGTACATGTTCGCGGCAGGCGGCAATGCTGAGGCGGCGCGGCTGGCCGGGGTCCGCGTTCAGCTCATCAGGGTCGCCACCTTCGTGATCAGCGGCGGCGCGGCGGCCGTTGGCGGGCTGATCGACACATCCCGGGTGCTGAGCTCACAGGCCTCCAACGGCGGGACCACGCTCACGTTCACCGTGCTCGCGGGCATCGTGGTCGGCGGGACGAGCATCCTCGGCGGCGAGGGCGGCATCTGGCGGACCGTGGTCGGTGTGCTGTTCATCGCGCTGATCGGCAACGGTTTCGACCTGCTGGGCCTGAACCCGCTGTATGAGCAGATCACCCTCGGCGCGATCCTGCTGATCGCGGTCGGCACCGACGCCTGGTCCCGGCTGCGGGCAACCTAGCCAGCCGGGCGATCCCCGGCGAGCAGGCCGGTGGGCAGCCGAGAGTACATGTACATGTCCTTGCGCTGCCCACCGGCCACCTGCCACTCGCGGCTCTGCCGAGACGCGGTCGACTTCTGCTGTCAGCAGCCTGAATTGACACGCGGCGGGCCCGGATTGGCAGCTGTGGTCATTTCGGGCTGTTACAGAAGCCCTTTTTGACCACGGCTTATCTTGCCACGGGCTGGTCTTTCATGCCGTGGCCGGTTTGGGTTGTTATCACGACGCGAATCGACCAAGTCCCCAGGTAATCGGCCCGCCGCCAAACCAGCCGTGTTCAATAAGGGCCGCTATGGCAGCCCTTATTGAACACGGCGAGCGTGACGTCTGCCAGGACGTGGTCATTGGGGGCTGGCAGCAGCCTGAACTGACCACGGCGAGCCGGGATCTGCCCGGACACGGGCACCTACCGATGCGATGCCGACAGCGATACGGCGGCGGGATGAGCGGTCAGGCTGCCGTGACCGGGGCGGGCGCCGGTGCCGCCAGCGCGGCGGCTGACCAGGCCGGCGGGCGGAACAGGATTCCCAGCCGGGTCGCCATTCCGCGCGCCGCCGCGAGGTCGCGCCCGATCGCCGCGTACTCGTGGAACGCCACCCGCAGCGGGTTGTAGGTGTCGATGTTCTTGGTGAGCCCGTACACCGGCTGCTCGACCTCGGGTTCGAGCGTGCCGAACAGCCGGTCCCAGACGATGAACACGCCGGCGTAGTTCTTGTCCAGGTACTGCGGGTGACCGCGTGATGGACCCGGTGGTGGGACGGGGTGTTCAACACCAGTTCCACGCCCGCCCACAGCTTCCCGATCCGCTCGGTGTGGATCCAGAACTGGTAGAGCAGGTTCAGGCTGGGCGCCGTGTCGCGCATGGTGTAGCCGATCTCGCCCTCGTCCGGCAGCAGCCGGCAGGACACGGCTCCGATCACCATGAGCAGCATGAACGCCGGGATCGCAAAGATGATGAGGGTCATCCCCGTATGTTACTCACGAGTATCTGAACGAACATGGGCTCAGGCGTCAGGTGGCGCGCAGGGCGGCGGACATCTTGCGGGCGGCTGGGGAGCCAAGGGCCCGGGAGATGCTTCGGGCCGCTGCCCGGATGGGGGCGGCGAGGGCGGCCGGCTGGGCGCCCTCGCTGTGGACCACCAGCGACAGCGCGGCGGCCACCTCGTCGTCCGGGCCGCGCACCGGCGCTGCCACCGACAGCGCGTCCATGGTGACCTGGCGGTCGCTCACCGCATAATCCTGGCGGCGCACGTCTGCGAGCACCCGGCGCAGCCGGACCGGATCGGTGATGGTCAGCGGCGTCCACCGCTCCAGCGGGCCGGCCAGCACATCCTCCTGGACCTCGGGCGGGGCGAACGCGAGCAGCACCAGGCCCACGCCGGTCGCGTGCAGCGCGAACCGGCCGCCGACCCGGGTCAGCACCGGCACCGCAGCCCGGGCGGCCAGCCGCTCCACGAAGACGACCTCAAGCCCCTCCCGCACCGCCAGTTGGACGTTCTCGTGGGTGGCCTCGTACAGGTCTTCCATGGCCGGCAGCGCCGCCTCACGCAGTTGCAGCCCCCGCGGCGCGAGCGAGCCGAGCTCCCACAGGCGCAGGCCGATGTGGTAGGCACCGTCCGGGGCCCGTTCCAGCGCTCCCCAGTCGGCCAGTTCCCGGACGACCCGGTGGGTGGTCGTCAGCGGGAGACCCGCCCGGCGGCTGATGCCGGACAGGGTCAGTTCGGGACTGTCGGGGGTGAATGCGGCGAGCACATCGAGTGCCTTACCCGCCCGCGACCGTGGCGGCTCCGCATCAGGCTCCTTCATCCGGTCCGATTCCCCCCCGCCCGTCCCTCCCCCCCCTGGCTCCCCCCCGTCCCATCATT
>OFHK01000408.1_pt1 | contig 13266 bp, 10 predicted proteins | sample 1521951 | NCBI WGS metagenome assembly OFHK01 (sample SAMEA2468436, study PRJEB22500) | soil metagenome | biome: Glassland; feature: Farmland; material: Clay | place: Australia | collected 2013-01-31 | depth 0.55 m
GGCGGGGGGGCCGGCTGCTGGCTGCCGGCCATTGCCGGCTGGTGGAGCAAGCCGACCTCATCGTGCCCATGTTCAGCAGCGAGGACGAGGATTACGCGCCGGTGCTGGAGTACCACCGGCGGCACTGGCCGGGCCGGCTTGCCGAGTGAGCCTGCCCTGGCGTCATGATCGTGGACACTTTCCTGTGCTATTCACGGAGAATCGTCCACGATCATGGCCGTGGCGGCCCCCGGCCGTGATCATATTGGCGGGCTCAGCTCCTTGATCGCGATCGCGATGTCGCTGTTGTGCTTGAGCAGCACGTTCATCGTTTCGTTCAGCAGGGCGGTGTCGATGTCCTCGGCGCCCAGCACGAGCAGGGTGCGGGCCCAGTCCAGCGACTCCGACACCGACGGCCGCTTCTTGAGATCCAGCGCCCGCAGCGTCTGGGCCACCTGCGCCACCTGGCTCGCCAGATGCTCGGACATGCCGGGCACCCGGGTGAGGACGATCTCCCGTTCGCGCTCCGGGGTGGGATAGTCCAGGTGCAGGTACAGGCACCGGCGCTTGAGCGCCTCGGACAGGTCCCGGCTGTTGTTCGAGGTGAGGAAGACCCGGGGGATCCTGGTCGCAGTCACGGTGCCCAGTTCTGGGATGGATACCTGGTAGTCCGACAGGACCTCCAGCAGCAGGGCCTCGGTCTCGATATCGAGCCGGTCCACCTCGTCGATGAGCAGGACCACCGGCCCGTCCGCCCGGATCGCCTCCAGCAGCGGCCGGGCCAGCAGGAACGGCTCGCCGAACAAGTCGTCCTTCAGCCGTCCCCACTCGTCCGTGCCGTCGGCATCGGCGCCGTGCGCCGCCTGCAGCCGCAGCAACTGCTTGCGGTAGTTCCATTCGTACAGCGCCTTGGCCTCGTCGAGGCCCTCGTAGCACTGGAGCCGGATGAGCCGGGCACCGGTGGCCCGGGCCACGCTCTTGGCCAGTTCCGTCTTGCCGGTTCCGGCCGGCCCTTCGACCAGTACCGGCTTGCTGAGCCGTTCAGCGAGGAACACCGTGCTGGCGATCGCGGTATCGGGCAGGTAGTCCACGCCCCGCAGGGCCAGTGTCACCGCGGCCGCGGACGAGAAGGTCCCGCCCGCCGGTGCCGCGGCGGCTGGCCTGCCGTCGGCTCCGCCTGCGGTACCGGGCTCCACCTTCAGCCTCCCAGGAAATGCTTAGGCAACCGTCAAGCTAACTGCTGGCGTGCGGCACGGTCAACGCCAGGCTCCGCACCCGTCGGGCAGTTGGGCAGCCACCCCGCCCACTGTTCCGGCGGGGCGCCTGACCCCGCCCGGCCCCGTTTACACCGCATCGAAAAATACATAACTATCGAAGTAGGCAGCCCTGACGGTCGAGCCGTCCCTGGCGGTTGGCGGGCTATCTGCAGCCTTACCGTGGGGCATACCATTTGGCCGTCCATGACCCCTGCCGCTGGGAGGACGCACGATGGCGCTGGCAATCAGCGACGATCACAAGGCCCTGGCGGACGTGGTCCGCGGCTTCGCCGCCGCGAACGACCTGCGGGCGCTGGCCCGCAAGGCGGTGGACGGGGCCGGCAGCGGGCCGGACCCGGTGTACAAGCAGATGGCCGAGCTTGGCTGGCATGGCCTGCATGTGCCGGAGGAGCACGGCGGTTCCGGGTTCGGGCTGGCCGAAGTCGCCATCGTGGCCGAGGGCCTGGGCGCGGTGGTGGCGCCCGGGCCGTTCCTGCCGACTGTCGTCGCCGCCGCTGTGATCGAGTCGACCGGCTCCCCGGAGCAGCGGGCACGGCTGCTGCCCGGCCTGGCGGACGGATCGGCCTGGGCGTCGGTGTCGGCGAGCGGATCAGTCAGCCGGCCGGGCGGGGACCGGCTGCACGGCAGCTGCCCGGTGGCGCTGGGCGGGGCCTGGGCGCACCTGCACCTGGTGCCCGTGGGCGGCGACCTGGCCATCGTGACCAGCGATGCCGCGGGTGTGCGGGCGGAGCAGGGGCAGGCGCTGGATCCCTCGCTCGGGCTGGTCAGGCTGGAACTGGACGGCGCCGAGGCTGACCCGGGCGGGCTGCTGCCGGGCGGCCTGGCCGTGGCCGTGCGGCTGCTGCGGGTGGTGGCGGCCGCGGAGGCGGCGGGAGGCTCCCGGGCATGCCTGGAGATGGCGCTGGCGTACGCGAAGGTCCGCGAGCAGTTCGGCCGCACCATCGGCAGCTTCCAGGCCGTGAAGCATCACCTGGCCAACATGCTGGTGCACACGGAAATGGCCACCGCCGCCGCGTGGGACGCCGCGCGGGTGGACTCCGTGAGCCCGGAGGCCGGGCTGGCGGCGGCCGTGGCGGCGGCCGTGGCACTGGATGCCTACCAGTGGTCGGCCCGGATGAACATCCAGCTGCTCGGCGGGATCGGATTCACCTGGGAGCACGACGCCCATCTGTACCTGCGCCGGGCGGCCGCGCTTGCCGCGCTGGCCGGGCCGGTGGAGCGTGCCGAGGACGAGGTGCACGCGCTGACCAGCAGCGGGCTGCGGCGCACCTTCGCGGTGCAGCTTCCGCCCGAGGCGGAGCGGTACCGCGCGGACGCGGTGGCGTTCCGCGAGCAGTACGCCGCGACCGATCCGGCTGAGCGCCGCGACCTGCTGGTGGACAGCGGGTATCTGGTCCCGCACTGGAAGCGGCCCTGGGGCCGGGAAGCGGGAGCCGTCGAGCAGCTCGTGATCGAGGAGGAACTCGCCGGGACCGGGATTCCCAGCCTGGGGATCGGCGGCTGGGTCCTGCTCACCCTCACCCAGCAGGCGTCAGCGGAGCAGGTCGAACGCTGGGCCTTCCCCAGCCTGCGTGGCGAGCTCACCTGGTGCCAGCTGTTCAGCGAGCCGAACGCCGGCTCGGATGCCGCCGCGGTTCAGGCACGCGGGGAGCGGGCCGGGGGAGGCTGGCGGGTGACCGGCCAGAAGGTGTGGACCAGCGGCGCGCAGTACTGCAACCGCGGCCTGGCGACCATCCGCACCGATCCATCCGCCCCCAAGCATAAGGGCATCACCACCATGGTCATCGACCTGACGGCACCGGGTGTGCGGGTGCTGCCGTTGCGGGAGATCACCGGCGACGCCATGTTCAATGAGGTGTTCTTCGACGACGTCTTCGTCCCGGACGAGGACGTGGTGGGTGAGGTCAACAACGGCTGGGCGGTCGCGCGGGCCACGCTCGGCAACGAGCGGGTGAGCCTCGGCGGCGGCAGCCGCCTGGGACTGTCCGCCGCCAAGCTGGCGGCCCTGCACAGCAAGCACGCGCCGGACGACGCCGGCCTGGCCCGGCAGATCGGCCGCCTGGTCGCCGCGGAACTCGCCATGGAGCTGATCAACCTGCGCCAGGTCGAACGCACGGTGTCCGGAGCCGGGCCATCTCCGGAGGGGAACGTGACCAAGCTGCTCGCCGCCGAGCACGCCCAGCGGGTGACCGAACTCGGGATGTCCATCGCGGCAGTGGCCGGGGTCACCGGCGGCGAGCCGGCCCTGACCCACGAATACCTCTTCGACCGGTGCCTGACCATCGCCGGCGGCACCTCCGAGGTCACCCGCAACGTCATCGCGGAGCGGATCCTGGGCCTGCCGCGCGAGCCGAACATGCGCTGATCGGACCGCGTCGTACCAGGACCGCTCCCCAGGGTTCGTCCTGCGGTATCCGCGCCGGTGCCTGCCGGGGCATCTGCTCAGCGGCGGGCGAGGCGGTAGTGGTAGCTGTACGCGTGGCCGAAGCCGAGCGCGCCGTACATGCGGCGGGCCGGCTGGTTGGCCTGCTCCACCTGGAGGTACAGGCGGCTGATCCCGTGCTGGAGTGCCCAGCCGGCTCCGCTGACCAGGATCGCGGACCCGATTCCCCGCTGGCGGAAGTCCGGGTGGGTGACCATGCAGTAGACACCCCCCCAGCTGGCGGGCCCGCCGACGATCAGGCCGACGCCAGCCGGCCGGTGATCGGGGGTGAGGCTCACGTAGGCCGCGGGGAGGCCGATCTTCGCGATGATCCGGTCAGCCACGGCGGCGCTGTCGGGGTGGCCGTCCAGCGCGGTGAAGGCCGCCCGCCAGGCGGCCGTGGGCTCATCGGCAAGGCCCACCCGCCCGGCCGGCAAGGGCCGGTCGATTGCCGCGACGTCAGCGGTTTCCGCGGTGAGGACCTCGATCGGGACGTCCCACCGGTAGCCGTGGCGGCCCAGGACCTCATCGAGTTCAACGTGACTGGCGGCTGGGCTCACCTGGACTGCCGTAGGCAGGCCCCGCTTGGCGTAGAAGGCCTCGACCTGGGTGAGCTGGCGTTCGGGATGGTGCTGCGGGGAGCGGGGGAGGGCGGCATTGCTGGAGCGCAGCCGCGACATGGCGGGGGTGTGGCGAAGCAGCCAGCTGCCGGTGTCCACACTGGTCTCCGCCGGCCAGGCGGCGATGGCGTGCTGTTCGATCTGCGCCACCTCGCTGGGCGGTGCCGCTGCCGCGACGTCAGCGAGCGCCAGCATGAGCGGGACCAGCTTCGCCTGGTCCGCTGACCCGGCGGGCTGATACTCGGTGATCCCGATCCCGGCAGTGACGAACCGCCCGGCGAGGGCGCGGACGGCGGCTGCCAGCTGGTGCATGGTCAGGCCACCACGCTCGGGGACACCGACGGCCCCGAACTCGGCGGCGTCCAGCACATCCAGGTCGACGTGTACGTAGACGGCGTCCGCGCTGGTGGCGGCGACCGCCTCCACCAGCGCGGATGTCGCGGCAAGCTCGGCGGCCTCCAGCTGGCGGATCCGGTGACGGCGTGCGAACTCGCGTTCTGCGGGGTCGAGGGCGCGCACGCCGGCGAGGACGACCTGCCTGGGGGCGATCGGGCTGTCCGGGCGGAGGGGGGGTGGCCCGTCGCCGAGAAGCGCACGCAGGACCATGCCGTGGAACGCCCCGGAGGATGAGGAAGCGGGTGTGTTGAGGTCGCCGTGCGCATCGAGCCAGACAACAGCGAGCCGCTCACCGTAGCGGCGGCTGGCCGCCTCCACCGGCGCCAGCTCCACCCCGCAGTCCCCGCCAGCTGTCATGGTCGTCATGGCGCCCGCCTGGGACAGCGCCGCGCGGACCGCAGCCAGGTTCGCTGCCAGGACGCCAGCGTTCTTCACACCGCCCTCGGTTTTCCCGGCTGAACCGCTCACGTGCGGCCGCAGCCGGCGGGCTGGCGTCACCAGTTCCGCCAGCTGCCGGGCGCCCTCAACCAGCCGCATGGCCGCCGGGGACGACGATCCTTGCCACTGCGGGACTTCGACAAGCGTCCAGTCAGCCAAACTGAGCCTCCACCCTCACTTGCCGGAGAAACCTGGGCGGCCGGCGTGCCAGGGGCCAGGGCGGATGACCCGCCGGGGGCGGCCGCAGACCCTGGTAAGCCATACCGTAAGAGATATCAATAGGTTGATGGTGGGAGACGCTGGCGCACCCGAGACGCCAGCGCTCAGGCCAGGGCACGAGCACCGGCGCACGAGCGGCCGGCGGATGCCTGCGGTAACCGGGAGGCCACGCCCGGATCAGTCCGGGAAGGGAACCCAGTGACGGTTGACGAGCAGGCGATCACGGTAACCGGCACCCTCCAGCAGCAGGCCTGGCGTGATCTGGTGCTCCCGCCGGTGGAGCAGGTGCGGCCGGGTCTGTGGTCGGTGCCGACGCCGTTCCCGCACAGCCCGCTGCGGTACGTGCTGGCCTATCTCATCGAAACGCCCGCCGGCCCAGCCCTGGTCGACACCGGGTGGCCCAGCGCCGAGGCGTGGGACGGCCTGGTGGCGGGCATCCGCCAGACCGGCCATGACGTGGCTGACGTGATCGCGGTCCTGGTCACGCACGGCCACGCCGACCATTTCGGCCTCGCCCGCCGGGTCCGGGAGGCCTCCGGGGCCTGGATCGGCCTGCACGAGCTCGATGCCCGCGCCGCCCACTGGTTCGCCTCGCTGGCGGAGTACGCCGAGACCGACGCGGCGTGGCTGACGCGCCGGGGCGTGGCCCGGCCTGATCTGGATAGCTTGCTGCCCTCGGGCGACGGCGTGCTGGAAGGGCTGGGCCAGCCCGATGTCCTGCTGGAAGATGGTGCGCGGCCGTTCGGGGCCGGTAGCCCGCTGCGGGCGATCTGGACACCGGGGCACACGCCCGGCCACCTCTGCTTCCGCCACGAGGAGTATCGACTCCTCCTCACCGGCGACCATGTGCTGCCGCGGATCAGCCCCAACATCAGCTCCTGGCCCCAGGTGACCGACGACGCGCTTGGCGACTACCTGCGGTCGCTGGCGGCACTGGCGGACTGCCAGGCCGACGAGGTGCTCCCCGCGCACGAGTACCGGTTCACCGGACTTGCGGCCCGGGTGCACCAGCTACAGCAGCATCACCAGGCCCGGCTACAAGAGGTACTCACGGTGGTCGCGGAGATGGCCGGCTGCACGACCATCGAGGTCGCCGAGCGGCTGACCTGGTCGCGGCCCTGGAGCCAGTCCCGTGGCCTGGTGCGCCGGCTGGCCATCGGCGAGACCTACGCGCACCTGGTGCACCTGGCCCGGCGCGGCCTGGTGAGCAACGCACCCGGGGACACCGACCACTGGCGCCTCCCCGGCCCGGGGGTAATGATCCGATGATTCACTCGCCCAGAGCCGGCCGTCTGGGACAATTCGGGACAGCGCAGACGCGGTCAACCACCAGGCCGGGGAGAGAGATGGTCAAGCGGGCGATCATCGCGGTGTTGGGTCTTGGCATGGTGCTGGCGGCCGCGAGTTGCGCTGGCGTCACCGCTCCGGCCCGGGCGTGCGGCTCCGGGGCACTCAAGGCGATCCGGGTGGGGGGTCAGCCAACCAGGATCGTGATGACACCCGACGGCAGGACCCTCTATGTCTCCAGCCTGGGCCGCGGCACGGTCACCGCGATCAGCACCGCCACCAACCAGGTGCTCAGAACGATCAAGGTAAGCCCCCAGACCGGCATGCTGTGGAACATGGGGATCGCGCCGGACGGCAAGACCCTCTATGTCGTCGAGATCTTCGCTGGCGACGTGGTCCCGATCAGGACCGCCACCAACCAGGCGCTCACCCCGATCAGGGTGACCCATCCCTACGACCTGGCCGGTGGTATCGCATTCGCCCCAGACGCCCGGACCGTCTACGTGGTCGACGACCGGGCGGGAACGGTGATTCCGATCCAGGCCTCCACCGGCAGGCTGCTCACGCCGATCAGGGTGGGGAAGGGTTCCCAGGACATCGCGATCACCCCGGACGGGAGAACTGTCTACGTTCCCAGCGCTGCCGCCGGAACGGTGACGCCCGTCAATGTCGCCACCGGTACCGCGCTCCCGCCTGTCAGGACGGGCTTGGGTGCGAGCCGGGTGACGATCACACCCGACGGCAAGACCCTCTATGTCACCAATCTCATCTATGGCACGGTCACCGCGATCAGCACCGCAGCCAACAAGGTGGTCGCCACGGTCAGGGTGGGCCACCCGCCGGACCGGGTCACCGTCACCCCGGACAGCAGGACCGCTTACGTGACCGTGCTGGGCGGCGATTCCTTCCCCACCACAGTGACTGTGATCCCGATCCAGACCGCTACCAGCCGGGCGGGCAGGCCGATCAAGGCCGGGTACACTCCTTACGGCATCGCGGTCACCCCCGACAGCCGCACCCTCTACGTGGGCTCGACGCCCGTCCGCCGCTGGAACGCGGCCAGCAGGCTGATCCCGATCGGGACGGCGACCAGCAAGACAGGTCAGCCAATCAAGCTCGGAATCGGCACCGAGGGCATGGTGATCACCCCGGACGGCAGGACCGCATACGTGCTCAACGCCTACCCGCCCTCCGTGGTCCCGGTCCAGATCACCTGCCCCGTTGCCTGAGGGCCGGCCCGCATGGGCCGGCCCTCAGGCAACGGCTGTGCGGTCAGACTCGTCCGAGCGCGGTCATGGCGAGTGACTTCAACGCGCCCTGGCTGGCGCCCGAGGTGGTCTGGATGGACACGTACACGGTCCCTTTCAGGAACGCGATCGCGCTGTCCTTGAAGCCGCCCACGTTCAGCGTGCCCTCAAGCGACTTGTCCCCGATGCCTGGGTTGCTGAACGTGATACCCGGCATGCGGGTGAACTTGGCCACCGCCTGCCGGTAGTAGGTCTCCGCCTGACCCGGTGTGGCACCCGGCAGTTGCGCGACGGTGACGATGACACTGACGCCGCCGGCCGAATACGTGCATACCCGCTCGTTCGCGGTCAGTTTGTTATCCGAGATCTGCTTGAGCGTCGTGCCGGTCAACTGCGCGGCATCGGCGGCGGTGACCACCTGGCAGGGGTCGGGCGCGCCAGCGGCCGTGCCAGCGCCGGAGCCGGTCCCGCTGGTCGCGGCCGAGGACGCCGCCGACGGCAACGGTGCGGTGGAACCGCCGCCACCCGTCCCAGAACCGCCCCCGCCGCCGCACGCCGCCAGGATCACGGCCAGAACGCTGGCCACGGTCAGTCCGAACGCGAGCCGGTGTGCCCCGCCGCCCGCCCGATTCTGTGCTTGCATTGAATCTTCCTCCATCGGCTCACTGCACTTTCATGCTCAGTCACTGCGGCTCAGGTACTGCTGTCCGGCCTGACGCTGGGTCCAGGCGCCGTGGCCAGGCCGGCTCACTCGTAGTGCTCGTGGTGTGCAGCCGGGCAGCAGGCACTTAGCTGACATGCCAGAAGCTAGGCTCGGGGATCAGTCCGTCGCGTCAGGGAAAGCCCTGCGTTTTGTGGGCTTCCGCTGGCATCGAGGTGGTCAGCTGAGGCCCCATACGGTAACAGGCCAGGAGGGAGAATGGCCGCTGATCTGAGGTCCGCAGGATGGAACCTTGCCGTCCGCAACCTGCTGTTCAGCGTCGTGGTACCGGGGGCAGGGGCGGTGTGGATGCCCTGGTGGATCCTGGGGCGTTTCGATCCCACAGCCGCTCCGGCCGCGTGGCCGGCGGCCGCCGTCATCGCGGCCGGGACCGCCCTGTACCTGTGGTGCGTATGGGTGTTCGCGGTGGCCGGGCATGGCACTCCCGGCCCGTGGGACGCGCCGCGGCGGCTGGTCGCCGTCGGCCCGTACCGGTGGGTGCGCAACCCCATCTACCTCGCGGCGCTCCTGGTCGTCCTGGGCGAGGCGGGGTTGTTCCTGTCACCACCGCTCCTGCTGTACGCGGTCGCGATGGCTGTCTGCTGCCATCTGTTCGTGATCGGTTACGAGGAGCGGACGCTGCGCCGCCGGTTCGGTGACGCCTACCTGGAGTATCTGCAAACCGTCCCGCGCTGGCTCCCACGCCCGCCGCGGCGCGGCTGAGACCTGTCAGCGTGCCGGATGCCGCCTAACGGCCCAAAGCGGTCCGCAGCCGTTGTGCTGCTGCCGCGAGCGATCCCGACCTCTCGACCTGGCCGGATCCGGGTTCTACAGCTCAGGCTGCACCCGGTGATCCGGTGATCAGTACACCGCGGGAGGTCCGGCTGATGCCATCAGCCCGCGCAGGATCGCTTCATCCGCCGGGATGTCGCCCACGAACAGGGGTGGCGCCAGCGTGTGGGTGTCAGCCGCGACGATCTTGACTTCCCGGATCCCGATGTCAAGGTCGATGGGGCCAGTGGCCAGCCTGCCGCGGACGGCACGGGCGGCTTGGGCGAGCGCGGCGGCGGGAGCGCCGGTGTGATGGCCGACCACGAGGTAGAAGTCGTCGTCAACGTCCGCATCGCTCCGGTGGTAGCGGTGGAGCACGTTGGCGGCATTCATGTCCCGCCGCAGCTTGTCCAGTGGCCTGCCCGGTCCCGTGAGTGCCATCACCGGCCATCCGACGAGCACGAAAGCGTTTCCCTGGACAGAGAAGGCCCGTTCGTACAGGTGCTGGCCCCGGCTGGTGAACGGGACTGCCTGATCCGGACTGTGACCACCGATCCGGACCTGGAGCGCAGGTGTGAGATGCGCGGCCAGGAGGCTCATGGCCCGGGGGAGATCCATCCCCAGCCCGGCGCCGGTGTGCTCCAGGAGGTACTCGTTGACGATCGTTCCGGATTCCGGGTCAGGAACCCCGTTGAGCGCGATCAATGTGGCATGTATCTGCTCAAGTGAGTATGGGCGGAAGCTGTCGCCCACGCGCTCGCGGATCAGGGCCTGGACATTGATGAGGAAGTCGCGCACCGGGTCGGCCTTCGGCCCATAAAGGGCAACCGCCGAGATGAAGCGGCCCGTCATCTCATCACCCCATGCACGCGCTCAGCCTGCCCTCACTCGCAGTGGTGAACAGAGATCGTCCCACGGCATGAGCCGCCGGGCAGCGCCGGGTGCCGTGCGGCCAGAGGTGGAGGAATCCGTGTCGAGGCGCTCTGGCACACTGGCCGGCGACATGGCCTGAATGTCCCGAGCACCCGGCCTCTCATCCGCTGATGGCCACCGCACGGGAAGACGGCGCAGTGTGGGTCTGCCCGAAGACCGAGCATGTAGTGGCCGACATTGGGCGGCTGTGCGTTCCGGACATGTAGCGCGAGAGTTACCAGGCGCGCCCGGCGGCAGTGGAGGACGAGCCAACCGTGAGGCGTTTCATCATGACCGGTGCCCCTGGCTCCGGTAAGACATCCATTCTGCGTGCCTTGGGAAACCGCGGGTACGCGGTGGTCGAGGAAGCCGCCACCGATGTGATCGCGGCGCAGCAGGCGCAGGGCAACAGCGAGCCATGGAACGACCCGATGTTCGTCAATGCGATCCTTCGGCTGCAAGAGCACAGGCGGCACGAGCAGGTTCACCCGGGCACAGCGGTACAGGTTCATGATCGCTCACCAGTGTGCACGCTCGCGCTCGCTCGCTACCTGGGTCACCCGGTGTCTGCTGAACTCAGCGGGGCAATCGCGCGGATCACCACCTGCGGGCTGTTCGACCGCCGGGTGTTCTTCGTCCGGCCGATCGGATTCTCCCAGCCGACCCCGGCCCGCCAGATCAGCTACCAGGACTCGCTGGCGTTTGAACGCATTCACGAGACGGAGTACCTCCGCGCCGGGTTCGAGCTCGTGGACGTCCCGGCCGGCCCAGTGCAGGCACGAGCGGCGATGATCGACGGCTTCCTCAGATCATGGGTCTGAGCGGAGCCGGCGGCTAGCCGATGGCTGGAATGTCGGCCGGGTGTTGGAGCGTAGCCCGGGCAAGCCGCCTGAGCCCGGCGTTTTCCAGCCGCTGAGGTGCTGGGAGAGGTTGCCTGCGGTCAGTTCCAGGTTGGTGCGCAGGTAGCTGAACTCCACCCGCCGTTCTCCCCGGCCAGGAACGCCTTCAGGTCCGTGCCGGAACTGAACGTTCCGCCCGCGCCGGTGATGATGCCGACCGTCAGATCGTCCCGCGCGTCCAGTTCGCCCAGCGCCGCGGCAACCCCCTCAGAGACCGCCCGGTTGAGGGCATTGCGGGCCTGGGGACGGTTGATGGTGATGAAGGCGATCCGGTCAGCGTGCCCGACCAGTACTTCGTCTGTTACGAGGAGCCCTTGTCCGTCGCGAGGAACCGTTTCCGCTGGCGGCCGGTGTGCAGGGGTGCAGGGCGGCGATCAGGGCACCCTTGGAGCTCGCCGGGTGAGGAGCACGCCCTCGCGGCCGGCGGCATCGGCTGCGGCAGCCGTGGGGGAGCCGGCCGCCCGGCGCCGGCGGGACGCGCCGGCCCGGCCCGCACGGACGGGCTGCGGTTCCGGTGCCAGCGCCCGGATCTCGTCGAGCAGCTCCTGTAGCACATCGCGCCGCAGGGTGTAGAAGAAGTTCCGGCCCTGTTTGCGCACCGAGATCAGCCCTGCCTGGACGAGGATCTTGGTGTGGTAGGAGATGGTCGGCCTGGAGATGGGCAGCGTCTCCTCCAGCCTGCTGCAGGCCAGCTCGTCGAGGGCTGCCATCTGCTGCACGATGTTCCAGCGGATGGGGTCGCCGAGCGCCTTGAAGACGCCCGCGGCGGACGACGCAGAGCCGGTACTGGCAGTCACCCGGCACTCCTTACGGGCTGGCACAGCTCCCCAGGCTGCCAGCCTCGATAGACACCAGAACCTGAATGTACGCCAGCGGCGTCCGGAGCGGGGCTCCCCACGGCTGGTCAACGTGCTAACGCCAGCGATTCCACGAAGGCCTTGAGCTGGCGCACGTTCCGGCATTCGATGACCGCGTCGCAGCTGGGTGCGTAACGGCTGATCACCGAGTCACCGCTGTCCCAGGCGGTGGCCGGCTCCGGGTTGAGCCAGTAGAGGTGACCGGCCCGCTGCCGCATCGCGGCCAGGACGTCCTCGCGCGGTGCGTGGTAATTGGTCCGGGCGTCGCCGAGCACCAGGATCGTGCTGCGCCGCCTGATCTGGTTCCCCCAGCGCTCCCAGAAGACGCCAAACGCGTGCCCGTAATCTGATCGCCCGTCCAGCCATACCCCGCCTCCCTCGGCGTTGATCCGGCTGGCTGCCTCGGCGATGTCCGGCGACGTGGCGAGGACCGTGGTTACCTCGTCGATCCCGTCCACGAAGACGAAGCTGCGCACGGCGGCGAACTCCTGCCTGAGGGCGGACACCAGGTGCAGGGTGAACGCCGCGAAGGTCGCGACGGAGCCGGAGATGTCTGCCAGCACGATCAGCTCCGGCTTGGCGGGGCGGGCCGGCCGGAAGACCGGTTCTGCCGGGACACCGCCGTAGGACATCGAATGGCGCACGGTCCGGCGGAAGTCCAGCGGCCCACGCCGGCGGTGACGCCGGCGGCGGGCGAGCCGGCTGGCCAGCTTGCGGGCCATCGGTGCCAGCGTGGTGCGCATTGCCGCGATCTCGCGCTGGGAGGCGGTGAGGAAGCTGATGTCCTCGGGCAGGGGGGAGCGCAGTGTCCTGGCGACGGCGCCCGCCCCGCGGTCGGCGACGAGCCGGCGGCGGATCTGTGCCTCCACCTCCAGCCGGAACCGCTCCACCCGGCGCTGGCTGTCTTCCAGCCGCAGGCGGCGTGCCAGCGCGCCGGCCGGACGGCCCACTGGGCCAGCCGCGTCGCCGTCCCCGGCTGCCAGGGCCGTGACCAGGGCGGGCGGGTCGGCGGCGCGCATCGTGCGCAGCAGGTAGTAGGTGCCGGCGACCGGCCGCCCAGGCACGATGTCCGCGTGCCGGTCCACCATCAGCCCCGCGATGAACACCGCCAAGACCGCCATTACCAACATCCCGTACAGCCCCGAGCCGACCCCACCGAAGATGATCTCGCCGATCTGCATGTTGGCCAGCGGGACCAGCCCACCCAGCGGCGTATAACTGTCCGGCATCGAGTTCACGGCA
>OFHK01000409.1_pt1 | contig 13237 bp, 12 predicted proteins | sample 1521951 | NCBI WGS metagenome assembly OFHK01 (sample SAMEA2468436, study PRJEB22500) | soil metagenome | biome: Glassland; feature: Farmland; material: Clay | place: Australia | collected 2013-01-31 | depth 0.55 m
CCACGAACCCGTACTCGGTCGCCTGGTGGCTGACCGCGGGCCTCGCCCTGATCGACGAGTTCGGCCCGCTCGTCTTCGTCGGCTTCTTCGCGGGCATCCTCCTCTGGATCAGCACCTTCCCGTTCCTCCTGCGCGCGGCCCAGCAACGGTACGCGCAGACGTACCACGTCGTCCTCGCCTTCTCCGTCGTCGTCTTGGTCGTCTTCGCGGCGTGGCTTCTGTGGTCCGCGCTTCACGGCCCGGCGTAACGACATGGCGATTGCGGTTCCTGGCTGGGCTGGAATTTCGTCCTCAGGTGTCGAAGTCCGTACGTTCACCCACCCCCTCCAGAAAGACTTCTATGTCTGGTCTGACTACCTTAGGTTGCATGGATGCAGAAACACTGTCCAAAAGACTCAGCTTGAGCCAAAGATTTGCGCTCTTGCTTCCTTATGCCGGCAACGGCCAGCCCGTGCGCGGCAAGCTCCATTTCCAGAAGGAGATGTTTCTGGTCGCGAAGAACGTGCCTGACCTAGCGGACGAACTAGGGTACGAGCCGGCGCTAAAGGGACCGATGAGTGAGGCACTTGAGTGGAACGTGGACCAGCTAGAGTCCGCAGGGTTGCTTCGCCGTGATGGTGCAGCATACAAGCTGACGGATTTTGGGAGGCGGTGTGCTGAACAAGTTGCCAGGGAGGTGGGTCTTCAGACTCTGGAGCTGATTGGTGACATGAAAGAGTTGCTTAACGACCTTTCCAAGGACGAACTCCTCGCAGTCGTGTACTTTCTATACCCAGAGATGACGGTAGAGTCTGAGGAAATCGCGGGGATTCTGCCGAAGAGGAGGGGCATCGCTCTCCGTTTGTTCGTGCGCGAAAAACTGGGTCTCGAGAGAGCTGCAATCATCGCAGGACTCCCCCCCGTAGAATTCGTGTCCTATCTCAAGAGCCAAGGCGTGGCAGTTCACTCAGAATGATGGGGTTTCTTGAAAGCGGTCTTTGATTCCAGCCCTCTGATTGCATTCTTCTTCGAACTCGAGAGTCCAGAAACTTTGCTTCTTCTGCGTCGGCTGGGCTACGAGTTGCTCGTCCCCGAATCTGTGTTCGCGCTAGAAATAGTCAAGGAGCCTTCCAGGCGTGCGCTTGATCGTTTGGTGGAGCAGGGGGCTCTGGTGGTCCTGGATCCAATCGCCCCCAAGGAAATTGAAGCCTTCCAAGCGAGGTATCCCTCACTTGGCAAGGGAGAATCCGAAGCGATACTCGCGGCCAAGCATTTCGTTGACACTGGCTCGACAACACGATGCGTGTTGGACGAGCCTGCTGCTCGAAAGATTGCAGGAAGACTAGGGATACCTGTCGTGGGAACTATCGGTCTTCTTAGGACTTTGGAAACTGCCGGCCTAGTTGCGACTGCTGAGGTTCGGAAGTTGCTTCTCCGATTGGGGGTTTCTTCATTCAGAGTGGACCGGAAGCTTTTAGGTTGAGGACCACCAGTGTCATGTGGCTATCAGAATGAGCAGCGGCTCTGGTGTGAAACAGATTGCTGAAGACCCAGACTTCACCCACAGGGTTTTGGAGGTGAAATTCCGCGGGGGCGTCCTCGACACGCCCACTCGGGCATATGATGCTCGCCTCGCGTCGCGAAACGCGACCATCGAGCCCGAGAAGGGGACTCTGTTCGAGTGCTACACCAAGTCCGGTGGTAGCACAGTGAATGAACGGATCACGGACAAGAGCAAGGAGACCGATCATTCATACGCCCTCCAAAGCGTGCAACGTGCCACCGGCGGCTCGCCGTTGATTCTCCTCCAAGAGTACACGGAGACTTCTTATCCACCCGAAAAGCAACTGCAGTACCTAGTAAGAGTCGCTCATGCCTATTCGGACTTCGTACTCCCGCCCTTGGTCTCACGGATTACGGACAACATAGACGCGGGGCGTGGGACGGACAAGTACATCGCGTTCGTGAAGCACGCCCTTGATGTGATTGAAAAGTTCAACAAGAAGCCGGTTATGGGCGTAATCCCCTTGAAACTGCCCTTCGTACGCATTGAGGATCTTGTCGAGGCCTACGTTTCGAGGGGGGTCAGAGCGTTCTGTCTGGATTTCGCCGCCTCGAAACCAGAGACTCCCCGACCGAGTGTTGAGCAGGTGTTGTTCGCCTTGGCGGACCAGGAAGTGCTTGATGAAACTTACCTACACGCGATCAACGTGAGCCCCGGCCGCCCTCGGACGAACACCACGGCGGCGCTCTGCCACAACATCCTCTCCTTTGGATACGGAATCGATAGTTACGGCGATCTTCACCGTACCCGCATGAAGGTTGAGGGCGAGGCCGACATCAAGCCGACGCCGCCCCGTCTCTTCTCTAGGAGGGACTACGGAGACTACCTTGCCAAGAGCGCATTCGTTGTTGGCAAGATCCGCGCCACGAAAACGAAGGTGCCTATTGGGAAGCTCTGGAGCGACAAGGAGGTCGCTAAGGTGTTCAATGCTGAACAACAGGCCCTGGAAGCAGCAGGCCTACGCGGGATTGTGAAGGAGAACCGTGGGGTTGGCGCTCATTTGGGCAGCAAGAAGTTCGTTGGCCAGCACGACGTGCGGGCTATGAACTCCCTTGCCAGGAATGTCAGGCATAGGTTGCATCGCTAGACCTCTCGACCCCCTTGATACGCCTGGGTCAATCCGCCCGAAGTACGCAGTGCTACGATGGTGCTCGGTGGGCCGCTCACAGGGGTGTCGGCGTTGCCCCCAGAGCCCTCATACGCCCCATGTTGCGTACAACTTGTTCCTGGATTTTGGCCTACCAAGCAAATCTGAGGTGCTCCGCGGACCGGATGGGCCGCGGCACGCCCACCGCGGCGAGGTCCACGATCCTCGGCCGCGCGTCCTCGAAGTCGTCCAGGGTGCGCTGGTCCGGCGGCACGGGCCGGTACCATTCGCCCGTGCCGGAATCGGAGCGGGTGACGAGCACGCCGTTCCGCCCGTGGGCGATGCGGACCACGCGGTCCACGGACTCGTAGAGCTGCCGCCGGATCGAGCGTCGGCGGTAGAGCTTCGACAGCCCCGCGTTCGTCACGAGGCCGACGACGTCGCGGCCCGCGATCGCCTGACGGGCCGCCCGCAGGGACCGCTGAAAGAGCGCGTGGGCCTCGCCCACGTCGACGTCCTCGTCCAGGTACATCTCCGGGAGGCAGGCGAGGACCGCGAGCCCGGCGTGCGTCTCCTCGAGCTTTTTATCCAGCATATCCAATAGTAAGGTGGTCATCTGGTGGCAGGTGAACGCCCGCGCGACGTGGACGCGCGGGAGGATCTCCTCCCGCGTCAGGCCGGCGCGCTTCCCCAGGGCGACCATGCCGTGCGGATCGACGGAGTTCCCGCCGTCCACGAAGACGACGCTCCCGCCCTCCATGACCGCGCGCACGCACAGGAGCGTGGTGAGATGGAAGACGAAGTCGCTGCCGCTGTCGATGAGGGTGACCCTTCCCGCCTCGAAGGTTCCCAGGAGGCGGTCCAGGGTCGGTACGGAGGTCGTGAGGGCCTTCCGCGTCTCGGCGCGGACCTCCGGCGGCGCGAGCGTCTCCATGAGCAGGGCCATCGTCATCCTCCCGTTCCTGCAACGAGGGGATCGGGCTATAAAGGCGGGAGCGGAAGGGGGATGGGTGAAAGTGCCCCCGTGCCCCTGCCCACGTATTGCCGTGGAGTAACGGATATCTAACGTCCTCCCGCATATCTGCCCGCGGAGAGATCCATCACGAATCGAAACGACGCAACCGGACTCGCTCAGGCTGTCCTCCTTGGGTTCGCGGCCTACATCCTATTCGCCATTCTGCTGTTCGTGCTGGCCACCTACCCGCCTGGGTTCTTCCTCCTGATTGTCGGATTCGGCGTCGCCGCGGCCGCGGTCCTGTTGTGTCTCCTGCTCCTCAAGTGGCCTCTAGCTACGTCGACGGCAGACGCGGGTCGCGTCTTGTCCCACATCGCCTACCAGCTCCGGCGAAGGGGGCTTCGGGTCGAGGAGACCTCGGATTTGGCAACCATCCGTCTCGGGTCCACCGTTGCGCTACGGATTCATTCACGGAGGTCCCTTGCGGGGTCGGAGATATCCTGGCAGGCATACGCGACCCCGGCGGGCTGGGGGACCCTAATCACGCTGGTTGTCCTCGTCTGGGGAGCGCCCGCGAGCCTGGGGGCGATTCTCTATGTGTTCCGGAAGGCACGGAAGTTCGCCCACGATGCGGTGATACCGCTGGTCCGAGAAGCGGAGTCATCCGGCCCCCCGCACGAAGATGACGTGCGGAGGATGCTGATCAGCGGTCTTTCGGAGGCTCATCGACTCGCATCCGAGGCCTATGAAGCCCTTCGTTCCGCCTACACGGACTCGGTCGCCCTCGTAGGAATCACCGCCGGTCTCGCATGGAGCCTCCTGTTCGTGGTGGTCTTGTTCGTCCCGCCCTTCGCGGGGGATTGGATTGCCGCGGCCGGAATAGGCGTCGTCGCGGGAGTTCTCACTGGGCTCGGCCTGTATGCCCAATTGCGCCGCACCATGGGCCGTCGGTTGCAGACCCTGCACGCATGGTCGGCACGCCTGCGGGAGGCCCTCTCGCGGGAGACCGCCCAACCGGAGGCCGCCGCTCCAGAATCCTGTTCGGTCGAGCTGCTCTTGGAGGCCTCGAGACAGATTCCGTCGTGGCTCCGGGCCAAGCGCCAGGCGGGCCTGAGCGCGGATCAGGTTGTTGATTGGGCTGTCTTCATCCTCTCCATTGCAGCCTTCTGGACAGGATGGGCTGCCCTCACGCAGATGCTCTCCTCGGTGCCATCGTTCTTAGTCGTGATCTCGGAGTTCACGGCCGCAGTCGTGTTGGTGTTTGCGGCCTACGCGGTCTGGGCCCACTGGAAGAGGAAACGGGACGAAGCGCTCGTGAGGACGCGGGCGGAATGGAGACGCAGGACAGATGCCCTCCAGGAAAAACTGGATGCTTTCCTTCAGGATTTGTGAGAGACTTGACCACGGGTTCCCGAGACCGACCGGACCTGTATGTGGTCGCGCGTCTCCTCGAGAGCCTCTGGCGTGCGCCGGAGCCGATGCTGAAGACGCGGCTGCAGGTCGCAGCCAACGTGAACTACGATGTCTTCAGTCGGTACCTCGAGTGGATGCGGATCCGTGGGCTCGTTGCGGTCGAGGATTCCGTGGACGGGCACGAGCGGATTTCGCTCACCCCCGGCGGGCACGAGGCGTACCGCAAGCTGGTTCAGTGGATTAACGAGGTTGTCCACGGGAGGATGCCGGGGGACTGAAATCCTCCGTCATCCGCCGCAGGTGGTAGTCCGTGTCCCGCTCCGCGTAGCGCTGGACGCGGCTGCGGAACATCGGCAGGAGGATGCGCCCCACATGGCGCGGATGGACCACGGCCTCCAAGCGGATCCGCGTCCCTTCCGCCGCCGGTTCGAACCGGTACTCGTACCGCACGTCGGCCCCGGGGTAGCGGGCGTCCACCGTGTATCCGTCCGGAGGATGGAGGATCACGTGTTCCTCGAGGGTGACCGGGGCCGGGCGGGCCGCGCGGTCCCGCAGCCAGACCTCATTGCCCTCGCGGCGCAGGATCTCCCGCGAGCTCGTCGCCGGGGAGGGCCGCCCGGGATGGTCATCGGGGCGGAAGTCCGTCCACCATGCGTACACGACGTCCCGCGGGAAGGGGACGAGGCGCTCGAGGCGGACGATCATCTCACGGGGGCGGCGGAGGCGGCGGGTACGCCGCGCCGCGGGCCTGGGCCTCGGCCATGGCCTTCTGCTCTTCCTTGATGCGCCGCTTGCGGTTGATTGTCCGCGTCTGCAGGACTGCGCCGAGGACGAACGCGCCGATGCCCGCGACCGCCGCGAGGACCGTGGACACGTTCACGAGGTACAGCCCCGCGGCCACGAGCAGGCCGCCGAGCGCGGCGGTGATGACCCCGATGAGGTCGTCGATGAAGTAGTACGCGATGCCGAACACGACGATGACGACGAGCAGCGCGGCGATGAGCGGAGCGTCGAGCGTCGTCGCGCTGAAGTTCGCCTGGCCGTGGAGGAGTGCGTAGACGAGCGTACCGGCCAAGACGCCGACGAGGAACGCCAGCGCGACCTTCACGAGCTTGGAGAAGAGGATGCTGCCGATGATCGCGCCGACGAGGGCGAGGACGAGGCCGACGAGCGCGCTGCCGCCGATCGCGGCGCCGAAGATGTAGCCCACCGCGCTGCCGAGCAGGGCGCCGATCATCGACATGACGGCGGCCCAGATCCCGTGGCCCCAGAACGCGAGGAGGAGCCCCGTGACGATCAGGATGCCCCCGATGATGAGGCCTGCGTCGGGGGTGATGGCGGGGATGCTGAGGGCCATGGACCTATGCCATTCGGGCCGCGGTATAAAAGTGTAGCGCGGCGAAGCCCACGCGTCCCGCGTGGGCGGCCGAGGGACGTCCTAACCGCGGCCGAGGAGGTCGTCCGCGTGGTCCGCGATGGCCTCCATCGTGCCCTCGTCCACGTTCTCCGGCGGCAGGAGGTACTTGCGGACCTTGAGGTCCTCGTACTCGAGGACGTCGATGACCGTGGGGATGCGGATCGCGTCCCCGAGGACCGCGACCGTGCGCAGCGGCAGCTTGGCCACGATGTTCACCCACATCCCCTTGTCCGGGACGCCGGCCAGGGCCGATTCCACGTCGGACGGCTCCTTGAGGGACATCACGAGGCGGTTCGCCAGCTGGCTGCGCACCTCGTCGTCGATGCGCGAGGGGCGCTGGTCGATGAGGGCGAGGATGAGGTTGAACTTCCGCGTCTCGCGGGCGAGACGCGCGAAGATGGAATACTCCATGATGCTGGGGTCCAGGAACTTGTGCGCTTCCTCGAGGAAGAGAATCAGTCTCGGGTACTCGTTCGGGTGCTCGGTGTACAGCTCGAAGAGCCTCCGGGAGAGGACATTGGCGACGAACAGGTACACCATGGCGTCCGTCCCGAAGTCCCCGAAGTCCAGCACCACGGACTTGCCCGCCTTGATCAAGGCGACCATCTCCGAGAACGCGTCCCGGGCACCCTCCTTCACGAACGGGAGACGGTCGAATCGGTTCATCCGCCGTTGGAGGGCCTGGACGACCATCGCGTGGATCTGCCCGCTTCGGTCCTCCTCGTCAGTGACCGCATACTCTCGGATCGCCGTGACGAGGTCCTTGGCCCGCGGCCGCCGTCGGTCAATCATGTAGATGTGGTCGATCATCTGCGGGGTGAGGTCGCTCTGGAACGCGATGATAAGGTCGCGCGGCTCAATCTGTAGCGGATCCAGGAGGAACGGTTTTGCCTCCGTGTTCTTCGGGTCCAGGGAGAAGGTCTCGACCTTGTGCGGGAAGTAGTACTTCAGCCCCTCCGTGCCGTCCGTCTTGCTGTAGACCCCGTACTCGCCGTGCATGTCGAAGATGAGGACCGATCCGGCATCCTTCGCCAGGATGGCGGTGCACACGAGCTTGTTCAGGATCGACTTGCCCGTGCCCGTGCGGCCGAAGATCGCGAAGGGCTTCTCCACGAGCTTTTCCATGTCCACGTGCACGTAGAACGGCTCGATGCCCGTGATCGTTCCCAGGGTCGCGGACTTCTCCGTCGGTTCGTAGATCTTCTCCACGTCCTGCTTCGTCGCGTGGCGGCACTCCGCGAAGTACGGCGGGATCGTCTGGGGTTCGCTCAGGGCCTTCGTCTCCTTGTCGACGAGTTGGATCATGCGGAGCTTCGCCTTCGAGTAGAAGATCGGGCCGCCGTAGCCCTCGTGGGTCTCGGGCCGCGGCACGACGACGTCGGAGATGGTCGAGCCGGCGAGCTGGTCCGCGATGTCGCTCGCCTCGTTCAGGACGTCCTCGACGAGGCAGTAGAAGTCGTACCGCTCCCCTTGGACGATGATCGGGTAGGCGATCCGGAGCTCCTCCGGGTTGCCCAGCTGGAGCTTGGCCACCAGGCCGTCGATTACGCTCGCGGCGACGATCTCCCCGATCTTCATCGCAGATCCCTCGCGATCTTGTCCAGGTACTCGTGGAACGCGGAGCGCTTGCGGCCCTCGACCTCGGTGAGGCCGTCCAGGAGCGTCCGGACGTCGATCCCCATGCGGAGGCCCGCCTTGATCACGGTCTCCTGGTAGATGGGCTTGAGCTGCCGCACGGTGACGGCCATGCGGTGGGCCTCGATGAGCGGCCACGGGTAGCCGACGGACACGAGGCTGCGGGCGTAGGGCGCGAGCTGCCCGAACACGTACTCGGGCTCGTCGCGGAACGTGCCCACGTCCACCCGGAACCACTTCCGGCCCTGCGGATGCAGCCGTGCGTAATAGATGTCGCCGTGCAGGAGCCCTTCCCGCGCCGCCTCGGACGCCTTCGGCGCGCGGGCGAACGCCATGGCGTTGTGCGGCAGCTCGGACTGGCACCGGGCCAGGAAGTCCTCGTCCGTGAGGACCTGCCCGAAGGTGTGGAGCGCGCTGTCCTTCGACACCCCGACGAGGACGTGCTCGCGCTTCTCGCACACCTCGACGAGGCGCTTCATGAACGTGAACTGCTTGGGGAACTCGGACAGGGTGCCGTCCATCGCGACGATGCCGCCCTCGAAGTCGTCGGCGAAGTTGATTGCGAGTTGGCCCTCGATGAGCCGTCGGTACTCGTTCACCATGTCCCGCGACTGGTTCTCCCCCGCGCCCCGGGTGAACTCGAAGAGGGAGCGGTGCAGCTCGTCCTGCTTCTCGACGAACTCCGCGAAGGTGGAGATTCCGAGCATGCGCTGCATGAGGCGCACGTCGAGCCTCTTGTATTTCGTCCCGTCGAAGCGGTACCGCAGCAGCCCGACCGAGATGAGGGCGAGCCACCAGCTCGAGAGGTTCAGGAGGAAGGCGTAGGAGCCGTCCACCGCGACCATGTCCCGCGGCGGGTCGGCCGGGCGGAACATGTGGAGCTCCGGAACGGCCTCCGGCGGGATCGGGAGGTTCCGCTGGTTGCGGACGAGGAGCTCCAGCTCCTTCCGCATGTCGTCCACGTAGCTCATCGGCCGATCCGCCCCGAGGTGGGTAAGGATTGGCGAGGTCCACTTAAACCCGAGGGACAGGGAGGCGAAACGGCTGCCCGCGGCTTCTCCTCCGAGACGGGACGGGCCGAGGGTGCCGGGCCGCCCGGAGCCCCGGGAGCCCGTCCAATTCCCCGGATTCGCACAAACTTAAGTGGGTGACCGGTCATTCATATTGCGTTCGGGCGCGGGGCATGGTTCGGATCTCGGCGGCGGCCAAGGATGCGGTGCGTCGGCGGCTCCTCGAATCAGCCGCGGCGCAGTTCGCCCGCCTGGGCTTCGACGCGACGAACATCGACGACATCGCGGTCGACGCCGGCGTCGCCAAGGGGACGGTCTACAACTACTTCGACAGCAAGGAGGACCTGTTCGGCGCGGTGCTGGCGCAGGGGGCGCAGCAGACCGTGGACCGGTTCGCAGCCGTCCCGCACGGCGCCTCGACCCGCGACGCCCTGAGGGCGCTCGCGGCCGCGGACGTGTCGGTCCTCCGAGAAGAGGAGGCCTTCATGAAGGTCCTCATTGCGGAGGCGATGTCGCCCCGCAGCCGCAACTACTCCCTCATCCTCGAGCGCCTGGCCCCGTTCTTGGACGCGGTCGCGGGGATCCTCGAGGCGGGCGTCCGCAGGGGAGAGGTCCGCCGCGACCGGCCTGTGCCCCAGCTGGCCCTCCTCTTCACCGGCACCCTCGCCCTCCTGTACATCCAGCACTGGCAGTCCGACGGCGGCTGGCCCACGATGGACGAGATCCCCGACCTCGCGGTGGACACGTTCCTTGACGGGGGCCGCGCGCGGGGTCCTCAGCCGCGGCGGCGGACGAGGCGGTGAGGTCCTGAGCACCTTCGCGTACATGAAGGTCCTGGAGTCCACGCCGGACCGGTACGACCACGGCATCCGCATCCTCTCCCGCGGTCGAATCGACCAGGTGTACGCGAAGATCGCCGACATGGTCGCCGCACCTGGCCGACGGGTCCTCGACCTCGGGTGCGGCACCGGGGGCGTGGCGCTCGCCTGCGCTGCCCGCGGCGCGGACGTGATCGGGATCGACCGGAATCCGGGCATGCTCGAGGTCGCGCGTTCGAAGCCGGCGGGCCACCTGCCCGGGAAGGTGGAATGGCTCGAGCTGGGCTCCGCCGAGGTCGGCGACCGGGTCGCCGTGCGGACGCTCGATGCAGCCGTCGCCTGTTTGAGCTTCAGCGAGCTCTCCCGGGACGAGCAGGCCTATGTGCTCGAGGTGCTCCTGACCCGCCTCCGCCCCGGTGGGATCCTCGTCATCGCGGACGAGGTCGTGCCGCACGGCCGCCTCCGGAGGATCGCGTACCATCTGCGCCGCCTTCCCGTGGCCGCGGTCACGTACGTCCTCACTCAGGCCCGGACCCATCCCCTCGACGATCCGACCTCCCTAGTCGCCCGTGCGGGCTTCGTGGACATCGAGTCCGCGCGCCTGTGGTCGGGGAGCTTCCTCATCCTGCGCGCGCACCGCGGGAGGGAGGGCGCATGAGCCTGCGCGATCTCCTGGATCGTGGGTTCGATTTCTTCCTCCGCATGCTTCCGCATGCTGCTCCGACAGGGCTCCATGCGGTCGGCTCGCCGGGCCGGGGCTCGCCCGTCTTGGTCACGGGCAACTACACGCTCACCGTGCGCCGCCTCCGGCGCGCCCTCGCGGGGCGGGACGCCTGGATCCTCTCCGCGGACAGCAAGGGGATCAACGTCTGGTGCGCGGCGACCGGGGGCCACCTGACCCACCACGACGTCATCTCCGCGATCCGGACGTCCCATCTGGACGCCCGCGTGGACCACCGGGAGCTCATTCTGCCTCAGCTCGCGGCGACCGGCGTCGAGGGCAAGAAGATCACGGAGGCCACGGGCTGGGCGACGAAGTGGGGTCCCGTCCGCGCGGAGGACCTGCCCGCTTTCCTGGATCGCGGGGGACATGTGACGCACGAGGAGCGTCGCGTGCCGTTCCCCTTGCGGGACCGCATGGAGATGGCCGTGATGTGGGGATTCCCGATCCTCCTCTTCGGAACCCCCCTCTTCACCCTCCTCGGGGGTTGGCCGGTGGGGCTGGCGTTCGGGATTGTGGCCGGCACGATGGTCTTCACTCTCTACGCGGCGATCCCGTGGATCCGCGTCACCGGACGCATCCGCTGGGCGACCTTCGCGGCATGGGCTCTCGGCGGGTTCGGACTGGGCGCAGCCCTCCTGGCCGCCCTGGGGGCTGCGGCTTCCGGCTCCCTGGTCCTCGTCGCCCTGGCGTCGGTGCTCGCGATGGCGATCCTGGGCATCGACCTCGCCGGGACCACGCCGTGGTACGGGAGCTATATCAACACGTTCCGGAACGTGGCCCACATCGATCTCGTCCCGGAGCGATGCACGGGGTCCGCGACGTGCGTCCTCGTCTGCCCCAAAGATGTCCTCGCGATGAACGGGCCCGCGCGCAAGGTCGACATCGTCCGGCCCACGGACTGCATCCAGTGCGGGGCCTGCATCGTGCAGTGCCCCACGGACGCCCTCCGGTTCCGCTACGCGGACAACCGCGTCGTGGAGGCGACGACGATTCGGACGACGCGGATGAACATGCTGGGGCGGCGCACCGTCCCCCTCGACGATGCATCGGCTCCCGGCGCGAGGTGAACGACCCCGCGGGCGGTTCGTCTCACGCGAGGACTTCGACTCTCGACTCCTGGTTCGGCGTCATCGTGACCCGGAGGCGACTCGGGAAGCGGTCCGCGACCTCGGCGAGGTGCGTGATCAGGATGACCTTGTCGAAGAACTCCCCCATGCGGAAGAGCTTTTGCACGAAGAGCTCCCGCGACACCTCCGTGTCCAGGGACCCGAGGTCGCCCTCGTCGATGAACAGGGTCTTCATGCGTCCGAAGGAGCGCCCCAGCTGCGGCAGGGACGCCAGCTCGCGGGCGATCGCGAAGCGCAGGGCCGCGTTGATCTGCGTCTTCTCGCCCCCGCTGAACTCGCCGACGTCGTGCCAGAGGGAGTCCACGCCCTGAACCTGGATCTTGATGCCGTGGCCGCGGCCCTCCTCGTACGTCTCGAGCCGGATGCGGTTGAAGCGCCCGTCCGTGAGCTCGGCCAGGTTCCGCGACGCCTCGATCTCGAGCTCGGGGAGGAGCTGGTCGATCGCGTACATGACGACGCCGCGGTTGTGGAAGATGCGCGTCACGAGGACGTCCGCGATCTCGGCGCGGACCCGGAGCTCGTCCCGCTCGCGTTCCGCCTCCTTGAGCCTGGCGGCGTCGGCCTCCAGCCCCTCGATCTGCGCATGGAGCTGCTTCGCCTGGCCTTCGAGCATGTGGAACGCCCCCCGCTCCGTGTCCAAGGTGGCGCGGAGCTTCTCGAGGTCCTGCCTCGCGGCCGCGTACGCGACCTCCTTGGGTTCGAAGGCCTTGGCGTCGGCCTCCAGCCGCGTCCGCTCCGATTCCACGGTCTCGACCTGGCGGCCGAGGTCCGCGAGGAGGCTTGCGGGGTCTCCGAGCCCCCTGATCCGGGCGGCGAGCTCGTCCGCTCTCCGGCGCTTCGCCGTCTTCTCCTGCGCCGACCGCGTGAGCTCCTCCAAGTACCGCCGATCGCGTTCGGAGAATCCGCGGGCATCGAGCTCGCGCAGCGCGGTGATCTTCGCGTCGTCGAGGGGTTGGAGCGTCTCGTGGCTCTCGTCCACCTCACGTCTGAGATCCGTCCGGAGCTCCTCGATCTGCCGCTGGAGCTCCGTGAGGACGAAGGAGTCCTCATCGATGGACCCGACCTTGCCGCGGATGTGGGCGAGCGCCTTCTCCGTGCGGGCGTGCTCCTCCCGCAGCTGCTGGACGAGTTCCGGCCGCTCGGCGAGCCACTCCAGCTCCCGCGCGATCCGGGCGACGCGCTCCTCTAGGCGCCCCTCGTCCCGGAGCAGGTTGAACGCGGCGTCGCGGTCGAGCTTCGTGTCGAGCCCCGCGACCTTGCGATGGACCGCGTCGATCTTGTCCTTGATCTGGTCCCGTCGCCTCTCGTGGTCCCGCTTCGCCTGGTCGAAGAGGCGCCCCGCGGATTCCGCGGCGAGGCGCGCACGCTCGTGCCCCTGCTGCCTCTCCTTCATGCGGTCCAGCTCCTCGCGGACCGCGTCCAGGTCGGCGACGTCCTTCTCGAGCGCCTTGAGTTCGCGTTCCAGTTCCGCGGCCTGCTTTCCCCGCGCTCGCGCCTCCTCCATGCGC
>OFHK01000410.1_pt1 | contig 13181 bp, 10 predicted proteins | sample 1521951 | NCBI WGS metagenome assembly OFHK01 (sample SAMEA2468436, study PRJEB22500) | soil metagenome | biome: Glassland; feature: Farmland; material: Clay | place: Australia | collected 2013-01-31 | depth 0.55 m
ACCCGGACCCACCACACCCCCGGCCGGACCCACCACACCCCCGGCCGGACCCACCACACCCCCGGCCGGACCCACCACACCCACACCCGGGCCAACCACACCCCCGGCCGCGCCGGCCGCACCCCGGGGCGAGGCGACCGCGGCTCCCGGTGAGGTGACCGCGCCTCCGGGCGGAGCGGTGATCCCGGGGCTGCCAGACGCTCCCCCCGCCGCGGCGGATACCCCGTCGCCGCCAGCGCCCTCGCCCAGCGCGGCACCGGGACGGGGCGCACCCGCCAACTCGGCCCTGCCCCGGGAACAGGTCGCGCAGTCTGCCCGGATCGCATCTCCTGCTCGTACGCACGCTCCTGCCCGGACGCCGGCGCAGGCCAGCGGGCCGGCGCGGAATGCCTCATCACGCCAACCGCGCACCATTACGAGCCGGTATCAGCTGCACATCCCCCCGACCGTCAGAACCGCGTTCGTAACGGCGGCCAGGGTGCCGCTCATGCGCGAGGAGCCTCTCTACCGGGATGTGGCCAGTTACACCGGCATCCGCTGGGAACTGCTGGCTGCCTGCGACTGGATGCAGTGCGAGGCCCGGCCGCGCTACTCGGCGGTCCACGGCGAGAAGCTGGGCACCAAGAACCCCGACGGCACCGTTTACCGGACCAGGTCGGAGGCGCTGGAGCAGTGCGCCAACGACATGGTCGAACTGGCCCGTGCCGTCTACCGGATCGAACTGACCGACCAGCGAGCCCTCTCCGTCCGCGACCTGGCCAGCGTGTTTGCCGCGTTCCGCTGGGGTGGCCTGCTCAAGCTGCACCACACGTCCGCCATGGAATTCCCGTACTCCGTGGCGGGCCTCACCGCCCAGCACATCAACATGCGCTGGCCGAACATCGCCGCACCGAACACACCGGACAAGCCAGGCGGGCGGTTCCGTATGCCCTTCGGGGCGGTGCCAATCGTTCTGTGCCTGAATTACCCGGCTATCGACTAGCCACCGCCAGGAACACGAAGAAGGTGGATCACGTGATTCGTACTCTCCTCCTCCTGCTGGGCATGATCACCACACAGCGGCCTGGGCTGCGGGGAGCAGCCTGGTACCCGGCTGACGATCCGTACGGCGGGACAGAGCCAGGCGTTCGGCCCACGCAGCCGGACGGGTATGCCGACGGGGAGGACTGGCCACGCCAGCCCAGGCCGCTGCTCCCCCCCGCAGGCGGGGGCGGGAGCGGCTACCGCCCGCGCCGCCGCCGCATCTCACCCTGGGTCAAGTGGCCTGCCGCGCTGATCGTGGTGGGCCTGATCTTCCGCAAGGCGATCGCGTCTGTGGTGCTCGCGGCACTGTCGGCCGGCTTGCATCTGGTCGGCATCAACGTCCATCTGCCGAGTGTCAGGTTCGCCTGGCCATGGCAGACGATCAGCGCGGGAACCACCACCAACACCGATCTGGGCCCATGGGTCCTGCAGAAGATCGAGGGGATTTCCAGGCCAGCCCTGGGCCGGGCGAATTTCAACTTCGTCTTCACCCACAAGGTTTCCAGGAGCATCGGCCCTTGGCCGTGCTGGTATGCCAGCACGTTCTACGCTGTCGGGCACGCGTCAGCGACGGTCGATCTCAACCCTGGCCCGGCCTGGTGGGCCCCGGCTTCGGGCCATTACCGGCTGCGGGTCCTCAGCCCAGCCCGGGGGGGCAGGGCTGGTCACGTGGTGGTCACCATGGTCCTGCCCCGGCCACAACTCCCGCAGTCAGTGCACGACGTCACGATCGACAACATCCCGTCAAGACCGATCGACACCCAGCACAGCTGGACGTATCCGGGATTCGGATGTGGTGTGCTGCTGCGGCCCCAATTCCCGGAGTCAGTGCTCTATGCCCAGGCCCAGCGGATCGCCTTCTACCAGGCGCAGCATGCCCGCCAGATTACGGTTCCGCTGATCAGGACCGCCGAAGCCGAAGCAGCCCAGACCATCCGGGACGACTTCATCCAGCCGACAGTCAATGCGTTCGGCTACACGCTGGACCGGCTGACGATCACGTGGGCCGGCGCGCCATAACCGCGGACGAGTTCTTCCCCGGTCTCGGCGCTCAGGCCCCCGGCCGCGCGTTCCGCACCGGCGCGGGACGGCGGGCCCGCTAGCGCAGTACCGCGCACAGCGTGTCGAGTGCGGCTGGCCAGGCATGCTCCGGTGGGGTGGCGTAGCCGACGATGAGGCCTAGCGGGTGGTCACCGGCCTGGTGCCAGTGGTCGGCCAGGGGTTGCAGCGCGAGGCTGTGCACGGCGGCCCGGGCCAGGATCGCGTCGTAGCCGGGGCTGGTGCGGGGCGGCCGGATCAGCACGTGCAGTCCGGCCGCGATGCCGCTGACGTGAACCTGCGGCGCTTCGGCGTGCAGCCGGGCCAGCAGGAGGTCTCGCCGACGCCGGTAGCGCAGCCGGGCCGCCCGGATGTGCCGGTCGTATACGTGGGTGTCGATCAAGTCGGTGAGGACCAGCTGGCTCAGCGACGCGGTGTGCACATCGGCATGGCGTTTGGCTTCAGTGACCGCCCCTACCAGGTGGCTGGGCAGGATCGCCCAGGCCAGCCGTAGCGCGGGCGCGAGCGTCTTGGAGGCGGTGCCGACGTATGCGACGTGATCTGGTGCCATGCCCTGGACGGCGCCCACCGGCTGGCGGTCGTAGCGGAATTCACCGTCGTAGTCGTCCTCGATGACCAGGCCGCCGGTAGCCCTGGCCCAGCTGGTCAGGGCGTGGCGGCGGTCGGGGTGCAGGGTCACCCCGGTCGGGTACTGGTGGGCCGGGGTGAGCACCACCGCGGCCGCCTCGGAGAACCGGGCGTGGGTGAGCAGATCGGTGCGGGCGCCCTCGTCATCCACGGGCAGGGCGAGGGTGCTCAGCCCGGCGCGGCGGACGATCTCCCGGTGGAATGGGTGGCCCGGGTCCTCCATGGCGACGGCGGCCGCGCCGGCGCTTGCAAGCACCCGCGCGAGCAGGCCAAGGGCCTGGGAGTAGCCGGATGTGATCACGACCCGGTCCGGGACCGCCAGCACACCGCGAGCACGTCCCAGGTAGCTGGCCAGGGTGGTGCGCAGTTCGGCGCGTCCGCGCGGGTCACCAAGAGTGTGGATCTCGGCGGAGCCACTGGTCAGCACCCGCCGGGTCGCCCGCGACCATGCTGTGGCCGGGAAGGTGGTCAGGTCGGGCCGGCCAGGTCGCAGGTCGTGCCGGGGTACGGCGGCTGGCGGCGCGAAGCCGACCGGGCCTGCCGGGGGCGGCGGGACGTCCGCGACCCTGGTGCCCGATCCGCGCCGCGTGATCAGGTAGCCCTCGGCCACCAGCTGGTCGTAGGCGGCGCTCACGGTGCCACGGGCAAAGCCCAGGTACTGGGCCAGTGACCGGGTTGAGGGCAACGCGGTGCGCGGCGCGAGCCGGCCCACGCGGATCGCGTCGCGTAGCGCCTCTTCCAGCCCGGCCCGCCGCCCCCGGGCCGTATCGAGGTCGAGATACAGATCCAGATCTCTCCCAGAAGTGGACCAGTCTTTAGGCACCGAACTGGAGCTTAACGTTGATCCGGTTTTCCCCTAGCGTCGCAGGCAGGGAGCACAAGGGTCAGCCGGCCTCACCGGTCATGCGACACGCAGGGGCACGAGATGATCGTCTTCGCGCAGTTCAGCGACACGCATCTGGACGGCCGTAAGGGCCGGGCCGAACGGGCCGCCGCCGTGGTGGCCTACCTGAACGGCCTGTCCATGCCGCTGGACGCGGTCGTGGTCACCGGGGATATCGCCGATCACGGCCTGCCCGCCGAGTATGAGCAGGCCCGCACCATCCTGTCGGCCTCGCGGCACCCGGTGTTCCCCTGTCCGGGCAACCACGACACCCGGGCCCTCTACCGCGAGATCCTGCTCGGCGAGAATGGCGGCGCAGACGCTGGCGTCCCGGTCAACCGGGTGCGCCACACGGCCGGTGCCCTGTTCGCGCTCTGCGACTCCACGATCCCGGGCCGGGACGACGGGTACCTCGCCGACGAGACCATCTCCTGGCTGGATCGGGTGCTCGCCGAACGCCCAGATGTGACCTCGTTCCTGTGCTTCCACCACCCGCCGGCGCCACTGCACGTCCCCTACGTCGACTCGATCCGGCAGTTCGGCGAGCACCGGCTGGCCGCCTTGGTGGCCCGCCACCCGCAGGTCGTCGCGATCCTGTGCGGCCACGCGCACACCCCGGCAGCCACCACCTTCGCTGGACGGCCGCTGCTGGTGGCGCCCGCGGTGGTCTCCACCGTGACCCTGCCGTGGGAGCACGGTGACATCGCAGACGAGCAGGCACCAGCGGCGGTCGCATTCCATATCCTGGACGACCAGCAGTGCCTGACCACGCATTACCGGGTCGTCACGTGCGATGACGGACCGCGCCCGGTGAGGATGCGATGACGTCGGTGGGTGTTGTCGGTCTTGGCCGCATGGGAAGCGGGGTCGCACGCCGGTTGCTGAACGCGGGCTGCGAACTGATCGTGTGGAACCGCTCGCCGCAGCGGATGGCCCCGCTGGTCGAGCGAGGCGCGCTCCCGGCGGCGAGTCCCGCCGATGCTGCCGCTCGTGCTCCGGTGCTGATCACCCTCGTGTCGGATTTGCCGGCCCTGCGAGCGGTCACGGCAGGACGTGACGGGATCGCCGCGGGCGTGGGCGCACACTCGACAGTGATCGAGATGTCCACGGTGGGACAGGCGGGAATCAGGTTCCTCACCTCAGCCCTGCCAGCCGGCACCAGCATGCTCGACGCACCTGTCCAGGGAAGCATCGACGCGGCCGAATCTGGCTCGCTCACCCTCTTCGTTGGCGGCCCGGCCACAGTTCTGGAACGGGTACAGCCGATCCTCGCCGTCCTGGGTGAGTCCCTGCACGTCGGCCCACTCGGTGCGGGCGCTGCGGCCAAGCTGGTGGCCAACGCGGCCCTGCTCACCACCATCGTCAGTCTCGGGGAAGTACTCACGCTGGCCCGATCGCTCGGGCTCACCGACGCCGCTGCCCATCACGTCCTGGCCGCCACGCCGCTGGCCGAACAGGCCAGCAGACGCCGGCCGGCGATCGAGTCCGGAGCATATGCGCCGCGTTTCACGCTCTCGCTCGCCCGCAAAGACGCCGACCTGATCGCGGGTGCGGCAGCCACGGCCGACCTGGACCTGCGCGCCGCGGCAGCGGCACGCAGGTGGCTGGCAGATGCCGAGGCAGCAGGCCTTGGTGACCGCGACTACACCGCCGTCCTGGCCACAATCTTGGATACCGGCGGTGCAGGCCAGCGACAGCCGCCGGGCGATGACCGGTCCACCCGGCGTTTCGTCTACGACGGGGTGATCCTCGACCTGGACGGGGTCGTCTGGCTCGCTGGCGAGCCGATCGAGGGTGCGGCGGCCGTGGTCGCCAGCCTGCGCGCGCACGGCACTCGCGTGCTGTTCGCCACCAACGACCCGCAGACATCCAGCGCCGAACAGGCGGCACGGCTGACAGAGATCGGCATACCGGCAACCACCGGGGACGTGCTGACCGCGGCCACGGCCACCGCCCGCTTCCTCAGCTCAGCTCACCTCGGCCCGGGACGCGACGTCTTCGTCGTCGGCTCCCCCGCCCTTCAGGACGAGATCGCCCAGTCCGGCTTCAGCCTTGTCCCGGCGGCAGAGGCGAGTCGAGCCCAGCTAGTCGTCATCGGCGGTCACGATGAGCTCCATTACCGCGAACTCCAGGCGGCGGTGACCGCCGTCAGCAACGGCGCGGCGCTGTATGCGACAAGCCGCGACGCCGTCTTCCCCACCCGTGACGGCCCGCGTCCGGCGACAGGAGCGATCCTCGCCGCAGTCGAGACAGCCACTGGCGTCACCGCCACCGTGATCGGCAAGCCCGAACCCCCCATGTTCAGCATCGCCCGGGAAGCACTGACGGGCTGCAGCCGCATCGCTGTGATCGGCGACCACCTGAGCTCAGACATCGCCGGCGCCAAACGCGCAGGGCTGAGCGCAATCCTGGTTCTCACCGGAACCACCGCCCCGGACGATCTCAGGCAAGCGCCAATCCAGCCCGACCTGGTCCTGCCCAGCCTGGCGGCGCTCTCCGCCATGCTCCCGCCCGCGTGCCGGTCCGGGCCGGCCCGCTCTTACCATCACCTTTAGGCGTTTGCTGGCCGGGCCTCCAGAAGCGGTGCGGGCAGCTTTCCGCGGCAGGATGAGGGACCGACGAGTGAGGGAAGCGCTGGCATGAGGGTTGTGATCGCTGGTGGTGGGATCGGCGGGCTCTCGCTGGCCCTGTCATTGCATGCGGCCGGGATCGACGGCGTCGAGGTGTTAGAGGCAGCCCCGGCGATCGAGGAACTCGGGGTCGGTATCAACGTGCTTCCCCACGCCGTGCGCGAGCTGAGCGAACTCGGCCTGGCCGATGACCTGTCGGCGCAAGGGCTGGCGACGGGCGAGTTCGTCATGTTCAACAAGCATGGGCAACGGATCTGGGGTGAGCCCAGGGGACTCGCCGCCGGCTATCGGTGGCCGCAGTACTCGATCCACCGTGGGCGCCTGCTCGGCGTCTTGCATCGCGCGTTCGCCGAACGGCTGGGCGAGACCAGATTGCGCACCGGCCACCGGGTCGTGAACGTCACGCAGAACGATCGTTCGGTGTGTGCGCATGTCGCCGGAGGCACGCGGGTGGAGGGCGATGTGCTGGTCGGGGCTGACGGAGTCCACTCTTCCGTCCGCGCCCAGTTGCACCCCGGTGAGGGTGCTCCGCTCTGGAACGGGATCACGATGTGGCGCGCCGTCGCACAGGGCGTGCCGTGCCTGACCGGCTCGTCGATGGTGATCATCGGCTACTTCGGGAAACGGGCCGTCGTATACCCGATCACCAGGCCGGATCGTGACGGCCGGGCGCTGATCAACATCGTTCTGGAAGCCACCACCGGCGCCGGCCGGCCAATGCCCCGGCAGGACTGGGACCACGTCGTTGACCCGGCACAGATCCGTGCCGTGTTCGCCACGATGCGCTTCGACTGGATCGACATCGGCGAACTCATCGACGCCGCACCGCGCTGGTGGCAGTACCCGATGGTCGACCGGGACCCCTTGCCGAGGTGGGGGTCCGGCCGGGTCACGCTGCTGGGCGATGCCGCCCACTCGATGTACCCGGTCGGAGCGAACGGAGCCTCACAGGCGGTTATCGACGCCCGGGTGCTGGCCCGGGCATTGGCACTCGCGCCCACTGCCCAGTCGGCGCTCGATGATTACGAGACGGCACGCCGGCCGGCGACGGCGGCCGTCGTCCTGGCGAATCGTGGCGTCGGCGCCGAGCAGTGCATGGAACTGGCCGAAGCCCGCGCCCCCGGCGGGTTCGACCGGATCGACGACGTGTTCGCACCCGGCGAGCTCCAAGAGCTTTCGAGCCGCTACAAACGAACTGCCGGGTTCGACCCAGCCCTGTTGAACGACCGGGCCTCGCTCAGCGTCGACTCCTGACCCAGCTCGCGCACCCGCGGAAGGCGTGTGCGTCAGCGGGAAGAGCAGTCTCGTCAGGAGGTAGGCGGGGCCGCCACTGATCGCGTTAAGACCCGAGATGATGAGCGCGTCGTGGCGGCCCGCGCTGATCGCGGCCGCCAGGGTGGCCATTGCGGGGCTGCACCCACCGCCAATGCTCGGGTCGTCCTCGTCGGCGTAGACCGACGGCGCTTGCCAGCCGCGCTGACGAGTGGCCTCGGCAATGGCGTGCTGTCGCATGGCCAACGCGCCTGCGCCGGATTTTGGGGTGACGCAGATGTATGCGGCTGGGTGCCTGGGGGCCGTCACGACGGGCTCCTGCACGAGAACCGGAATTGCAGCCGCGCGCGTAGCGGCTGTTGCCGCCCCGCCAAGCCGCGGAGGGCGGCAACAGCCGCTAACCCGTGCAGGGGCCCAGCGAGCCACCATGGCCGCTGGGCCGGAAACAGCCTCAGCACGGTGACCCCCCTCTCACTGGCCTGCGTTAAGGCAGACGTTAGGGAGCTTCGCACACTGCCGCAATCGGGAGAACTCCCCAGTTGCGAGAACCGGTGGTAACCGGCGCGGCAGCTGGTTTCGTGCGCCAGGGTGAGTCCGTCAGGTCGATGAAGATCTAATCTGAGCTGACAAGTCCGTGCTCTAGCGCGAACAACGTCGCACCAGCGCGGGTGGACACGCCAACCTTGCCATACAGGCTCTGGATGTGGTGGTCGCAGGTCTTCGGGGAGATCCCCAGCTGGCGGGCGACCTGCTTGGTGGCCAGTCCGCGGGCTAGCAGGCCAAGCACCTCGCACTCGCGCTCAGAGAGCCCAGCAGGCCGGCGCAATGGCCGGCGCGGCTGCCCCGCCGCGATCAGCACGGCGTTCACCGCTTCCGGTGCGAACCTGCCCGCATCGGCGTCCCGGCACAGTGCGTCCGCCGCGGCCATCGGTGACAGCGCCCGCCGGTGCGCCCGCGGCTCCCGCATGGCCTGGTAGCAGTCCGCCGCCGCCAGCAGCCAGGCGGTCAGTGGCAGGTCGCCAGCCCGGCTACCCCGGTGGTAGCCGGACCCGTCGCAACGCTCACCATGCGAGCCAGCCAGACGGGCCAGCGGGCGCAACCCGGCAGCGGCGTCGAGCACTCGCTCGCTGTGGTAGGCATGCAGCCGCATCTGCTCGCGCTCGTCGCGATTCAGCGGACCCGGCTTGGCCCACACGTTGACTGGCACCGCGACGCGGCCGATGTCGTGCACCAGCGCCGCCCGGCGGAGCAGCAGCACGTCCGCGGCGGTTAGGCCGGCCTGGGCGGCGGACTGTTCGGCAAGCTCAGCAACGCCGCGGGAGTGCCCGACCGTCCACATGCTCTTAAGGTCGGCGAAGTCCGCGATCGCCGACAGGCAGGCATCCAGCCGTTCCTCGCCCACCACCGGCTGGGGGCCGGGCTCAGCGAGCAGCGCATCCTCCCAGATGGACGGCGCGTCCAGACCCTCATACGCGTGCTCACCGAGTCCGAGGAGTGCGCTCACAGCCGCCGGGTCTAGTCCCGACCCGGCGCGCCCGGCAAGGATGCGGCTTGCGAGCTCTGTGCCACCGTGCTGCCAGGCCACGTCCGCGTCCTGGGCCACCTGCATGATCCGCACCGCCAGCGGGATCTGGTCGCCGCGCAGCTCTCCTGGCATGCCCTTGCCGTCCCAGCGCTCCCACAGATGCCGCAGTGCAAGCTGGATCTGTTCAGAGAAACCCATCCGCGCGCCCAGCACCCGGGCGACATCGCAATGGCTGGCAGCCCACCTGCGGAACTCCGCCACCCCGCCAAACGCCGACCTGGTCACCGCCGCCGCTCGCGCAAGCCGCGCACGCTCTGGATGGGCAACCCGGGCAGCCGTGGCAACCAGATCCAGCCGGGTCCCGAAAGCCACCGCGATCATCTGCGGCCGCGCTGAAAGCTCGTCGCCGAAGAACCGCGCATCGATCTCGCTCTCGGCCGTGCACCCGGCGAAATGCAGCATGCCCGTGTAGAAGACGGTCACCTGATCGTCTTCTGACAGATCCAGCGCCTGGGCAATCCGCACCGCCAGAACCGCGGTGCGCAGCCCATGCTCCAGTTGCTGACCCATCGCCAGGTCAGTTGCCAGCGACAACACCCCGGTGGCTTCAGCCAGCCGTAACGGCCGGGAGAGCGCAGTCATCCGCACCTGTCCCAGGGGCTCGACGGCCCGATGTGGCCTGCGGGGAACGCATTCTCAGCACATCGGCCGTGACCCCTGCGTATCAAGTCTTGCACCGAGAGAGATCATTGGGGGCACGCTGGCCCAGCTGGCTGTCCGCCCCGGGTGGTCCCCCAGGTGCCGGGCAGGAGGCAGGAGCCGGGGGCGGCCCGGGCTTGGGTGCTGGGCCGATCACCGCTAGAACAGCAGCTAGCAGCTATGAGTGACGTACTCCCCCGCCGACGTCCGTGCCGCCGTCACCGGCGAGTGGATCGGGGTGCTCACTCGGGGACGAAACGGCGGCTGGAGTCACGGGCGCCGAGGAGGGTGACGGCCACGATCCCGGCGGCGAATACGCCGTACGCGCACAGCGCCCCGAAGAGGTCGTGCGGGGGCCGGGCAGGCCAGATCCAAGGCGTGGTCCAGCCCGCGGCCAGCACGCTCTCGGTGACCAGCAGGTAGGCCATCGGGCCGACCCAGCCGAACGCGCCGCCCAGCGCGGCCGCGGACAGCAGGCCGGTCCCGGCCAGGCCGGCGAGGTTGCGGAGCATGGCCGGGGTGCCGCCCGGCAGGTACCCGCCGGTAGCCCCGGCCGCCAGCGCGCCGGCCGCCAGCGCGCTGAGCAGCAGGGCCGCGCCCAGCCGCAGGTAGGGGAGCCAGCGGCCGGTGGCGCGTTCAGGCTCCCCGAACGGGCCGTACGTGGTGACCGCGATGACCGCCGCGGCCCCGGTCTCGATTGCCAGCGGCAGCAGTTGCTGCACGGCGGGGCCGCCAGCGATGTTCCAGTGCCAGTGCAGCGTGGCCCACAGCAGGCCACCGAGCGCCGTCAGCAACCCGAGGGCGGCCGGGGCCCGGCGGCTGACCAGGTACAGCCACGCCAGGCGCACCCCGGCGATGGCGGGCCGGGCCGCCGCCTGGGCCGGGACGGCGCCCGGCGGCGGCCGGTGGACTCCGGCGGCGGTCATGGCAGTTGCGCCAGGGTGAGGTGACCTGCCCGCAGCGCGGCCAGGTGGGAGGCGAGCCAGGCGTGCCGGGTGGCGGCCGGCAGCGCGGCGAACCGCCGGGCCGCGGCATAGACCGGCCCGGTCGCCGGCCCCGGCCCGTTTGACCCGCGTACCTGCCCGTTCCCGGTTGCCAGCGCCCACGACGCTTGCATGCCGTAAGCGTCCAGCACCCTGGGCTGCGCGGCGAACGGTATGCCGGCGCCTTGCAGCAGGGCCGCCTGCACCGCCTGCTGCGCCTGGGTGCCGGCGCCGTTTCCGGCGCCCACGAACGCGTGCACGGACAGCAGCCGTAGCTGGGCGGCGAACTGTGCCGCGGTCACCGGGCCATCACAAAAGCCACACGGGCCCGGCAGGTTGAGCGTGCCGAGCGGCATACGGAGGACCGGCGGGCGGCCGCTGATCGTCACCGCCTGGCCGGCCCCGCCCTCGGCGCTCGAGTAGGCCCCGGCTACCTGGGTGGTGCGGGCCGGCGCGCCGGGCAGGCCGGCCACCTCGCTGAGCACCGGGCCCAGGGCGGCTGTCACGTCTGGCAGGTAGCGGCGGTAGGCCGGGTTCAGGCATACCGGTATCCCGGCGGCGTGGCCGCAGGCCGGCGTGTAGGGGATCGGCCGGTCATTGGCCGCGTCGTGCAGCGCGGGGATGACCATGCCATGCGGCCCCAGCCGGGCCGTCCCGGCCAGCCCGACGGCGGTGCCGGCCGCAGCCACGCCGGCCAGGGTGATCACCTCGGCGGCCCGGCGCAGCCATGGCCCGCCGGCCCGGGCCGGCAGGCCGATCAGGCCGGCCGCCGCGACCGCGATCCCGGCCAGGAACATCACCCGGGCGATCGGCAGGTCGGGCAGGTAGGGGTAGAAGATCCCGGAGGCGGGCTGGTAGTTGCCGTTGGAGTTGGTCGGCAGGATCAGCGCCCACCCGCTCGGGCTGCGGAACCCGGTCTGCGACGACATCGCCATCGCCAGGAAACCGCCGAACGCGGCCAGCGGCGCGGCGAACCGGCTGGGGAAGAACGCGCCTATAGCGAACCCCGCGGCGCTGAACGCGGTCACGGCCGTCGCGGCGACCGCCACCCACCACCACGGCGGCGAGCCCTGGACGCCCTGGTGTGCGTAGACCCCGAACATGACGCCCACGAATGCCAGGTAGCCAGCCACCGCCCAGATGGCGGTCGCGGCCCAGGTGGCGAGCTGCACCGCCCAGCGTGGCCGGGCGGAGGCCGTCACCAGGTCGGCGGTGCCGCGCCGGCCGTCGCGCGACCCCATCCAGGCGGCCACCCCGGCCACGAACGGCCCGAAGTCGACGATCGTGTGCCCCTGTCCCATGTTCCAGAACGTGCGCAGGACCCACAGCGGCGTCGTGCCAGTGCTGGGCCGGTAGGAGTCGAACCAGACCAGCGCGGCGATCAGCGGCAGGATCCACGGCATCGCGTTGCGGCGCAGCTCAATCCGCAGCAGCCGGGCCGCGGTCAGCGATGCCGCGTTCGCGGCCCGTGGCGGCCGGTGCCGCGGCGGGGCCTCGGCGGCGGCGGTCACGACCGTAACCCCGTGGCGGAGTGCCCCGCCGCGAGCAACGCGCTGTAGCCCCCCTCCCACGGCGCCTCGCCGCGCGCCCCCGGTCCCTCGCCCCGCACCTGGCCCCGCGCGGCCCCCGACTGCCGGTTGAACTCGTCGGCGTACGTGGCCGCCAGCCTGGGGGTGCGCTTGGCGCCCGCGCCGCCGATGATGATCTTCGGCCGCGCGGCGTGCCGCGGGATGCTCGCGCAGTCCTGCACCTGGTAGAACTTCCCGTCGAAGCTGAACCGCTCCCCCGGCTTGGTGTCCCAGATCCCGGTGAGGATCGCCAGCTGCTCCTCCAGCCGGTCGAACCGCTCGCCGAGCGACGGGAACGGGATGCCGAAGTACTGGTGCTCCCGCTCGTACCAGGCGGCCCCGATGCCCAGCTCCGCCCGGCCGCCGCTCATCTGGTCGACGGTGGCCACCTCGACCGCCAGCGGCCCCGGCAGCCGGAACGTCGACGCGTTCACCAGCGTGCCCAGCCGCACCCGGCTGGTCTGCACCGCCAGCCCCGCGAGCGTGGTCCACGAGTCGGTCGGCTGGTAGGTGGTGTCGTCGGCGTCGATGCCCAGGTAGTGGTCGGAGCGGAAGAAGGCGTCGAACCCGCCTTCTTCCGCTGCCGTGGCTAGCGCGAGGATCTGCGCGTACGTGGCACCATGGTGCGGTTCAAGCAGCACCCGCAGCCGCATTAGCCCACCGCCTTGGAGGCCGGCGCCGTCTCCGGCGCCTGCGCCGGAACGGCACGGGACCCGGCCGGGGCCGGCTCGGTCAGCGGGAAGTGGCACGCCACCAGGGGGCCGGTGGCCAGTTCCCTGGGCCTCGGCTCCTCGCTGGCGCACAGGTCGGTGGCGCGCGGGCACCTGGTCCGGAACCGGCACCCGCTCGGCGGGGTGATCGGGGGCGGCGGCTCGCCCGCGACTGGGGAGGCGGGCCCCACGGCGCCCGGCG
>OFHK01000411.1_pt1 | contig 13178 bp, 9 predicted proteins | sample 1521951 | NCBI WGS metagenome assembly OFHK01 (sample SAMEA2468436, study PRJEB22500) | soil metagenome | biome: Glassland; feature: Farmland; material: Clay | place: Australia | collected 2013-01-31 | depth 0.55 m
ACGTCTCCCAGGATCCGCTGCCGGCTGGCAGGCGCACTCCTGTCAGTGGCCCTCCAGCCTGATCCAGGGAGGTGACGAAGCGTACGCCGCCGGTAGCGCGCACGGCAAATTCGTTGGGGGCCAACGAGTCGAAGGGGAACAGGCTGGCATCGGAGAAGAGCATTGCCCCGGTGTGTGCCGGGTCTATGTTGGCACGCGTGCCGGCTGCAAAGCTGTAATCGGCCAGGGCGTGATTTTCGTACCCGCCCGGTACGGTAGACGAGTTGCCTTCTGCCTGGTTAGCCATCCCGCCCGAAACGGTGGCCTGGTTATCACTCGCCAGGTTGCCGGCCCCGCCGGAAACCGTGCTGCTAAAACCGCTGGCAGAGTTGCTGGTGCCGCCACCGGCCGTCGAGTAGGCTCCACTGGCCGTGTTATTTGAACCGCCGCCTACGGTCGACTCTACATTGTTGGCTATGTTATGAGTACCGCCTGCGACGGTTGCACGACTAAAGCCGGCCAGGTTGCCCGAGCCGCCCCCGACCGTGGCGTCCATCTCGCTGGCGGTATTATAGGCGCCCCCGGCGACCGTGGCGCGATAAGCACTGGCGACGTTGTTGGTGCCGCCACCGACCGTGGCATAGTTAGTGCTGGACAGATTGTTCGAGCCGCCGCCAATAGTGGAGCGGAATCCGCTGGCGGTGTTGTCCGTGCCCCCGCCTACTACGGCGCGTTCTCCGGCGAGATTACCCTCGCCGCCCCCAACCGTGCCGAAATCCCGGCTGACCTGATTGGGAAAAGCGAGCCGGCCGCCGCCGTTGACCGTGGCTCCTTGCACGCCTTTGGCGGCCTGATTGCCCTGGAAACCGGCAATCACGTTAGGCGATTTGCTATCCTGGATGGTATCGGGGCTGACTGTTGGCGCGTTGCTGGTCGTGGCACATCCGGCAAGCGCTGCGAGTACCAGCCAAACGAGCAATCTTGGATAAATTCGCTTGAAGAAGTTCATGGGACCTCCCAACAAATGACACCCGTATAGTTTTATATACAGGTGTCATTATAATAGTCAATCCGCAGAAGTCAAGCAACTGTATACTGTACTATGCTTAAGGCAGGGTGGGTTTTTGCACTTTCTGGCGCTGGTAGCGGCGCCGCATTTTGGAGCGGTTGCCGCACTGATCCATCGAGCACCAGCGGCGCAGGTGATTCCGGCTGCGATCCACGAACAGCCAATCACAGCCACTGCACTGTTTGACCCGCCCAAGCTCGTCTGAGGTCAGCAGCTTGATGGCCGAGTCCGTGATCCGCCATAACATGCAGTCGAGCGCAGCCTCATCCAGCCAACCAAGTTCAAAGCCACTGGGAGTTTGAATCAGATGGGAATGGCTCTGGTGTTCCTTCCAGGCGGCATGGACCTGATCCAGGGCATCTGCTGGGGGCGTTCGAGCCTGGGCGATGTCCGCAAAGATGCAATATAGCCTTTCACGCAGGGCGATCGCTCGCCGGAAGACCGCTTCAGCCCGCGCCGCGTTTTGATGCGCCTCATGCAGCAGTAACTGGGCTTTCTGCCCTCCCAAGATACCTGCGTGACAACTCCACAGCAGCAGGTCGCGAAAGTCGTAGAGGTATTCATGGAGCGGAGACACGCCATGTCCATAAAGCGTGTTGGCAAAATCCAGGCACAACACTCCGCCGATCAAATGATGGATTTCTGCATCCCGGGGTTGGTTCATGCTTTGATTGTACACTATATGGCCCAAAGCTACACCAACCCCACACATGGCGAGTCAGCCCGACGCGTGAACCTGAGCGCCTGCAGGTGGGTAAAGCGGCTTTCGAGGCAAAACCAGGCCGGCTTCGTTGGCTCGCTCCACTAACGATGTGTGTTGGCCCTTTGGGAAGTCGTTGTGTGCCTCCAATCCAGGATATAATTATTTTAATAAGATCGTATTTGGATGATTTCAGTTTATTTTTGATTGCAGAAAACTATTTTTTATACATTTGCCAATAGGATGCATCATCTAAAACTGGGAATACCCCTATCACCGTTTCCAGCGGATAATGTCTGTGCCGCTGTCGCTGAGCTTGAATCGTTAGTCCATTGTAAGTATGATTTTTTTATAGGAGGTATAACCATGTCAAAACTGCAGGCACTGCAAACTGACGCGCTTTCAGAAACGCTATCAACCCCGGGAATTACCAGGCAGCTTGCCTTTGAAGGCGAGGGTCACCGGATTCTTCGTGCCCGAAGCGATCCGGGGGTAGTCTCAGGTTGGCATCATCACGGAGACTACGATGTCTATGGCTATGTCGTCTCCGGATCGGTCCGTTTAGAAAATGATCTGGGAGATGCCATATCCATCAGTACGGGGGATTTCTTCCATGTCCCGCCTCATACCGTCCACCGTGAAATCAATCCCTCCCCGGACGAGGGAAATGAGGTGATTCTGTTTCTGCGTGGAACCGGTGCGCTGGTTTTCAACATGGAAGACTCACAGTAAGGCGAATAAGGGCAAAGGCATTATTCGCCTTGCTCTCGGACACATGGGTTATATTTTTGCGGGCTGCGCTTGGGGTAGCAGACCTAACTGAACCAGCATTGCGAAGCGATCGGGCGAGCTCCAGTGTTCGACAATCTTGCCATCTTTGAAACGGCAGACATCAAAAACGGCGATCTCGAAGGATTTGCCATTTGGCGGGCCCATAAAGCCGCCGCGGTTGGTGGCGCGCACCGTCAAGCGCACCCATACTTGGTCCCCTTGCGCCAGCATATTTTCAATAGTCAAGGTGAAATCAGGGAAAGCACGGCGCAAAAACTGGATATCGCCTTGCATGCCCTCGATAGTTGGATGCAGGCCAAACTGGTGCTCGATGAAGTCCGGGTCGCTCGACCCGGCGGCAGGAGCAGGCGCGCCAGACCCGTCGTCAAATCCTGGCGGCGGCCAGTAAACTCTTCATCGAAAAAGGCTATAGCGGCGCCACGATTGAAGGTTCAATGCATTGCCCAATCAATTCCTAATCATTGGATCATTTGTGGGTATAGTCTCGGTTAAAGTCTGTCAACCCCATGGTTAGGAGTAGAATTCCGTTATTGGTCTGATCGCTCAACAATGCATTCGGACACGAGAGACCGAGTTTTTCCACGGATACTATGGATGTCATTGTCAATAAACTGATCAAAACGCGCGCGCTATCATAGGTTCGGTCTAAAAAACTCGGTCTCTATTTATTCATGATAAAAAGTAGCAACTTGGGCTAATATAGTTGAATGAATCCAACAGGCTCTGCCGGCGACGACAGGGCCTGTTTTTGTAATTTGATTCAGTTGGTAAACCAGAGCGTCAGTTTTCAAAAGTTAGGTAGTAGGAAATTCCGAGCTGCTTGTTCTCCAGGCGAATGTCGATGTTGGACTTGCCATGCAGCTCGCTGGGGATGTCGTAGGCGGCGCGTATCGTACCGCCGTCTTCGTCACGCAGCGTGCCGACCAGGGTCCCACTCACGCCCTTGCTGCCGGATTTTCCCATGTAAACATCGAAAGTCACGTTGGCGGGCAGGTTGCTGGTTTTGATCTTCCCCCACTTATCCGATTTCATGGAAGCCACGCTGAAGCTCAACGCCGGGGAGCCGAGTCCGCCGGTATTGCTATCCGAAGTGGCATTAATGAACCAGTTAGTCGCCTGGTCACCGCTTCCGTTGGTGACCAAAACCCAGATCTTTACCACGTCGGCCAGCCTGCCGGGGATGTTGAAGGTTTTGCTGAAAGCTCCCTTGGCGTCGCTATAAACCCAGCCAACCAGGACCGTCTCGGATGGGTAAGTAGCGTATTTGCCCAGGTAGACGCTGTAGCGCGTGTTGGCCAGCAGCTTACTGGCGCTCAGGGTCACTTCCGTATCTTCCTCGACGCTCGTCGCCACGACCCGCACGTCCGTGCTGGATCCGGAGGTGAGTAGCGGGGCAGTGCTGCCCGAGCCGGCCTGCATGGAAACGCATAGCTTCTGACCGTAATAGATCCGGTTGGGGTCCTTCAGGCTGTTGATATCCGCCAGCGTGCGCCAATCGGTGTTGTACTGGCGGGGGCTCTGCACCAGGTATTCGCCGCGCACCACCGTGTGCCACTGTTGGCAGGTCGCCGCGGTATCAGTCGCGGCGGCTGCTGGCTGGAAAGTGGCTGCCACCAGGCCGGACATCAAGATCAGCGCCATCAGCACGAGAGAAATCCTTCTTAGCACGTTCATTTCACACCTCATATGTTTTTATGGAGAAACGAGGCAATTAGCTTCGCATGTAAGACGCTGAAAGCGTGTATTCTGTTCCAGGTTTTCGTGAATTTTTTCCTGATGCCAACATCCCATTGGATTATGGAATTTACCCATTTTGTCGTGTAGAATCAAAGCAAGTATGACCACTCGAATGGTATGCAGATCCGCCCGCTGCTACCGGCGGACGGGAGGTGATGAATGGCAGACGCGGTAACCTTTTACGAAAAACCTGAAGCGAGTGACCTGGTCTTGCTGACCGGTTGGCGCCAGTGGGCAGATGCTGGTTCGATCTCATCCGGTCTGCCGCTCTATCTGGTTCAGCAGCTGAAAGCCCACCAAATTGGGATCATCCCTCCGGACGGGTATTATATTTTCCAGATCCCCGGCACGCACGACCTGGTACGCCCGGTGGTGAAATTCGACCAGGGCCGCCCTGAGTACTTGCAAAGCCGGCGCAATGAATTTTACTTCGCTTCCGCACACGCAGGGCCGGGCCTGGTCATCTTCCTGGGAGACGAGCCGCATCTGGACATCGACCGTTACGTGGATACCTTGCTGGAGGCGGCCCATTCCCTGGGAGTGCGCCGCATCGTCAGCTTTGGTGGGGTTTACGGCGAGCTGCCCTACGATAAAGAGCGCCCGGTGGCGGGTATCTACAGCTTGTCCCGCTTGAAAGAAGAAATGTCCACCTACGCGGTGGACATGTCCGATTATCACGGCGGAGCCAGCATAGGTTCTTATATATGCAAGCGTGCAGAGGAAAAGGGCATAGAATTTGTCGGCTTCTATGCCTTCGTGCCCACTTACGATTTTTCCGGCATTGCTCAGGCGGGTAAGGCCATCCGTGTCGAGACGGATTACATGGCCTGGTTGGGCGTCATGCGCCGGGTCAACCATATGCTCAAGCTGGATTTTGATTTGCTCGACCTGGAAGAGAAGAGCCGCCGCCTGATTAAGTTAATCGATACCAAGGTGGATGAAATCGAGCAGGCCAACCCCCAGGCGGGCGTGCGCGACTACTTGAAGCGCCTGTCCGACAATTTTGAGGAGAACCTTTTTGATCCGTTGGGGGAAGTGTGGGAGGATGAGCTGCGCCGCTTGATGGATAAATTCGACGACGATTCGGGCGAGCGTTAACTTACGGCCAAGGGATATCCACCGGGTTGACGTAGCCGTGTTTTTCCACCGTGTACAGCTTGCCGCTCGAAGCGCCTGAGCAATTAGTATCGTCGGTGAACTGGTATGAAGTGCCGTCGGTGTGTACGGCGATGGGAATCCGGTTCCCATTCTGGCACACGGTTGCCTCGATCAGGTAGCCTCGGTCGTCATCCTTGGTCATCCATACCCGGTCCCAGGTGACCAACACCTGGTTCCCGTCCCGGCTGGCCTGCACGTCCTTGGGAGGGCCGTACAGGTTGTTCGCCATCGGCAGCCTGGTCTGCACTACGTGCACTTTTTGCAGATCCCCCTGCACCTCCAGTACCGAGGCGGCTGCCCAGCAGTTGCGGTTCAGGTTGTCCGGCTTGACCCACAGCCAGGTGCCGGAATAAGTCTTCCCTTCGATGTAAACGTGATCGCCTTGCATCAGCCCGTGTGAGTACAGGTATGCCTTGCCCGGCCCGTAACGGCAGAAAGCCTGGGCCTCAATGGTGGTTGCGCTGGGGAAGTCCGGGGTAGGAGTGAAGGTAATGGTGGGCGTGGGAGTAATGGTGGGCGTCGGCGTGACACTCGGTGTGATGGTCATCGCCGGTGCGGGCGTCTGGCTTGGCAGAGCCGTCTGGGTGGCAGTCGCCGTGGAAGCCGGCGGTCTGGTCGGACTTGGTCTAGGCGTCGCCGGCAGCAACGCCAGCATCGGGAGCGAGGCACTGCAGCCGCTCAACCCCAGGGCCAGCATCAAGCTGACCCACCAGAGCGCGCGACCGATTTTGCCGGAAGCGCCCAACTTGCGAGTACTTCCCGTCTTAGGGGGTGTAAATTGGATTCGTCTCATCCTGTTGTGATCCTCATAGCGATGAACCGGCCAATGCGATGCCTGGACGACAGGTAGGCGAGACGCGCTTTATTTGGTTGCCCGAAGCAGAGTTTAACATGTCTGCCTGGCTGGAGGGTCAAAACTGACAGAGTTGTCAATTGCTGATCTTTTTCGCATGGAATTTATCAAAAGCCTCCGGTTCGCTTTTAACATCCTTTCAAAAGGGCGTCAACCGGCTCAGGGAGGCCCTAACCAGACCTTAACTGCTTGTTTTAGCAGCCTTAACTTACTCAACCGGTGGCGCAGGTCGAGTGCTGTTGGTCGAGTAAGCGGGCGTACTTCGCCCGCTGTATCGAGACCGCCTCCCAGCGTGCAATGGGTCTCGATACAGGCGGAAGAACATCGCCTTGGCCTCGATAAACTCGACCCAGGACTCGACCCGCGTGAAACGCCGATCGGGCCTGGATGCGGCTTGTTTGTCTGAGAGGCCGAGTTTTTGGGAAGAACTCGGTCTCTCAACCGGCGGCATCCGGTATAATCTGGGCGTTCACTTGCATAAGGCTCTCGTCAAGGTGGACAAACTCTGCAAGGCCGGAGGCTATCGAACGCATGTCAACCCGCTCGGAAATATTCGAACAGCCACAGGTGCTGGCCAATTTGCTCGATTCTCAAATGGAAAACGTGCAGCAAATCGTCGCTGCGTTGAAATCGCGGGACCTCCAGTACGCTTTTCTGGCGGCGCGCGGCACCTCAGATAACGCCGCTCGCTATGCCAATTACTTGTGGGGGGCTTTCAACCAGTTGCCTATCGCCCTGGCCACACCCTCGCTGTTCACGCTCTACGAGCGGCCTCCGCGGCTGGCGGGCGCCCTGGTGCTGGGTGTGTCCCAATCCGGCCAATCGCCAGACATCGTGCGCGTCCTGGAAGAGGGGCGCCGCCAGGGGCGACCGACCCTGGCGATCACCAACGCCGCCGGTTCGCCGCTGGCCCAGGCCGCCGAATTCGTCATCGACATCTGCGCCGGCGAGGAAAAAGCGGTAGCCGCCACCAAGACTTATACAGCCGAGCTGATGGTCATCGCCATGCTCTCGGCCGTCATGAGCGGCGATGCTCAGCACGTGCAGCAGCTCCACAAAGTGCCCGATTGGGTGCGCATGTCGCTGGAGCTGGAAGACGGTTTGGCACGCGTGGCCGAACGCTACCGCTACATGCAGCGCTGCGTCGTCATCGGGCGCGGTTACAACTACGCCACGGCTTTCGAATGGTCACTGAAGTTAAAAGAACTCACCTACGTGGTGGCCGAGCCCTATTCCTCCGCCGATTTTCTGCATGGCCCGATTGCCATGGTCGATCAAGGTTTCCCGGTGATGGTGGTCGCACCTCAAGGCCCGGTGTACGAGGACTTGCTCGCCCTGCTGGAGCGCCTGCGCCACGAGCAGGCAGCCGAGCTGTTGGTGATCTCGGATGGCGAGCAGGCCCTGTCCCTTTCGCAGTCGCCGGTCAGGCTGCCGGCCGAAATCCCGGAATGGCTGACGCCCCTGGTCGGCATCGTGCCCGCCCAGCTCTTCTCCTATTACCTGGCCGTGTTGAAGGGTTATGACACCGAAACCCCGCGCAGCATCCAGAAAGTGACTCGCACGCGATAAGGGTAATTTGTCCAAGATCTCAGGCGGGCATTAGTTCTTCAGAACCTCATTCACGATGGCCTCAAAGGTTTTAGTACGTGCCCGCACCAGGGCCCCTTCGACTTGTTGGCTCGTCAATTGCGATTCAATTTCGGCGCGTAGTTGGGCGGCACGTTTCCTGGCTCCAGTGATAGTGGCAGGGTGATCCAAGACCATCAACAGCAACTCGAGGGCATGCTCCCTATCCCCATGTTTGGCTTGCAGCCTCGAAATTCCAATCAGTGCTTCTAAAGCCCACCCGGGGCCGCCGGTTTCTATTGCAATGTGTAATGCCTCGCGCCAGATGCGCCCGGCTTCAGCGTCATTTCCCAGCGCGAAAAAGCTGCGGCCCATCTCGGCCAGAGCACGTGCCACATCCTGGCGTGCGCCGAGTTCGGTGGAGGTCTCTAAGCTTTTGCGCAGCATTTTCACTGCCTCTGTATGCAGGCCTTGCTCCTGTGCGACGATGCCGAGTCCCCGGTAAGCAAGACCCACTCCCCAGCGATCGCCAATTGACCTACTGAGTGTAACGCATTCCTGCAGGGCGAGGCGCGCTTCATCGTACCGCCCCAGGCCGGAAGCGCTCAGGCTGAGCAGGTTCAACGCCAGAGTTGTGAAACGCGGATCACCAACCGCGCGCCACTCTGCCACAACCGACTGTAATCGGGCGTGCGTCTGCTCCGGTTTGGCCATCGGTTGGGTGAAACTGGCTAGCTGCGTAACAAGAGTAAGACATAATGCTGCAAACCAACGATCGTCAATCGCAGTGGCAATCTGCAATCCCTTTGCATACAATTCCTTCGCCCTGGCATAGTTGCCGGTCGATTCCATGAGCGTGCCAAGGAAAGTGATCGATTCAAGCAACACAGCCGGCTCATTCAATGGACGCAAGATTTCCAGACTGCGCTCCAGCATCGCTTGCGCTTGCGCATGGCGTGCCAGCCGGACGGCAAAGAGCGCCTGAGCATTGAGGATATGTGCCTGCGAGACCAGAATCGTTCGGTCAGGCGGTGATTGCTCGCAAGCTGTTTCCAATGCCCCGGCTGCGCCGGCAAGATAATCGAATCCTTCCTGCAGCCAGCCGCGCGTGTCAAAGAGCATTGTGAACGTGCGCATTGCCTGTTCGATCAAGGCGAACTCGCCCTGCGCAACGGCCCAATCCCATGCAGCTCGGAAATTATCCATCTCAACCGTCAGCTCAGCGAGCGCTTCCGATTGGGCGGAACTTCGCAAGCGTCCATCGTCCTGGCCGAAGAACAGCAGGTAATAATGGGCGTGACGCGCCTGGGTCGCGGTTAGCTCTTCCGGGCGTTCAGAGAAGTGTTCGGCAGCGAACTGCCGGATGAGTTCATGCAGATCATAACGCTCGGCGCCGGTTCGTCGAATTAATGATTTCATGACGAATGCGGAAAGCACAGACAGCGTTGCGCCAGCTACCTGCTCGGCTGCCTGGCGCCGGAACCCGCTACGGAAAACTGAAAGCCGGAGGAGGACCGCTTGCTCTTGCTCGGAGAGTAGTCTCCACGACTGGTCGAAAACGAGGCGCATGGATCGGTGCCGGGCGGGAAGGTCGCGGGTGGACACACTCAGGATATCCAGCCCGTGCTCGATCTCCCGCGCGATCTCCTGACAGGCTAGAGTCCGCACCCAGGCCGCCGCAAGTTCGATCCCCAGGGGCAGGCCTTCCACCAACTGGCAGATGCGGACAATTGCGGGATAATCCTGTTCGGTGGCATTGAACCCGACATGCGCCCGCCGTGCACGTTCGAGAAACAACTCCACGGACGTATTTTGCACGCTTTCCTCTATTTGTGTGCTTTCGGGAATGGGCAATCCTTGAACATCAAATACCCATTCGCCTTGCAGCTCTAACGGCTCACGAGACGTGGCAAGCAGTTTCACCCCCGGCGTGTTTGCCAGCATTTCGGCCAATACCTCAATACCCGGCGCAGTCAACAAATGTTCGAGGTTATCCATTAGAAGCAGAGCCTGCTTCTCTCTTAGATAGTCGAACAGCTGAGTTTTTGGTTCGACAGGGTTCTCGATTTCAAATGAGAAACCAATCGCGTCAGCGATCATCGGCACGATGAAACGGGTTGTGTTTACCGGATCGAGGGGAACGAAGAAAATACCGTCGGCGAAAATAGCCTGCAGCTGCGCTGCAGCTTCAATCGCCAGGCGCGTCTTGCCTATGCCGCCCGGACCGACCAGGGTTAGCAGGCGGCATTGTGGGTTGCCCAGGAGCTGGCTGAGTTCAGCCATTTCGAGCTGGCGACCGATCAATGGAGTGGGTAATACGGGAAGATTGGTTCGGGGAGAGGTCGAGGTGGAGGTAGTGGCCGGGCTGCCGGTCCGCTTCGATAACGGAGGGAGGCGATCCACGCTGAATTCGCCGCGCGCCACTCTCACAAAGGTTGGGTGCTCTGCCGGCGGGATTTTCAAAACGTTGGCAATCAGTTCTGCGATTTGGCCGGAGGGTCGTCGTTCGCCACCTTCGATCTTGCGCAACATAGAAACCGAACACCCGACGCGCCCGGCAAACTCCTGGCGGGTGAGCCGGAGTTCGTTACGACTCTGGCGAAGCCACTCGCCAAATGTGAGAGGGGTGTCCATCTTCATGCTTGACCAGTCCGGGCAGGGTGGCGAGATTGTAACACTTTTTGTGTCACTGAAGTGACACCCAGGAAATGTGCCCGAGATGTTTAATGGGGCGGATTGGACGGTTCCGATGTAGTAGTGGTTTGGGAGCCACAGATGCCTGGCCGTCGCTTTAGAACCAGCCGGATCTAATGGGAAGAAGAAATGAGACCTTTTGAAATTCTATTATCCATTGCGAATCTCCTGGCATTTTGCACTTTAGCGATTGCGCGGCTGCGCGCGATACACTGGATGGGTTATCTAGCGCTTATCACGACGCTGATCGCTGGTATCCAGATACTAGCCGAGGGACCCCGCTGGCAGATGATTCCAGCGTATGCGCTAACAGCAATCTTGCTCTCGATTTGGGTGCTCGGGATGGTGATCCCAGGCGACAACCATGTCAATCGAGCTGTATCTTTTCTTGGCGCTGGAATGGGCATACTCGTGCTGGTAATCTCCATTACCTTGCCAGTTTTAATGCCCGTGTTTTACTTTCCCAAACCAAGCGGGCCGTACGCGATTGGCACGCTGACCTACCATTGGATCGATACGAGCCGCCCGGAACTTTTCACCACCAACCCTAACGACCGTCGTGAGCTCATAGCACAGGTGTGGTACCCTGCAAAGAAAGAGCCCTCAGCGCCGCGCGCCCCTTACATCCAAGACGCCGAGGTCGTCACGCCCGCAATCGGGCGGTTGCTTCATCTGCCGGGGTTTGTCTTTAGCCACCTCAAATATGTGACCACAAATGCGGCTGCATCTGCGCCCATAGCAGATAGCCAATCCAGCTACCCCGTGCTCATTTACCTTACCGGGGTAGACGGGTTCCGTTCGGTGAACACATTTCAGATCGAAGAGCTGGTTTCGCACGGCTTTATCGTGGTAGGGCTCGACCAGCCAGGCATTGCTCCAGCGGTGCGTTTTCCTGATGGACGACAAATACCTGGTTGGTCAAGAGATCAGCTACAGCCACTGATAATGCAAAGTGTAGAGCCACTGTCAAAAGCGCCTACGCTCTACGGGAAGGCACTGCCGGACGGTATTATCCCTTATTTTGCGCAGGATGCCAGCTTTACGCTCGACCAATTGGCCAGGCTTAATAAAAGTGATCCCAAGCATATCCTGACCGGACGGCTCGATCTCGAGCATGCCGGTACGTTTGGCATATCGTTGGGCGGGATGGACGCCGCCGAGGCGTGCTTGAAAGATCACCGTCTGAAAGCCTGTCTCATTATGGATGTCTGGCTGCCTGCCGATGTCGTCAAGTCCGGCTTACAACAACCAAGCATGTTCATAACACGAGATGCGAATACGATGCGCCTCGAACGTCAGCGGGCTGGCGGTTGGTCGGAAAAAGATATTGCATTGACCCTGAACACCATGCGGGCGGTATATAAGAGCCTGCCGGGCGATGGCTATTATATAGAGATACCAGGGATGTTCCACGTCAACTTTACCGATCTTCCGTACTGGTCACCGGCGATGTCGCAGCTTGGCCTGACCGGGCCGATCAACGCCCAACGGGGATTTGACATCGTCAATGCGTATTCTGTCGCATTCTTCGATAAGGAGCTCAGGGGCCAACCTGCGTCACTGCTTAATGGGCCGTCGAAACAATTTCCGGAAGTGGGCTTCGAAGGGCGCTAGCCTCGAGCCAGCGCCTCGTAGTTGCCTTATTTTTCGATTTTCTGCTTGTAAACCTAACGCCTGGGGAGCCGCGGCGCGGCGCGGCTGGGCCGCCCGCTGAAATTGGGCACCTGCGGCGGGTTGGCCTCCAGCAGGGCGAGCACTTCCTGGATGGCGCGCTCGAGCTGGGTGTCAACCCGGCGGGCGTAATCCTGCGGTAAGATGTCCACCTCGATGTCCGGATCGGTGCCGTAATTCTCCACGCCCCAGCCCACATCGTTAAACCAGAAGGAAAATTCCGGCTGCGTGGTGGTCGTGCCGTCCACCAGGGCGTGGCGCGGCCAGATGCCGATCACGCCGCCCCAGGTGCGTTTGCCGATTAGCGGCCCCAGCTTCATCAACTTGAAGCCATGCGAGAAGATGTCGCCGTCCGAGCCGGCATATTCGTTGGTCAGCGCTACCATCGGCCCCAGCACCGATTCCTGTGGATAGGGAACCGGCACCTGGTTCCAGCGCGAGGCATCGTAGCCGAGGCGCTTGCGCGCCAGCTTTTCCAGCAATAACGAAGAGACGTACCCGCCGCGGTTGAAACGCAGGTCGATGACCAACCCCTCCCGGTCCAGTTCGGCCAGGAAACCGCGGTGGAATTCAGCGTAACCGGGAGGGCCCATGTCCGGGATATGCAGGTAGCCAACCCGTCCCTGGGTAGCAGCATGCACTCGCTGCCGGTTGTTCTCCACCCACTCGCGATAACGCACACTGTTTTCATCCCCCAGCGCCCGCACGGTCACATTGCGTGGCCGCTCTTCACCGGCCGGCTTCACGCTCAAGTTGATTTCCAGGTTGGCCAGGTTTACCAGGGCTGCCTGGGGGGAGAAATCGGGTCCCAGCTTCTGCCCGTTGATCCCCAACAGGTAGTCGCCGGCCTGCACGTTGGCGCCCGGCGCGTTGAGCGGGGAATCGCTTTGCGCCTCCCACGAATCGCCCCGGTAGATATGCGTGATTTGCCAGGCAGCCTGCTCGGCCTGGTAGGCGAA
>OFHK01000412.1_pt1 | contig 13172 bp, 13 predicted proteins | sample 1521951 | NCBI WGS metagenome assembly OFHK01 (sample SAMEA2468436, study PRJEB22500) | soil metagenome | biome: Glassland; feature: Farmland; material: Clay | place: Australia | collected 2013-01-31 | depth 0.55 m
GCTCCCGCGGCCCTCCCCGGCGTGCCCGCCGGGCGGCTCCCCCGGAACCGCCCCGGGGACGGGGGAGGCGGCGGCGCCGGGCCTGCCGGCCCCGCACACGTCGCCGGCGCCGCCGCGACCCGTCCGAGCCGCACCTGCCGCATCCCGGGATCGGTATGCCGCAGTTTCCGGTCCGGCGCTGCCGGCATGACGGCCGCCGTCTGGCGCCGCGTCATGTTGTCAAGCACGCCGCCCACGGTAGGTCGCGCCCTGCTCATACGTCCAATGCATGATCAGCCGCCATATCATGCAGATATGAATGAAGAGGAGCTGGCCGCCGGGCTCGACGCCGCCGTCGCCGTCCTGGTCGAGCGGCTCGATGCCGGCGTCGCCGCGTACGCCGCCCTGGTGGTCGCCGCCGCTGACGCGGTAGCGGCGTCCGCGACCCTGCAGGCCGGCGACCCTGTCCTGCTGCTCCGGCTCACCGAGGCGACCGACTCGCTGGTCTGCACGGTGCCCTTGGCCGCGACGATCTCGCCGACGTAGAGCGTGTCACCGTCGAGACGGACCAGGCGGCCCTCGCTGATCTTGTCGAAGACGTCGGGCCCGACGTCGTCGATCAGCGGGATCCCGGCGTCGACGAGAAGTTGCGGGCCGAGGTTCGGGTACCGGCCGGTCATGCTCGCCGAGACGTTCACGACGGCCGCGACCTGCCGGGTCACCAGCGACTCGGCACTGACCCTGTCCAGGTCGGCGTGGTCGATGATGGCGATGTCACCGGGCTGCAGCCGTCTGGTCAGGCTCTTGGTGCGGCGGTCCCGGCGAGCGGGCGCAACAAGGCCGGGAAGGGCGGTTGACCCCTTCCCGCGCCTGCCAGGCCGCCTCCGCGAGTAAGGCCCCCTTGTGTTACCAAGTCTGCCCAATCCGCCACGTCCCGCTGCCATCACGCCTCAGACGCCCCGCCCCGTCCTCGCGCACCCCGCGGCCCCCCCCGCCCTCCCGGCCGCCCCCCCCCCCCCAAACCCCCCCGCCACGCCCCCCCCCACCCCCGCAACCCCCCCGGCCAGCCCCCGCGCCACCCACCCCCCCCCCCCCCGCCGCTCCTATCTGCCCGGCCCGGCCGCCCGGACCATACCGGCCCTGCTCACCCTCCGGGACCACGTCATCGCCCCGATCCTCGCCGGCGTCCAGATCCGCCGGCACGGCCACGTCCCGGCCAGGCTGACCCCCATCGACCAGGACTACGAACACCTCCGAACCGACATGGCCACCCTGTTCAGCCACCTGGGCATCCAGCCCGGCCCAGCCGCGGCATAGCCCTCCGCAAACCCCAAACTTTTGGAGATCACGGAACCTCAAGGAACTAGCCACGCGGCCGAACGGCGAGCGATGTGGCCGTGCCCGTTCGCGGGGGTGATGAAGCAGCGGGGCTCGTGATCACCGTTCAGAGACCCGGCGGCCTCACGCTGGGCGCTGACCCGGTGGCGGGCGCGGCGGGATGAACGGGCCGGTTCAGGTCTTCGCCAGCGCCTGGGAGATGAGCTGTTGGAGTTCGGGTCGCAAAGTGGTGGGGCTGCCACAGCTGCTGAACACCCGCAGGATGACGCTGCCCTTGGTTGCGTAGACGTCTAGGCCCTTCTTGGTCGCACTGGTCGCCGCGAAGGCTCCATCACCGATCCCGGACACCTGCTGGACCGAACCGGTGGTCCGCTTCAAGGTGAGGAGGCTGGCGAAGTAGGACTGTGCGGTCGGGTATCTCTCCTTCAGCGCTGGCGGCGGTCCCACGACCACCAGGACCACCCCGGTCACGTCCTTCGCGCAGTTGTAGGCCGCCCCTTCGCCGTACGCCGTGCTCCACGTGCAGTCGTGGGAGTCCGACAGGCTCTCCGTCTTGGGCTTGCCCGCGCTGACCTTCATGCCGATCGCCTTCGCCACCTGGTCGGCGGTAAGCAGGTTACACGGGTCCAGCGACGTGTCCAGCGAGGAGCCGGACGTCTCACTGCTGGTCGCGTTAGCCGCGGTGGACGCACTGGTCGGGCCCGCAGCGTTCGGGGACGAGGTCCCGCATCCTCCGGCCAGGGCAGCGGCAGCGATCGCGAGGCCGATGATCCGCGCGGGTCGCAGTCGGCGCGGGGCCGTTCTTCCGGATAGCGGCTGGCGAACGTGGGCAGCAGCACTGATTGGGGGCATCGGAAGATAGTAGTACTGGTGCCCGCTCGGCTGCCACAGGGCAGTCCCTGGTGCCGCGTTTATGAAGTTCCCTTACGGATTGGGTTTCCCCTCATGGCGTGGAGACACCTCCTTGGCATAGGCGGGAAGGCGGCGCTTGGGCGCCGCATACGACGGGCCAGCCAGCCCGGCCTCCGCCAGCACCCGCAAGCTGCCGGCCTTGCTGAGCGGCTCGATGATCCGCGCCAGCACCAGCTGAGCGAATACCTCATCGCCGCCGCTGGCCTGGTTCAAAGCCGATCCGCAGTGCCTGCGGGGTGCGGTGATTGCACCCCGTCCGGGGCCTCCCCAGCATCGGGGTAAGCAGTCACCGGCGCAGCCCGGGCGGCCACGCCGGGGAACTGGCGCCCCAGCGTCGTCAGCTCAGCATCAGTGAGGTCGCCGCGGATTTGCGTAAGGTCTAGGTCCCAGCCTTTCGGGCGGCGGCCGGCGCGCTTGATCCGCGCGGCGACGATGTCCGGGTCGCACCGCCGGATGATCCCCTCGGCCTGCAACCGGTCCAGGCAGGCGCGCACGGTGCGCTCGGACAGGCCGGTGTAGCGGACGAGCGTGGCCACCGACGGGAACGCAGCGCCCCCATCCGGGCAGACGTGGTTGGCCAGGCCAACGAGCACGGACTTACAAGCGCTGGAAGGCTGGCCACCGCGGTCGGCTGGGACCGGGGCTAGGTTGAGCGCCCAGGAGATCGCTTCGACGCTCACCGGCCACCCCCCACCACCAGGCCAACGGGCCAGGCCGCGCGACAGGGCTTGGGCTCAGTTCTGGGCTCATTCACTCCCGTCCACGGCCGTTCACCAGCGTCCACCTTGAGGGCACCGTGGCTGGTGGCGTACGGCAGCGAACTAGCGTGAACGCTGGCTGCAGAGGCTGGGCTCCTCGGCGCAGGGTTCGCGGTGAACCGCATGGCGGGCCACCGCGTGATTCGCCGTGGCCCAGCCGGATCACCGGCGCGCGCGTGACCTGACCAGTGCTTTACCGGCACGGAACTGCACTCATCTGACTGTGTGAGGTACGCCGGGACCACCGGCCTCGGGTTCGGCCGTTAGGAGAGCGGACTGAGCCGACGGCATCTGGGACTCGCTCGCGGTGCGGCCACGTCTGGATTTCGTGCCCCCAAGGTGATCGCAGAGCGTGACTGTTTCGCGGTGACAAGCCGCGCGCCCCGTTCTGCACTGTTATTGAGCCCGGCTGTCAGCGATCGCTAGAGACGCATGAATGACTGATCTGCGCGCCAGGAGGTGGCCGCCGGACGTTGACAGGCGCGCCAGCCGCGGAAACCATGGCGCTGTCGGCGGGCCAGCCTGGTACTGACGTCTGCGACGAGGCAAGGACGCATAAGCGCCAGCTAGGCGCGCCAGATCCGGGCCAGATCGAGCAGCCAACTGCGGCAAGCTGCAGCCAACAGCCGCCTCAGTGCCCGGCGGGAAGCGCGCTAGCCTGCGCCGCAGGTCAGCGGCGCATTTTGGAGCAGCTGAACGTAGTGGCCAGCTGGGCAGTTCCCCACCAGTCAGGGAAGGTGACCGTGATCGTCCCCGCCGGCCTGTGCTGGCAGTGGCGAAGCCACGCGTCGGCCGTCCGTTCCCAGGCTGAGGCAGGTCCGGCGAGGCGGCGAACCGGGTAACGGAAGTCGGTGGCCCAGCCGGCTGCCAGGACCGCTATCAGCGCGGCGACCGCGGCGACGGCCCTGGGGCGCGGCCACCACCGGCGCGCGTAGGCGTCGGCCGTCACGATCAGTGCCGCATCGAGCAGCAGGATGGGCACCGTGGAATACCGGGCGCCGTGTTCTACTCTGATCGTGACTCGCTGGCCCGGCCCGCCCCAAGCGAACGCCGAGCTGATCGCCGTGAACACGAGGCCGGTCGCCACGGCGGTAACCACGAACACCCTGCACTGCCTGGCCTGCGTGGCGAGCACGGAGGCGAGAACAACGACGATGAGGCCGCCCGCGAGCGCGGTGGCGCCGGTCAGCCCCGCGATGTCGCGCAGGTGCCAGGAAAGGTGCCAGCCAAGCGCCGGCAGAAGGACCTCGTGCGCGTAGTACAGCACCGCGTTAACCGGATCATGAGGTCTGAACCGGGACAGGTGGCTTGTCAGGATGACCAGGACCTGCAGCAGGCAGCCGAGCGCCCAGCCGGCGGTCGCGGCGTGCTCGCGGAAGCGCCGGGGCACCACGATCGCGCGGGCCGCGAACAGCGGCGCGAAAAGGAGCGCGAGCGAGCTTGAGGCTGCCGCCGCGAACGCCGCGACCGCCGCGACTGCCGCGCCGGCCCCGCTGCGCGGCCGCCACAGCGCCGCCCAGAACAGGGCGACGAGCAGGTACCAGATGGAATTGACGCCGTTGTCGGCGATCTCGAGCTGCGCCACCGGCAGCAGCACCACGGACAGGCCGAGCAGGGCGCGGAGCCAGCGCGAGCTGACATGGCCCGCGCTGGCGTGGTAAGCGAACAGCCCGCACGCGGATGCGACGAGAGCGCCGCCGACCGCGAAGGGGACCGAAGCGTACCTGATCGGCAGCAGCGCGGCAATCTGGCCGATCAGGCGCGGGACCAACTGCAGGTACCCGCCATACGACTGCAGCAGGTACCAGGGATGCGCGAGCGCCGCGGGCAGGTAGATGCCCGGGTCCTCGGCGTAGACGCTGTCCCAGGCCGGCCTGCCGCCGATACGGGCCAGCATCACCAGCGCACCGAGGGCGACCGCGGCGACCTGGACGAGGAGGAACGCCCAGCACGCGAGGCCAGTGCGGGGGGCTGGCTCGGCCGGCGCAGGGAACAGGCCGGCGAGCACGGCACGGACGCCGTGGCCTGCGGCCGGCGGCAGCTGCGCCCCGGACCCGGCCTGGCCCGGCGCGCGGAGCTCAGGCGCGGACACGGCTGGAACCTACCACCAGTCGGCCCCGCGTAAGCCGTTCAGGTCAGCACGTGGATGTTCCTCGCTGCGCACAGGTCGGTCAGGATCTTCGGCCAGACCGAGACGCTGACCTCACCCAGATGAGCCTTGCGGAGCAGGAGCATCAGGGTCCGGGACTGGCCGATGCCGCCGCCGACAGACAGCGGCAGCTCCCCGCTGATGATGCCCCGGTAGTACGGGAGCTGAAGGGAACTGAGCTGGCCAGCGTGTTCCAGCTGCTGCCTGAGCGTGCTCGCAGTGACGCGGATGCCCATGGATGACAGCTCGTGGCGGCGCCTCGTGACGTGGTTCCAGACCAGGATGTCGCCGTTGAGGCCGTGCGTGGGCCTGCCTGTGGCTGCGCTGGTGTCGGCGATCCAGTCGTCGTAGTCGGCGGCGCGCATCTCGTGCGGGTAGCCGTCCGACAGCGGCCAGCCGATCCCGATGATGAAGATCGCCGGATGACGCTGGAGCACCATAGTCTCGCGCCGCTTGCGCGGTAGGTCCGGATACATCTCCAGGATGTCTTCGGCGTGCAGGAAGGTGAGTTCGTCAGGCAGGCTGGGATAGCGGGGATCTTTCAGGACCGGGAACATCTCCTGGACGAACCGCTCCGCGCCGACCAGCACCCGCCAGATCCTGCGGACGGTCCCGGTCAGGAAGTCAACGGAGCGCTGGCTTTCGGTGATCACCTGCTCCCAGTCCCACTGGTCCACGTAGCAGCTGTGATCGTGGTCGAGGAAGTAGTCCTTGCGGACCGCCCGCATGTCGGTGCAGATGCCCTCGCCGGGCCCGCAGTCGAACTGCCTGAGTGCAGTCCGCTTCCACTTGGTCGCCGCCTGCACGATCTGGGCGTCGACCGGGTGCTGGCCGTGGTCGTTGCTGATGTGAAACCCGACCGGCGTGCGCGAGCCGTCCCGGTCGAGCATGTCGTTCACGCCGCTGTCAGCGGCGACGATCAGCGGGACGGTCACCATCTGCAGGTTCAGCTCGCGGCACAGGCCCTGCTCGATGTAGTCCTTCACGGCGAAGATCGCTTGCTGCGTCTGGCGGGGCGTCAGCAGCGACTCGTAGCCCTCGGGCAGTACCCGGGCAAGTTCGGCGTAGTCACCAATTCCTGGCCCAGCCAGGTCCGCAATCTTGTCGGCCATCGCGACCTCCCAGGGGGTCACCGCCATCGTCGCGGCCGAAGCGGCATCCGGCACCGGCCGAAGGTCACCAGCCTGTGTCACGCTGGTCCCCTCGATGGCGGTTGGCGGGCGCCGCCAGAATGAACGTCAGAGCACCGGTGAACGCGGCCAGATGGAACGTGCGGGTAGCCAGCAGCGGCACCACCGTCCGCTCCTGCCCCAGCGTCCCACCCACGTCGTGCGCGCCCCCACGATGTGGCAAATGTCCTTTCGAATACTTGTCGAGCTGGCTGGTGGGTCTCCCGCTTCACCCCGTCTGGGTGAGGCCGCACCGGTTCCCTGCAGGCGAGAATCTGGCCATGGTCATCGCGTCTCTGGTGGCGCTGCATGCATGCGGCAGATCACGCCATCGGCCAAGGCGGGATACGGATGCCGACTGATAGGAGCCAGACAATGGCCACAGGAGAAGCCCCGGTGCTGGAGGCACTGGCCGACATCAACGCAGTGTCGCTGGAGCGGACAGAGCTGGATCCGTCGTCGCTCATCCTCGTCCGGCTCGCAGCCCTCATCGCGGTAGACGCCCCGGCGTCGTCGTACCTGCTTCACATCGGACCCGCCGCCGAGGCCGGTGTGACCGTGGACCAGGCCCAGAACGTGCTCGTCGCGGTCGCACCGATCGTGGGCACACCCAGGACGGCGTCGGCGGCCGCCAAGATCGTCGAGGCGCTCGGCCTGGCGATCGAACTGGCAGAGGAAGGCACCTGACCGCAAAGCCTGGCGCGCCGAGCTGAGGGGACCGCCGATTGGGCCGCCCGGACACCTGCCGCGAGCGGCCGGGCGGCTCGCGCGAACTTGTGGGCACACGGGTTGCCGGGGCGGGGGGATGCCCGTGGCCAGCACTCACCCGGACCCACCCGGGCGAATCCGCGGTGCCGCACCAGACCTCTTAGGGATCGCGGTGTTCTTGGATAGCGGCGAGGAGAAGCGGATGAGCGCGGACGCCGTGGATCCGGCTGAGCTGCCCGCCGGACGGTGCCTGGGTCATGACTAACGCTCCTGCCGAGCCGGCTCGGTCACCGGCCCCGCAGGGCCCGATGGACATGATCAAGAGCCGGGGATATGTGGCCCTGCTGATATTCGGGGCCATCGTCGGGGTCCCGGTGGCCGTCGTCGCCTATTTCTTCCTGCAGCTGGTCACCGCGGGCCAGCAGTACTTCCTCACCACTCTTCCTGGCGAGCTGGGCTTCCACCGGACACCGGCATGGTGGCCGCTGCCGATGCTGGCGCTGTGCGGCCTGCTGGTTGGCCTGACCTTGCGCTACCTGCCCGGGACGGGCGGCCACCATCCGGTTGAGGGATTCAAAACGGGCGGGTCCGTGACGGCGCGAGACCTGCCCGGCATCATCTTCGCGTCACTGGCCACCCTGGTCCTTGGCGCGGTGCTCGGGCCCGAGGCACCGCTGATCCTCATCGGTGCCGGCGTCGCCGTGCTGCTCGTGCACCTGGTCAAACGAGACGCACCGGCGCAGGCGGTGCTGGTGATCGGCGCGGCCGGAAGCTTCGCAGCCCTCTCGACGCTGCTGATCTCGCCGCTGGCGGGAGCGTTCTTGCTGCTGGAGGCGGCCGGAATCGGCGGCGGCATGGTGAGTGTGGTGCTGGCCCCCGGGCTGCTGGCCGCCGGGGTCGGCGCGCTCATCTTCGTCGGCCTCAACAAGCTGACCGGGTTCGGGACCTTCTCGCTCGCCGTGCCACATATCCCCCCCGCCACCAACCCCACCATCGCCGAGTTCGCCTGGGCGATCGCGATCGGCCTGGCCGCTGCGGTCGTGGGCACCGCCATCCGCCGCCTGGCTTTCCAGCTGCGGCCTGTCATCGAGCACCGCAAGGTGCTGCTGACCCCGGTGGCCGGCCTGGCCATCGGCGGCCTGGCCATCATCTTCGCCCAGGTAACGGGCAAGGGTGCCGACCAGGTCCTTTTCTCCGGCGAGAACGCGCTGGCCCCCCTCATCCAGCAGGCCACCACCTGGTCGGTGGGCGCCCTGGTCCTGCTCATCGTGTGCAAAGGCCTGGCCTACGGGGTGTCGCTGAGCAGCTTCCGTGGCGGCCCGACCTTTCCCGGCATGTTCATCGGCGCGGCCGGCGGGATCGCCCTTTCCCACCTCCCCGGCCTGCCCATGATCGATGGCGCCGGCCTGGGGATCGGCGCGATGACCGTGGTCATGCTGGGCGGGCTGCCGCTGACGTCAGTGCTGCTCACCCTCCTGTTCCTGCAAAGCGATGCGGTCAACCTGATATCGGTGGTGATCGTCGCCGTCGTCGTCGCATGGGTCGCCTCGACCAGGCTCTCACCATGGCTGGGGCAGCCGTCACCAGTTCCCAGCACCGCCCAGAACCCGGCCGCCCCGATGAGCACGAGCTGACCGGGCAATCCCGCTATGGAGGAAAAAAGCCCTGGGTTACGCGGCGATGCCGATCCCCAGGCGGCCAGCCAGCCGGCTGATGTAGGTGGCGACGTCGTCCGCCGGGCGGTCGGGCAGGCCGAACAGCACGCCACCCACGGGCCCAGAACCCGCAGGTACCGGTCATCAGGCAGGGAGGCGTCCCCGGTTCCGGGATGCGGCGCCTCGCGCCGGACCGGGATGTGCGTGTGCTCGGGAACCGCGAACGAGTCGAAGCCAGCCGCCTCGGCGGCTGCTGCCGCCCGGGCGGGCTGAATGCCGCGATCGCTGGTGAACAGAACAGCCCCATACCTCACAGGCGGTCTCCAGTCCCTCCAGCCGGACCCGGGGCCGTCCGCGCCCGGTACGGCTACAAAGTAGAACGCGTTTCAGTTGGTGACAACGCCGCGGCCTCAGCGGGGCTCTCCCCGATCGGGGCGATCACCACGCTGGCGGTGGGTGCCCGCAGGCCCCGGGCCACCACCGACCCGTGCCCGGCTCCTGCGGTGGCGGATCAGTTCGACGGCGGCTGGGATAAAGGAAACCAGGACGATCAGCGCGATGATCGGCAGCAGGTAGCGGTCGATGTCCGAGATCCTGGAGCCGAGCGCATATCCGGCCAGCGTGAGGCCCACCGACCACACCAGCCCCCCGATGACCTGCCAGATGGTGAAGGTGAGCAACGGGATCTGGATGGCTCCTGCCAGCGGATTGAGCGCCGTCCGGATGACTGGGATGAACCGGGCCAGCACGATCGAGCGGCGTACGCCGTAGCGGTTGATGAACGCCCGCGATCGCCGCAGGCCGCTGCGGATCCGGGGACGCCCGGGCCGGTCCAGCAGCGCATGCCCGGCCCGCCAGCCGATCAGGTAGCCCGTTTCCGCACCGATCAGCGCGCCGGCGGCAGCCGCCACCAGGACGACCGGCAGGCTGAGATGCACGGCAGAGCGGGTCTGGGTCGTGCAGAGCAAGCCGGCCGTGAACAGCAGCGAGTCGCCGGGGAGGAAGAACCCGATGAGGAGCCCCGTCTCCGCGAAGATGACCAGGAATATCCCGAGCGCGCCGGCGCTGGCCAGCAGGCTACGGGGATCCAGCACATTGAGCGCGACCGGGAAGTGTGGGGCTACCGGCATGTCGTCCTTCCAGCCCGGGGATGGCGCTCGGCTGATCTCTCACCTTCCCTGGCCCCGGCCAGTCCATGCGGGCACCCGCCTGGGTGCCCTGCGGTCCTGGACCTCGGGACTTACGTCTCTTGGGCGCCCGGCCCGCCATCACTGACGATCGGGTCATGGGGGGGACGCCGGCCAGCCAGGGACCTGCCATCGTGGTGGCAGGGCTGCGTAAGGACTACGGCAAGCTGCACGCGGTGGACGGCGTGAGCTTCCAGGTCCGGCGCGGTGAGATCTATGCCCTGCTCGGGCCTAACGGCGCGGGCAAGACCTCCACGGTGGAGATACTCGAGGGCCACCGGCGCCGGTCAGGCGGCGAGGTCCGGGTGCTCGGATTCGATCCGGGAGCCGGCGACCGCCACCTCCGGGAGCGGGTCGGGATCGTGCTGCAGTCCGGCGGTATCGACTCGGAGCTCTCGGTCAAGGAGATGGTCTCTCTCTATGCGGGCTTTTATGCCCGCCCGCGTGACGTGGCGGAAACGATCGAGCAGGTAGGCCTCACCAGTAAGCGCCGGGCGCGGGCGCGCACCCTGTCCGGTGGCCAGATGCGCCGGCTGGACCTTGCGCTGGCCCTGATCGGCGACCCGGAAGTGCTGTTCCTCGACGAGCCGACCACCGGTTTCGACCCGAACGCGCGGCGTGACGCCTGGGACATGATCGCCAGACTGCGCCGCTCCGGGACGACCGTGCTGCTCACCTCGCACTACCTCGACGAGGTACAGCAGCTCGCGGACCGGGTGGGAGTCATGAGCCATGGCCACCTGGTCGAGGAGTCGACCCCGGACGCGCTCGGCGGACGGGATGTCGCGGGCACCGTGATCAGTTTCCGGCTGCCCGAACGGCTGCGGGCCAGCGAGCTGCCGGGTGGCCCGTGGGACCAGCCCACGGACCGGGCTGGCGAGTACACCATGCATACCGACGAGCCGACCCGGGTGCTGGCGGCCCTCACCCACTGGGCGGTGGAGCACGATCTCGAGCTGCCGCAGCTCACCGTGGTCCGGCCCTCCCTGGAGGACGTCTACCTGCGCATCACCGGCCAGGCCGGGGTGGGAGCCCACAATGGCGGCTGACACGGCGCACAAGTCCCGGCCCCCGCTGGTGCTCGCCCTGGGCCAGGTCCGCTACCAGCTGGTGGTGCTGCTGCGCAGCCCGCTGGGCTTCTTCCTGTCCATCGTGATCCCGCTGCTGCTGCTGGTATCCCTGAACGTCATCATGCCCGGCGGGCCGGTGGGCGGGCTTGGATACGCGCAGTGGCTCACCCCGGCGATGTGCGCGTTCTGCCTGCTCAACGCGTGTTACGTGACGACGATCACCAGCCTTGTGCTGGCCCGCGAGGAGGGCATACTCAAGCGCCTGCGCGGCACACCGCTGCCCGCCTGGACCTACCTCCTCGGCCGGTCCGGTTCCGCCCTCGTGACTTCGGCCGTCGCGTCCACGGTCATCATCGCGGTCGGCGTGGCGTTCTTCAGCGTGAGCATGGTCTGGCACGCGTTCGGCTACTTCATCGCCGCTGCCTTGCTGGGCATCGCCTGCTTCTTCCTGCTCGGTGTGGCGGTCACCATCGTGGTGCCCAAGAGCGAGACCGCGCTCCCGGTCGCGTTCGGCACGATGCTGCCGCTGGCGTTCATCTCGGACGTGTTCTTCTCGCCCAGTCACCCACCCGCATGGCTGCACGATCTGGCTTCCGCCTTCCCGGTCGCCCCGATCGCCCGGGCGATGGAGGACTCCTTCAACCCAGCCACCCAGTCCTGGCCGATGCCGGTCTCCGGGCTGCTGGTGGTCCTTGGCTGGTGCGCGGCGGCGATCGTAGTCATCGCGGTCGCATTCCGCTGGGAACCTGGTCCGGCGCAGGCCACCATGGGGCTGGCCCCGCCGCACCACTGGCTCCGCCGCTGGCACCGTGGGCAGTAACCGATCGCAGCCGTTATGCCCTATTTGGCGCAATGACCGGCGCCGGCCTTGATCTTCCCGGACAGCGGGGCCACGCGTAACGATTAGCCGGCTTTGTTCTCCCAGGCCCCCGGCGTTGCGGCAGAGCCGGTGCACATGACGCCGCTGATCGCGACGCTGCCCGAACGCGTGGTGAGCGGATACCCCGTGAACTGACCGGACCGGGCACGCGCGTCACGCTGGGGCACAGCGGCGACGGGCTAGTGGGGCGGGCTCGGGCGGGGTCTTGTCGCGCCGGGACTGGCCCCGGAGTGGGCCGAGGCCTTCACCCCCGGTGACTTGTGCAAGCCGCGCGGCAGCAGCGGATGCAGCTGCGTGTAGGCCAGCTGGGATGTCATCCACTCAAGCAGTGGCGGGGTGGCGCCCCCCCCGCGGGGGCGCGGGGCGTAGAAGGGGGGCGGCCACTTGCGCGGCCCGGAGAGCCGGGTCGCCAGCGGGGGGGCGACGACCTGCGCTTTCGGGTCGACGTTGTTGGGGACCTTCCAGGTCACCTTGGTCAGCTCGGCCATCGCGGCGGGCGAGCCGCTCCAGAAGCCGGGCACGTTGGCCTCGTTCCAGACCTGGTAGTTGGCGATCCCGCGCTTGCCGGCGCCGAAGAAGTTCTTGTAGTGATTCATCACGTCGGTGACGAAGGCCTTGAACGCCGACAGGTTCGGCGCGTCGGTGGGCGCGGCGTGGTCCGGCGACGCGGCCGCCCAGGAGGGGGTCATCGCCAGCACGAGGGTGACATCGGTGCCGTTGGCGTGCGCCTGCTGAACGGCAGCGCCGCACATCAGGCCGACGGGCAGGTTGTTCATCCCGTTGGAGAGCAATCCCACGGTGAATGCCGCGGTAAAGCGGGCCATGAATGCCGACTCTCGCGCGAGCATGTGCAGGCCCTCCAATCCCATGCGCAACAGGCCGGTGGAGTGCAGCGCCTCCACGATGACAAAGAGTCCCGCCACCAGCGGCAGCACTGACCACGAAACACCGGTAGCCACGCTGCGCACGATGCGCCGGTTGCGCCACGCCACGAAGGTCATGGCCAGCATGGCCGCGACGCATGTGGGCGCGCCGAGCGGGATTCCGAATGCCGAGGAAACGATGAGTGCCGCCGCGGCTAGCAGCAGGCCGGCGAGGGCAAAGTGTCCCTCAGGCGTGAGCGGCGTTGCCGCCAGCACACCGTGGATACTTCCCTTGAGCTCTTTGCGAGAGATCCAGCGCAGACAGAGAAACGTGGCCAGCACGGATGCGATCGACGGAAGCAGAAAGATGGCGAGCCACTGGAAGAGCGGAGGAATGTGGCGGTCGAAGACCACGATGTTCGCCGGATTGGAGATGGGAAATGTGAAGCTGGCGGCATTGGCGATGAATGCACATGCCAGAAGATAGGGTGAGGGATTAACCCG
>OFHK01000413.1_pt1 | contig 13170 bp, 10 predicted proteins | sample 1521951 | NCBI WGS metagenome assembly OFHK01 (sample SAMEA2468436, study PRJEB22500) | soil metagenome | biome: Glassland; feature: Farmland; material: Clay | place: Australia | collected 2013-01-31 | depth 0.55 m
TACCTCGGCCAGGCAGGCGTGTTCCGCAGGCAAGGGCTGCCCTGCGATGTGTGCGGCACGCCGATCATCCGCACCACGGTCGCGGGCCGCGCGACGAACTTCTGCCCGCACTGCCAGCAGCGCTAAGGTGACCACGCGGCCCGGAGGTTGCAGGGAAGCTGCAAGCCGGGGCCGCTAGCGTGACCGCGCGACGGCGGCGGAAGGAGATGCCGTGTACAGCAAGATCAAGATCGCGGGTCACCCGGTGCACCCGATGCTGGTCGCGTTCCCGGTGGCCTGCTACACCGGCACCCTGGTCGGTTTCGCGGTTTACGCGGCGAACGGCCACCTGTTCTGGCTCAACCTCGCCATTGCCCTCAGCGTCGCCGGCACCGGCACGGCGGTCCTCGCGGCGCTCGCCGGCCTGGCTGACTGGGCGCTGGGCATCCCGCGTGACTCGGCGGCCAAGATGACCGGCCTGCTGCACGCCGGGCTCAACGTCACGGCCCTCGGCCTGTTCCTCGCCGCCATGGCCTCCTACGTGAGCGACTGGAACGGCCCGGCGGTGAGCGCCACGCTCGGCGTCGCGCTGTCCGCCGTCGGCGTCGCGGTCACCATAGCAGCCGGGTTCCTGGGCTGGACGCTGGTGCACGACTACCACGTCGGCGTGCACCTGATCCCCGAACAGGAACTCGCCGAGCCGGCTGTCCAGCACAGCCACCTGAGCCTGCTGCACCGGCACGCTGCCTGAGCCGGCGGGCATGCGAGAAGAACAGCCCGGGCAAGTAAGACACCCGGGAGCATGGGCACGCCACGGTCGCGGAACTGACGAGGAGGTCGTGTGGCCGAGCCAATCGCACGGCACACCAGCACGAGTGACGGGCAGGACCTGACCAGGCCGGACGGCCAGCGCGGCGACCTGCTGGCACCCTTGCTGCCGGCCGGGGAGCCGGTCGAGCAACTGCTGCGCAAGGCGCAGTTCTTCGTCCCCGGAGGCACGCCGAGTCCCGATTTCCGCGAGGTGCACCGGAAGGGCGGCCGGGGCGCGGAGGAGTTCTACCACGAGCGATGGCGGCACGACAAGGTGGTCCGCTCCACGCACGGGGTGAACTGCACCGGCTCGTGCTCGTGGAAGGTGTATGTCAAGGACGGGATCATCACCTGGGAGACCCAGCAGACCGACTACCCCTCCACCGGGCCGGACTCGCCGGAGTACGAGCCGCGAGGCTGCCCGCGCGGGGCGTCGTTCTCCTGGTACACCTACTCCCCCTCGCGGGTGCGGTATCCGTACGTGCGCGGGGAGCTGCTGTCGCTGTGGCGAGAGGCGCGGGGCCGTCTCGGTGATCCGGTGGCCGCGTGGGCGGAGATCACCGGCGACCCGGACCGAGCGGCGCGCTACAAGCAGGCCCGGGGGAAGGGCGGGTTCGTCCGCTCGTCCTGGCCGGAGGTGAGCGAGCTGATCGCCGCCGCGCACGTGCACACGGTCAAGGAATACGGCCCGGACCGGGTGGTGGGGTTCTCCCCGATCCCGGCGATGTCGCAGGTCTCGTACGCGATAGGAACGAGGTTCCTGTCGATGATCGGCGGGACGATCCTGTCGTTCTACGACTGGTACGCCGACATGCCGGTCGCCTCGCCGCAGGTGTTCGGCGACCAGACCGACGTGCCCGAGTCCGGGGACTGGTGGAACGCCGCCTACCTGATGATCTGGGGCACGAACCTGCCGATCACCCGCACCCCGGACGCGCACTTCATGACCGAGGCGCGGTACCGGGGGCAGAAGGTCGTGGTGGTCTCCCCGGACTACTCCGACCACACCAAGTTCGCCGACGACTGGCTGGCCGCCGCACCGGGCACCGACGGGGCGCTGGCGATGGCCATGGGCCACGTGATCCTGGCCGAGTTCTTCCGCGACCGCCAGGTGGGCTACTTCACTGAGTACGTGAAGACCTATACCGACGCGCCGTTCCTGGTCACGCTGACCGAGCGCGGCGACGCCCGCATACCGGGCAGGTTCCTCACGGCCGCCGACATCGGGGACGCATCCGAGGGCTCCGCCCATAAACCCATCATCCAGAACGCGGCAACCGGTGCCACCGTCATCCCCAATGGCTCACTGGGCTTCCGGTACTCAGCAGGCGGCCTGGGGCGCTGGAACCTCGACCTGCGCGGAGTCGACCCGGTGCTGACCCTGTACGGGCGGCACTCCGACGCGGTGCCGGTCGACCTGCCGCGGTTCGATGCGGGGCCGACCGAAGGCGGATCGGTCGTCCGCCGCGGCGTGCCCGCCATCCGGCTCGGCGACAAGCTGGTGACCACGGTTTTCGACCTGCTGATGGCGCGGTACGGAGTGGGCCGCGAGGGGCTGCCGGGGGACTGGCCCTCCGGCTATGGCGACGCGTCCGCACCGGGCACCCCGGCCTGGCAGGAGGCGATCACATCGGTCCCGGCCGCGGCCGCGGCCCGGGTGGCGAGGGAGTTCGCCCGCAGCGCCGAGCAGTCACAGGGCCGCTCGATGATCTGCATGGGGGCCGGAACCAACCACTGGTACCACTCCGACCAGATCTACCGGACGTTCTTCACCATGATCATGCTGTGCGGGTGCGAGGGCGTGAACGGGGGCGGCTGGGCGCACTACGTGGGCCAGGAGAAGGTCCGCCCGTTCACCGGCTGGTCCACGATGGCGTTCGGGCTGGACTGGCAGCGGCCGACCCGGCACATGACCGGGACCTCGTTCTTTTACACCCACACCGACCAGTGGCGGTACGAGGCGTTCGGCCCCGATGAGCTGGCCAGCCCGCTCGGCCGCGGGGTGTTCGCCGGGCGCACGTTCGTGGATTGCCTGGCGCAGGCGTCACGGCTGGGCTGGACTCCGTCGCACCCGGCGTTCGACCGTAACCCGCTGGACCTGGCAGGCGAGGCCGACGCGGCCGGAAAGCCGGTGCCCGGCTACATCGTCGACGAGCTGAAGGCGGGCCGGCTGCGGTGGGCCGCCGAGGACCCGGACGCGCCCGAGAACTGGCCCCGGGTGATGACAATCTGGCGGGCCAACGTGCTCGGCTCCTCCGGCAAGGGCATGGAGTACTTCATGCGGCACCTGCTGGGCTCCGAGGACGCGGTCCGCGCGCAGGAGTCGCCGCAGGGCCTGCGCCCGGCCGAGGTGACCTGGCGGGAACAAGCCCCGCGCGGCAAGCTCGACCTGCTGACCACCATCGACTTCCGGATGACCAGTTCCTGCACCCACGCCGACATCGTGCTGCCCGCCGCGACCTGGTATGAGAAGCACGACATCTCGACCACCGACATGCACCCGTTCGTGCACTCGTTCAACCCGGCCATCGCGCCGCCGTGGGAGGCGCGCACCGACTTCGACGCGTTCACGCTGATTGCCAGGGAGTTCTCCCGGCTGGCCGTCACGCACCTGGGCACCCGCACCGACGTGCTCGCCGCGCCGCTGATGCACGACACGCCGGATGAGCTGGCCCAGCCCGGCGGGTCGGCGCTGGACTGGACCCGCGGTGAGTGCGAGCCCATCCCCGGGGTGACGATGCCGCGGCTGGTGACGATCGAGCGCGATTACACCCAGGTCGCGCAGAAGATGGCGGCCGTCGGCCCGCTGATCGACACCCTCGGCACCCAGGTCAAAGGGGCTAGCTGGGTGCCGTCGGGGGCGATTGACTACCTGCGGCGGGCCAACGGCGTGATCCGCGGCGGAGCCGGCGACGGACGGCCGTCGCTGGAGCGGGACGTGCAGCTGGCCGAGGCGATCCTGGCCCTGTCCGGCACCACGAACGGGCAGGTAGCGGTGCAGGCCTGGCGCTCGATGGAGCAGCGGACCGGGGTGGACCTGGCAGACCTGGCCGAGGAGCGCTCCGGCGAGCGCATCTCGTTTGAGGACATCGGTGTCCAGCCACGCTCGGTGATCACCTCACCGGAGTGGTCCGGGTCGGAGACGGGCGGGCGGCGCTACGCTCCGTTCACGGTCAACGTGGAGCGCAAGAAGCCCTGGCACACGCTCACCGGGCGGATGCACTTCTTCCTCGACCACGACTGGATGCACGAATACGGCGAGGCGCTGCCCGTCTACCGGCCGCCGCTGAACTACGTCCGGCACTTCGGCGAGCAGGGACTGGCCGAGGATGGCCGGCCGGAGATCACCGTGCGCTACCTCACCCCGCACTCGAAATGGTCGATCCATTCGGAGTATCAGGACAACCTGCACATGCTCCGGCTGTTCCGCGGCGGGCCGGTCATCTGGATGAGCCCGGCCGACGCCGCGACGATCGGTGTCGCGGATAACGACTGGATCGAGGCCTACAACCGCAACGGGGTGGTCGCCTGCCGGGCCGTCATCTCGCACCGTATGCCGAAGGGGACGGTGTTCATGTACCACGCCAAGGACCGGCACCTGATGACCCCGAAGTCGGAGGTATCCGGCTGGCACGGCGGCGCGGACAACTCGCTGACCCGGCTGGTGATCAAGCCCACGCACATGATCGGAGGCTACGGGCAGCAGACGTTCGCGTTCAACTATCACGGCCCGACCGGCAGTCAGCGCGACGAGATCACCGTCATCCGCCGCCGGTCCCAGCACGTGGAGTACCGATGAGGATCATGGCCCAGGTTGCGATGGTGATGAACCTGGACAAGTGCATCGGCTGCCACACCTGCACGGTGACCTGCAAGCAGGTCTGGACCAACCGGCCCGGCACCGAGTACGTCTACTTCAACAACGTCGAGACCAAGCCCGGTGTCGGGTACCCGAAGCGGTATGAGGACCAGGAGCAGTGGGGCGGCGGCTGGACGCTGGACCGCAAGGGCCGGCTCCAGCTGAAGGCCGGCAGCCGGCTGCGCCGCCTGCTGTCCATCTTCTACAATCCCGACCTGCCCTCCATCGACGACTACGGCGACCCCTGGACCTACGACTACCAGACGCTGATCAACGCCCCGGCCGGCACCGAGAACCCCAGCGCGCACTCGATCTCCGCGCTCACCGGCAAGGACATGAGCCCGCGGTGGGGCAGCAACTGGGATGACGACCTGGCCGGCGGCCCGGACCACGCCGCCGCCGACCCCGACCTCGCCGGCCTGTCGGACCAGGTGAAGCTGGCGTTCGAGCAGGTGTTCATGTTCTACCTGCCGCGGATCTGCGAGCACTGCCTCAACCCGTCCTGCGTCGCCTCCTGCCCGTCCGGAGCGATGTACAAGCGCGAAGAAGACGGGATCGTGCTGGTCGACCAGGACCGCTGCCGCGGCTGGCGGTTCTGCGTGTCCGGCTGCCCGTACAAGAAGGTGTACTTCAACCACCGCACCGGCAAGGCCGAGAAATGCACGCTGTGCTTCCCCCGCATCGAGTCTGGGCAGCCCACCATCTGCTCCGAAACCTGCGTCGGCCGGCTGCGCTACCTCGGCCTGATCCTCTACGACGCCGACGCCGTCCTGGCCGCCGCGACGACGAGTGATCCGCGGGATCTGTACCACGCCCAGCTCTCGGTCTTCCTCGACCCGGACGACCCGGGCATCCAGGCCGAAGCCGCCCGCCAGGGCATCCCCGCCGACTGGATCGACGCCGCCCGCCGCTCCCCCGTCCACGCGCTGATAGCCCGGCACCGGGTCGCGCTCCCCTTGCACCCGGAGTACCGGACGCTGCCGATGGTCTGGTATATCCCGCCCTTGTCCCCGGTCGCCGACGTTGTCCACGCCGCCGGATACGACGATGACACCCCAGACCAGATCTTCGCTGCCATCGAGGCGCTGCGCATCCCGGCCGAGTACCTGGCCAATCTGTTCACCGCCGGTGACCCCGGCCCGGTCCGGCGGGTGCTCCGCACGCTCGCCGCGGTCCGCGCCCAGATGCGCGCGGAACAACTCGGACTGAACGCACCCGAAGGGCTGGCCGCCTCGGTGGGCGCGAGCGAAGCCGACCTTGAGGATCTCTACCGGCTGCTGGCGATCGCCAAGTACGACGAGCGGTACGTCATCCCGCAGGCCCACGCCGAGGACGCCGGGCGGCTGATGGCCCAGCACGAGCAGCTGTTCTGCACCCAGCCCGGCGGCCCGGAGGAGTTCCATCCCCCCGGCGGCCAGGAATTCCGGGACGACGACGGACGGCTGCACCTCAACCTGTCCCCGCGCGGCGAGTCATGACCGCCCGCCCGTACAAGCTGGCCTCGGTGCTGCTGCAGTACCCCACCACCGCGCTGTTTGATGGCCTCGGCGTGCTCGACGCCGAGGCGGCACGGCTACCGCGGCCGTGCGCGGCCCCGTTCGGCCGGTTCCTCGGCTGGCTCCGCACCACGCCCCCATCCGAGGTCGCCCAGCACTACGTCGCGACGTTCGACCTGCGCCGCCGCTGCGCGCTGTACCTGACCTACTACCGGTACGGCGACACCCGCAAACGCGGCATGGCCATGCTCGCGTTCAAGGCCGCCTACCGGTCCGCCGGGTTCGAGCCGTCAGACAGCGAACTGCCGGACTACCTGCCGCTGGTGCTCGACTTCGCGGCGCTGCACCCGCGCGGCGAGAAGCTGCTCCGCGCGCACCGCGCCGACCTGGAACTCCTGCTCCGCGGACTGCGGGACGCCCAGTCCCCGTACGCCGGCATTATCGAGGCCGTCTGCGCTCAGCTCCCCGCGCTGCGCCGCCCAGACCAGGCCCTGGTGCGGCACTTCTGGGAGTCCGGGCCGCCGGCCGAGGAAGTCGGCCTCGAGCCGTTCGCGCCGCCGGAGTACCTGGAGGCCTCCCGGTGAGCAGCACCAGCGCGTGGCAGATCTTCGTGTGGGTGGCGCTGCCCTACCTGGCGCTCGGCATATTCGTCGTCGGCCACGTCTGGCGGTGGCGCTACGACCAGTTCGGCTGGACCAGCCGCTCCACCCAGCTCCAGGAACGGCGGCTGCTGAAATGGGGCTCCCCCATCTTCCACTACGGCACGTTCGCCGCCATCGCCGGCCACGTCATCGGCGTCCTGATCCCGGAACGCTGGACTCATGCCATCGGAATCCCGGAGACGACTTACCGGTGGTTCTCCGCCGCGGCCGGGACGCTGGCGGCGGTGCTGATCATCGCCGGGGTGGTCATCCTGGCCGGGCGGCGACTGCTGGTTCCCCGGGTCCGGGCGACCACCAGCCCGGTCGACTACGTGGCGCTGATCCTGCTGCTGATCATCATCCTGACCGGGATCATCCCGACCGTATTCATCAACCTGCTCGGCCACGGCTACGACTACCGCACCACCGTCGCCCCCTGGTTCCGCGGCCTGTTCAGCGGCTCCCCCGACGTCACCGCGATCGCGAACGCGCCGGTCGTCTACCAGGTGCACGCCGCGTCCGCGTGGCTGATCTGGGCGGTCTGGCCCTTCAGCCGCCTGGTGCACGCCTGGAGCGTGCCGCTGTGGTACCTGTGGCGGCCCTACATCGTCTACCGCAGCCGCCGCGCAACCCCACCCGCCGAGCCCGGCACCAGCGGCCGCCGCTGGCGCAAGATCGGCGTCCCCTACTAAGCCACCGCGGAACCCGGGAACAACCACAGCTGTGAGCACCGATTCTGGCGGGCAGGCACGAGTCGCGGGCCGGGCAGCGGTGGCTGTCCGGGACCTGCACCCCGGCTACTTCGCGTACGTGATGGCCACCGGCATCATCTCGACCGGGACGTTCCTGCTCGGGCCCTCGTGGCTGTCGCTGGCGCTGCTGGCCGCTGCCTCGGCCGGGCTGCTGGTGCTCGCCGTGGCGCTGGCCGCCCGGCTGGCGTTCTTCCGCTCCAGTGTGGCCGCCGACATCCAGGCGCCGGACCGGGTGTTCGGGTTCTTCACCATCACCGCGGGCCTGGACGTGCTCGGTGTCCGGCTCACGCTGGCCGGGCACCCGCTGGCCACCGCCATCCTGGCCGCCCTGGCCGCCGCCGTGTGGCTGGTGCTGACCTACGGCGTGCCCGCCAGCCTGATGATCGCCCGGGTAGGCGACTCGGTTCTCGGCGGCGTCAACGGCTCCTGGCTGCTGTGGATCGTCGCCACCCAGTCACTGTCGATCGCTGCGGCGATACTTGTTCCGGCATGGCCGTCGCAGTCTCCGCTGCTCGCCCCAGTAGCCACCGGGTTGTGGTGCGTCGGCCTGTTGCTGTACCTGATGGTCGTCGCGCTGATCCTGCTGCGCTGGCTCACCGTCCCCATGACCCCGGCCACCCTCGGCCCGCCGTACTGGATCCTGATGGGCGCCACCGCGATCTCGGTGCTGGCCGGTGCCCGGGACCTCGCCCTCCCCGCAAGTATTCCGGTCGTGCGGGCGACCGACGCCTTCGTGGAGGGGTTCACCTTCGCCCTGTGGGCGTTCGGCACCTGGTGGATCCCGCTGCTGGTCATCCTGGGCCTATGGCGGCACGTCCGCCGCCACTGGCCGCTCACCTACGAGCCCACGCTGTGGAGCGTAGTCTTCCCCCTCGGCATGTACAGCGTGGCCACGCTGACCTTCGGCAAAGCCGCGCACCTGGCGTTCATGGAACCGCTCGCCCGGTTCATGCTCTGGGTCGCGGTCGCCGCGTGGGCACTGGTCGCCGCCGCGTTCCTCGCCCGGCTCGCCCGCCATCCCGAGCCCTCACCAGGCACGCCAGCGGTCTCCGAGACCACGGCAACCCACGACGTGAGCACGAAGGAGGAGCTACCTTGACCGTCGCGCTGATCACCGAGGCCGACGCGAACCCGGTGAGGCCGAGTACCTCGCGTCGCTCGGTGTCCAACCGGGACATGTAGTGGAAATCAGGTCCGGCAGCGGCCGGACTCACGCCGTCGCCGAGGCTGAGGACACGCTGGGGCCCGGAGTCGCCAGCACATACCGCTGTCTCGGTGATCTCCCCGGAACCGATGACGACCCGATCGCCTTCGGTGCCAGCTCGGGACGGCTGCTATCACGGTCGGTGGACCTCGAGGACATTGACGGGATGCCGCGCACGAGTGCAGTGCCCGCGTCCGTGACACCGCTCCAGCCGGACGCCCGCCCAGGGTGTCATGGCACCTACTACACGGTCTTGTTGCCGTCGGCAACCGGCCGGTAAGACCTATCCCGGCGATGTGCATGGAAACCGTCGCTCACCTGATGGTGCGCCATCCGAAACTCTGTCATGAGGACAGTACGGTCGGCGACGTTCGTCAGCTCTTCGCCGACGATCACGTGCACGTCGTCCTGATTATGTCCGGTACCCGGTTGCTCACCGTAATTGACCGTGCCGACCTCCGCCCGGACGCGACCGATTCAGCGCCGGCTGCGCGGCTTGGCCATCTGAGCGGGCGGGTGATCGCGCCGACGGCGTCGGCGGATACCGCGCTACAGCAGATGATCGCGGCCAGCCGTCGCCGACTCGCCGTTATCGCGCCGGATGGCACGCTGCTCGGCCTGCTATGTCTCAAGCGCAGCGGCACCGGTTTCTGCTCGGACGAAAACGTTCGCCAGCGGCAACGTGAACACCTCCAGCGAGCAGTATCCGGAGGCTAGCTGAGCGGGACGCACGATTCGAAACCGGGTCCGGGTGCCGGGCTCGCTGTTGACGCGGAAGGTGCCGCCGAGCTCGGCGGCGGAGCCAGAGACAATCCGATGGAGCGCAGCCTAACCGCAACTGACCTGCCGAACGAGGCACTGCTGCTCACGCTCAGCACCCCCTGTGCTGCAGCCATCAGGCCCCCCGCCGCCGCTGCCGTGACCTGGGCAGCACGCGCGGCCCGGCGCGAGGTAAGGACACGCGCCCCCGCAGCGCGACGGGCCTGCCCGCGGCCATCAGGAACGGCACTCATGGCGGCGGTTACCGCCCCCGGTGATCCTGGGTCGGCTCTCTTTTGCCCTGGTGCGCCTGTTCCCGCCTCCTGCGGTCGCGTGGCGTGCTCTGGCCGGGGTCGTGGCCGGCCGGATGAGCGCGGCGACGTCTTCGGCGGACTGGCGGGCGAGCTGGGGCAGGACGCTGGTGTAGGTGTCGGCGGCGATGGTGATGGAGGACAGGCCGAGGGTGTCCTGGACGACTTTCATGTCGTGCCCGGCGGCGAGCAGCAAGGTGGCGGCACCGTGGCGCAGGTCAGGAGGCGGATGGGGGGCAGCCCGGCGAGGTAGGCGATCAGTTCGAAGGCGTCGGTGACCGCGGCGGGGTGCAGCGGGGTGCCGTCGGGGTTGGTGAACTCGAACCCGGAGTCGGTCCAGGCGTCCCCGGCTTCCTCTTTTTCTTTCTGCTGCCGCGGGCGGTGGGCGCGGATGTCGGCGACGGTGTCGGCGTCGAGGGCGACCTGCCGCTCCCCGGCGTCGGACTTCGGGGCGCCTTGCGCGGTGTCCCAGCCGAGCTGGGTGATCTGCCACCGGATGGAGGTGATGGCGGCGGCTAGGTCGGTGTCGGTGCGGCGCAGCCCGCAGCCCTCGCCGCGGCGCAGCCCGCGGGAGGCGATCAGGCGCCACATGGCGTACAGCCGGTGGCGGGCGGCGCGGGCGAGGAAGACCTGGGTCTGGGCCGGGGTCCACACCATGACCGGGGATGGCCGGGAGGTGGAGACCCAGATGTCGAGCGGATTGACGCGCCTGCCGCTGGCGCGTTCCCGCGCGTCGGCGAGTCGGGCCTCGTAGTCCTTTTGCCAGGCCCGGACGCGTTCGTCGGTCCAGACCAGGGGCTTGGGCCGGTCCCCGGAGGGCAGCTCGAGGAGCGAGGCGACGTTGGCCAGGAGCATGCCCTGGTGCTGTTTCATGTAGGTGCCGATCGCCGAGCGCAGCGTGGCGCGGATGCGCTGCTGGGTGGCGGGGCCGACGAGGCGGCGGCCCTTGACGCCGGCGCGCCGCGCGGGGTCACCGCTGGTGCGGGCCTCGGTGATGGCCTCGTTGAGTTCCTCGACGGCCTCGAACACCGAGGCGACGTCGGTGACCCGCAACCGGTTGATGCTGATGTAGCCGATGTGCGGCTGGTAATACAGCCGGATGTGGCTGGCGTAGCTGCGCACCGTGCCAGCGCGCAGTTTCTTCTTGGCGGCCAGCCACTCCTCCAGCCACTCCCCGACCGTAGGCGGGCGGACGGACCGGTCGTGGCCGCCGCCGACCGCCTTGCGGACCCTGGCCGGGTCGGGGAGCTGACGGGCGTCACGCACGGACGTGGTGATGGCGTCGGCGATCCGGATGGCGGTCTCGGTGTCGCCGGCGGCGGCGATCGCGAGCAGCTCGCGGGCCTGGCGCAGTTCGGCCTCGGCGCCGGTCTGGGTGTCGAACCCGCCGCGGCGCAGCGGGGCGCGGCGGCGGCCATCGGCCCGTGGCGGGAGTTCGAGCTGGTAATACCAGCGGCCGCGGACCGGGCTCCAGGTTCCGTTGCCGCGCCGGAGTTTCGGGCACTGCTGCCCGAGCCGCTTGCCGTCGTTGCGGCAGCCGCACTGCTTGTAGGTGGTTCCGGCAGCCATGGGGCACCTTTCTGGTTCGTGGCATTGTCGGGGGAACGGCCAGCGGGGCCGGGCGGCCCACAGCGGCCAGGCGCTGCGCGCTGGCCACCGGGGCGGGTGTTCCGGGCGTCCGTGGAATCCGCTGGTCCGGTGCATGCACGCTCGGCTGGCGGCTGGGCGTCAAGCCGGGCGGGGTACGGGCTGCAAGCCCGGCCAGGCGCTGTGCACGCGGCTCGGGTTGCCGGCCCGGTCTTACCTGTGCGTTGCCGGGGCGTGTCTGGCGGCTCAGTTATGGTTTGGTCCACCGTGGTCGTCGTCCGGGCCGCTCGTGCCAGGGACGGGCAGGCCGAGCAGCCCGAGCAGGCCAGCGGTGGGAACCAGCCAGGTTTTCCCAGCCCGGATGACGGGGCAGGGGAACTGCCCGGCGCGGGCGAGCTCGTAGATCCGGTCGGCGATGCCGTACTCGCCCAGGTTCCCCAGGTTGGCGCCGAAGGTGTTGGTCGAGATGGCGTCGACCCCGGCGTCCAGGTACCCCTCGTGTACCTCGCGGACGATGTCCGGCCTGGTCACGTTGAGTATCTCATTGCAGCCCTCGTGCCCGGCGAAATCGTCGATGGTGGCCGCGCTGCCCTGCAGCATGGAGCCCATGGCACTGTCGTCGATCACGACCCGCTCGCTCAGTGCGGCGCGCAGCAGCCCGCCCGCCTGATCGGAGATACGCGACATGATGGGCACTATCTTATGGGCACTGCCGTGGACGTAGGCTTGGGCAGTCAGGGTAGTGGTGTCCGCCAGCGGGATGTGGGGGTGACTTCAGATCGAGTTCGACGGCATCTCGGCACTGCGCTCGCCCGCGGTGATCGCGGCTTTCGAAGGATGGAACGACGCGGGTGAGGCGGCCAGCGCCGCCGTGACCCATCTGTCCGCCGCCTGGGACGCACGCACGATCGGCGAGATCGACCCAGAGGATTATTACGACTTTCAGGTGACCAGACCGGTGCTCGAGGTCGCGGACGGCCAGACCCGCAAGCTCGCGTGGCCGACGACCAGGCTCGCGGTGGCGCATCCGCCCGGTCTTGACCGGGACCTGATCCTGGTACACGGCATCGAGCCGAACATGCGCTGGCGCGGATTCTGCCGTGACCTGGTGGAAGGGTTCACAGAGCTGGGCGCCGAGCTCGTCATCCTGGCTGGCGCGCTGCTCGCCGACTCACCGCACACCCGGCCGGTGCCGGTGACCGTGGCTGCCTCGGACGAGAAGCTGGCCGCGGCGCTGCAGATCGAGCCGGTCGACTACCAGGGGCCGACCGGCATCGTCGGCGTGCTGCAGGACGCGTGCACGAGCGCCGGCATCCCGGCGGTCTCGCTCTGGGCCGCGGTGCCACACTACGTCGCCCAGCCGCCGAGCCCGAAGGCCACGCTGTCGCTGCTGCGCGGGGTCGAGGACATACTCGACGCGCCGATGCCGCTCGGCGACCTGCCCGACGAGGCGCGCGCGTGGGAGCGCGGCGTCGACGAGCTCGCCGAGCAGGACTCCGCGGTCGCCGAGTACGTGCGCGCGCTCGAGGAAGCCAAGGACGCCACCGACCTGCCGGAGGCCAGCGGCGACGCGATCGCCAGGGAGTTCGAGCGCTACCTCCGCCGCCGCGGCGACCGCGGCGAACACGGCGGCTCCCGCTAGCCAGTTCTGGCCCCTGGTCCCCGGCCCAGCACCGCGCGGGCTAGCCCGCCTAAACGGGCACCCACGCGACGGCGGGCCGGTCCCCCGGCCGGGACCGGGGGCCGCCGCGCAGCCGCCGCATCCCCCGTCT
>OFHK01000414.1_pt1 | contig 13160 bp, 16 predicted proteins | sample 1521951 | NCBI WGS metagenome assembly OFHK01 (sample SAMEA2468436, study PRJEB22500) | soil metagenome | biome: Glassland; feature: Farmland; material: Clay | place: Australia | collected 2013-01-31 | depth 0.55 m
GGTCCACCTGGTGGCGTCCGGCGACACCCAGGGCGACGGGGCGACCAAGACCGTCACCTGCGCCTCGTTCGCCCACGGCCTCACCATCAAGGACCTCGTCTCCGACACCTACCGGGTGACGGTGCAGGGCTGGGACACCGCGGGCAGCGTCCTCTACGCCAGCGCCGCCCGGCACCTGAACGTGGTCGCCGGCTCGGACAACCAGTACGACGTGGACGCCCCCGCGGTGGGCGGCGACCTCACCGTCTACTGGACCTTCAACGGCACCACCAGCTGCAGCGCCGCCGGCGTGGACACCGGCCGCGGGGATCGAGGAGACGCCGTACAGGAAAGCGGCCAGCAGCGCACCGAGGCGCAGTTGGAAGCGATGGTGCCGGTGTGGCGCAAACAGTTGTGATGATGCGACAGCTGCAACTGTCGATTGCAACAGGGTGATGACGGATAAATACAGGGACTGCATATGTACGTCGAGAAACAGACTGCCGCAACCGGCAAGGCGCGTAGCGCGACAAACACAGCATCCGCCGCGCTGGCGGATATCTACCCGCTGTTGTGCGCAGCCGACTGGTCACTGGCGGTATTGGGCAAGTGGCTGCCGGCAATTGCGGAGCAGTCGCGCGCCCTCGATCCGGCGCAACGAACCGACTGGTTGATGGGGCTGCGCTCTGCGTGGCAGCGTCACGGCTGGGCCTTTGCGCAGCATGCCCGTGAGGGTTTGTTCGAAGTGACCGGCTGCTGGGGCGACTGGCCGCTGCTGCTCTCCGTAGGAGAAGCCATCACCGGGCAACGGGCGTTGGACACCGGCGAGACGCTTCATTGCATCGACGCCCTATGGCAGTTGGGCGATACCGGGCGAGCACTGCAATCCGCTCGTCGCCTATGTCTTAGCGACCCCGCCTGTGTCGACGCCGCCAAGCGTTACATCGATTTGCAGGCGTGGTCCGCTTGGCTGGACCGACATCCATTCGTGACGACGCTAACCGCCGCCGATGACGGGATACATCTCGAACCTTTGGGGCATCATCACATCTCGGCTTTTGCTAGGCAGTATTACGATCCCACCATCGCCCAGCTTTGTTGTCTGCCGCAGTTCGATAGTGACGATCAGTGGCATAAGTGGGTGGACGAGGTTGCCTCTTACGGCGATCAGGTGGTTTTCGCTGTGTTGCATGAAGAATGGGGATTCGTCGGCTCGGTTAGCCTGGTTCTGCATGAGGGGGTCGGTTTTTTCTATTACTGGATCGGGCCTGACTTTCAGGGCCACGGACTTGGGCCGAAGGCCGTGAATCTGATGTTGGCCATGGCCCGCGAGAGCTGCAGTATGCACACCTGTTACGCCAAGGTGTTCGAGTATAACCGGGCGTCGCAGCGGGGGCTGGAGAAACTTGGGTTTGAGAAATTGACGGTGGGCGCCGCGCCGCCTCACGATGACGAGTTGTTTTACAGGTGGGGGTGTCCCGTTGCGCATGAGGAAGCGGTGCGAGAACTGAAGCGGCTGATGCGATTGATGGGGTCGGATATAAAGATCGCATCGTTCGATGTGCTGGTAGTGAGAGCGTGATGCAGGTTAGCGAATGCAATGCTAATCCCTGGCGACGTCCACGGAATCACCGTGCTCAACCAAGGAAAGCCAATTATCGAGCAAATTTCGCTCATTTCCTTTGGCTATAAATGTATTCAAGGAGAATGCCATGAGTTCAAGAGACACGCCGCTGCTGGGTGGGGGGTTCGAACCGCAAAATCCCCCGCGTGCGAAAAGCCTTGATCAGGCGCGCAGTCTGTCACAGATGGGCGTGCCCTTCGTGATTCGCCCAGGCGGCTCCGGCACCAGCGTATTCGAAGGCCTCAAGACACAGACCGCGTATACCACGGGAAAGCAATGGACCCAGCAGGTTGCCGTGCCGAGTACGGGGGAAAGTACCAAGTATGAAAACATCTTCCCGAAAATAGAGGTCACCGACCTTACGCGCGCCAACAAGTCTTTCGTTGCCGGCCACAGCGACATGCTCAGCCCCCAGACGGGCATTAACAACTGGCGTGGCAAGAGCTATTCCGACTCCGGACTGTTGGGGGCATCCCTGATCCGCGTCAACGAGACGACGACTGCTTTCGGGCAGGAATCCATGGGCAGCGATACGCACGACGCCGGCACCGGGATCATGGCCGAGGTCTTGCACCAGAAATGGTCCGCAAAAAGTGCCGGGGCGACGCTCACCGATACGAATGCCTTGCGCGGCCACTTGGAAACGAAATTCCCGCAACTGGTATCGGTGGACAAGATGCGAACGCAGAGCGACATCGGATTGAGGAACGAAATTACCGACTCGCGCATGATGGCGGCGGTCTCCGCTGGCGGTCGCGCGCTCGACAAGGGCTATCAGTCCTGGCAGGTCGGCGAGTACGTGCAACGCAAGTTCGCCAAGCACGGGCTGGGCTCTGCCCCAGGCGGCTGGGCGCAACAACTTAAGACGCGGCGCGGTTTGTGATGAAGCATCCAGGAACCATGAGAGCGCAAATTCCAATGCCGAGGGCTTTGAAATATTTGATGTCAGAGTAAAAACCATCGAATAAGTTCCGCGTCAAGAATTAATGGGGTCTGACCCCATTTGTTGATTACTGGATAGGGCCCGATTTTCAGGGCTATGGGTTAAGACCGAAGGCCGTGAAGATGATGCTGACCATGGCCCGCGAGAGCTGCGGTATGCACACCTGCTACGCCAAGGTGTTCGAATGCAACCGGGCATCGCAGCAGGGGTTGGAAAAACTTGGGTTTGAACAATTGATTGTAAGTGCGACGCCGCCACATGATGACGAGCTGTTTTACAGGTACGGTCATCCCGCTGCGCATGATGAGACTGTACGAGAGCTGAAGCGGCTGATGCGAAAGATTCGCGTCGTTCGATATGTGAGCCGTGAGACCAGGACGTCGGTTCACGAGTGCGGAACCTTAATAGGAACGTAGTCCATGACGCTGTCGGCTTTGCTGTCAAGGAGTAGTGATAATGAGTGATTCAGGCATCAAAAGAGAGAAGACACTCAAGACATCCTATGCCTACGCCTGGACAGGTGAAGGAGACCTGTATAACCAAGCCTTCGCACTCAATCGTGGCCGTTTCATACGCGCCGGGGAGCAAAGGCGGAGCAGCCCCGATGTGCCTGTGGAGCAACGCAAACAGTCCTCCATGACAGTGATCGCCTCTTCGCCGCAAGTGAAGGAGCAACTGCTGGAAAAGCATCGCGCCAAGGGGCAAGAGATTGCGGAAAACAAGGCGGAATATAGCCAGGATGTACGCCAATCCCAAAGTGAACTCGATCAGGAGGTCTGGTCAGAGACCGGCCGGAGGTGGGGGACCTATAATCCCGTCCGGTGGCTTTCTTGGTGGAGCAGCAACACCACCTCCACAGTTCAAGCGTCAGATACAGATACGATTCGAGATAAGCGGGCTCTGCTTAGGGCCGAGGAGGGCAGCCTTGCCGGGGTTCGCGAGGATGAAGTGGTTCATTCCGGCATGCGTTTCGCCGAGATGAAGGAGCTGCCCTCCGGCAAGAAGGAGAGCCAATCGCGCAAGCTCCACCTCTTGGGGCACGGGGGACCTGGTATGCGGGGCATGACCGCCCTCCAGCAACCGACCAAAGAGAGCCACATCGTGTTGTTCGACGAGCTTGCGGAATCATTTCATAAACAAGGGGTACTCGATAAATTCAGCGATCTACGGATGGAGTCGTGCTGGAGTGCCAATCCTGTCCGTACAGACCAGTACATGAGGGATCGCTATACCTACAAACATGTGGACCTGCAGTCTCAAAAGACTACATATGCCCCCGCTGTGCTCCTCCATCAGGAATTGAAGCAGGCCAACCCGGACAAGCCGTTCCAGATCAAGGCCTACGAGGGGAAGGGGAGCCAGTTCTCCAACCCAATCGGACAAAAGCAGCGATATCTTGGCGATTACTTCGGACAGGCCACCGTTCGGCAAAGTACCGTGGCTCACGTGTTCAGAAGTTCGCAGGACTACACGTAAGCGGTCCGTTGTTGTACCGAAGGTAAAACAATTTTGTTTCAAAGGAAATTAGGATGTCCAAAGACGATTCCGTTATTAACAAACGTACTCGGAACACCGAGTTCAGTCAGGTCGTTTCCCCCAATACGACCCCAAACCGGCGGAGGCGCAATTCCATGCCGTTGCCGCCGAATCATGGCGGCATGGTGTTGCCCATGGTGCGTCATTACCGGCCCCCGCAAAACCATCAGGGACAGGAATACTGGTACCACGTCACCACCCCCCAGAACTTCCAACTCATCCAACAAAGCGGCGGCCTGATCCCCAACAACTTGCAATCGCGCCAAGGGGTTGGTTTGGACGAATCGACAGGGCGGGGCCTGCAACGCTCTTGGCCTGAGCAGCTTCGCCGAGCCAGTCGCAATCTGGTCCAGGCCAATCAGGAAACTCAGAATTTTCCCCAGTTTGCTCAAATGCTGACTCAAACGGCGCGCCATCAGCTCGATCTGGTGGCTCATCAAGGGACTAATCAGGAAAATCTCTACATGAGTAGCAACCTCGGCACTACCCAGGACTACCTGGCCAATCGCGCTTTCATGGAAGATGGAGCCCACATCATCCGGGTACCTCGCTCCGGGACCCGCGGTTTCGTCCAGGATGAACAGGGAAAAAATGACGATTTCAGGGCACTCGGTATGGCGATCTCAACCCGCCACATGGAGTACGCCGAGCTCTCGCCAGAGCACGTACAAAATTTCTACGACAAACCGAGCCGAGAGTTCAACCGCAGCTTGAGCTGGAATCCGGTGCGCAGCAAAAAGGCGCAACCAGTCCTCTTCCAGTGGCAATCGGGCTCCTGCACCCCCGAAGAGCGCAAACGGCACGGTGGTGGTGACAACGACCAGGGCGGGCAGGGTGGTATCGGCGGCGGCATACCGATCAAGGTTTGACCGCGCGTATCGCGCGACTATGGAGTCAGGAATAAAGGGGTCTGACCCCATTTGTTGTAATTATTTTAAAGGAGTGTCTTATGTCGAGCCGGGATAAAACACCTGAGTTCACATTACGTGGACGAGCATTGGATACTGCACTGCCTGAGAAGCCGCGTAAACGCGACAATCCTTTGGGTACGGCCATAATGGGCCGAAAGAGGTCAAATAGTATCCGCAGACTTCCCATCACAACGCTGCAAACGTTAACCAGACACAAGGATGATCATGTGACCCAAGCGGCAGTGAGGGAGCTGGGTGTACGGCAGGATATCGTTGATGCCAGCAAGCATCAGTTCCGGAATCGCGAACATCCGGAAATGAATGCCATGGGTCCGGCCACAATGCGGGAAGCCAGTGCCGTTCGCTTTGCCGCAAGTATGGCTGAGGAAGCACAGGACGAGATCGTGCGCGAAGACATTGCTCAGAAAAAAAACCCCCAGCAAGTGGGGCAGATCGGTGTGGCTTCAGTACGCGGCCATATCGGGGTTGGGTTTTCAGGGAAATCCTCGGAAATGGAGCATACGCGGCGGGTTGAGAGACGTATGTTGGAATTACAGGAGCACTATGACAAATCTGATGAGTCGCATCACTGGAGCGGGCGACTCAAGGAGGTTGCGGTAACCGACGTATTTGCGAAGGACGGCGGTAATGTCTGCGCCGCCAAGCGTGCTGCGCACGTTACCCATTCTCTGGTATTGGGCCCAGAAGCTCCGACCAAACCGGTCGGGCGTGATGTGATTCCCCCGCCTGATTCGCTTGTAGAAATGATGAGTCCGGCAATGAGTGGTCGTGGCAATCTGCTCAGTAATTACAGCGTGCCAAATACCTCACTGCCGGACCCTGTTGGTCCGCTGACTGTCGCTGGTCGTCAGCGAAGAGACAGCGTTTCCAGTATGGCAAATTCATGCGAAACATGTATGGCGGAACATGAACAGCATATAAGTAAACGCAGTGGAAAATAGGGAACAAATGGGTCTGACTCCATTTATCGATGGGGGCTGACATTATTTATTAAATTTCCAAAAGATAAAATAGAGGAGATCAACATGAGTAGCAGTGGATGGAAAAAAATCGAAGCCCCAAAAAGGCCTAAAGTGACCGAAAATAAAACTTGGACTGGTAGTTATCAAGCACCATTCCATGCGGGAGGAATTGCGCAAAGTGATAGGACCTATAAAAGAAGCATGTCGGTCGGAAGATTTACAACAACCAGAACAACATTTGATGATGGAAGTGTCAAATTCAGAACCACAAAAACCGGCCGCCGGCACACGCATTACGCACAGGATGGAACGGTTCATACTTCATCTCATGTACCTACCAGCGGATCGACCATCCAAGAACCTGTGCGCGGAGGCGCAACAAAGACGTTTGATTAGAACATCAGTAAGCGTAGGCCGTACCCGAGTTGCATTGGCTGCTGTCGGCGATGGATTCGAGGAGACGGCGGGGTCGGGTCTGGTATTTTGTCATATACGCAAGACCAGAACTCAGGACATCGGCATAATGATTTGTGAGGGGCGTTAGGGGTCGCAATGCCTCGGTCCAACATACATGAGCTCAGGTTCTTCACGCGGCAGGCACATCGCCAATCCCGATTCGTTCGGGATGGTGGTGCTCGCCCACAGCCGGCGCGGTGGTGAATCGAAAGGCACGCGCGGCGAGAACACCAAGGCGCTGGTGCCGCTGGGGCAACGACATGATCAGACTCGCAGCGGTACCTTTGGCGGCGCCAAGGATCGCGGCGGATTTCAGTGGAGCGGATTCCATAGCGAGCAAACGCCGGGCGGCGGTTTCAAGGCCACCGGGGCGAAGTTCGGCGCCTTTCATGACGAAAAGAGCGGCATGCGTGGCGCCGGTTTCCAGTTCGCGCAGATGGAGCATGGCCCGGAGGGCAGTCATGCGCGGGGCATGCGCTTTCAGGCGTTCGAGGACAAAAAGGGCGGACGCAGCGGTTTCGGGTTCGAGTACAAGGAAGCCCATAGCGGGGCCGGCGATCGCGGAGGTTTCAAGATCGACGTATCGCAGACCAAACAGGGTGACAGAAGTCTCAGTGCTATGCACTTCGCCACCGAGGGTGGCAAGGGCGGTTTGAAGTTCTCGCTGTTCCAGGAGTCGCACGGCGGCGAAAACGCAAATGACGGCACCGGTTTCCGGATGGAGCTGGGCGGTAAGCGCGGCTTGAAGCTATCGCTGTTCCGGGGGGAGCATGGGGGCGGAAGCGGAAAATTCGCTATGAGTTTCTCATCGCAGCAAGCCGGTGGAGGCAAAGGCGGCAGCAGTTTCTCATTCTCGCAGCATGGCGGCGGCAAGCCGGGGATCGAGATATCTTCTTCACGAGGTGGCAAGGGTGGAAGTGGTTTCTCATTCTCGCAGCATGGCAGTGGCAAGTCTGGGATCGAGATATCTTCTTCACGTGGCGGCAAGAGTGGAAACAGTTTTTCATTCTCGCACCAAGGCGGCAAGGGCGGGATAGGACTGTCGTTTTCTCAGCAGGGCGGTAACCGCAAGATTGGCATCAACATGAACCTGGGCAGTGGTTCGAAAACGGGGAAGGGGATATCCATGTCCCTGGGTGGGAAAGGCATGAAGATCAACATCGGCGGCGGCGCCAAGAAGTAGTTTGTATTTCTTTGCGCGCTTGGCGAGATTACTTTTCTTTGTTTATAGAAACCCGATGCTCTCGCCAAGACGCCAAGAGCGCTAAGTTTTAGGATGCCGATTTGGATGTGGCGGAACTATTTTCGCCGGGGCGAACCGATGGTAACGGAGATGGTGCCGTGACCGGCGCGTTCGCCGGGGGTGGCGGAGGCGGTGTCGTTGGGCGACGGGGTCAGGCGGCCGGGCCGGCCGTCTGTGGGCAAGGCGACAGGGTCGGTACCGAGGTGGACGCGCTGCTGCGGGCCGGACTGATTGTCGCGCCGCGACTGCACCAGCGGCGTTACGCCGCCATCCAGCGTTGTCTGCACGGTGGGATTTACCTGGTAGTAGAGGATGGTCTGGCTGCGGACCGGCAACGGCTGGTTGATGGTCGCCTCACCGGTCTGGCGCGGCGAAGGGGCGTAGACGCCCCAGTTGGCGAGGATGCGGGCGCGGCGGTCGTCGTCGTCGGGCTGGGCGGTGCCGAGCACCGCGGGCTGGCGCCCGGGCAGCTTGATGACGGTGACGGTGTGGTGATTTTTGCGTAGACCCAGGTGGAATGGCAGCTTCATGCGGTTCCCTCGCGACAGTTTTTACAAGTATGGACCGGCGAGTACCAATGGGGCAAGGAGGAAGAGAGTGGCGCGTGTCTATCAGACCTATGATATGGGGGCGGCGCATATTCGCGTGGCACTGGTCAATTCTCCGGGGCAGGCGGATCTGTGCGTCCATCGGGTTGGTAGCTGGGGCCTGGCGCGTGGCGATGCCCTCTGGTACATCACCCGCAACCAGCAGGAAGCTACGGTGTGGCTCTATTTCGGCAGCATCGGCGAGTCGCAGATCAAAGTCTGCTTTGTGGATAACTACTCCGAAGCAGGGTGGCTGCGTTCGCATAGTTTGCGGGGACGTATTGGCTAGGTGATGGTATCCGGCGGGATGACGCGGGGATGAAGGCAGATACGGACAGGCTGTCTCTTTTTCGATAAAGATATCCAACAGAGAACGCTGCAATGAGTTCACATAAGAAAGGACCGTGGAAAAAGGAGATGGCCTCGCTTGTTGTGCCGTCAGGCGCGAAACAGGCAGGATTTCAGTCAAAACTGGGAATAACAAGGAGTTCCGCACGCTCATACGGTATGCAGCGCGAGGCGCAACTGATGCGACAGATGTCGACGCGACTGTTTTTGCACGCGGCGGATGCAGCCAAGCGTAAAGGCAAGGAAGGGCCGGTCGAGGTCGAAATGATGTACTCGGGAGGGAACCTCTTTATCGGCACCAACAGAAATGTCACCGCGAGAACCATTTACAAGACGCTTAGTTATCGTGAGTCGACTCGCGAGGCTTTGGTAGAGAAATCCTATTTTAGTACGAGCAAGTCTATCGGTGGACGCATAGAGAAGCGTCACACGAGGAAGCTGGAGGAACGGGTGTTCGATAAATCTGCACGCCAGTCCTGGCGTTCAGCCCCCGGTCTATCGAAGGGGGAAATTCAATCGCGCAAACGTACCGGAGAGCTCGCACGAATGGTGCGCCGGGTCGAACCTGAAATACTCGACCTAGGCAGTTCCAAGGGAATACGGGATGCATTCAGCGGTACAGGCGGTGTGTACATTCTTCATGGCGGTGAAGAGGGGCGTCATGTGGAAGAAAAATTCATGGATGTCCTGGAGACGGCAGGGCATCAGGGGCGCTCCATAGTCGCAGGCAAGATGCGCCCCTGCCTGACCTGCTCCGGACGAATGGAGCACATGAAACATAGCGGCCACGACATACAATTCAATCCCCACCCGGGAAAAGTGTGGATAAGCCGCTTTGAGGATCAGCCTGGCAAGGTTCGGAGTCATACCATCAGGCTTGCACAAACAAAACATACTTACCGTTCGTCTACCGGCTGGGGCTATGGTTCGGACTCCGATTCAGACTGAGTTGAGTGGTATCTATATTTGGCAACACTGCTATTTGGCGGGTTTTGGCGATGGCGGCAGCACGATGGTCGAAGGTGGTTGCGCCAAGCCTAACGTCTGCTCCAGCCGGATGCGCGCGGCATCGGTGTCGTTCAGGCTGCCGAAACTGCCGGCGGCGACTACCTGCCAAGTCTGCCGATCGGTGTCGACGACGGCGATGATTTGGGAAGGGTAGCCGAGCTTTGTGAGCCGGGCGTTCAACCCGTTCGCGGCCGCAGCATCACTGAACATGCCGGCCTGTAACGCGTACTGCGCCTTGGCGGGAAGCGGGCTGCGTAGCAGCAGGCTCTGGTAGGGCAACGGCTTGTTCTTGTCATCGCCCTTGGCCGGGGCACTCGCCGCGCCGGATGCCGTATTGGTATCCGCACCCGTGGTGCCGGCCTTCATTACCGCCGAGTGTGGGACGACGTTTGCGATGCCGGCGGCGACATAACTGTGCAGCGACGGAGGCGCCATGGTGCCCACGATAAACATCAAGGCACCGAACAGGATCACCAGCAGTATGAAACCGAACTTTGCTATCATCTTTTCCCTGACAACTCTTTCCGTAACGGACGCCGGCGGCAATGGCCGGGATGTCGGTGCTGACTGAAATCGCGGAGGTTATGCAACACGGACGTTGCATGGTTCAATTATCCATGCTTCGGCGGTCTTTGCGCAATACCCGTCGAGGCATCTTTGTCTTTCCAGAAAAGTGCGTGTTTAACGGTTATTAAGTGCGAAATTTCTGCTTTGTTCTTTGGTATAACCTAATCGTTCCGAGATATCTTCCCCAGCCTTTAATAACGGTTCGACCCATTCATCTCTACGCCTTTCAATTGGTGCTGAGATAGAGAGCCCACCTACCACTTGATCATTGGCACCGTAGATAAGGGTGCCGATACAACCGACGCCTTCTTCTGCTTCCTCATTGTCATAGGCAAAACCCTGCACTTACACACTGGACGCCAGATTCATAGAAATACTTGTAAAAGAGGGCTCCATTCACATGTTTATTCACAGAAATACTTGGACGTCCATTGTCAGATGTGATGTGTCGCGCGCATATCTTTATATTTAACATAATATACATTATGCGCAATTCGGGTTACTGAGATTCAAGCGGAGCGCCTGCAATCATGAGCGATCCCGGTCCGCTGCTGCGTCTGGCCTATGCGGGCAATTTGCCCGACTCGCCACCCCTTCGTCATCTGCAATTGCTGGCCGGTCTGAGCCCGGAAACCTTCCGGCGTTGGCACACTATGGGTAACAGCTTCCACGACCTTTTCCCCGTTGGGCCAGTGATCACTAGCGGCCGCGTTGCTCGCCCTGGCCATCGAGTGTATAAACGACGTTGTGGATAGCGTCATTCACAAAACATTAACCTATTGTTTTTATTTGATAAATATAGCCATGTGATTTAGCTTGGACACAACTTGCTCTATAATGCGGCCTTTACCACCTGCACCGCGATCAGATGGCTGAGATAAAGCAAAAGATAGACCCACAGTATCTCCGGAATTTCGTGCCCATTTCTGAATTGACGCACGACAATCTGCAGGAATTGGCTCGCAGTACTGTCGTCGAACAACTGTCGACAGGCGATGCCCTTTTCAATAAGGGCGACCACGACAACCGTTCATTCTATGTCTTAACGGGTGAAATTGAGCTGGATAGCGGCGACGGCCAGATAAAGGTCATCTCCGGCGGTACTGTACCATCACGTTTCCCGCTCGATCATCACCGCCCTCGCCAAGCTACCGCCAAGGCACGAACACCTGTTCAGTATTTTCATGTAGACAACAATCACATGGATCTGTTGCTGACTTGGGATCAGAACGCCAGCTATATGGTTTCCGAGATCGACGAGACCGATACTGCGATCGATGAAGGCGATTGGATGACACACATGCTGCGATCCAGCATTTTTCATCGAATTCCTGCATCGAATATTCAGGCGATGTTCATAAAAATGGAACCGAAACCTGTACGGGCCGGCAACATTGTGATTCGGCAAGGGGATGATGGTGATTACTATTACTACCTGAAGCAGGGCCGTGCCGTCGTGACCCGTGTAACCAAGACCGGTCAAACCATCAAATTGGCGGAGTTGGAACCGGGCAGCAGCTTCGGTGAGGAAGCATTGATTTCGAATACCAAGCGCAATGCGAATGTGACCATGCTCAGCGACGGTGTTCTCATGTGCTTGGCCAAAGCGGACTTTGCCTCGCTGCTTAAAGAGCCCGTGTTGCAAAGTGTCGGATATGACGAGGCCCAGCGGATGCTAGCCCAGGGAGCGATACTTCTTGATGTACGTCTGGATAGTGAATATAAAAATTCGGCATTACCCGGCAGCATCAATATTCCATTGTATCTTCTTCGACTCAAGGCTCCCGCGCTCGATCACAGTAAAAAATATGTTGTTTATTGCGACACCGGGCGCCGTAGTTCTTCGGCCGTTTTTCTGCTCACAGAACGTGGATTTGACGCGTATGTGCTGGACGGCGGCCTGATGGCGATCAAATCAATAGCAGAATAACTATTACGAGCCTCGATCGGCGCCGCTATTCAGGCTTGAATAGGCGAAAAAAGTTTGCGGTGGTGACAGCCGTTATCTCATCCACACCGACGTTTCTTAGTTCCGCCAGCCGGGCCGCAACGTATGATACGTATGCCGGCTCGTTCGGCTTGCCGCGATGAGGAACCGGCGCCAAATAGGGTGCATCGGTCTCGACCAACAAGCGCTCGCTGGGAACACGTCTTGCCACATCGCGCACTTGAGCGGCATTGTTAAATGTCAAAATGCCGGAAAACGAGATATAAAAACCGAGATCCAGGGCCCGCATCGCCGTATCCCAGTCGTCGACAAAACAATGCATGACGCCGCCGACGGCTGCGGCCTCTTCTTCTCGCAGGATATTGACTGTATCGGGTTGTGCATCGCGACTATGTACAACGAGCGGCTTTCCAACAGCCTTTGCTGCACGGATATGCCGTCGGAAACGCTCGCGTTGCCACTCAAGGTCACCCTCGCTTCGAAAGTAATCAAGACCGGTTTCCCCGATGCCGATAACCTTGCTGTCTTGTGCTGCCGCAATCAGTTCATCTACTGACGGCTCGTACCCTGAATGCTCGTTCGGATGCACGCCAACGGTGGCGAATACGTTGTCATAGCGGTGTGCCAATGCCAAAACATCCGGCATGTGTTCCCAATCGATGCACACGCAAAGCATGCTCCCCACGCCATTTTTGGCGGCGGCGGCAAGGACTGCATCAAGTTGACCGCCATAGGCTGACAGGTCAAGACGGTCAAGATGGCAATGGGAATCGACGAGCATATGGGATGTGACGACAGGCGATATGGAAACGACGGAGCCTCAGCATTCGCAGCGGGGCGGCTTACATAGTGTGGGTTGGACGATCGGATTTGAGTGCGCCGGCAAGGTACGTTTCAATCTTATTGCGAACCGTGCCGCCATCCTGTTCGCTGAATTGCACACCGATACCGGCCGCCCGCTTGCCCTGTGCACCCTTCGGCGACATCGAGACAATCTTGCCGCCAACCGGCAGCTTCTCCTTCTCTT
>OFHK01000415.1_pt1 | contig 13135 bp, 12 predicted proteins | sample 1521951 | NCBI WGS metagenome assembly OFHK01 (sample SAMEA2468436, study PRJEB22500) | soil metagenome | biome: Glassland; feature: Farmland; material: Clay | place: Australia | collected 2013-01-31 | depth 0.55 m
GCCGTGGAGCTGCGCCACAAGACGGCGGGCGCGTGAACGACCCGAACGGCCGCGGGGACGGGGGCGGCCGCCCGCGCGGCGTAGAGCGTCATCCGGTGGATCCGTGCCGGGCGGCGGAGCAGCTCGACCACGTAGCCGCCGGTGCCTTCCCCCGCAGCATACCGGTGCACGGCGATGCCGACGGTCATCCGGCCTCCAGCACGGCCATCAGGCGGTCGAACACGCGGCGGCGCTCGAACCGCTCCAGCACCATGCGGCGGCCCGCGCGGGCGCGGGCTTGGGCGCGCCTGGCGAGCGCCCCGCCCGCAGCGGGGCGCACCGAGAGCGGCCGGCCCCGTTCAGCGCCTCCCCGCCGCAGGTCGGCGGTGAGCGCCGGCAGCGACAGCCAGCGCAGCTCCGACCCGCTGACATGCTCGATCCCGATCGCGTCGCCGGCCAGCTCGGCCAGGAACCTCGACGGCCGTTCCTCGCTGTCCTCCCCGCCCGCCGCGGTCACCACCAGGGTGCGGCGGGCACGGGTCACCGCGACGTAGAACAGCCGCCGCTCCTCGCTGAGCAGCTTGGAGGCCAGCGCCGCGGCGGCGGCATCGGTCCCGGCGGCGGGTCCGGCCACCCCGTCCGCCATGTCAACAAGCTCGTCCATGCCGAGCAGCGACGACCGCAGCCGCAGGTCAGGCCAGATACCTTCCTGGACCCCCGCCACCACGACGACATCCCATTCCAGGCCCTTCGCCCGGTGCGCGGTGAGGATGCGGACGGCATCACCATGGGGGGCACGTTGCGCCAGTGTGTCCCCGGGGATTTCCTGGCCGGAGAGACTGTCCAGGAACAGTGACGGCGACCCGGGTGGGAGCCGGGCGGTGAACCGGGCGGCGGATTCGAGCAGCGCGACCACGGCGTCCAGGTCACGGTCTGCGGCAGCACCGCGGGACCCGCCAGCCGCGCTCGTTGCCTGCCACGAGGCGGCCAGGCCGGATGCGTCCCAGATCGCCCACAGCGTGTCGTGTGCGGTGCCCTCCGCGGCCGTTTCGCGGGCGAGTGTGAGCAGTTCGGCCACCCGCCGGGCCGCGTCCGCGGCCGGGCTGTCGATCAGGATGAGCTCCCGGGGGTCGCGCAGCGCCGTGGCCAGCGGCTCATCCGGCATCTCCTGCCCGGCGGCCTGCGCGGCTGCCCGCAGCGCCCGGCGCAGCCTGCGCAGGCCCAGCGCGTCACTTCCGCCCAGCGGCCCGGTGAGCAGCTGTGCCGCCGCGTCCTCATCGAGTGTGCCGGGACGCAGCGCGCACCGCAGGAGCAGCAGCAGCGGCCGTGCCCCCGGCTCGGCCGTGAGCGGCAGTTCGTCACCGGCGATCGCCGTGGGCACCCCGGCCGCTGTCAGGGCCCGGCGCAGCAGCGGGACCTGATGGGTCACGGACCTGACGAGCACCGCCATCGACGGCCAGGGCACGCCATCGTACAGATGCGCACGCCGGAGCGTGTCGGCGACCAGTGTGGCCTCCTGGCTGGCGCTGGTGGCGGTGATCACGCGCACCTGCCCCGGCGGCGCGGAGGGCAGCGGTTCCAGGTCACGGTGGCTGGCCGGGCCGGCCGGGCGGACCGGACCGCCCGGCCGCGCGTACCCGCCGGGCGCGCCGGGCGCGCCGGGTCCCGCGCCCGGGGCGGCGGGGAGCCTGCTTGCCACCCGCCGGGACGCCGCCAGCAGGACCGCCCCGCTGCGCCGGCAGGTCCCCAGCGCGATGACATTCGCCGGCCGGTCATCGGGCGTGCGGAACCGCCCGGGGAAGCGGGTGATCCCATGGACGTCCGCGCCGCGGAACGCGTAAATCGACTGGTCCGGGTCCCCGACCGCGATCAGTTCCCGGCCATCGCCCGCCAGGGCGTACAGCAGCGCCTCCTGGGCTGGGTCGGTGTCCTGGTACTCGTCGACGAGGACGACGTCATAGGCCTTGCGCTCCCGGTCCCTGACCGCGGCACGCGACAGCAGCGACGCGGCGATCCTGATGATCTCGGCGTAGTCGTAGGCGGGGACCGGGGCGAGGTCGAAGCGCGCCGCGTACCGGTCTAGGAAGGCGCCCGCGGCCTGCCAGTCGTCGCGCCCACGCTGCCTGCCCAGCCGGGCCAGCCCTCGTCCGTCCAGGCCCCGCTCGGCTGCGCGAAGCAGGAAATCCCGCAATTCGCCGGCGAACCCGCGAGTGGCCAGTGCGGGCCGCAGGCGGGGCGGCCACTGCCCGCCGCCATCCTCGGCTTCCCCGCGGAGCATGCGCCGCACCTCCAGCAACTGCTCCGGGCCCGACAGCAAGGTGGGTGGCTCATCCCCGGCGAGCACGAACTCCCGGCGGACCAGCGCGTAGGCATAGCTGTGAAAGGTCAGGGCAATCGGCTCACGGGTGGTCCGGCGCAGCCGCCCGGTGATCCTTTCCCGAAGTTCCTCCGCTGCCTTGCGGCTGAAGGTGAGCACCAGCACGCGATCCGGGTCGATCCCGCGGTGGGTGACACGGTCCACCACCGTCTCCACGATCGTGGTGGTCTTGCCGGTACCGGGCCCGGCCAGCACAAGCAGCGGGCCGGTGGTGTGGTTCACCACCGCCTGCTGGGCCGGGTCCAGCGTGGGCGGCTCGTCCGCTCGGCCCCGCGAGCGGACGAGGCGGTATGCGGGAAGGTGCCTGTCCATGTCCGTACGCATTCCAGCAGAACCCTCTGACATCCCGCCCGCGTTTGCCGCGGCTCGCCGTCACCCCGCCCGGATCCGGTCCCCGGCCGCCGGGATCCGGCAGGCGGCGCGCTGGCCGCGCGGCATTACGATGCGAGGAACGCGCCTCGCCGAAGGGCCTGTCGGCAGTTGACTCCCAACACGATCACCAGCCGCTACCTGGCCGAGATGGCACGGCGTGAGATGCCAGCAGGTGAGCTGGTGCGGGTGGCGCGCCAGCTGGTCAGCCTGGCCGCGACCTCATACGACGGCCAGTGCCTGACCAGGCCGGTCTTCCTGGAGCACGCCGAATTCTGCGTCCTGCGAGACGATCTGCTCACCTTGCATGCCGCGCTGACCAGCCTGCCCGGCAAGCTGTTCAACGGCGATATGGCTGCCTTCGCGCGCAGTGCCGGCATGACCGGTGCCCAGGTGACGGCGATCCAGCAGGGCACCAGCGCCCCGCCCACCCGGCTGGGCAGGGCCGACCTGTTCCGGGACAGTGGCGCCTTCCGGGCGATGGAACTGAACCTGGGAAGCGCCCTCGGCGGGCTGGACAATGCCCTGCTCAACCAGGCGTTCCTGACCCATCCGGCGGTCGCGGAGTTCGTCGCCGCCCACGGGCTTTCCCACGTGGACACGATGGACGTGGTCGCCGGCACACTGCGCTCCGAATGCGCCATCCCCGACGGCGCCCGGCCGCTGATCGCCGTCGCCGGCTGGCCCGGGTCGTTCGCGACCCTGGAGCGGCAACTGCGCTACAGCGCGGCGGGGCTCGCCCGGTACGGACTGGAAGCCGTCGCGTGCCACCTCGGCCAGCTCCGGGTGCGGGACAAGCGGGTCTGGCTGGACGACAGGCCGGTTGATGTGATCTACCGGGTGTTCCTGATCAAGGATCTGCTTGAGCCGGAGGCCGCCGACCTCATCGGCCCGGTTCTGCGCGCCGCCGAGCGTGGCGAGGTCCAGCTGTTCGCGCCGATGGACGCTGAGCTCTATGGCAGTAAGGGCGCGCTCGCCCTGCTATCGGATGAGGCCAGCCGGCATCTGTTCAGTGCGGCAGAACTCGCCAGCCTGGACCGGATCCTGCCGTGGACCCGGATGGTCCGGCCCGGACCGGTGACCGTGGAAAGCGGCGAGCGGCCCGGCATTGCCGAGTACGCCATCGCAGAACGGGAGCATCTCGTCCTCAAGCCGACCGCGCTGCATTCGGGTGCCGGGGTGATCCAGGGCTGGCTGACCAGCCCGGATGAATGGCAGCGGCAACTCGCTGCGGCGATGAACGGCCCGTTCGTGCTCCAGCGCCGGATCCACCCGCTCGCCGAGCCCTTCCCGGCGGACGGCGGGCCGCAACCCTGGGTGTTGTGGTGGGGCGCCTTCCTCGGCGCAGGCGGGTACGGCGGAATGATCGTCCGGGGCAGCACCGACCCCGAGGCGGAGATCAAGAGCATGCCGCACGGCGCCACCGGCACCTGCTGCTTCCACCAGGCCGGCCCCCAGCCTGCCCGCTAACCGCCCGCCTCGCTCCCCCTTCCACGCGCCAGTACTCCGCGAGCTGCTGGCGTCCTGCTACTGCCCGGCTTCGGCCCCCCAGCGTGCCTGGCGCATGTCCACCCTGAATTGGCCTCGGTCACCGGTCTCGCGCAGTGGCGTGCCCTCTTCCCGGTAGCGCGCCAGCGCCTCCCGCTCATGGCCAGGCAGGAACGACCCGTCGGTGCGGATCACCCGCCACCAGGCGACGCCTCCTCCCCACAGGGCCATCACCCGCCCTACCTGGCGCGGGCCGCCCCGACCCAGGTACTCCGCGATGTCGCCGTAGGACATCACCCGGCCGGGCGGGATGCCGTCCACGACGTCGAGGACCCGCTCGGCGAAATCCGCCGCCGGAAGCCGTGCGGCGCCGGTCATGAACCCGCTGGCGGCCAGGGCGGGCCGGAAGAGCCGGGGCCAGCCGAAGTTGGCCAGGGCGGGCCGGAAGGTCCCGGGCCAGCCGGCGGCATGGCCTCGTCGCCGCCCGGCGTGGGCGGGCCAGCCGGCGGCGGCACGCCTGGCCCGGATCCGGCGTAGCGCCCCTGCGCCTGCTGCTGCCAGGACAGCTCAGGCTCCGCGCCAGGCCGCTGTCCCCGGCCACCCGCTCGCCTCACGCGCGCGAGCCGGGTCGCCGCCATCCCGGCCACCGCCAGCGAGCCGAGGAGCACCAGCCCATACAGCATCAGCTGCCGCTGGCCGCGGGGCGGCACCGGGACCGGCGGGATGGCGCTCGCCCCGCCCCCGAAGTGCGCGGTGTCCCGCACGCCTCCCCGGCTGGTTGCGGCATCATGCTTCAGGCGGCCGGCGGCGGCCAGCGCGGCCGCAGCATCCACAGTGCCGAATCCGACCCGGTCGTCGTATCCCCCCGGCGGCGGGTTCTGCGCGCTGGTGGTGATGGCCTGATCGACCAGGGCCGGCGCCATGTGGGGATAGCGGGACTTGATGAGGGCGGCGACGCCCGCGGTGAGGGCACATGCCGGGCTGGTCCCGCTAACCAGCCAGTACTGCCCGTCCCTGCCCTGAGCGGGCACTCTGACCCCCGGCGCGGCCACCCCCACCGACAGGTTGTCGCTGGAGAACCGGGCGGCCGTGCCGTTCTGGCTGACCGCGCCCACGCCGAGTACCCCCGGATAGTCAGCCGGGAAAGAATACGGGGCGTGCCCGCTGCGGCGCGCGCCGGCTGTGTCCCCGGAGTTGCCTGACGATGCGACCACGACCACGCCGTGGTCGAGTGCGTTCTGCAGCGCCGCCCGGACCACCCTGCTGGAGGTGCCGTACCCGAGAGACATGCTGATCACGCTGGCGTGGCCATTGACCGCGGCAGTGATGGCGTCGGCCAGCGCCTGCTGGACCCTGGTGTTCGGCTCATTCTGGTACTGGCGGAAATGCGGGTCACCGTGATCGGTCACAACCCGGATCGAGAGCACCTTCGACTCCGGTGCCACACCCATGACCCCGCTGGACCCGCCCGGATCGTGACCGTGACCAGCGATGAGGGAGGCCATCCAGGTGCCGTGAATACCCCAGGATGGGTCGGATTCCGGGGTGCTGACCCCGGAGAAGTCGGATCCGGGCAGAACCGATCCGGCCAGATCAGACACGGAGGGAACCACGCCGCTGTCGATCACGGCCACGATCACCCCCTTCCCCCGCGTCAGCGCCCAGGCGGATGGCGCGTGCACCATGTCCAGCACCCACAACTGCTTATCGCGCACCCCATCGGCCCTGGCCGGGACGGGCACGGCGACGGCAGCCACACAAGCCGCGGCAGCAGCCAGCAGCAGCAGCCACGCCGCACGGCCTGCAAGCCGGCCGCTCAGCATGCCGGCGCTCCAGGGCAATGCGGTGGCGGCGGTGGCACCCCGAGGTGGGATGCCACCCAGCCCGCGATCCCATCCGCCACGCTGAGCATCTCGGACCTGGCGTACGGGTCCGCCGCAGGCTGCCGGCGCCTGCCGTCCGCGTAGCCGACGGTGGCGAACACCAGATAGGGGCCGACCACCCGGTCCAGCGAGAGCTGCCGCTGCCGGTTGCCGAACCGGGCCACGAGCGTGCGCCGGAACGGTGCCGCGCGCACGCCCGGACTCAGGCCTTTCCCGCTGGGCAGTTCGCGGCCCGACGCAGTTGCCGCACCCAGGCTGGGCAGCACGGCGACGCCAACCGTCACCGCCAGGCTCTGCGTTGCGTCGTCATAGGTCGCTCTGAGAACGGCGAGGCATCCGTGCCGGACCAGAACATCAGCCGCTTTCGCGTCGGTGGCCGCCTGGCAGCTTGCCTGGCGGGCGATGCCGATCCGGTAGGCATCCAGGATCAGGTCGGCACCTCCGCCGAGCAATGGGCCGGGAAGCCGGTAACGGATCGTCTTCGGGAAGATCTCCCCGGCCGGCCAGGTGCGCCACCGCTTGCCCATCTCCCAGGACACGATCTGCTGCCGCTGTGCCGCGCTGAAACTGCGTGGCAGTATCTGTGCCGCCAGGCCCAGTGCGGACGCGACCACCCCCCCCAGCGCGAGTGCCAGCACCGTCAGCGCAAGTCCGGCGCGCTTGCGGCCGGTGGCTGACCGCGGGCGGGAGCCCTGCCCACGCGCCCGGCCCGGCCGGCTTCCAGGCTGCTCCTGCCCACGCCAGGACCGCGGGCCGGGCGGGTAGTCACCGCCCTGCTGGGCCTGCACGCCAGGGGGGTACCGCGGGCCGGGCACCGGCCCGGGTGGCACCAAGCCATCCGCGCCCGGCCAAGCACCGCTGCCTCCCGGGGGCTCCGGACGCATTGCCACACCGGCATGGTACGGCCTCACCCGCCGGGACGGGCTGCCCGCCACCAGGTTGCCGGGATCAGCCCGCCCGCGTCTTAGTAAGCGGGCAGCGAGGGATCCACCTGGTTGACCCAGGCCAGCACCCCACCACCGACATGCACCGCGTCCGCGAACCCGGCATCTTTGACCACCGCAAGGCATTCCGCGCTGCGCGCTCCGCTCTTGCAGTGCAGCACGATCCGCTTGTCCTGCGGGAGGCGCTCAAGGGCCGCTCCCGACAAGAACTCGCCCTTGGGAATCAGTACCGCGCCCGGGATGGAGACGATCTCGTACTCGTTCGGCTCCCGGACGTCCACCAGGAAGATGTTGTCCTCGCGGTCGAGCATGTCCTTGAGCTCACTGGCAGTGATCGTCGATCCGGCCGCCGCCTTCTGCGCGTCCTCGGAGACCAAACCGCAGAATTCCTCGTAGTCGATCAGCTCGGTGATCGTGGGGTTCTTGCCGCACACCGGGCACTCCGGGTCCTTCCTGACCCGGACCGGGCGGTAGGTCATGTCCAGGGCGTCGTAGATCATCAGGCGCCCGACCAGCGGGTCACCAATCCCGGTGATCAGCTTGATGGCCTCATTGACCTGGATCGACCCGATAGAGGCGCAGAGCACGCCAAGCACACCACCCTCGGCGCAGGACGGCACCATGCCGGGCGGCGGGGGCTCGGGGTACAGGCACCGGTAGCACGGCCCGTGCTCCGCCCAGAAGACACTTGCCTGCCCGTCGAACCGGTAGATCGAGCCCCAGACGTAGGGCTTGCCGAGCAGTACGCATGTGTCGTTGACCAGGTAACGGGTCGCGAAGTTGTCGGTCCCGTCGACGATCAGGTCGTAGGGCTCGAAGATCCGCATGGCGTTGTCGGAGTCGAGCCGCTCCTCGTGCAGCACCACGTTGACGAAGGGGTTGACCTCCTGGATGCTCTCCATCGCGGAGACTGCTTTCGGCCGGCCCACGTCGGAGACACCGTGGATGACCTGGCGCTGCAGGTTCGAGTCGTCCACCACGTCGAAATCGATGACACCCAGCGTGCCGACCCCCGCCGCCGCGAGGTACAGCAGGGCCGGGGACCCGAGCCCACCCGCGCCCACGACCAGCACCCGGGCGTTCTTGAGGCGCCGCTGCCCGGTCTTGCCAACATCCGGGATGATCAGATGCCGGGAGTAACGCCGGACCTCATCGACGGTGAGGTCATCGGCGGGGGACACCAACGGGGGCAGCGACACGGCAGCTCTCCTGAATCGCGAAGTCCGGGTTCGTTCCTACCCGGCTCAAGCACTAACCCATCACCAGGTCAGCACATTCCCCCGTAGGCCCGCCCCGGGGTGCACGTCAATTTTGTAGGTGAATGGCGGGTAATTTGCGGCTGGCTTGGCGTCGAAGGCGATCGCGGTGTCCCGAAGGCGCACGAACGCCGTCTCGCCCGCTTCGGTCAGCGCGACCACCTGGACTCGCCGGTTGGCTGCGTCCCGGGTCCGGGTGACTAGCCCACGAGCGCCCGCCCATGGCGTTCAGGTGGTGCGTCAGTGTGGCCTCGCGCACTCCTACCGCCTCGGCGAGTTCCCGCTGGTTGGCGGGCTTGCGGATCTTCAGGTTGAGCAGGATCAGCCAGACCGGCAGGGTGCCGCCCGCTTCGCCGACAGCCGCGTCGAACGCGCGCTCTACGGCGCGGGCCGTCTGGGTCAAGCCGAGCCCGATCGGGAGGGCAGACGGTGCTGGCACGCCAGCCAGCATATCACTAAGCATTGATATCTAATGGATTGACATCTAACTCTTAGCTGTCTAATCTTCTTTGGTAGCGGCCACGCAGCCGGGCCGCTGCGGCAAAGCGAGAAGGGAGTTGCGTGATGAGCAAACCCACGGTTGAGGCCCACGGCCTGCGGAAGGCCTTCGGCGAGGTGCAGGCGCTGGACGGGCTGAGCCTGGCGGTGCCCGCCGGATCTGTGCTCGGGCTGCTCGGGCCGAACGGGTCGGGCAAGACCACGACCGTCTCCATCCTGGCCACCTCACTGCGCCCCGACGCCGGCCGCGCGACCGTCGGCGGGCTTGACGTGGTGACAGAAGCGGCGCGGGTACGCCGCGTTATCGGCCTGGCGGGCCAGTTCGCGGCCGTGGATCCCAACTTGACCGGACGGGAGAACCTCAGGCTGATCGGGCGGCTGTCCAGGGTGGGCCGCAGGCAGGCCCGGGTCCGCGCCGACGAGTTGATTGGCAGCTTCGGGCTGAACGCGGCGGCCGGCCGGCTCGTGCGCGGCTACTCGGGCGGGATGCGGCGGCGGCTCGACGTGGCCGCCGCGCTGCTGCACCGGCCGGCGGTGCTGTTCCTCGATGAGCCCACCACCGGCCTGGACCCGGAGAGCCGCTTCGTGCTGTGGGACTCGGTGCGCGACCTCGCCAGTTCCGGCACCACCGTGCTGCTGACCACGCAATACCTGGAAGAAGCCGACGCACTGGCCGATCAGGTGGTAATCATCTCCGCCGGGCGGGCAGCCGACACAGGCACCCCCGCCGAGCTGAAGGCCCGGTTCGGCGCGGTGGTCTTCCACCTGGATTTTGGCAGGCAGGAGGCCGCTCAGGCCGCCCACACGGCGCTGGCTTCGGCAGGCTACCGGCCGCAGCGCGACGGCGCCGGCATCCAGGTCCGGTCCGTTACCGGTTCCGGCGAGCTCACCGGCATGCTGCGCGCCCTGGACGGCCGTGCACCTGACCCGGTGTCCGTCGCGGTGCGCGGACCCACCCTGGATGACGTATTCCTCTCTCTTACCCGTGGAGGCGAAGCAGCATGAGCACGATCGCGGCAGCGCCGCGCCAGGTCGCGGCCAGCCGCGTCGCGGCGGCGTCCAGCGGAGTCGCCAGCGCGCTCTCGGACACGGCCGACGTCGCCTGGCGCAACTTGCTGACCCAGTTGCGCACCCCGCAGGCTCTGATGTTCGCCACCATCCAGCCAGTGATCTTCGTGCTGCTGTTCCGCTACGCGTTCGGCGGCGCGATCCACGTGCCTGGCACGAACTACGTGGACTTCCTGATGCCCGGCATCTTCGCGCAGACGGTCGCCTTCGGCGCGGTCGGCACCGCGGTCGGGCTGTCCGGTGACCTGCGCACCGGCATCCTGGTCCGCTTCCGCACCCTGCCGATGGCCCGGATCGCCGTGCTCGGCGGCCGGACCGTCGCCGACCTGGCCCGCAACCTGCTTGTCGTCGCGGTCATGACCGGCGTCGGCTTCGCCGCCGGATTCCGCAGCCCGCACGGCGCGGGCGGCCTGCTGGCTGCGCTCGGCCTGGTGGTCGCGTTCGGATATGCGATCTCCTGGGGCTTCGCCTCCCTCGGCCTGCGGGTCAGCGACCCCGAAGCGGCCCAGGCGGCAGCGGTGCCCGTGATGTTCTTGCTCGTCTTCACCTCCGCCGCCTTCGTGCCGGCCACCGCCATGCCCGGCTGGCTGCAGGCGTTCGGCACCCATCAGCCAGTCGACGCCCTGGTCAACGCCGAACGGGCGCTGATCCTCGGCGGCCCGGCAGCACATGACGTACTCATCTCGCTGGCGTGGAGCGGCGGCCTGCTGGTCGTGTTCGCCCTCCTCGCCGCCCGCACCTACGCCCGCATGGGCCGCTAATAGAAAGAAGCCAGCAATGGCCGTCGAACTGAACCACACCATCGTCCCCGCGCACAACCCGCAGGCATCGGCGCAGTTCCCCGCCGGCATCCTCGGCCTGCCCGCCGGCCCGCCGGTGGCGCACTTCACCCCTGTCACGCTGGCCAACGGGGTCAGCCTGGACTTCGATCGCTACGACCACGTCGACGAGCACCACTACGCGTTCCAGCTCAGCGACGAGGAATCCGAGGCCGCCTTCGGCCGGATCAGGGACAGCGGCATCACCTACTACCCCGGCCCCGCCTGCCGCCAGCCCGGCCAGGCCTATGCCAGCAAGAACGGCCGCCGCGGCACCTATTTCCGCGACCCCAACGGCCACCTCATGGAAATCCTCACCCCCATCTCAGGAGAGCCGGCATGAGCGCGCTCGACGGGCAGGCCGCCCTGGTAACCGGCAGCACGCGAGGCATCGGGGCAGGCATCGCCGCCGAGTTCGCGCGCCGCGGCGCCGCCGTCGCCGTGCACGGGCGCGACCAGGCAGCCGCCGACACCGTGGCGGCCGCGATCATCCGCGACGGCGGCAAGGCCATGGCGGCGACCGGCGACCTCACCGATTTCGGCCAGGTCGAGTCGGTGCGCCGCCAGATCGAAGACGCCTGGGGGCCGGTCAGCATCCTGGTCGCCAACGCCGGCGGCAGCTTCACCCCGCCCGCGCCGCTCGAGCAGATCCCCGAAGACGGGTGGCGCGCGACGGTCGACGGCAACCTGCTCGCCACATTCCTCACGCTGAAGAGCTTCCTGCCCGGGATGAAGGAGCGTCGCCAGGGCACGATCATCACCATCGGCTCAGCTGCGGGGCGCCGCGCGGACCCTCGCTCCCCCATTCCCTACGCGGCCGCCAAGGCGGGCATCGCGATGCTGACACAGGACGTCGCCGCCCAGGCAGGCCCGTTCGGGATCCGCGTCAACTGCATCACCCCAGAGACAATCCTCACCGAGCGCAACCAGGACCGGATCCCGGCCGGGCAGCAAGCTTCGCTCGCCGACGCGCACCCCCTCAAACGGCTCGGCACACCGCAAGACGTCGCGGCCGCCGCCACGTTCCTCGCCTCCGACGCCGCCGCCTGGATCACCGGCGTGATCATCGACGTCGCCGGCGGTGCCGTACTCGTCTAACCATCCTCAGCGAAACGGAGCCTGATCATGGCAGTCAGCCAAGCCGCCATGCGGCGGCGCGCGCGGATCATGCGCGCGGTCAACGTGCCCATGCGGGCAGCGCTCAGCCTGCCGTTCACGACGCCGCTCAGCGCGAACCTGATGCTCATCTCCTACACCGGCCGCAAGAGCGGGAAGGCCTACCGGCAGCCGGTCAGCTACGTGCGCGATGGCGACGTGCTACTCACCCCCGGCGGCGGCCGCTGGACGCTCAACCTGGCCGGTGGGCGGCCGACCCGGATCCGGTTGCGCGGCCGCGACGAGCCCGCCCGGCCGGAACTGGTCACCGATCCCGCCGAGCTGGAGCGGCTGCTCGGCGTGATCGCCGAAAAGAACCCCCGGGCTGCCAGGTTCATCCCGATCCCGCGCCGCCCCGACGGGCGTCTCGACCCCGACGCCCTCGACGCCGCGCTGCGGCACGGCTTCTGCATCGTGCGCTGGCACCTCGCGGCTGACGGGGTAATCGGAAAGTGTTAAAGCAAGGCTGACTGCCCCTGCGCACAGCCATACCTGCGGGCCTGCCCGGCGGGCAGGAAAAATCACAGCCGGCGCGCGCGGCAGAGCCGCCCGCGGAGGAAGGCAGGCCGGCCGCCGGGCTGTGAGGTAGCCGACGCCATCATCGCCCTGCGCCGCCGCGAGGCCAGCGGGCACAGATCTGGCAGCGGCCCCGCAACCAGACGGCCACCGCCTGACCCTGCCCTGACAGGCCAGGGCACACTGCCAGCCGCGAGTTACCCACCGGTCACCTACAAAATTGACGCGCACCCCCGCCCCCCCCGAGCTCGGCGACCCGCCCCCGGCCCGGGAACGCCAGCGCCCGCCCCCCCGGGTCGAGCACCTGCCCCACATGCACGCCCACCGGCACCGCGGCGGGCGGGCGGCCCAGCCGGAACAGGGCGTTCTCGGCCTCGCCCGCCGCGGCGCTGTCGTCGAAGACGACGCCGTGGCCGGCGGAGCCGATGAACCGCAGCGGGACGGCGACCGCGCCGTCCGCGGTCTTGATCACCGGGGCGATGAGCAGCGTGCTTCCCTCGCCGCTGACGTCGGTCGTGACGTCGAGGCAGAGTGCCGCGCTGCCGGGCGGCGGCACCGGTCCCTGCTTGCGCGGGTAGACAACCGGGAGGCCGATGGCATGGGCTTGTTCGAGGATCGGCCACAGCTGGCGCGACTCGCAGGCGGACAGGTCCAGGTATTTCTGGTCGCCGTACCCGTAGCCGTAGTGGTACGGGTGCAGGGCCGCGCTGCTCGCCCGGTGCAGAGCGAACGGCTCGTGCAGCAGGCGGACGTGCGAGGCGGGGAAGAAGAAAAACAGGGGTTG